>ENA-OSEO01000363-OSEO01000363.1-sediment-metagenome-genome-assembly--contig:-NODE-363-length-121235-cov-6.807508_pt1 | contig 121235 bp, 103 predicted proteins | sample MGYA00237883_ERZ534232 | MGnify/ENA metagenome assembly ERZ534232
GGGTTTATGCGGCCCTTTGAATGGGGAGCCCAGCCCCATAACAAAAGTGTGGCTAATAATTAACGTTCGCCTTAGTAACGGCTCCAGTAAATGTTTTTATGAATTTTCCGGGCCGGTAACGGGCAGGACAACAGGGTCGCCTAAAACGGTGAGTCGTTTAAGTTTGGTTTTTGTTTGTTCGAAGCAAGATGCCGGACCTGACTCTTGAGTCCGGCTTTACGGAATAAGATGGTTTTTTTTAAGCCTTCAGCAGAGCTCGTGAAGTAAAAACCCACACCCCGTGGGTTTCTACTTTCACCTAAACCCCTCTCAGGGTGACATTTTCAGCATACTTCTCAGCAATACCGACAAACTTCCGTAGTTTGTTGACGGAATGGGGTTCTATCGCCTGATATTTTTCCTCCATGGCGTGAGACGTCACAAATTGCTGTAACACCCAAAGCCCGGCGCCATCTACAGCTTCACCTATGGCAAGAATATCCTCTTCTTCCACAAGCCCCGGTACACAGGTAGTCCGAAACTCGTAGGCCACATTCCCATCCAGGAGAAGGCGGATACAGCGAAGAAGATGTTCAACATTTACAGGCTGATTATGAAGTTCGCTATAACGGGGGGGTGCGGTCTTTAAATCCAGCGCTACGTAATCGACAAGACCATCGGCGAGAAGGGTTTCAAGACACCCGGGGAGCAGGCCATTGGTATCGAGCTTGATTTCAAGGCCAAGCTTTTTAATTTCTCTGAGGGTCGGCTCCAGTTCGGGAGCCAGGGTCGGCTCCCCACCGGAAACAACGACACCGTCGATGAAATTCCTGCGCTGCCTTAATTCACCGAGAACACGCTCCAGGGGATAATCCGGATACTGATCGGGATTGAGAACCAAGCCGGGATTGTGGCAGAACGGGCATGTCAAATTACAGCCCCCGTAAAAAACCAGGGAAGAAATCTTCCCTGGATAATCCAGCAGGCTGGTGCCCTGGAAACCTTTAATCGCCATTCTCTCCAATTACCTGAGAACTCTTCAGAACGAACTCACGGCGCTCCTGAAATTCTTCTTTTTTACCTTTGTTCCACTGCTGGACTGGCCGGAAAAACCCGCAGACCCTGGAATAAACCTCTGTTTTTTCGTTACATTTTTTCGCCATTGTTCTCCCCCGATGGAATAGAAAGTCAAACTTATCAAAATATGGTCATGCGGCCTGCCAATCCTGGTTGTTGGGGCAGGAAAAATGTTCGCCAGGGATATAACCATGCACAGGACAGATGGTGAATGTCGGACTGATGGTGAAATAAGGAAGATGGAAATTCTCGGCAATGCGTTTGACCAGAATCCGGGCGCTGCGCCAGTCTTCAAGACGCTCCCCAAGGAAGCCGTGGAACACCGTCCCCCCGGTGTAAAGGGTCTGAAGAGGATCCTGGTGAGTGAGTGCCTCGAAGATATCTTCCGTACAGCCGACCGGAAGATGGGTCGAGTTGGTATAGTAGGGTTCCCCACGGCCGGCTGTGAAAATGTCCGGGAAGAGCTGACGATCCTTGTTCGCGAGCCGGAAACTGGTCCCTTCGCCCGGAGTGGCCTCAAGGTTGAAAAGATTGCCGGCCTCCTCCTGAAAAACTTCGAGCTGTTTACGCATGAAATTGAGGGTTTCGGCAGCCAGGGCATGCCCGTCAGCGGTATCGATTCCGGCCTCGATAAGATTTTGACAGGCCTCATTCATGCCGATCAGACCGATGGTGGAAAAGTGATTATCCCAGTACTGACCACGCTGGGAACGTATATCACTAAGATAAAAACGGCTGAACGGGTAAAGACCGTCCTCAGTGAAACGCTCCAACTGCTTCCGTTTGATGACCAGGGATTCGGCAGCCAGCTTCATCAATTCGCCGATCCGGCCGAAAAACTCATCCTTGTTTTTGGAATTGTATGCAGCACGCGGGAGATTAAGGGTTACCACCCCGATGGAGCCGGTCAGTGGATTCGAGCCGAAAAGACCTCCTCCCCGGCGCCGCAGTTCCCGATTGTCGAGGCGCAGGCGGCAACACATGGAACGGGCATCCTCGGGGTCCATGTCTGAGTTGATGAAGTTGCTGAAATAGGGAATCCCATATTTTGCAGTCATTTCCCAGATCGGCTGAAAGCGCTGGCTGTCCCAGTCAAGGTCCGAGGTAATGTTATAGGTTGGAATCGGAAAGGAGAAAATCCGCCCAGAATAATCCCCCTGCATCATGACTTCACAAAAGGCCCGGTTGAACATATCCATCTCGGCCTGGAAATCACCGTAGCACTCGTCCATGAGCATGCCACCGATGATAACCGCCTCCCTGGCCATGTTCCCGGGTGGAGTCATATCAAAGGTGACATTGGTAAAGGGGGTTTGAAAACCGACACGGGTCGGCACGTTCATATTGAAGATGAATTCCTGAACCGCCTGTTTGACCTCTGAATAGCCGAGCTTGTCATAACGGATAAAGGGCGCCAGCAGAGTGTCAAAATTGGCGAAGGCCTGGGCACCGGCAGCTTCGCCCTGAAGCGTATAGAAGAAATTGACCGCCTGCCCCAGGGCCGTGCGAAAGTGCCGGGGGGGTGCGCTCTGGACCTTGCCGTAGGCACCGGCAAAGCCCTTGAGAAGCAAATCCTTGAGGTCCCAGCCGCAACAATAGACGGACAGCATACCCAGGTCGTGGATATGGAAATCCCCCTGAATATGCGCATCGGCGATGTAGGAAGGATAGATCTTGTTGAGCCAGTAGTTGCTGGTGATATTGGAAGCAATGTGGTTGTTGAGACCCTGCAGCGAGTATCCCATGTTGGCGTTTTCGTTGACCCGCCAGTCCTCTTGGGTCAGGTAGGAGTCGATCGCCTCGATCGATTTTTTCATGAACTCGCGGGTTTCGCGCAGAGTTTCGTGCTGTTTGCGGTAAAGGATATAGGCCTTGGCCACTTTGGCATGGCCGTTCTCGATCAGGCATTTTTCAACCAGGTCCTGAACGTTTTCTACCGTGGGGATACGTTCGTCCTTGTAGAAAACTTCAAGAATCCCGACAACCTGGTGGGAGATGGCCCGGGCCTTGTCCAGGTCCCTTCCGCCGACGGCACTTACGGCTTTGATGATGGCTTCGGTAATCTTGTTTTCCTCAAAAGGTACGAGCCGGCCATCTCTTTTGCGGATGAACTGCAGCATGCGAAGCCTCCATCAAAATGAAAATAATAAACTTTTTCGACCATGTTATTTGGAATTGTTGACTAATCTAGCATATTACTCCTGAGTGTCAAGACCAAAAACACTAGATATTGTTTTTGCGTTTTTTGTCACCACAACATATTGTTAATATGCTGTTGGCAGGCTGTGGATAACCAGGGGATTTTTTGATGCACTGCAAAGGGCTTGATTTGTTAAGTCCCCTGTGTTAAAGGAAAAACAATTACCCCTATTTCGAGAGGTGCCATGTCCGACCTGACCCGCTTTGGAATTTCCATTGATGATCGACTCCTGAAATCTTTTGACGACCTGATTTCAAAAAAGGGCTATGTCAATCGCTCGGAGGCCATTCGCGATCTCATCCGCAAGGCCCTGGTTGAAGAACAGGCCGCCAACGAAGACGAAGACATCATTGGCACCATTACCCTGGTTTACAACCACCATACCCGCGAACTTTCCGAAAACCTCACCGATCGCCAGCATTCCCACCACGAATCCGTCCTTTCCGCCCTCCATGTCCACCTGGATGCGGAAAACTGCCTGGAAGTCATTGTCGTCAAAGGCAAAGCCAGAACTGTACGTCACCTTGCCGACGGCCTCATTGGTACCCGGGGCGTTAAACACGGTAAACTTGTCACCACCACAACCGGCAAAGACCTCCTTTAAATGATTTCTTCGCTCAACTGGTTTTTGGCTTGATAGTAGCACCTTTTTTATTTTTTTATTCTTTTGTGGTTATTTTTAAATTTTTCTGATATAACAACACCCGAATTTCTAAATTTTTTTGCTACAGGAGGATAAAAATGAAAACGAGGCCTTTTCTGAACCTGCTCTTAATTCTTCTCTGTCTCACCCTTGCTGCTCCAGCCCTGGCGCACTTCGGCATGCTTATCCCTTCGGACTCCATGGTTATGCAAAAAGACCCGAGAACCGTTAAAATTGAAGCATCCTTTTCTCATCCCTTCGAAGTGGTCGGCATGACCCTGGAGAAACCCAAGATGTTGGGCGTTCTGGTCAATGGAGAGAAAACCAGCCTTTTGGACAAACTCAAAGAGACTAAAATCATGGATCAGAAAGCCTGGGCACTCGATTACCCCATTAAAAGACCCGGGGTTTATCAGTTTTACATGGAACCCCAACCTTATTGGGAACCCGCAGAAGACTGCTTTATTATTCATTACACTAAAACCCTGGTTGCCGCCTTCGGGGATGAAGAAAACTGGGACCAGGAAATTGGTCTGAGAACCGAAATCGTTCCCCTGACCCGCCCTATCGGGCTGTATGCTGGCAATACCTTTCAAGGAATGGTCAAACTTGACGGCAAGGTTGTACCCTTCGCCGAGGTGGAAATCGAATTTTATAACCGGGACGGCTCCGCGGTGGCACCCAGTGATTATATGATTACCCAAGTGGTCAAAGCAGATGCCGGCGGTGTTTTCACTTACACACCGCCCAAGCCAGGATGGTGGGGCTTTGCCGCCCTCAATACCGCCCCCGAGAAAATCCAATTTGAAGGGGCGGAAAAAGATGTGGAACTGGGCGCCGTCCTGTGGTTAGAATTCGTGGACTGGAAAACCAAGTGATTTGTTTTCTGCTTTTATATGAATCAATCCTTATAGGTAGTTTCATTTTACTTTGAAACTTCAAGGCCGAACCCGAAGTTTACAGCAGGTTCGGCCTCAGTTTCATAAAACCTTTCTGGAAATATCCGAGTAGACTATGCACATTTCCGAAGGAGTTCTTTCCGGCCCGGTTTTGATTTCCGGCATGGCCATGGCCGCAGTTGGCACAGCTATCGGGCTCAAAAAACTCAATTTTGACCGCATCGGCCAGGCTGGCATTCTTGCTGCCTCTTTTTTCGTCGCCTCCCTGGTTCATGTTCCGCTGGGCCCTTCAAACGTGCACCTGATCATGAACGGCATGGTGGGCCTTCTCCTTGGCTGGAGTGCCTTTCCGGCGATTCTGGTCGCCCTGCTCCTGCAGGCCCTTCTTTTTCAATATGGCGGGATAACAACCCTTGGCGTAAACACCGTTATCATGGCCCTTCCAGCGGTCACGGGACACTACCTTTTCCGATCCGTGCTCCGCAAAAAACCTCAAACAATTCTTCTTGCAGCTTTTGCCACCGGACTCCTGGGGGTGCTACTGGCCGGCTGCCTCGCTGCCCTGGCTCTTATATCAGCCAGTGAAAATTTTTTTGAAGCGGCTCTCCTTTTGGCCACGGCGCACCTTCCGGTCATGATCATCGAAGGAATTGTTACTGCATTCTGCGTGGCTTTCCTAAAAAAAGTCCAACCTGAGATGATTCACGTTTAATTGGGGAAATACAAAATGTTCAAACAATCCGGCAGAGATTATCCTAAGCTGTCAGCCATTGCTTTTTTGGCTGCTTTTCTTTTTGCTTTTTCGCCCACAGCTCAAGCCCATCGTGTCACAATTTTCGCCTGGGTGGACGGAAACATCATTTATACAGAGAGTAAATTCGGAGCAGGCCAGAAGGTCCAGGGCGGCGAGGTTCTGGTTCTGGACGAAGCAGGCAATCAACTTCTCAAAGGGAAAACTGATGACAATGGTGAATTTTCCTTTCCCATTCCTCAAAAAACGGCTTTAAAGGTCGTCCTCGTCGCAACCATGGGACACCGGGCCGAATGGGATATTCCCGTCAGTGAGATTGCCGGTGCAGAGCCCCCCCCGGTCACGGACAGCCTCAAAACGGAAAGCAACCCTGAACCGCAGGCCCTTTCAAAAACAACTGAGGCCACCCAGGAGTTGGAAAAGATGGTAGGAAAAGTTCTTGATCAAAAGCTCAAACCCATAAATCGCATGCTCGCTGAAATCCAGCAACCCGGCCCTTCCTTTCGTGATATTTTCGGCGGCATCGGTTATATTTTCGGCTTGATGGGGATTGGCGCCTGGTTTCGCTATCGTAAATAAACATTGTCGTTTTATAAAAGCCCCATGATTAAAGAACCTTCAACCATTTCCGACTCACCTTTGTCCAGGGTCGACCCGCGCCTGAAAATCGGCTTCGTTTTCCTTTTTTCTTTTGCCGTAGCCCTTGCCGACAACTGGCCAGCACTCCTTTTCAGCCTTGTAGTATCTATCCTGGCCGTCTTTTTGGCCCAAATGAAATTTTCAGTGGTAATGAAACAACTCTTCCTCGCCTTCGGCTTTATCCTCTTTTTGTGGCTGGTTCTTCCTTTTACCGTGGACGGCACTCCCATCCACCAGTTGGGGCCTCTGACGCTGACCCAAGAGGGGGTCCTTCTCGCCGCCCGTATTTCTTTGAAATCCTCTTCTATATTACTGGCATTTCTGGCCCTCTCCACCAGTGCTTCTATTGCGGTCATAGGCCATGCCCTGCAAAACCTTGGTATACCGGAAAAGCTGGTTTATCTTTTCCTGTTCTGCTATCGTTACATCTTCGTTATCGAGCAGGAATACCGGCGCCTCGAAAAAGCGGCACGCCTCCGTTCCTTTCAGCCAGGAACCAATCTCCATACCTACCGGACTTATGCCTACCTGGTCGGGATGCTTTTTCTCCGCTCCTTTCTGCGCGCAGAGCAGGTACACAAAGCGATGGTCTGCAGAGGCTTCCACGGCAAGTTTTTCAGTCTTGAGAAAATGGCCTTCCGCCGACAGGACAGATGGTGGGCCGGCACCATGTCGGTTATAATTTTCTTGGTGATCGCACTCGAATGGCAGCAACTCCTATCCTGAAACTCAACAATATAGCTTTTTCCTTTCCGGACGGACGCACGATACTGAAGGGACTCGACTTCCAGCTCTTCAAAGGGGATCGTATAGGCCTGACCGGGCCGAATGGTTCAGGAAAAACAACTCTTTTTCATATCCTGGTCGGATTGTTGAAACCTGAAACCGGGACCTTGGAAGCTTTTGGCCGAACTCTGGAAAAAGAGAAGGATTTTGTCTCTGCCCGCAAAAAGGTAGGCCTCCTGTTTCAGGATGCGGACGATCAATTATTCTGCCCAACGGTTCTCGAAGACGTTGCTTTCGGGCCCCTTAATCTTGGCCGTTCCCCCGAGGAAGCCAGGACCATTGCCCAGCGTACCCTGACCCTTCTGGGTCTTCAGGGTTTTGAACAACGTGTTACTCATAGGCTTTCCGGGGGAGAAAAAAAGCTCGTCTCACTGGCAACGCTCCTGGCCATGGAGCCTGAAGTTCTTCTTCTGGATGAACCGACCAACGGACTTGATGAAAAAACTCGTAGTAATTTTCTCGATATTCTAACCAATCTGGATATCACCTATGTGGTTATCTCCCACGATTTCGATTTTCTCGCCCGGTCAACCCGCTCCATTTTTGCTTTGGTTGATGGCCGTATTCATACCGAGCAGAAGGTCGCGGTCCACCAGCATATTCACGCCCATGTTCAGGGGGCTTTCCCCCATGAGCACGAGTAAAACCTCCGGCCTTTTCCCCGGCTTAAAAAACATGGCCATTAAACAGGCTTTTCAGCTATAATCCCGGCCATGAAAATTTTTTTGATTCTGTTTTTTCTGGGCACATTCCTTTTACCGCCCGGCCTTGCATTTTCCTGGTATCCCCGCCAGAAAGAGGATTCTGTCGTTGCCGTTGATGATCCCGCCCCCATCGTCGGCCGCAATATGCCTTATGTCATCGGAAAAGATGACACCCTTGTGGAGCTCGCCTATCGAAGCGGTATCGGTTATGTTTCCCTGACTCGCGCTAATCCGGGGGTGGATCCCTGGCTCCCCCCGCGTGGGAAGACCATTATCCTTCCCTATGCGTCAATCCTGCCCATGAAGCCCCAGCCTGGTATCGTTATTAATCTCGCTGAGTTCCGTCTTTATTATTTCTGGCGGGAAAGCGGCCATCTGCGGGCAAGGATTTACCCCATCGGCATCGGTCAGGAAGGCTGGAATACTCCCCTGGGGAATTTTTCCGTGCAGTCGAAAGCCAAGGACCCCGTCTGGGTTGTGCCGGAATCGATTCAGAAAGAACGCCCCGGCCAACCGACGGTTGTACCTCCCGGCCCAGATAACCCCCTGGGTGGATACTGGCTTGGCCTGTCAATCAAAGGTTATGGCATTCATGGCACCGCCAAACCCCTCGGGGTCGGCAGGAAAGTCAGTCACGGATGTATCAGGCTCTACCCCAAGGACATTGAAGATCTTTTCAAACGGGTGGAAAAAGGCACCTCGGTCACCATCATTTATCAGCCTGTAAAAGTGGGGATCAGTGAAAACCAGCTATGGGTGGAAATCCACCCTAATGAAAGAGATGAAACCGCAAGTGTGGCAAACGTGATTCTGAGATATAAAGCCTTGCTTGAATGGGAGGAAAAAATCAACTGGCCGGCAGTGTGGCGGGAAACAGATCGTCACACTGGCCTTCCCATTGTCATTTCAGGGAAATAAACTTTCTTCAAACAACAAACCCCACCTCAAGAGGTGGGGTTCGCAAAAACCGTGGACCTCTTTCGAGGTCTGTGCTTCTGTTACTTTCTAAGACCAGTTTCGAACGCTTTCTTGCTGAGATCAGCATTCATCTGTGCCTGAGCAGCTGCTTCTTCGGCTTTCATAGCAGAAGCTTCAGCTCTCTGCAAAGCGTCCATTACCTTTTGCGCAGACGCTTCAGCACTGGCAGCAGACTCGGCAGCCTTATCACTGGCAGCAATGGCTGCATCCAGCTTTTCCCGGTCAACTGTAGAGAGAGATGTCGTACAACCACCGAGAAGAAGAAGTGCCAACCCAGCTCCCCCGACAACAAGTTTCCAATCACGCATCACAGATACCTCCTTTTGATGTTAATCCTTCTTGAGCTGAAAATTTTGGTCCGGTCCAAAATTCAACTGTTCTTTTCGTTACATAATCCTAGCATTGAAACGAAAATGGTCAAGAAGGCCCCAATTAAATCTTTTTCAAGAGTATTATCGGAAATTCCAAGTGATTATCTTAATTAATTAATCCCCTCATTGGAAGCAAAAACCTTTCCAAAAATTATTTTTTTTTCATTGGAATGTTAATTTCTATCCTTTAATGCGGTCTGAAAAAACTCGACCAGTTTAGCCAGGGCCTTTCCACGGTGGCTGATACGGTTTTTTATTTCAAGGGAAAGCTCGGCGAGGGTCTTTCCGAAAGCAGGAACCAGAAATACCGGGTCGTACCCGAAGCCACCCCGGCCCCGGGCCTCTTCAAGGATAAGCCCTTCGAGGCGGCCGGTAAAAAGCCGGCAGAATCCGTCGGGCCCGCAAAGGGCCATAACACAACAAAATGCGCCCTGCCGCCCCTCTATCGGGACACCGGTCAATTCCTCGAGGAGTTTGCCGGTGTTTTCTTCATCGCTCGCTTTTTCCCCGGCAAAACGGGCCGAGTTGACCCCGGGTCGCCCGCCCAAAGCCTTCACTTCGAGGCCGGAATCGTCAGCCAAAGTCAGATGACCGGTTAACGCGGCAACTTCCCGGGCTTTTTTCAAGGCATTGGCTTCAAAAGTGTCACCATCCTCATCAACCTCAGGGATATCCGGGAATTCCCCCACACCCAGCACGCGAATATCATTTTTTGCCAGCAGGGCTGTGATTTCCCTTAGCTTTCCTGGATTGCGGGTCGCCACGACCAGTTCCGTCATCACTTCTCCAGGATCTTCTTTTGCAACCGGATCAACCTCTCACAGCCCTTCAAGGCTATACCTTTCAACATTTCAAACTCATCGCCGGTAAAGGGTTCCGATTCGGCCGTCCCCTGAATTTCCACAAACCGTCCCGACTCAGTAACCACAAAATTCATGTCCACGGAAGCGGAGGAATCTTCCCGGTAATCAAGGTCGAGAAGCCCTGTACCCTCGACCAGACCGACGCTGACCGCTGCAACCAACTCCTTCATGGGATTGGATGCCAACACCCGCGTCTCAATCAACTTTTCCAAGGCACATCGCAGAGCCAGGCAGGATCCTGTTATGGCGGCGGTCCTGGTACCGCCATCGGCCTGAAGAACGTCGCAATCGACAATGATGCTCCTTTCGCCCAAAGCATTCAGGTCGATAACAGCCCGCAAGGAACGACCGATCAGGCGCTGAATCTCGTGGGTTCGTCCACCGGGACGCCCGCGGGTAACCTCCCGCGGAGAACGGTTTTGAGTCGCGCGCGGAAGCATAGCATATTCGGCCGTAACCCACCCCCGTCCTTCGCCGCGCATGAAGGGTGGAACCGACTCCTCGACAGTGGCATTGCAGAGAACCACAGTTTCCCCAAAGGAGGCGAGAACAGAACCCTCGGCATAACGGTTATACCCCGTCTCAAACCTGATTGGACGCAAATCCTCAGGACAACGGCCGTCCGGACGCAAACCTGTCACAGTTTTTTCTCCTTTTGGGAATCGGAAAACTCCTGAATGGCATTAAAGAAAACATTAGCAAGGTTCTTCTGGTAGTCGGGATCGATGAGGCGGCCTTTTTCCTCAGGGTTGCTGAGGTAACCCATTTCCACCAGAACGGTAGGCAGGTCTCCTCGCCCGAGAGGCAAAAGCTGGGCGGTCTGAATAGGATTAACATGGAATCCGGCTCGTTTCAGCATGTCCGCCAGATAGTCGGCCAAAAGACGGCTCCCCATGTCGCTGTCTCCGTCCCTACCTTTGACGAGGCCGCTTTCCGAACGGATATAGAGGGTGATTCCTCTGATTTCGGGTCTGAAGGCCGCCTGCGCGTGAAGTAGAATCAGGGCGTCCACTTCCGGCCCGTTGGCCACCTGGTGGCGTTTTTCAAGACTCAGGGAATAATCCTTGTCCCGGGTCATGAAAACCGGAATTCCGAGACGCATCTTGACATTTTTTGCGAGCAAATTGGCGACCTCCAGGACGACGTCCTTCTCCTTGACCCCATCGAGTCCGACACTTCCAGGGTCCGTTCCGCCATGCCCGGGATCGATAGCCAGACCCCGCAACCCGGAACCTGCGACAACCGACTTTTTTTTCAACAGAAAAGCAAAAAGCCGGTCCAGGGATGTCTCCTGGCGGGTTGGAGCACTGAAGGTCGGGTCCAGATTGCGAAACTGAACCGCGATACCCAGTAAAGAAGGCAGTTGCTCATAAAGAAAGTCTTCTGAAACCCGCAACTTGCCGTCAATGAAGAGGGGGGGATGGGGAAGCGGAACAAAGCGGGTTCTGAGTCGCAAATAGCGGCAGCCGGGAAAAATGACCGCTGTTCCCTGGAAGGTTTCAATCCTGTAAATATGTTCTACCGAGTCCCAACTTCCCCGCATTTCAAGAACCGGCAGAGCCTCATCGAGGGCCACATATGCCACACCGCCATTGTTATAGACCTCTTGGATGAGAACGGGAGCCTGTCCGCTCAAGGCGAGTTCGACAGCCGCTTCCGGTTCCGAGTGAAAGAGAAGTGAAAAGACCAGAAAAAAGCTAAGTTGGAGAAGGGCTGAAGATCTTGACATGGACAGTCTGCCGTTTAGACGGAAAGGGTTTTCAATACCCCAACCGATGGATATTGTTGGCGGGTTATCATCGTTTTCTCAAATTATTACATTTGCTGGGACATTGCAAGTAGGGGTCACCATATTTTATGAGGCAGGGTTCAGGAGGGGAGCAATTTGCGTCCCTGGACCTCGATTCCCAGAAGTGTCAGGAGACGTTCGGTCAATGTCGTCTGGAGTTTTCGCTGGGCGGCAAGATCGCTGTCCATGGAGACTATCTGTCCCCCGGCCATCATGCCGTGTCCGCCGCAGGTGCCGAGGTCTTTCATCAAAGCCCGGATCAACTGACCCGCCCCACCGTCCCTGCTCAGGGTCCGCAGGGATACCACCTCTTTATCGCAGAAAAGCCCCATCCCCAATACCAGGGAAACACCCTCCATACGCAGGAAGAAATCGGCCATTTCCGCGACCATATCCGGGTTGTTGATGGTAAAAAGATTAAAAACCAGCAGATCTTCGTAGGTCCAGGCGTTTTCCAGGGCTTTGTTAAAAGAGAAAAAGTAGCTGCGCGGGACTTTAGGATGGGTAATCTCGAAAAGGATGCGATTGTTGACCATGGGAAAAAGGGACAGATAGGCATCGCGGTCGGCGGGACACCATTCCCTCCCCAGTTCCTGGGTTTCCGACTTGATGGCATAATAAATTATTGTGGCCAGGCGGGTCCCAAAAGAGACGTTCTGAGCCATAAGATATTCGAAGAGGATAGTGGCCGAACAACCGTAGTCCTCCCGGATATCGACCCAGCGGCAGGTCTTGGTCTGTTCACGGACCGGATGGTGGTCAATCACCAGATCGACCTTGACATCTTCGCCAAGGGAGTTGTTGCCCGTACCGGGCTGGGTATCAACCAGGCAGATAACGTTGAATTCTTTGGGGTTGATGGTTTCGATGTGAACTGCGTCAATATCCAGCTTACTGACCATGACCCGGTTTTCCCCGCGCCCAATGATCCCTCCGTAGGCCAGGACGCACTGATTGCCGCTTTGGACGACAATAAAATGTTTCAAGGCCATGGCCGCCGCCAAAGAATCCGGATCGGGGTTGTCGTGGGCAAGGATCAGCACCCTGCCCCTGCCGCGCAGCCATTCGGCAAGCTTTCCTGAAATTTCCCGGGATTTTTCGAGATCCAGGGGCATGCATGAATCTTTCTTGGCAAAAGATTTTCAAATAATTCGCGCAAAAACCTCGGCTATGGCAACCTCCGGGGAGTCTACGTAAACCACGCCGGGGATATCCGGCCAGGAGTCTAGGGCAACCACGGGTCGTCCCAGTTTTAAAGCCACCGCTATCTCGGACAAGGTACCATATTCTCCCTCGATGGCAATCAGCGCCCGGGCACTATGGGCGATGATGACATTGCGGGCATGTCCCATATTGGTGGGTATGGCAAGGGTGACAAAAGCATTGCCCTGGCAGGCTTCGGGACCGGGCAGAATGCCGATGGCTTCACCGCCGTGACTGGCACAACCGAGGCAGGCCGCTTCCATAACTCCACCAAGGCCGCCGCACACGAGGACGGCTCCCCTTTCCGCAATGAGGCGGCCCACCGCTTCCGCCTTGCGATAGCCATCAGGAGAGGCTTTGGCGGCACCGATGACCGCAATGATCGGTCTCTGTTGCGGTTTTTTTCCCTGAGTACGATCAGGAGACATTGCGGACCCGGATCAAGCGCAGAAAATTGGGGTGCTGACGAATTTTATCAAATGCGGGATCTTCCCAGGCCTGGTCGAGAAAATGCTGATCCCGCGAGGATGCCTCCGTAAGAGCCTTGACGGCATCCCGGGCATTGCCCTGGAGAGCCAGCACCGTAGCACGGCCGTAATGAGCCAGAGGAAGGTCACCGGCTTTTTTAAGAATCATATCGAAACAGGCCAGAGCATCTTCCAGCTTTCTCAACTCCTTAAGAACGTTGCCCTTGATGTTGAGAGTCTGAATGGAATCGGGGTTTCGTACCAGACTTTCCTCAAGTGCATGTAGAGCCTCAGGCAGCTTGCCGGATTCAAGAAAAACTATCCCCCGGTAGAGCGAGGTGTCGTGGCGCCCGGGGGTTACCTCCTCAGCTTTGTCCAACAGCTCCAGAAGGGAATCGTGGGGACCCTTCTCGATCATCAGGCGGATGTTTTCAAAAACGGCATCCACCAGCCCGGGACCGAATTCTATGGATCTGGCGAAGCTTCTTTCAGCCTCGGGAAAGTGCCCCATCCGCAAAAAGGAAAGGCCGAGATTAAAGTGATAGGTGGCATCCCCGGGTGCCAGTTCGACCGCCTTCTCAAAACAGGCCAGGGCCTCGCGATTGCGCTCCAGGGCGGACAGCACATAGCCTAACCCGTTATGGCAGGCCGGATCGTTGGGATGCAGCTCCAGAGCCTTGCGAAAGCTTACCAGAGCCTCGGGGAAATGCCCCAGGCGATTGAAAAGGTAACCGCGCTGGAAATGGTTTTCCGGATTCGACGGAAGCCGCAATAAGGCTTTTTTATAATATTCGGCGGCCTCCTTTTCACGTTTGAGAATATCGAGGACATTGCCGATATGGATGAAGGCTTCGGGAAAATCCGGCTGCAGTTCAGTGCAGCGCAGGAAATGTTCGAGAGCCTTTTCAAGGTTTCCTTCTCTTTCCAGCAAAACCCCATAATTATAATGGGTCCCGCCGTTGCCGGGATCGAAGATCAAAGCTTTACGAAAGAGCCCCGAAGCCATGGAGATGTCGTTCAGATTGAAGGCGGAAACGGCGGCCAGACTCAGAGAATCCAAGTCCATGGGGTAGTTTTCGAGAGACTCCTGGGCCAGCTCCAAAGCTTCCCGGAATTTGCCTCGATGGAGAGCGAGATGGGCTGATCGCAACTTTTCAACTTTGTCGTCAGAGCCCTTTTCTTCGAGAAAAAATCCAAAATCTTTGTTCATTAAAACTCCGAAAATCAGGCGGCCGCCAGGAGCGGAAATACATGCGGAAAACAGACGCCTGTTTTCATCAGCTTTCCATCCAGATAATTTTTTAGCGATTACATCCGCCAATCAAAAGCCGCCTGGAAAAAATCCCGTTCGCATTCCATGGCGTAACGATAGGTTGACGCAACCAGTGGATTACCGGGATCGGCGTATTTGTCCACAAGTCCCTCCAGATCGCAGGCCAACTCCTCAATCTCGTTGCTGCTGTAGGTCCGGATCCAATCACCGTAATCATGCTCCGCCGGGCCTTTGCGGGCCAACTCCTGTCCCAACCAGGCATACAGGCGCATGCAGGGTGTCAGGGCAGTTACCGTCATACCCGTGTCATATCCCCAAGCCGTAGCCATGACAAAATCCGTATAGCGCCGGGTGGCTGCGGCCGGTTCCACTTGGGCGACATTTACCCCCCACTCCCGGGCATACTTGCCATGCAGTTTCAACTCACCAAGGACCCCTTCCGCCAGTTTGTGAAGTTTGACAAAGTCCTCCCAATCGCGAGCCTTTGCCCCGGCGATGATGTAGGCACGAGCAAATGCTTTGAGGAAAAAGGAATCCTGGCTGACATAATAGGAGAACTTTTCCTTAGCCAGGGAACCATCAAGGATCCCCTGAACAAAAGCATTTTCCAGGGATGCCCTGGCCAGTTCACGATTCAGGTTCCAAAGATTTTTCGACAGGGACATGTATCGACCTCTAAAAAAATTTTAGCAGAAGAGTCGTCACCGTTCCCTTTAAAAATAACAAAAGGGAAGACAACGCCGTAAAAACATATCGGGTTTATATTACCTTAATCTCTTCCCCGGTGTAAATTTTCAAATTCCTTAAAAACCCCTTCCTCAAAAACCATAGACCCTGACATTGATAAATACCGTCACCTGAGCCGCTTTCCCCAACCGCCAGGAAGCCCTTTCGACTGTTCCCCAAGCAATTCAGGAAAGAATGTATTCAGACGGCCTTAAAGTTGCATAAGATTCGGAAGCTTTTCTCCAAAACCTGAAAACTTGAGAAAGAACTGATTTGCCAGATGTGAATTGGCCTCCCACCTGAACTGTTTCCTGACCAGGAAAAGTTTTTAAGGGGGAGAAGCCGCCGGGTGGTTGCCGGCCCGGAATTCCCGGTTTGCAGGTCTCTAATGACTTACACTGCCGGCAGCCGCCCCAAAAAAACAAAAAACGTGTATTCGCCCTTGTGCTAAATTCCCTCCTCCGGCACAGGGGCTTTTTTTATCTCCCTGAGGTGATACCCGTGGTCAATTGCAGTTGCCCGGATTGACAGTCTGTGAATCTTTCCAGCCAAAGTTACGCTGTCACCAAAAAACCTCCGTGTGATTTCAAATTTTTTATGGGAAATGGAAATTCATCCCCCCGTACTGTCTTCATTTAACCACCCGCGCTCAAACGGCCATCACCAAGGACACGGCGAGGGTAACAAGCCGTAAAATTCGCGGGAAACCTGACCATTGGCAATGGCTACTCCACCGGGCTCGATGATCCAACCACCCGGTCCAGAGGAAAGGCCCGAGGTTTCAAATTCAAATACGGTGCAACGGCCGTTTCCGGGAGTTATTACCTCTATTTTGGAAAGCCCGTATCATCCGCCTTTCCCAAAACAATCATAACAACGACACCTCTCCGCTGGCAGCAATCATCTCGCCGGCAGAAATCTGATAAAGCCAGCCACCACCCTCACTGGCCAGAGCCACGACTATCTCATCAGCGGTCATGGGGATTTCATGGTTGAACTGGATTTTATAGGTCTTGATCCTGGGGTACGTTCCTGACCTGCGCGCCAAGGCCGTCTCAAGATAGTCGGCGTAAATGGCATTGTTGACATGGCTGTTGGTGTCAATATCAGCCAAACGGGTGGTTAACCGAACTTCCCATTGAGAGCTGAAACTCTTCTTCGGTTTCCACCCTTCAGTCGGCGCTTCGGGCAACACCATCCCCTGGGGAAAAAGCTGGCCGGCAAGATCCCCTTTAAAATGGATGGGCTTACGGTTTTTGAGATCAAGAGCGAACCAAGCACTGAGGGCAGAGACCAAACGCTCCTCACCGCAAAAAATATCGAAATGCCGAAAGGCTTTAAAACCTCTCCGTCCACCCAACCGCGTCACAACCTTTAATTCCTCTCGATATCCCGGATAACGGTAAACTTCCAGTTCAAGCCTGTAAAGTATCCAGCCAAGTCCTTGCCGGGCCATGGCTTTATCTCCGAAACCATTTTTTTCGGCGTGAAGAATAGCTGCTTCCTGAAAAAGACGCAACAGGCTGGACAGGCGGATGGAATAATCCGCCCCCAAAGAAAAATATCCGGTGGTAAAAAGCAGCTGGTACTCCATGGAAGAAGCTCCTTAGAAGGTATGGAAAAAGTTTTCTAACTGAGAGTAATTTTGTCTTCTCAAGCTTATGCCGCCGGTTCACTTCTCAGGAGAAAACCAGGATTTAAGCCAATGCCAGTTGGCATGGAAATCATTCTCGAAAACTCTGGCGGAAAAGAGACCGGAGATTTCAGGGCAGTCCGCTGGTCTAGCCTCAAATTCCCGGGCCATTTCCAGAAGCCGGGCCACCCTTTGTTCGGTATGAGGATGGGTGCGCAGCACCGACGGTGTCACATTTCCTCGCCGGGGCAGGAAGACCGTCTTCCAGAAATTTTTGTCGTAGCCCTCCATCTTCTCCAAGGCAGAGGCCAGGCTCTTCGGATCGCCGGTCAGATAGGCTGCAGTTTGATCGGCCTCGAATTCACGGGTTCGGGACAAAGCCAATTGCAACAGAGAACTGATGGTGGGAGCGAACAGGAGCAGGATTAAAACAACGGGTGAAATGTACATATCGGAAAAAAGGTAAAGCGGCAAATAAAGGAGGATAAGAATCTGGCCGAAAGTGGAGAGTAACGAGGTAACCCGGGTCATAGTGTCGGCAACAGAGTGAAGAAACAGGTCGTTGTTGCCAATATGGCTGACCTCGTGGGCAAGGATGCCGGCTGTCTCACGCCAATCCAGCTTGCGCAATAATGCATCGGTCACCACAATAGCGGCATCGTTGCGCTGCCCCATGCTGAATGCATTCATGACTTCACTTTTCAGCAGAAAAAGCTTGGGGGTGTTTGCTACCTGCGCCCGGTTGGAAAGCAGTGCAAGAATCTCGTAAAGGCCACTGGCCTCAAGGGGGCTGAGATAGACCGCTCCCTGGCGCTGCAAAAAGATGCGCGGAGGGATTTTCGGGGTGGTGGCCATGAGGACCATACCAAAGCTGATGGACCAGAAAATCCCGATTTTCCCCATCAGCATATAACCGAGGACCCCGAACAGGATCAGCATTCCCAAGAGGATGAAAACGGTCTGGTAAAAGTTCTGCATTTTTTTAATTTGAGGCGTGCTGCAGGGATCTTTCATTTGGTACCTTTAAAAATTTTTATTGAAGTCACGTCCGATCCTGAAAATAAAACAGGACCTGTCAAATCAGACCCCATGTTAACACATAAGTGGAAAATGCGTCAGGATGGTTTTGAGGCGCACTCCAGCGCTCACCCTTGGCCATCCACAATAAAAGGCTCCGGACCTGTCACCGGCCCGGAGCCTTTTATTTAACCAAAAACCACCCTGGATTACTTTTTGCCTTTTCCTTTGCCCCCCTGTTGTTTTTCCTGCTTTTTGCCAGACATCTGGGCTTCCTCGTCAACCTGTTCACCGGATTTGTTCTTTTTAGCCTCTTTATCCTGCTTACCTTCGGCGTTTTCAGACAGATGCTCCCGTTCCTTACGCTCCTGGCGATGACGCTCCATCATCTCTTTTTTTTCCTGATTATAGCGCTCCTGGAGTTCTTTCAGTTCGGCCTGCTGGCGCTCATTCATGGTCTTGACATCCTCTGAGTAACCCGATTTACTTTTCTCTTTAGCAGCAAAAACGTTCAACCCGGCACCCCAGAAAACCAGGGAAACCGCCACCATAAGAATCGTAAAAAGCTTGCTCCCGTTCATTTCCCGCACTCCTTTCGTCAATGAGCCCTTTCCCAGGACCTTTTTGAAATTATTTTTTCTCCTCTATTTCACAAACCATGGTTAAACTCGCCTGAACGCTGACATCACCGGCCACCAGGGGCGGAGCCTCGGCGCCGGCCATAGTTTTCAATATCGCCCCTCTTTCATAATCCATCCTTACAGGAACGGGTTGGGAATGATCGAGGTCGAGCGACAGGATGCGAAGAATCTCAACACCGACAGCGCGGGCCAGGGATTGGGCGTCGGCCTGGGCATTGGCGGCGGCCTCCCAAATGGCCTGGTCGCGATATTTTTGCGGGTCGGAAAGATCAAAATAAATGGAGCCGATATCGTTGGCCCCAGCCTCGACGGCTGCGGCAATCAAATTCCCGCCGAGATCGAGCTTCAGAGTCTTGATCGACAAGCTGGTGGAAGCCGAAAACCCGACAATTTCCGGACGCCAATCCCTGTCGGCACTTTTAGGTCGGGACGACCACTGAGGTCGAACCTCAAACCTCCGGGTCTCGTATTCCTTTTTTGTGAGCCCGGCCTTTTCAAATACTTTGATAATACCGTTAAGCTTGCGGCTGGCTTCGTCCAAGGCAGCGTCAGCTTCCCGGGCGGAGGCAGTAACCCCGATATCCATGTTCAGGCGGTCAGCCGGCACATTGAGGATGGCATTCCCCCGAACGGCAAGGGTGGCAGGATTATCCTTGGCGGCCAAAACTTGAGATACAAAAAGAAACATCAGGGCCAGCATCACAGCTGACAAAAAAAAGTTCTTTTTCATAAGCAGGCCTCAGCTCAATTATTCAGCAAAAAAAGCATCCGGTCCCTAACCAGGGTCGGGACCGATTGTACATTGATTTTACCATCCAATTGAAAAATCCAAAGGTCCTGATGCAGGTTTTCTTGCCGGGATCAAAGGAAAAAACCCTTTTCAGGATTAAACAAGATCAGCCCTTCACGAAACAGAGCGAGGGCAAAGATCAGAAGCACAACCCCGAGAAAACGCAAGATCCAACGATAAACCCGACCCTGGGAAAAAAAACCGGAACGATCGGCAACAATTGCCAGAAGAATTTTGGAGCCGACCAGGAAACCGTAAAATCCCACCAGAAAAGCCAGCCCATGAGAATAATGACTTTCGTTCGCCCGAAGCAATATGGGACCGCCGACGCCAGCCCAGAAAATGTAGGGATGGGGACTCAGGGCATTAACCAAAACGGCTTTTCGCAGGGACTTAGGCGCCTGACCATCAAATACGCAGGGACGATTCCCAGCCCGCATGGTATCGAAACCAAGATAAGCAACAAACAGGGCACCAGCCAGGGTAATGGTGCCCAGGACCTGACCCTGGCCAAGGCTTTTTAGCGCCAGGAATACTGCCGCGATGATGGGGGCATCGGTCAGGATCGGCGCGAGAGCGACACGGATACCGGCGGCCAGATTGTGCTGCAAGGTTTCGGAAACAACCAGGGCCAAAAGGGGGCCGGGTGCCAATCCGGCAGCCAGTCCCAGAAAAATTCCGGAAAACAGGAAATCAGTCATGGCCTCCGGCTCTCCTCCGTTTCTGTCGACTCGTCCGACACCACAGCCTGAAGCAGGGAGCTGCCTGCCAGATTAAGAAAATAGCCCGTCCCTTTTCTTGGAACGGGCTATATAAATTTTGCACGAAAAGGCCTGCTTCAAAGTTTAAACCCTTTACAGGCGGACTTGGCTAGCCGTGATGTTCCTCCTTGGCAGCAGCCTTTTCGCCGTGTCCCTCCTCTTTCTTGTCTTCGGAATGGGGAGCCATCGCCTCAATGGCTCGATCCGGATTCCCTTCAACCTCGTAGAGGATATTGGTAACCCGGGCTTCCGGAAGCCAGGCAATTTCACCGGTACCAACATTGTAAATAGCACCGATTACCTTCGCTTTGCCGTCCATTACCAGTTTGCGGCTGGCAGGGCTCTTCATAAACAGATCGCGGATCCCGATCCAGACGTTCTCTTCAATGGCATAAGGAATAATGTCGTTACCTTTGACGTGAGGATAAATCTCCATGGCGCGCTTTACGGCCGGCTCGATATTGTCAACGAGCGGCGGGATGTTGCGCTCCAGGGCATGCCCCTCACCATGAATCGCATGAGTCACCGCTGTAACGGCGCCGCACTGGGTATGACCTAACACCACCAGTACAGGTGTTTTGACATGGGCGAGCCCGTATTCAATAGAGCCGACCTCATCTGTGTCACAGACGTTCCCAGCGACCCGGATCACGAAGATATCCATAATCCCGGCATCGAAAATGTGCTCAACTGGAACCCGGGAGTCGGAGCAGGTGATGACGGTAGCATAGGCATGGTCCCCCTGATTCTCCCTGCCCGCCTGAATAATGCGCGCAGCATTCAAATGAGGGCGATTGGATTGGCCACGAACAAAACGGCGATTACCGTCTTTCAACATTTCAATGGCCTGATCGGGGGTCGGCTTGCCCTTTTTCTTCTGATCAGTTTGGGAGCAGGCCGGCAGCATGACAAGTCCGGCCGCCAAAAGCCCCACTATCAAACCGGAAAAACCCTTTTTCATATCCTCTCTCCTTTCATTCACCCAATTCTATGCAAAAAACTATAGCCTGCGATTGATTAATACAGCCGAAAATCCGGAGTTTGGGATTTCATCCCCCGAAAAATTCCTTAACCAGGCGTGCCGCACCAAGACGCCAACCAGTTTGAGGATGATACGCTTTTTCCCGGGTCTTTAAATCAGTACAGTGAGGATTTGACAATTTTGGTGGTAACCACGCGAGGTTCATCCACGGCATCGGTTTCAACGAGACGAATGGTGATTTCGTCGCCGGCGCTGAGGTGCCCCCGATGCCAGGTTAGATTATTGTCTTTGCTCCGTCCTTCCAGGTTACCTTCCACGGAAAGGACAAAATTCTCCTTTTCGAATTCTTCAGGGTCGGAAATCTTTTTGATTTCGTCCTGGTAATCCTCGGGGAAATTACTGAGAGAATGTTTCCCCCTCACTGTTGAAACCGCAAGCGTACCGGGTTTTGCAAGTCCCGCAGTGGCGATTTTTTTGCCATTTTTGAAAATTTCGAATGCTATCATTCCGGTATTGTCCTCCTTCGTAGGTAAGCCCAATTTTTTTGGCCCCATGAGCCATGAAATCTAATTTAAAAAACCGGGAGACTTTTTTCAAGTCAAGCTCTAAGAATTTATTACGTTATGAAAAAAAAACCAACCGGTTTTTCTTCGGCACTTTTTTCCGTCCCCGATTCACTCCCCAAACTGGTCGAATTTAAACATATATTCCGCTTTAATAAATATTGAGATTATATCTGTTGGGGAAAATAAAGAAATCAATGCTACCGGAATGATCCGGAGACGGCTGCCAAAACTGCTTTGAAGTTAAATTCCGGGTTATTGACGGGGGGAAAAAGGGATTTGCCTGATTGCTGCGAATGAATGGCGTAAGGGATTACCATGCCCAGAGTTCTTTTTTCAGATACATCCCCCACCAGAAATTATAAAAATGCACTTTGCGAACTCTGTCCCCGTTTTGGAAAAGGGGATAACCTTTATTGGCCCATTCAAACAACGACCCCTCCAGATTATGGACGTTTTCAAAGCCGATTTTCTGGAGCTCCTCAGCCATGACCGCGGATCTGTAACCCACCGAGCAATAAGTCACTATCCGTTGTTTCTTTGAACGGCCGGCCAGCAACGGCCTGGCTTCATCCAGAGTGGAGGCCAGGTGGGCCCCGGCCAGATGGCTGACTGCGAATTCATCCGGGCTGCGAATATCGAGGAGCAACAACTGGTCCCCGTTTTTTTCCTTCATCCACTGGTCCAGGGTCTCGACGCTGATCCAGGAGACCTTTGGAAAACGGGCCTTGGTCCGGGTCTTGAATTTTTCAAAGCGGTCCCCGGCCGATGCGAGGTTCGATAGGCCAAGCAAAATTGCCACGGCAACCAGCACAACCACAACCCCGCCGAGAGGGGGACGCTTTTCACCTATCCAGGTGCCCATGAAAACTCGACTACTGATAAAGTGGAAGAAAAGCCTGTTACGGCAGGATATAAATCGGCGTACCATCGGGAACCGAGTTCCAGATTTCCATCATCTCATCATTGGTGACGGCAATGCAGCCGTCAGTCCAGTCCCGCTCTTTAAGCACCTTCCCGACCCGTTCATAGACGGGCGGGATGCCATGAATCATGATCATGCCGCCAGGATCCACGCCGCGCTCCAAGGCCTCTCCCAGGTCCTTCGGGCTGGGGTAGGAAATGTGGATGGACCGGAAATAGCGATCGGACTTTTTACGCCAATCAAGGATATAAACCCCTTCGGGCGTCCGCATATCCCCTTCTTTTAGTTTATGCCCGACGGGATTTTTTCCAAGGGAAATGGAAAATTCTTTGATGGCTTTGCCGTTGCGGATCAAAGAAAGTTTTCTCGCTGACTTCTGGACCAGAACGAGATGGGCATGCTGGTGCACATTACCCCAGCAGAACAGGGGAAGAACACAGAATAGTGTCGTCAGTAATACCTTTTTCATCAAAACCTCAACCACAAGCGCCTGCGTTTTAAACAATTCCCCCTGCCTGAACAAAAGAGCTCCAACCTGAAAATCCCAAAAAGTCGGAAAACCGAATTTCCCGTGCTTTTTCAAGGCAAAATGCAATCTATTTGCCAAACGGGCAATTCATTATTAAGCAAAGCCCCTGTTGTTTCCGAGGTTTTGACTTCAACATCGGCGTTGCCCATACCGCAAGCTGCATCAATTAACCACAAAGCCCGGCAATATGTAAATTAATTTAAAATTCTCAAAGGGTTTCTCACCCTCCGGCATGAATTCGAGCGGCATGCCATTCCAAGGACAGAGTCAGAAAAGATCCGTTCGGAATCTTCGCCAAGGGGAAAAGAACTGGATGACAGCTCAACACGTTTTATTGCAAAAAAAACATATGGAAAGCAATACGGAATGAAAAGAGAATGAAATGCCCGGCCAAGGTCTGCCGGTTTGATTTTGGGTGGTGAAGTCCAACCACGATTGACGGGGCTTAAAACGGGGGGCCTTTAATTGTTGGCAGCTGCTCTTTCCAGGGCAACCATCTGCTGCTTCTGGTAAAAAAGAAGATATTCGCCGATAGCGCTTTTTACGCGTTTGGCATGGTCGTTTTTCTTGCCTCCCTCGTAACGGGTAATGGAATAGGAAACTATATCATCGATCCCGCGTCTGCTGGCTTCCTTCATATAATGACTGAGAATGAAAGCTCCGGCATGCAGGTTCTTTTGAGGATCATATAAATCCGTGGCGCTCTGAATTATCCCGACCTTCTTGAGGTTGAGGGGATTCTGGTTGTTCAAAACCCAGGTGGGGAGATGAATCTGGAGAAGTCCGATCGCATTGCGGTTGGATTCGGCCATGTAATCAAAATCCGATTCAACGTCCATGAGCCCCACGAGAATCAGCGGCGAGATATTGTATTTTCTGGATGCACTGTGAATACCATCGACGATCAATTCGGCCATGCGCGGAAAAACTTTATAATTCTGCTCAAGTATATAATCCTTGAGGTACTCTTCATACTGGGAAAAGGCGCTCGACTCTGCCATCCAGTCAGACTCGTCCGGTGATGCGTCGGTCATCGGCAGGTCCAGCACTTTTTGGCGATGAACCGCCTGGGCCTGGACTTCAGCCACAGGTTCAATGGAAATCTTTATCAGAACCCCGGCAGATGAAAGAACAAAAACTAAAAAACTGCTGACAAGAATTGTCAGAGTTTTTTTCCACCCGGAAAAGCCTTTTGAAGCCCTTTTTCTCTTCTCGGGCTGTTCCAGATTCTCTTTCGGCATCCCCACCTCCCCAGCCCATTTTGGGCACTAAAACCTTGTTTTGTGTGTCAGGGAGCCAAATTTTGCATTTTGTTTGCCAAGCGGACCTTATCCTTCAGGCAAGATCCAAACGGCCCAGAAAATAAAACAAGGCCGGACAAAAAACCGTCCGACCTTGTTTTATCTGAAAAATAATCGCTTTTTACAGAACTTCCTTCAATTCAATCTCAAAAGTCAGATCATTTCCCGCCAACCGATGGTTGGCATCAATGACCACTTTATCCTCACGGACCTCCTTGACGGTAACATGCACCGCTCTGTCCTGCTCATTGCGCATTTCAAAAACCTGCCCGACCTGGGGATTGGCCTCCGGCGGAAAGGCCTGGCACTCCACCTCAAAAACGAAATGTTCCCGGTAAGGTCCATAGGCGTTGTTCATAGGGATTTTAACCGTTTTTTTCTCACCGGCCCGCATACCGACCAGGGCCTGGTTGAAACCGGGGATAATATCGGCGCTTCCCACTTCAAACTCGAGAGGATCACTCTCGTAAGAGCTTTCGAATTCGCTGCCGTCATCCAGAGACCCGCGGTAATGAACCCGGACTCTGTCACCTTCCTTGACTGTTGCCATCATGACATCCTTTCTATTGGCGTAGAAGAGTTCAAAGCGGGCATGGGAACTTCCTCGGTCCATGCCGCCAGACACTTGTTTTATTTTAGCCGGGCCAGCCAAAATACCCAAGCGGTTTTTTCCCGGAGTTCAGTTTCAAACAATTACTAAGGAGAAAACTGACAACCCGACGCAACCCATTGGGCTTCAAAGGAGTTTGGGTTGCCTGTGGAGCGGGCATATGATGCCCGGGTGGAGCCGGTCAAGTGCCTCGGGACGGGTTTAGGCGGCCCTATCCCATTCACCGAACCGGAAAAAACGAGAATGATTTATCTGCATTTAAGCTTTGAGATTTTGCCTGATATTAAACGTTCCCCTTGGTCATATAATTTTTAAGTATCAGGCTAAGCCGTTCTGACATGAAGCTGAGGTGATATGGAGGTGGGAAAAGAAAGTGAACATTCGGAAATCACAAAATTGCTCAAAAGGGGGAAAGACCATCGGCCGGATCACCATCTCGGAATCCGGTAACGGCCGGGTCCAATCAGAAAAAGGGCGACGTAGACGCAAAACAGTTCCATGGCGTGGGAAGCGGCGCTCCAGCCGGCGCCTGCGCTTCCCACCGGCAGACTGAGATGGCGGGCGACGGCCACGGCCATGGTGAATGCAAGAGCGAGAGCCGCAGGCCGGAACAGGACACCGAACATGATCAACAGAGAACCGAAAAATTCCGCCAGTGCCGCCATCAGGCCCCAAAGCATAGGGATCATATCAATACCGAGAAAGCGCATGTTGGAGCCGATCTGCTCCCAGGTTTCCGGTCCGCCAACCAGTTTTCCGTAACCATGAAAAGCGATCATGGAAGCGCCGATCCCCAGGCGCAGAAGAAGAAGCCCCAGGTTTTTGTACATGTCGGGCGATAAAAAGAATTTTTTGATGGAGCGCAGCAACCCGATCCTCCGCCGGCCTACCGGCCGGAAATCAGTCATCCCGGTTCAAACCTTCAACCTGTTTTCCTGATATTATCATTAATCAACGTTAAAACAATAACAAAAGAGAGTGCCTTAGCAAAGAAGGAAAAACCGCCTGACGGTCAAGCGGCGGGCCGACAGGAGCCCCTCTCTTCAGACCGTTTCTGCCCGGACCAGGTCGGCTTCCATGCGGCGCCGCTTGCGAATCCCTTCCAAACGGTGATCCTGCTGCATGGCTCCGATCAGGTCCGCAACCCGGCCCCAGTCCTTTTCCTTGAGGGGATATTCTAGAGATGCAAGGCCGCGGTTTTGGGCGCCACGGTTATAGGCCAGGGAAAGCAGGGCGGTTTGTACCGAACCTGGGACATCCTCTTCCAGAAGGATCGGAAAGCGCTGGCAAACAGCCTCCCAGTAAGGTTGAATGACATAAGGGAAGACCATATCGGCCTGGGCACGGCTGATGCGAATACTTTGCAAAAGAGGGTCGTTCTCAAGGGCTTTCTGAGCGGCATCACCTTTGACGCCGAACACCTTCCGGACCGCATCAAATTGATCCTGCAAAAGAACCCCGTCAAAAGCCTCCTCAATCAGGCTGGTTTTCGCATGACCCAGATCGACCCCCGGATCGAGGGTAACGCCGGAGGCCCCCCCAGGCCAGTAGGCTCTTCCGGCGTGCCCTTCCCGGGCGTGAATCCAACCCAGATCTCCGCGGAAACCTTTGAGTCTGTCAAGGCCGGAAGCTGCCACATGCCCGCCGGGCTCAAGAATCTCCCAGACCTGCCGGTCGACAATGCCGTTGACAGAGAGACCGCTCTCGTTCTGAAGGGAACGGACAGCTTGTTCCGTGTCTTCGCCGTACAGGCCGTCCGGTTCCAGATGGTAGCCAGCCCGGATCAACAGCCGCTGCAAACATTCCACCGCGCCCCGAAGTTGAGGGGAGTGACTGCGAAATCCATCGTTGCGTTTCAAATTCGGTTTTTCCATGGCAAACCTCCCATCATGTAGGAAACATCTATGGCCTCAGTGCTTTTGCCTGACGCTGCCTAGGATGCCGTCATTTGAAATCGCCATTACAGAACTTCAAACCAAGCTTTTCCAGCTCATCGGCACGTTTTTGGGTCATTTCCACCATAATGGCGAGCCTCTCCACCGCGAACAGGGTTCCACCCGATTCTCCGCCCGCTTCAAAATCGGAATTTTTCTGGCGGAAATAAACCCAGGCGGCCTGAGCCTGGAGCAATTGTTCTTTTTGCCCGGACACACAGGCCATGAGATACTCAAGACGCTCGGCCATCAGGGCCTCGGCCTTATCGAGTTCGTGGTTCAGACAAATTTGCATCTTCACGGTGGTATCCGCTTCGGAGCATAAAGCATTGCTGTTCTCCCGGCCTGCCCAGCAGGGTTGGCAAAAAACAGATAACGAAAAAAGGAGAATGAATAATCTCTTCCCGGACACCCCTTGCCTCCACTAGTGACCAGGGGAACCTATTTTAGTACGTTTTTCGAGGCCCCCGGTCCTGATAAAACTCTAACCCAAAAACCCGGGTTTGCCAGAGTCGTTTGCGGATATGCTGTCAAGACGGATTTTATCTGCTTTTCCGGGCAATAAAATGGGCGAATCGAACCAATATACCGGAAGCCACGGGGGTTTCTACGACCCGGTCCCGAATAGCTGCCGGGTCGCGGCCGAGACTCTGAAGCTTTCCGGCCTGGGCCTCGACATAAAAGCGCATGGCCCTGGCGTCGAATTCCGGATGAAACTGGATGCCCCAGGCCGAGGCCCCAAAGGCTACCGCCTGATAAGGTTCAAAGTCACTGACCGCAAGAACCCTGGCTCCGGCCGGCAGCCGCAATACGGACTGGGTGTGGGTGACATGGGCAGGAAAGGAAGCGGGCAGCCCGCCAAAGAGGGGATCGTTGCAGGCTTCGCCTGAGAGGAAAATCGGGACCGTGCCGATTTCCGGACCAGCGGGGTGATTTCCGACCTCGCCTCCGAAGGCCTTTGCCAGCAACTGGTGGCCGTAACAAATGCCCAGAAATGGGATGGAATTCGCCACAACCCGGAGAATCCAGGGGCAGAGCCGTTCGCTCCACTCCTCGCGGTCCGTCACCATGGCGTGGGAGCCGGTCATGACAACTCCGGAGACCTTTTCAGGGTCGGGGGGTGGTTCCCCGTCGGATATCCGAACCACCCGGACGGAGGAAGTTTCCAGTCCCATGCCGCGGATGGTCCAGTCCTCAAAATCGCCGCATTCCAGGCGAAGATCCTCGAAGGTCCCGCCCGCCCTGATCAAGATTAATTTTTTCAATGTGACGACCTTTTATTGCGGTCCGATCCTCCCGGCGCGAGGACAGGGCATGGTTAATCTTCAGTCAACTCCGCATGACATTTTTTCAACCACTGACTGATGGCGATCCCCTGCGGGCAGCGCTCCTCGCAGCGGCCGCAACCGCTGCAGTTACAGGCCCACTCGGAACAGTTGAAAGCGAGCCGGTACATGTTTCGGGAACCGCGAACATCATCATAGATGATGCGGTCATTGTAAATGCTGAAAATCCTGGGGATGTTGACCCGCTCCGGACAGGGAAGGCAGTAGCGGCAATCCGTGCAGGGGATGGGTATCCGATTTTGGTAGATTTCACGAACCTGGGCGATAATTTCCATTTCATCGCCGGACAGGCTGTCGGGAAGAGCGGTTTCGGCGACCCGGCAATTTTCCTCGACCTGGGACACAGCGTTCATGCCGCTCAGGACCATGCTGACCTCCGGATGGTTCCAGACCCAGCGCAGGGCCCACTCGGCAGGGCTTCGCGTAGTTGGAGCCCGGTCCCAGAATTCCTGAACCAGGCGCGGCGCCCTGGCTCCGAGAAAACCGCCCCGCAGTCCCTCCATCACGAGGACGCCCAGGCCTTTGGAGGCGGCATATTTCAGCCCAGCCTTTCCGGCCTGACGGTTTTCATCCATATAATTGTATTGAAGCATGCAGAACGACCAGTCATAGCTGTCGACAATGGCCTTGAAGACATCCAACTCATCGTGAAAGGAAAAACCGACGAAACGGATACGTCCGTCCCTTACAGCACGGTCCAGGAAGTCGAGTACATCGGCCTTGAGGAGCTTTTCCCACCAGTCGGTCTTCAGGGCGTGAAGCAAATAGAAATCGATGGTTTCGGTCTGTAGACGCTGAAGCTGCTCGTTGAGGTAGCGATCGCAATCCGCCCGCGATCCAATCGCCCAGGAGGGAAGTTTGGAGGCGAGGAAAACCTTCTCCCTGAGGCTCCCCCGCAGAACCCTGCCCAGGAAACGTTCACTGTTTCCCTTGTGATAGGAATAGGCGGTATCGAAATAATTGACCCCTTTGTCTATGGCGTGCCTGACCAGGCGTGCCGCCTCGTCCTCGAGGATATGGCCCTCGTCTCCGTCCCCTACCGGTAAGCGCATGCAGCCGAATCCGAGGGTCGAAACCCGGCACCCCGTGTCGCCAATTTCACTGTAACGCATTAAAACACCTTATCTTTTTGTCGTGGTCACAACCAAGGACCGGTGCGAACCGAAAAAGAAGTTTTCCACCTTCGAAGGGCCCGCTGCGGCCCTGATAATGGAAGGTCCCTGACCAGCTTCCTAGGACAAGCCTTGAACACGATACGGGATCGGCGGTCAGTCAGTTGGCCTGATCCATGTTCTGGTAAAGCCCGATTTCAACCCGCATTTTTTTGCCAGCCATGAGTTTATTGGAGTCCGCCATCAGGCCTCCCCATTGCGGGCACATCTGGGCGGCCCGATAGCAGCTCTCATCCTCCCATTCAATAATGAGCATGATTTCGTTACGGTCGCGACTGGAAAACTCCTGAATGCTTCTGAATCCGTTCTGGCCCTTGAAGATGTCCTTGTATTTATGGGTCAGGTCTTTAACAGAGCTTCTGACATCATCCTCATAAAATGTCCGGGTGATAGCGAAAACCGACATTGGAGCACTCCTTCCCGCGAGAAACACCTCGCCTTATTCAATGATAGACGGGCAACCGGGTTCTATCGAAAGGTACCCTGTTGAAAGAAATTTTTGATTTCCAAAGTGACGGTATCCATATCCGAGGCACTGACATCCTTGTGGGTTACAAAACGGATCCGGGTCGCCGGTGTGATGAGTATGCCTTTTTGACGCAAAAATTCAGCAAGGGGGTTGGCCAACCCGGAAGCCACTTCGGCAAAGACCATGTTGGTTTGGGGCGAAGCATGGGCGAGGGAGATACCCTCGATAGCCGCCAAACCCCGAGCAAGTTTTTCGGCATTTTGATGATCCTCCTCGAGCCTTTCCACCATGTCGGTAAGGGCTAGAATGCCGGCGGCGGCCAGAACCCCGGCCTGGCGCATCCCTCCCCCAACGACCTTGCGCCAGCGACGCGCCTGAGCGATGAAATCCCCGCCACCGCACAGAAGGGAACCGACAGGGGCGCACAAGCCTTTTGAAAGGCAGATCGACACGGAATCGAAATGACCGGCGATGGCGCGGACCTCCACCCCGAGCTTGACCGCCGCATTGAAAATGCGGGCGCCGTCCAGATGGAGGGCCAGGCCTTTGCGGCGGACAAAGGCCGAAGCATCTTCCAGATATTCCAGAGGGAGGACCTTGCCGGCCTGGGTGTTTTCCAGACAGAGAAGCCGGGTCCGGGCAAAATGATAATCGTTGGCCTTGATGGCCTCTTCCACCCGGCCCAGATCGAGCGTTCCGTCAGCTTCGAATTCGAGGGGCTGGGGTTGGATACTGCCGAGGACCGCTGCTCCGCCCCCTTCGTATTTGTAAGTATGGGCCTGCTGTCCGACGATATATTCGTCGCCCCTTTGACAGTGCGACATGAGGGCAATCAGGTTGCTCTGGGTGCCGCTGGGGACGAATAGGGCCTCCTCGAAACCCAACATCTCGGCAGCCAGCACCTGAAGCCGGTTGACGGTCGGGTCCTCCCGGTAAACGTCGTCCCCGACCACAGCAGCGGCCATGGCCGCCCGCATCCCGGGGGTCGGTTGGGTGACGGTGTCACTGCGCAGATCGATCATTTTAAATATCCTTTATGTCCTAAAATCAGCCTTTTTGTTTTTTAGAATATGCCATTTCCGACGTCAATGCAAAGCCTGCCGACATCTCACATGAGACCGTCTCCGAGCAAGCTGTTCACCATGGAGGTTCATGCACCCCATCGTAGCTCCTGCCAGGCCATTGAAAACCGCATTGTTGATCCCCATGCCGTTTGGCGTGGCTTTTTGTAAATTCTCACTATCTTTTTGGCTATTACACCCCTTTCGCAAAAACCAACCACCTGATCGGAGACTCCAACTCGATCCTTTCAAGGCTCCCCGGGGCCACAAAAACCGATCCCGGGCTTGACTTTTTCGTGAGAGTCTTTTTATAGTGCCTGCATGAAATATTATTTTCTTTCCGACGCCCACCTGCTTCATCCGGATGATATCAACTATTCGAAACTACTTGAGTTTTTAAAAACCCGAGAAAAGGAGCCCTGTGCCATCTACTTTCTCGGGGACATTTTTCATTTTTGGGTGGGTTACCGGCACGCGGTTTACTCGACCTACGTGCCGCTTCTCGACCAGCTTCACCGGCTGCGCCTCAACGGTATCGAGCTCTGTTTCGTCGAAGGGAATCACGACTTTCATCTGGGGGAATATTTCCGCGAAAAACTGGGATGCAGGGTCATTGAGAAAAGCGCTTGCCTGGAAATCGACGGCCGGAAAATATTCGTGGCCCACGGCGACCTGATGGATGAAAAAGACCGGTCCTACCGGATGTGGCGCAGTTTCGTGCGGAGTTCTTTCAGCCACTGGATCATTCGCCGCATGCACCCCGACCGGACCTGGGAAATCGCCCTCTGGGCCAGCCGCCAAAGCCATCGGAAGAACGAGGCCCGGCGGGCCTCCTGGGACCCGGAAACCATGCTGACCCGGCATGCGTCGTTACGCTTTGCCGAAGGCCACGATGCCGTCATAACCGGCCATATCCACATTCCCTGGCACCGGGAAACCGATCAGGGAACCATCCTCTCCCTGGGCGACTGGATCACCCGTTTTACCTATGCGGTGCTGGAGGATGGACGCTTCTCACTGGAATCGTTCTGACCCGCTTCCCCGCCGCCCGCATCTTCCGTCCGCTCCAGGCTCAGTGCCAGATCCTTAAGGGTCATGCCCTGAAGGGCGCCCCCCTCGACATGACGCAGATGCTCCTCCAGCTCGTTGGCCTTGTCCCACTCGGCGATCTCCCGAGGGCAATCGAGACTGTCGCCGCGCCGGCGGAAATGACCGATGATTTCAGCTACCTGCAATTTTTCAGGGGCACGGGCCGGCTGATAGCCGCTCTCGTCACCCCCCTCGCTGGCCACTTCCGACAAAAACCCGAGCTCGACCAGTTCGTCCAGCAGATTCATGCGCAAGCGGGGCGGCAAATTCAAACGACTGGCAATCTGCTGCAAATCCCATGGTCTGCCACTTTCGTAAAATTTCCGCGTCACGAGCATGAGGATGGCAAGAGCTGCTTTTTCCCGGCACAGGAAACTGACCCGTTTTTCCGAAGTTTCACGGCGAATGATCTCCATGTTCTGCCAGGCGTAGGTCACAATCACGCCCAGAAGGACGATGATCCAGGAAAGGTAAATCCAGACCATGAGGATGGGAAGGGCCGCCAGGGTACCGTAAATGGCGTTGTAGCGCGCCACGCCGACCTGGGCATAGACAAACCCCCATTGGGCCAGCTGCCAGATGGTGCCCCCGAATATGCCCCCGACCAGAGCCGAAGTCAGGCGAACCTTGGCGTTGGGCATGAAAATATAGAGAAAGGTGAAGGCCGCCCACATGACGACATAAGGAAGAACCTTGAACAGGGTAAGAATGACTTCGCCCACATAGGCCATTTCCAGGAGGCGCTGAAGAAATGCCTGACTCTGCAGGGTCGAGGTCATGGAAATCGCGACGAAAATAAAGACCGGTCCCAGCACCAGGACGGAAAGGTAATCGGAGAAACGCCTGAAGGGGGAGCGTGTTTCCCGCACCCCCCAGATATGGTTAAACGATTTTTCGATATTGGAAAGCATGGCGAGAACGGTCAGGACCAGGATGGCCAGCCCCAGGGTTCCCAACCGGGCGGCATTGGTGTTGTTGATGTAACCGATGATCTGACGGACGATCTCATCCCCGCCGACAGTGATCTTTTCCAGGATGATAGCCTCGAGGGTGTGCTGGACGCCAAGTCCCTTCAGGACTGAAAACATGAGGGCGAAAAGCGGCACGATGGCCAGAAGTGTCGTATAGGTCAGGGAGGAAGCCCTGAGGGGACAGCTGTCCTCAAAAAATTTCCTGAAAACAACCACGCAGATGCGGATATTGTGATAGGAAAAACGCCTTAATCTGGACTGTCCTTCTTTGCGGCTTTCCCACAACTCATGGGACAGAAATTCACCGAGACGATTGCGCTGAACCTTCCAGGGAGCCATTCACACCCCTCCATAACCAATTCAAAAAACCTTCCCGAGGACCTCCGGCAGATGGCGGGCGTTATCGGGTTTCAGTTCCAATTCTATCAATAAAACACTGTTCCGCAGGCCCGGACAGAAATGCGGATAATTTATGACGTTCGCCCGAAGGGCGTGAGCCGGGGGGAAAGAACTCGGCGACAAAGAGGGCGTTTATGGTAGCCAGGGAAGCGTTTACGACCTCCATATCCAGCACCGCGGTCCCGGGAAGGGCTTTCAGGTCCCGAAAGTTCTCCGGGCAATAATGGACTTCGCGACTCCCGTTTTCTTCATGCATGAGAGGCAACCCATGGGTTCGGCAAATGATCGGCCGGGCCTCATAGAGAAGGCAGGCATGCCCCTCCAGAAGCGGACATTGCAGGCCCGAGCCTGCCAGGGCCGCTTTACAACGGATGCTGTCCGCCTTGGGTTTCGGGGACTTGCGCAGGGCATCAAAAAGGGCAAAACCCTCCACCCAGAACAGGGAGAGATGCTGACAGCAGCCGTCGCAACCTTTCCCGCAGCTCATGTGGGCGCCGTAATCTGCGGCAATCCGACGGGCGTGATCGTCGAGGCCGTTTACCAGCAACCGGTAATTTGTGAGAAACGAATCGGAATTCACCCAAAAACCCCTTGCATGCCGGGTCCGCCCGGGAAACCCTGAGCCGACCGGGATAGAAATCAGCGGGTCGGCGCTTCCTCTTCCAGCCCGGGCTTGATTTGCAATCCGAGGGAGGAGGGCGGTTTGTCGAAACGGGTTTCATCACCCACCAGGGCAATGGTCAGTTGCAGCGGATCAAGGTGACGCCTGGCCGCCTCCTTCACCTCGGCAACCGTTACCGAGGCAATCCGATCACGGTAGGTTTCCAGGTAGTCCTCGGGATAATCGTAAAAATCGAGCCGCAACTCCCGGGCCACAACCGCGTGGGAATCGCTGAAGGCAAAGACGAAGGATTTGATCAGGCTTTCCTTGGCAAGAGCGAGTTCCTCGTCGGAAACATCCAAGTTCCGCATCCTGTCAATAATCTCCCGGGCCAGATTGACAACCTCCACGGTCGATTCGTTTTTGGTTTCGGCCCCAAGCAGAAAAAGTCCGGGTAGTCTCCGGCCAATCTGAAAATATGAGTATACGGAATAGGCCAGGCCACGGTTGGACCTGATCTCCTGCATAAGGCGCGAGTTGAATCCTCCGCCCCCGAGAATAAAATTCATGACCTGAACTGCCGCAAGATCGGGAGCCGATTTGTCGATGCCCCGACTCCCCATGAGGATCGTGGTCTGGGGTATATCTTTTCTGGACAGGAGAAGAACCGGCCCGGGCTCTTCAGGTAGGGGCGGAATAACGGTATTTTTCATCTCTTGACGGGGCCAATTACCAAAAAAACCGGCCAGGAGTTTTTTCAGCTCATCCAGGCTCAAGTCCCCGGAAACCGCAAGCCAGAGATTATTGGGATGAAAATGACGCTGATGAAAGGCCAACAGGTCCCCGCGGGTTACAGCGGAAACCGAGGCGATGGTCGATTCCCGACCGAGAGGATGCCCCTGGTAAAGCCAGCTTCCCAAGGTCCGGTGGGCGACGCTCTCGGGCAGATCGTTGCGCCGCCGGATGGCTTCGATTTCCTTGCTGCGGGCCAGTTCAAGGCGTGGTTCGGCGAAACGCGGTGTCCGCAACAGATCGTTCAGTATCGACAGGCCCTTTTCAAGATCGGCACTGCGCACTGAAAGTCCCAGGGTTGTGGCATAGGTATCCGTTTCCACCCCCAGGTCGGCGGCCATCCTTTCCAGAAGCTCATCCAGTTCGTCGGCCGCATAGGCTCCCGCTCCCCCGCTCCTCAACACCGCGCCGAAGACATCTCCCAGCCCGACCTTGTCTTCGGGATCTTCAAGGGAACCACCACCCACCATAGCTGTAATACTGACCAGAGGAAGTTCGCGATCCTCCCGGAAAAAAACCCGAATACCGTTGGCGGTTGAAAATTGTTGAACCTCGGGGAAGGTGAACTTAAGGGGCTGGAAGGTAAGCTCGTCGGGATGACGGACAACCCCCTTGGCTGCCATGCAGCCGCTCAAACCAAGAAAGACCGCAACGGCGATACAGAGGATAAAACGTCGGGCTGTCATGGTTTCTCCTTGCCGAGAACGGCCACCGTGCGGTTTTGTGGGCTGAAATAGGTGGCAGCGGCCTTTTTCAGATCCTCCGCGGAAATCTTCATTATCTCACGATCATAATTGGTGGCATAGCGCCAGTCACCGGCTACGCTCTGAAAATAAGCGAGCATGCGCGCCAGTCCGCTGTTGCTTTTCAGGCCCCTGAGCCGATCGATACGAAGGCGGTTGCGAACTTTTTCTATTTCATCTGGCGCTACCGTTTCGCTGGCCAGCCGCTCAAGTTCCGTGTAAATGGCTTTTTCAACCTCCTCCACGGTATGAGGATGGCGAGGAATGGCTGAAACGACGAACAGGTTGGCATAACGGGCGCCGGGCAGGCCGTAGGTTTCAACGGCGGCGGCGAGATTCTTCTCCACCACCAGCGACCGGTAGAGCCGGGAGGTTCTGCCCCCGGAAAGGAGCAGGTCGATAAGGTCAAAAGCATAGTCCTCGGGAGCCGGCAGGGTCGGTTTGTGAAAAGCGATCATGAGGCGCGGTTCCGCGTCAAAATCAACGGCCACCCGCTTTTCCCCCCGCTGCTGTGGTTCGACGTCGGTCACCGGCGGAACCGGGGTGCCGGGCGGGATATCGCCGAAATAACGCTTCACGGTTTCAAAGGCCGTTTGCGCATCCAGATCACCAACCAGGGTTATGACCGTGTTGACCGGCGCATAATACATTTCATGAAATTGGCGGGTTTCTTCCAGAGTCAGGTTGCCGATATCAGAGTTCCAGCCGATAATGGGGTTACGATAGGGATGCACCGTGAAAGCGGTAGCCATCAGGTTTTCCATGAGAAGCCCCTGGGGATTACCGTCATAGGAACGGCGCCGCTCCTCCATGACCACATCACGCTCCGTAAAAAACTCCCTGAGGACGGCGTGCTTCATGCGATCCGACTCGAGATAAGCCCAGAGCTCGAGCTTGTTGGAAGGAAGGGAGACGACATAACTGGTCATGTCGCGACTGGTAAAGGCATTGTAACCGACCCCGCCGTTTTCGGCATAAATCCGCGCCCCTTCATCCTTGACGACGAATTTTTTATGCTCCTCCTGAAGACGTTTTAATTGCTCCTCGAGATGGGCCTTCTCTTCCGGTTTGGCAGCCGGGTCATTTTTCAGGGTATCGAGTTTTATCCCTGTCTCTTCGATCTTTTCGAGGAGGGGTTTTTCTTTTCCGTAATCGGTGGTGCCGATGGTCTCGGTCCCCTTGAACAGCATGTGCTCAAGAAGATGGGCCACGCCCCGGCACCGGCTGGTTTCGTTAACGGCCCCCACACCGATGGTAAGGTTGGCGGAAAAGATCGGCGAGTCATGGCGTTCCACAACAAGCAGTTTGAGACCGTTGTCCAGGCTGAACTCACGCACCTTCTCTTCGAGCGTCTGAGCGTGCAGAGACAGCACCGTCACCAGGAAGAAAATCAGAAAAAATACCTGGGCAAACAGAAATCTATGAATTTTCACAGCAACCACCGCAGGGCAAAGCTAACCCGTATCGGCGCCGGACTCGGTTGGCGCGGCAGATTAATAGAAAGGAATTTGTCACGGTTTTTCTTTTTGTTTAATGGCCCCACACCGTCTGCATGAATGCGTTCATGGGCTCCATTAGTTCATCATACTGACCAGTTTAAACCCTTTTTAGATTAACACTCAACTTCCACCCAAATCAACGGGCAAACCACTGGCCATTCCCGGACTGGAGGAGACCGGAAGATCAAATTTTTCAGATAGGTTGTTTAAGGGCGTGACTGAGGACTTTCCAGATATCCCTGGCGAGAACAAATTCAACCTCATTCAAAAGCCTGGGGTTGATTTCGCGGAGCTGGGCTTGATTTTCCTCAGGTAGAATAACGGTTTTAACCCCCGCGCGATGGGCTGCCAGAATCTTCTCTTTGACCCCCCCGACCGGAAGGATTTTCCCGGACAGGGAAAATTCCCCGGTCATAGCGACATCGCGGCGGATCGCCCGTCCCGTCAGCCGGGAAATCAGGGCTGTAACGATGGCAACGCCAGCCGATGGGCCGTCTTTCGGCACCGCACCGGAGGGAACATGAATGTGGATGTCATTTCTGCCGAAAAAGTCGGAGTCGACCTTTAATTCTTCGGCGTGAGCGCGAATAAAGGAGAGTGCCGCCCGGGCCGATTCCTGGAGAACATTGCCAAGGTTCCCGGTTAGAATCAGCTCGTGTTTCCCCTCCATAAGGCTGGTCTCGATGAAAAGGAGCTCTCCGCCGAATTCGGTCCAGGCCAGGCCGGTGGCGACCCCGACCTGGTCCTCCTTGCCGGCCAGTTCGGGAAAAAATTTGCGGGCGCCGAGAAATTTCTCGACCAGGTCGCCATTGACAAGATCCCGCCCCTGCCCGCCTTTGGCAATCTCCTTGGCGATTTTTCGAAAAACCGCAGCAATGTTGCGCTCAAGACCGCGCACTCCGGCCTCCCGCGTATAGTCACAAAGGATTTTTTGGATAGCCGCCTTTTCAAAGCCAATGCTGTAATCCCCCAGACCGTTTTCCTCCTGCTGCTTGGGGATCAGATGGCGGACGGCAATCTCACACTTTTCCTCATCGCTGTAACCGGCCAGTTGAATGATCTCCATTCTGTCCTTGAGCGCGGCTGGAATGGGCTGAACGGTGTTGGCTGTGGTGATGAACATAATCCTCGAAAGATCAAAGGAAACGTTGAGGAAATGGTCCGTAAAGCTGTAATTCTGTTCCGGGTCCAGAACCTCCAGCAAGGCCGAGGACGGATCCCCGCGAAAATCCTGGCCGATTTTATCTACCTCATCAAGCATGAAAACCGGATTTTTCACCCCCGCACGATAGATTTCCTGAATGACCCGGCCGGGAAGAGCGCCGATGTAAGTGCGGCGATGACCACGTATTTCCGCTTCGTCCTTGACCCCCCCGAGAGAAACGCGAATAAACTTACGCCCCAATGAACGGGCAATGGATTTCCCGAGGGAGGTTTTACCAACCCCCGGCGGCCCCACAAAACAGAGGACCGATCCCGGGGCCGACGGTTTCAGGGAGCGGACGGCTAAGAATTCGAGAATCCTCTCCTTGACATCCTTAAGGTCGTAATGATCCTCATCCAGGACCTGCTCCGCCCGGCTGATGCTGAGATCGTCCTCTGTCTCATCCGTCCACGGCAGATTACAGAGATAATCGAGATAATTGAATGCCACCTGATATTCAGGGGACGCGGGGTGAAGACGTTCCAGGCGGGAAAACTCCTTTTCAGCAATGGTTTTGGTTGAATCAGGCATGGGGGTCTTCACCAACCGCCCCTTCAGCTGCTCAAGTTCGGGCTGCTTTTCCGCCTGTTCCTTGAGCTCATTCTGAAACTCTTTCATCTTCGCCTTGAACTCACGTTCCCGCAGTTCTTCCCTCTCCCCGATGCCTGAACCATGACTGACGATATTCTGAAATTCAAGTTTCTTGATGCGCGCAGCAAGAATAGAATGTACGGCTCGCAAACGCTCCAGGGGTTCGAGAATCTCCAGAAATTGCTGTTTTTCAATAGCCTCAAAGTCCAGGGAGGAAGCTATCATATCCGCCAACTGGCCTACATCAGTGCTTTTGAAAAGCTGCATGGCATCGGTAAAAAAGCTTTTTCCATGGAGCATGAGGATCTTTAGCATGGCGTTGACACTGTTGATGAGAGCTTCGGTCACCGGTCCGTTGGGCAGATTTTCCGAGAGGGGATGAATACGGGAAATCATGTAGGGCTGAACCTGAACCGGGCTTTCAAGGCGAACCCGCTGAATCCCCTCGAAAATGATTTTACAATCGCCCCCGGTCAGCTGAAAAATCTGCTTGATCCGGCCAGCGGTGCCAATTTTAGTCAGACGCTCAAAATCGTTTCGCCCGCCAGGCGAAAAATAGCCTGCCAGAACGAGAAGGGACTCGTTGCGGATCGCCTCCCCGATAACAGGCATAAGGTTAGACGGAACCTGTATCGGAACCACCTCGTGGGGGAACAAGACCTGATCCCTGAGAGGATAAACTGGGAGGGCTTTAGGCAGCGTCGGCTTCTGTTCAGACATAAGGGTTCCAACAGTTGAATTTCATGGGTAACAATCTTTCAATCCATCAAAACATTGCAAAAAAGGCGCCTTTAAGAATAGCAAATAGACCTTTGAAAAGGTAATGGATTTTTATCCACTCCTTCAATGACCACGGATTGAAGGCTTTGGACCCTGCCTGAAAAACCGATTTGGCCACGCTCCGCGATACCCCAGCACCTTTAACCTGCGTTGTGACGGAAAAATTCGCCGGCAATTTTCTGATATCCTAACCGAACGAAATAATAACGGAAATTATGACACAAATTTTAATTTCCTGATAAAGTTGAATTGTTTTTGCGGCAATCCGTCCGCCTGGATCGATCCGGGAGCAGTTCATTAGTAAGTCGAAAGTTAGCAAATTCGGCCGGCACTATCCGAAAAAAGGCGGTATGGTATCAACTTCCCAGGCCTGAACCTTAGCAGACTCGCTTCAAATCCTGGGTTACGCTCTTTTGTTCAGGCCTGATTTCTGCAGCAGGTCAGTCCGAAGCGGATTTGTTAGCACTTTTTATTCCAAATCATTGGAGACGGGAACATGAAAAGAATTGCATTATTGACCAGTGGGGGAGACTCCTCGGGAATGAATGCCTGTGTAAGGGCCGTGGTACGCAAAGCCCTGTCCGAAAATATGGAGGTCGTCGGCATCCAAAAGGGTTATCAGGGCCTGATTGACCGCCAGTACACCATCATGGACACCCGTTCCGTAAGCGGCGTTCTACAAAAAGGCGGAACCATTCTCCACAGCGCCCGCTGCAAAGCCATGATGACAGAGCCTGGCCAGAAGCTGGCTGTTGAAAACCTTCAGGGGTTGGGCGTCGACGGGATTATCGTCATCGGCGGGGAAGGTTCCCTCAAAGGCGCCCTGACCCTTTTCCAACGCGGTGTTCCGACTATCGGCATCCCGGCCTCCATTGACAACGACATCGCCTATACCAACATGTCGCTGGGTGTCGACACTGCTCTCAATAACATTATTTATGCCGTCGACTGCCTGAAAGACACAGCTTCCTCCCACAGCCGGGCCATGGTAGTGGAAACTATGGGCCGAAACTGCGGTTACCTGGCGGTGGTTTCCGCTATCGCCTGCGGAGCTGAATTCGCCATCGTTCCGGAAGCCCCCTTCGATATCGATGCCATCTGTGAAAACCTGCGCTCCCGTTACCGCGAGGGGCGTGACAACTCCCTGATCATGGTTGCCGAGGGCGCCGCCAAGGCTCAGGACGTCGCAGACATGATCAAGGACAGGATCGGTTTTGAAACCCGCCTCATGGTTCTCGGTCATTACCAACGGGGCGGCTCTCCTTCGGTTTTCGACCGTATGCTCGGGGCTCGCTTCGGTGTCGCTGCGGTGGATGCCCTGCTTCAGAATCAGGCCGGTAATATGGTCGGCCTTTTAACCGGCGGAATCAATCTGACCAGCCTCGAAGACGTTTTCAAGGCCGGTTGCCGCCCCATTGATGAGGCCGTGCTCAGGCTCGCTAAAACACTTGGCGTTTAAACGGATCAAGGCGCTTTTCAGAAAGCCCGGACAAACCTCCTCCTTATCGTTTTTAACAAAAAAAGCCGACCTTCCGGGGTCGGCTTTTTACTGGAATCTAACTGCAAACCTCAAAAACTATGCGGCTGACCGGACCTTTCGCGGTTTGGCAGCGGATTTCGTTTTGCTTTGCACAGCTGATTTCCTTTCAATACGGATTTCGATGTTGGTTCCGTTGGCAACGGTATCCAGAACCGGGGAAAGCTTACTAAGGGCTTTCAGCCGGTCAAGATTCTTCTCATCCGTTTTGACCCTGAAAGTGACTCGGATATTTTCATAACCCTTACGCACGTCCTGAGACAAACCCAGGAAACCGCGAAGGTCAAGATCCCCTTCCAGGTCGGCCTCGAGTTCCTCGATACGGATGCCGCGCAGCGCGGCGTGATAAACCATGCTGGTGGTCATGCAACCCGCCAAAGCCCGGAGCAGATATTCAACCGGGTTGGCAGCAAGGTCGCGGCCGGCCAGCATGGGGGGTTCGTCGGCATCCAGAACAAAAGGTTCAGGTCTCGAGTTTTCCTGGCGCGCGCCGAAAAAGCTGTTGATCGATGCGCGATTCAGGCCGCCGTCAATCCAGCGGTTTTTAAGCCGGAATTTGAAAGCCGCAATACCCGGGTCCTTCTCGATTGCCTGAACAGAATTCTCTACGGTTTGGATATTTACACCGTTTAATATTTTTTCGGTGGACATTATATATACCCTTTCCCTCCCGATACCGTTCGAATGGGACGTATCAAAATGAGGCTTCGGCAGCGGGAGAAACTTCTCAAGGACAGGGATGGCCCCTATGCAGATCCGCAAATGAGACTGCCCGTACATACATGTATATAATTATATCCCTTTTGCGCTGAAAAATTGGTTTGGCCTATAATTTTCGGAAATGGGATCACGCCGGACAGGAGACCATGACCCTGGACACACCCGACTTCCCCTCTTGAAGCGATCAGCCCGAGACGGTCGCCGCTTCCAGCGGATAAGCCCCGCTCTCATCGTGGATTTCCTTGCCGTTCAGCGGTGGATTGAAAACGCAGGCCAGAGTCATTTCCTCGGCAGCCCGCAACAAATGACGATCATTTTGATCGAGGATATAGATGGTCCCGGGTTCGATCGGATGAATTCTCCTGTCGGAAAGGGTTTCCACTTCTCCTTTGCCGGAAATACAGTAAACCGCCTCCAAATGGTTGCGGTAGTGTATGCGGGTCTCAGTGCCACTGAAAATAGTGGTAATATGGAAAGAAAAGCCCATGCGATCGTTTCTGAGCAACAAACGGACACTTTCCCAGTTTTCCGCAACAACACGGCGCTCGCTTCTTTTGCATTCTGCCAGGGTACGTACAATCATATTCTTAGCTCCCTGTTTTTAGGTACTTGGAAAAAACCTGCCTACTGAACCTGGGTCAGTAGCAAACAACTGGGCTTCAAAGGGGATTGGGTTGCCCATGGAAAGGGCATCTGACGCCCCGATGGCCGCAGTTAAGCACCCCGGGATGGGTTTTTACGGCCCTTGGAATGGGCGCCCCTATCCCATCCACCCAAGAGGAAAAAACGAAAATAATTTTACCTGCATTCAAGGTTTGAGATTTTGTCTGATATTTAACGTTCCCCTTAGTAAGTCCGCAGATAATCAGGAGACCAGACTCAAACTGTCTTTAAGGGCTTCACGGACGCACTTTTTGAGAATACTCAGGCCTTCATTCAACTCCTCCTCCCGGATCGTCAGCGGGCAGAGACATTTGACTACCTGTCCCTGATTGCCGGAAGTTTCGATCACCAGGCCGTTCTCAAATGCCTCGTTGACAATTTCCCCGGCAATTTTGCCGTTCGGGAAGGCCAAGCCCTGCATAAGCCCCCGCCCTTTGGGTTTGGCAACCATCGTCCCGGTTTTTACGGCGATATCTTTCAGGTGGTGTTCGAGCAGGGCGGCTTTCCGATCAAGATGCCTGGAAAACCGGTCGTCTTTCCAGTATTGGCCAATAGCTGCCCTGGCCGTAACAAAAGCGTGGTTATTGCCGCGAAATGTACCGTTATGCTCACCGGGTTCCCAACAATCAAGTTCAGGCTTCAGGAGGACCAGCGCAAAAGGAAGTCCGTAGCCGCTCAGGGATTTTGACAAGGTGACAATATCCGGCTGAATGCCGCTCGGCTCAAAACTGAAAAAGGTCCCGGTGCGCCCGCAACCAGCCTGAATATCATCGACAATCAGCAGCATGTCGTGCTTGCGGCAGATTTTTTCCAGTTTCTGCAGCCAGACCCGGGTGGCAACATTCAATCCTCCTTCACCTTGGACAGTCTCGACCAAAACAGCCGCAGGCCTGGCCACCCCGCTTGAGGTATCCCCCAGCATGCGGTCCATGATCATCAAAGTGTCGACATCCTTGCCAAGATAACCGCAATAAGGCATGCGGGTGACATTATTCAAAGCCACTCCGGCACCCTTACGGTGCAAACGGTTGCCGGTTGCAGCGACGGCCCCGAGGGAGACGCCGTGGAAACCGTTGGTAAAAGCAATGATATTTGCCCGCCCCTTGACTTTACGCGCCACTTTAAGAGCCGCTTCAACAGCATTGGTTCCCGTCGGACCAGTGAACTGGAGGCGGTAATTGAGCTGGCGCGGCTCCAGAATAAGTTCCTGGAAGGTTTTCATAAATTCGGCCTTGGCCCGGGTCTGCATGTCGAGACTGTGGGTAATCCCGTCATCCCGGATGTAATCAACCAGTGCATCCTTGAATAGGGGATTGTTGTGGCCGTAGTTCAATGAACCGGCCCCGGCCAGAAAATCGATATATCGTTTGCCGTGCTCGTCGAACAAGCAAGAGCCGCTGGCTTTGTCGAAAACGACAGGGAAAGATCGAGAGTAACAACGCACGGAAGATTCGAGGTCATTGAAGATTTCCATAGTCTGTTCCTTATTCCTTTCCTGGGGTGATTTAAGAGGGTTAAAAAGGACCGATCTGCACCAGATATTCAGGATCATGCTGACCGGAAAAGTGGATTTCCCGCTCAAAATAGAGCTCTTCCCGGATATCCGCTTTCAACTCCTCGGCGAGCCGTTGAAAAAGTGCCCAGGAAGCACGGTTCTTTGGGGTGATGGTGGTTTCCAGACGCCTGACCCCCTGACAAGCCGGATTCCACAAGAGAGACGTCAGCATGCGCTTGCCCACCCCCTGGCCGCGCGCACTGGAAGCAACCGCCACCTGCCAGATGAACAGGGTGTCGGGCTGCCGGGGCAGGATATAACCGGAAACGAATCCGACGGCCTGGCCATCACGCTCGGCCAGAAGGCAGGTATCGGAAAAATGGGTGCACTGGAGCAGGTTGCAATAGCGGGAATTGGAGTCGAGCGGCGGACAGGAGGCAATCAAATCGGTGACTGCCGGCCCGTCGTCAGCTTCAGGTGTACGAAAACATATTGGAGGGTCCATAGATATCAGGATCCTTTGCCGATGGCGGTGATAAGTCATAAAAACGGATTAAATTTATTGTTGTTCAGGACGGGAATTAAAATATTTTAAATTCCCTTTTGCGGGCAAAAAAAAAGTTCTTAGACAACTAAGAACCGGGAATATGGTACTACGTTGAGGGGAGTTTTTCAAATCTTTTTATATTTCAAAATAAAAACATATAGTTAAATCGTTTTTTAGACAATTTTTTAACAAATAAAATTCCCCGCCAGGAATGGCGCGCTGATATGTTTCTGTCGCGGCAACGCTTCAACTAGGCGGCCTGTTGGTTGGTCCAAACTTTTTGATGAATCTAACCGAGAAACTCTACCGTCTTCTGAATCCATTCAGGGAGGGTGGTCATATGACTGTTGAGCATTTCAACACGAAGGGCTTTCAGGGTTTCCAGGTAATACTGTTTCGGACAGAACTGCATCCCCAAAGAAACGGCCAGCAGCAGGCCCAGAACTGCGGAGCACTGCGGCACAAGGTCGGTCAGAAAACTCCGCCCCCGAAAACGTTTTCCCTCGAGCTTCGATCTTTGTCTATAGCGCAAAAAAAACTCGCAGGAGCGAAAGGCATCATAGGCTGAAACAATCCACATGAAAAAAACCAAGGGAACAAACACCAGAAAACCCAAAAAGCAGGCTTCAAAAAAATTACGGTCCCGGGTGGTAGCCAGCAAAGGCCAAACGTTCCAGAGAAGGAAAAGAGCCGAAGCGGAAAAAACACCCCCAACACCGAAAAAAAGAAAGAACATCCCCTTGCGAGGTTGGCTGTTCAGAAATTGGCCCCAGCCGGGGAACAGGAACGACGCAGCCACCGGCCAGATTATCTTTTCCAGCCCGAGAAATGCTTCGGTTCTCGACCTCTGCGCCCTGTAGTAGGCATCAACGGCACTGTACATCCAAGCCACCAGGCCTGAAAGAAAGATAATTAAGGCGCCAAGGATGAATTCGAACGATTCAGCCATGAAACCGGATAGGGAACTCCAGAAGAATACAGCCGCGGTAATGACGGAGTAAAAAAGAATCATGGCGGCCAGAAAGGTCAGCCCGAGACGCCATTGGCCAAGGTGCATATATCCGCCTCCCCATGCGAGCATGGACAAGCTGAAGGAAAGCGCCGGATTTTTTTGCGGCTTTTGGGAAAGAATAGCGGAATCTTTCTTTCCGCTCCCCGAATCCCTGCCGGTTTCCTTGTTTTTTCCAGGTACAACATCCAGTTCCGGATCGCCGATGACCCAAACTTTCTGCCCCATTCCCGCTCCTATGCTTCCCCCATAATTTGCCGGGCCAAAGCCCAGCCATTTCCCCCGCAAAATCTTCCAATAACCTCAAAAGCCGCTATCCTGCCGGCAGAAAATCGATGGGGTAGAGAATAGTGACTTTTGCCACATCCTTCTCCCCGAAATTGAAACGTTTAACCCGATCAACAATTTTGCTTACCAGTTCAGGGGAAGCCAGATCCGTGGATTCCGCTTTACACAATGACACTACCCCGCTCGGTTCGATAGTGAGTCTCAGGAGCAGCTTCCCTCGTAGGGTCGGGTCTTTACGTAGTTCCTTATTGTAGATGCGGTAAAGCGTAGCTTTGTAACGATCAAAGACAATTTGGATTTCCTCGTCGGTGCGGGCCGCCCCTAAACCATCGCTGAGCGGGCGCCCGGCCTCTTCCCTCAAACCGGCAACAGCACTATGGACCTTGCCAGTACCGACACCGCCGATCTGACCGGCGGTACCATAGCCGCTGCCGCCGCCTTTGCCACCGGTGCCGAGATCCCGGCTGACTCCGAAATTACTGATTCCCCGGCTGCCACCGCCCGTGGCCTGCATCGCCACCAGCGAGCGGTGCGCTCTGGCCTGGCCCGGAATCCTCGAATCAGGTTTTTTAAGACGGGTTTCCGAACCCAGTTTCGCCACCGGGACTTCGTCCATCAAATCGGAAAAACTGCTCTTGAATGCCAGAACACCGACATTCGCAACTTTTTTCTTGGCCCCTTTCTCTCCCCCTCCGGCAGGCTTCGCCTTGGCTTGTTTTTCCGGGGAAACTTTTTCTTTTGTAACGGTCTTCTCAGATTTTTCCGGTTTGGCTGGTTTGTCAGGTTCTGTTTCGACCTTTTTTTGTTCCTTTGGCCTCTCGGGTATGGGCACGGGCTTGGGAATAGGTTCCTTCACCAACATTGCCAGGCGTTCAGGAATTTTGATCATAACCGCTTCACGATCAGGCAGGGGTACCGTTACCAGATGAATGACAACACCCAGGAGCAGGCTCCAGAACATCGAAACCAGCAAGGCCTTGCGAAATCGCCTTTCGCTCTCTTCGTCCTTAGCCCAGGGCATGAGCATGGGACGATAGGGAAGGAGGGACAACTCGCGTACGATGACGAACTCTTCCTGGCGTTCTTCTTCCTGAGACCGGACCTCCCAAAGCTCGTCAAAAAGCATATCTAGTTCGCCATTGTGGGTCTCGATCTGACCCTGAAGACACTCCCGCTGCTCCAGGATTCCCCTGGTTTCCTCATCAAAAGCGGCAATCCGGGTCCGCAGCTTCTGGATATGCCCTGAACCGTCGGACTTTCCCCAGAAAAGGTCGTCAGCGCCCACCGCTTTCAGTTTATCGAGTGCATCGCAAGTCTCGCGCAAAGCATCGAAACGCTGCTTATCTACGGCGAAAGATTCAAACTCCGAATCAAGAGCCCGCAGTTCGCCGTCAAGTTTCACGATCTGGCTCTGAATCTGCTCGATCTGAGCGTTCAGAGACTCCATTTCCTGAGACAATGTTGAAGTATCCACGGGATTCCCAATCAGGTTTGCGAGGCTTTCTGTATAACGGCCAGGGAAATCCTGCCGTATCCAGCACTCGTACAGGTTGACATTATTTTTTTCAGGACCCGGAACGGGATCGATTTATCCGCCAGCAAAGTGATCTCTTTGCTCTGGACAATCCCTTTGGTGTGGATCCCGATAATATTCTGTTCCAGAAGGTTCAGCCGCTCGGCAATCGCCGGTACCGATTCGTTCCCGGAAGCCAGCAGTTCGGAGGTTCCGATAATCTCCTCACCCTGAACCAGGACAGCGTCGGGGCTGACCATAATCACCACCGTTTCCCGAGGTTTGGCTTCAACTATGGAGTCAGGGAGTTTAATCTGTTTGGGAGTGGTCACAATCTCGCTGGAAGAAGAGTTGGCGAGCAGAAAAAACACCAGAATGGTGAAAACATCCATCAACGATGTCAGGTTTAAGCCGGAAACTTTTTTTCGGTTACGTTCCATGCGTCTGATGCGTCGGGTATCCCTCATGGCGCGTCTCCAATCGATATCAGAGGAAACAGTTCGACTTTTCGAACTTCGTCACTGCCTTCAGCAGGCAGTTCGGTTTGCCGCACCCTGTCCATGACTTGAATCAGGGAATCGTACTCAATATCGGGCTCCATCAGAACGGTCGCATCCTCTTTTTGAGGGTAATCGTTTTTCAAACGCAGGAGCATCTCGGAAAGCTGGTCCAGATCGTATTCACCATCCTTCTTGGGCATGGCCGCGACGACACTGACGCCGTTGGCAAGCTCCAATCCGGCTTTCCGGACAACCACCTCGATGGTTAAATCCGGGTTGCTCATGGCAGAGCTACCGGCACCGGTCGGGACACTCAACTCCAGAATTGTGACGCGTGAGAAAACAGCACTGATAAGCAAAAACGGGACAAGAACCACCATCAGGTTCAAAAATGTGGTGATATCCAGATCAGGGTTTTCTTTCATGCCCCTGCGTCTTTTATTATGATGTCGTGTGATCATAATTAATCCGTTGAATTCTGGCGCTTGGTGAAACTGGAGATACTATTCAGCGCCTTGACGGAAGCCATCTCCAGGCTGTCCACGATATGGCCGGTGGTTGAAATCAGCTTGGCGTGGATAAGCAGCAGCGGAATGGCGACCATCAGACCAAAGGCCGTCGTATTCATGGCTACGGAAATACTGGCTGAAAGCAGGTCGGCTTTCTCCGCGGGATTGGCATTGGCCACCGCCGTAAAGGCCTCGATCAGACCCATGATGGTGCCGAGAAGTCCAAGCAGGGTGGCGATGTTGGACAAAAGGCCGACATACTGCGTCCTTTTCTCCAGTTGCGGGATGATCTCCATCATGCTTTCCTCCATGGCGATTTCGATGTCATCCCGGCGTCGGACCGCACCCTGCCGCGCCAATCCCATGGACAGCATCTGGGCGATGGTGGACTTATCCTTGTCGACCATGTCCCGCGCTTTATCGAAATCACCTTTTACCAGCACCGGCTGCAATTTTGCCCAGGCCTTGCGATTCTCGCCACGCGTACGGGCCAGCTGAATCCAGCGCTCCGCAGCGATGGCTATTCCAACTGTAAATACAAGCAGAATCGGGTACATGAAAATTCCGCCCTTCTGAAAAAACCCTACAACCGAATAGATGATTCCCATTACTTTATCCTCCCGGATTTCTTTGAAATGCTGACTTCATAGAAGTCAATCTGTCTCTTGAAAACGTCCCGGTCCACCGGAACCGGGTCTTTGTCCAACATCATATCCAAACTGGTTTCGACCCCAATTTCGGAACTTTTCCAGGGAACAATATAAAGTGATTTTGGGGTCTCATCGTTGCCCACGATTGACATCCCTGAAAGTTCCTTGGCTTGTTGGGGTCCCTGTTTCTGATCTTTCGTTTCCTTATCAGCAGCTGCGGCCACAACCACAGACACCAGGATCGCACCTAAACAGAAAATTACTTTTAGCCTCATTTTCAACGTCCTTCCTGAAATGCTTTCGAGGGCTCCCCCCCAAGCTGGCCCTGTCTATTTTTCCGACCGAAGACGCAACTCAGAAATCCATAACTCGATCTGTTCATCCCCCGGTTGGATCGAGTTGTACTGTTCAAACTGGGCCAGGGCGCATTGCGGATCATTTAGATAAAGATCACAAAGGATGCCAAGATTCCTCCGCGCCGGGAGAAACTCCGGAAATTGTTCAAGTGCTTGTTCATAAACATTTTTTGCTTCAGAAAAACGACCGGATTTTCGCAATAGCAGGCCATATTCATTGCTTGCCACCGGATGGCCCGGGAACAGTCCCAAAGCCGTTTTCAGATGTTTTTCCGCGGCCTCGGGCTTGCCGGTTTTCCGATAGGCTATGGCAATATTGACATAGGGAGCCGTAACCCCGGGGCCCGCTTCAACTACTTTGTCAAGGAGAAGAATGGCCTTCTCGTAATCCTTTTTTTCTATCAGAGCCACCGCCTCTTCAAAATCGCGCCGCAAGCCTGCCGTCAATTTCACCTTTTCCGAAAGGATGAAACCATCCCCGCCGTCTCCCAGGGGCATCATCGTGACCTGGTCCATTGCAGGCAGGGCTTCTACCTTGGAGGAGGGTCCGGATCTGGCGGGCGCGGCACAGCCGGAAAGCAGACCATTGACGGTCAGGAGCACCATCAACCCCGCGAAAATACCCTTCAGGGTGTCAAACAATGTTAGCGGATATGTCCTTTTCATCATCTCGATCTTCACTCGCCGCCCTTTCTATTCGTCCCGCTTTCCTGCGCAACACCCTCTTCAGCCTTTTCAGGAACCGCCTGGTCCTTGGCAGCGGGCATCAGATTCCCTTGCTTGTCCTGTTCTTCCAAAGATTCAGCGGCCTCAGCAGCAGGCAGGTCGTTTTCTTTTGGTACTGAAACCTGCCCCGACGGGGCAGCGGAACCCTGATCAAGAGCCGCCTTTTCGGAAGCCGGGCGAACAATGGTGAAGCTGAACCCGTCGAGGGATGTCATAAGCGGGCTCTCGTCCTCCTGCTTGGCGTAACGGGCAGGCACAAAGACTGCCAGTTTCTCCAGGCTTTTTTCAATCCATTCGTTGTAAATGCCCAAAGCCATGAGCTCGAGGTTGCTTTGATGAACGGAAATCGCCTTTTCCTCGAAAGGATAAGCCTGTTCTTCGAGGGCCATTTCGTACTCTTCAAGCTCCGCTGGCTCCAAACCACGGGGTATTTTAAGCTTTTGTCCAACGACGATGGTTCTGGCGCTATTCAAATTGTTTTCGTTGGCAATCCTGTCGACATCGGCGCCGTATGACTTGGCAATTTTGGACAGGTTATCGCCGGATTGTACCAGGTGGAGATCAAAGCCCAGTACAGGTCGTTCCGATCCCATTAGAGCTTTGCTGAAATGAGCATAGATCTCGGCAAGGTAAAATGTCGCCGCGGCGGTCACCTCTCCGACCTGGTAGTCGATAAGGCTGCTGAATTCCTTGGTCGCGGCTTTCATCAGCTTCTGTTTTTTGGCCAGGTTGGTTTTGAAAGGCTTGGCAAGCCTTACCGCGGTGAAGTTTTCGTAACTCAGTTCAGCCAGAACCAGGGCGGCCTTGGCGCCCAGGTAACGGGTCCGATCGGTGCGATCCTTGCCGGCGCCAACATCAATAGCCACGATCTGGCGCAACTCTTTCAGATATTTCTTTCGTTTTTCCTGTTTTTTGAAAATTTCTGCAATCTTGTTACGTGTTTCGAGATGAATTTCGACCGGCTGCGGGAAATTGTCCACATAGCGCTGGTAAACCGCCAGAGTCCGGTTGACATCGTTCGCCTTTTCGTACAGTTCCGCAGCAACCTGCAGGGCTTCACGACGGACCTCGTCATCCTTGGACTCCTGTTCGATGCGTTCATATTCCCCTGCCGCCTTGGAAAGCTTTCCGTCTTCACGGTAGACGTAGGCCATCTTTTTGGTCACCTCAGGCTGTAGTTCATGATCGGGAAAGTTGGTTCTGAAAGCGACCAGGACCGCGGCGGCACGCCCCCAGGCTTTAAGCTGGATCAAGGCCGTGGCGGCATCGAATTCAGCAGTCGCTCTTATTTTGGAGGTCGGCGCCATAACCCCTACCCTCAGAAAATGGTCAGCAGCCGTACTGTAGTCCTGAATGGCATTGGCCCGTTCACCCTGCTTGTAGATAGCCGCGGCCAGGTTGTCGATCAAACCGGCCCGGGTTTCGTCCTTGGATGGCAACAGGCCCAATACCTCCACATAGGCCTTTTCGGCCTCACTGTAGAATTCCAGCTCGTAAGACGAATGAGCGACAACCAGCCAGGCTGAGCGCCGGACATTGATGTCGGCGGACGGATAGCCGTCGATCAGCTGCCTGGCCACGGTCAAAGCCTGTTCATGCTCGGCCATTACAAAAAGATCGTCTGCTGCCGCGCCCAGAACAACCGCCGCTTTTTCATGAGCAGGAAAAGTGTCGACAAATTTCAGAGAACTGCGGACCACTTCTTTTTTGACCGGCAGCTTGCCATCGTCGGGAGTTGTCTCCAGCTGCTGGCGATAGGCGTAGACCGCGGCATAGCCGGCCTTGGACGACTGTTTATGAGGTTCGTAGGCGTAGGCTGTCTTCTCGTATTCCACCGCCGCTTGGGCGAATGAGCGGTTCTCCAACAGGAGATCGGCAAACTGGTAATGGATGGCCGGGGTGTCCTGTCCCTTGGGAAAGGAAACGAGAAATTCTCGATACCAGTGTTGCGCTTCAACAAAATTGCCCGGCTTTTCCTTGACCCATTTGGGGTTCTGGTAGAGGGCGTGGTAATGGTTGGCCAGGTCAATCAGATTGGTTTTCAGGAAACCGACTACTTCGGGACGATCAGCCGGCTCGAAGTACTTCCAGTATTCGGCCTTGAGCCCATAATTCACCGCAAAGGATTTTTTCGTTTCAATCACCAGGCTGGGGAACCCGCCGGCCATATTGATGGCGATTATGCGCATATGAAACAAGGGCGACTTCTTATGGAATGGATTCCTGCTTACAAAGGCATCGTAAGCGGCCACCGCATCGCTGTAGCGTCGCTTGGTGTAATAGTACTCGGCAAGGTTCTCATAAATACTGTCCTCGTAACCGCGATGGCCAAAGCGGGAGAAATAATCGACCACCGATTCGGCACCGCCCAGATAGGAAAAACCGAGACTGATGACCCGAAAGGTGTCATCGATCCGCTTGCGTTCTATCTCGTCTTGGGCCTGGTCAAAATCGTAACCGACGGATACTTTGTAATCGAGCACCGCTATGAATTTGTGCTGGGCTTCTTCATAAAGCTCCTGCTTGTAAAACGTCCAACCAAGTTTGTAGAGAGCCAACTCGTAATAAAAGGAACCGACCCCTATGTTGACAATGCTTCTGTAGGCATCTTCCGCATCCAGATATTTCCGGTGGGTAAAGAAGTACTCGGCGCGGCGAAACTGGACCTCATCCAGATAACGGGACCGCGGATATTGCCGTACCAGGCGATCCATGACCTCCATTGCCTCCTCGATGCGGCCCAGCTCCTCATAAGCCCTGGACATCTGGTACAGAACCTGATCGTTGCGCGGATAGAGGGGATATTCATTAAAAAGCTTCTGATAAAGGGCGATTGCCTCTAACGGTCCGGCCCTTTCCAGGTCATCCGGGACATGGTCGTCGATTGGCTCCGGGGGTATTTGTGAGGGAACCGGCTGATTGAGCGTGGCACGCCGCTCGAAATCAGCTTCCGATTCCCCGCCGTCAGGAGCGGGCGCCTGTTGTGATTTTGATTCCAGAGCCTTCGGACGCGGGGCCGCTTCTGGGGCGCTTAAGGCCGGGCGGGCCTTGGGCTGTACAGCTCCGTCAGTAACATAGCCATATTCCTTTTCGACCTTCAAATCGGCAAGGCGCCGGATAGCCTCGGGCGCCATGGCCGAACCCGGTGTCTCCTGAAGAAAGCGCTGATAACTCTCCATCGCTTTTTCAAGTCCTCCGGAAATCTCTTCTTCCCGGATTTCTATCTCCTTGTGGTGCAACTCGGCTATGGTCCCGCGTTTATTCAAAGAGGAACAGGCGGAAAGGACCAGCAAAAGACCCAGGATAAAATACCGTAAACAGGTCATGGCTCCACCTTTCCCTTTTCCTGCACCTGCTCCCCGCCAAGCTCCTCGGCTGGTGTCTCCTTGTGCACCTCGGCGGGTTTCCGGGCCTTGTCCGGTTCTTTGGAACGATCCGCGTTCTCAACCTCCGGCTGATTCTGGGCCTTTTCTTTTTCCAGGACTTTTGCCTGTTCCTGGGCCTGTTTTTCGGCCTGCGCCCTGGTCGCCCGATCAAAGCTGTCAGCTATGGCGAAACGCGCCTTGATCTGAAATTCTTCAAGCCTGTCGCGGCGCCGCGTCAATTCCTCGACCGCCATCACCTCCAGCAGGTGTCCCTGTCGTGCCATCAGCGTCCCTACTTCTTCCCGGGCCTCTGCAATCCGAATGCGCTGACGCCGGATCGACTCATCATAGCCCTGGTAGCTTTGCCTGGCTGCCTGGCGAACACGGACAAATGAATCATATTGATCTTTCAGCTGCTTGATGGATCGATTCAGCTCATAAAGATTTTTATGCGCTTCCGTTAAACGGCGGTCATAATCGGTTCGGATACGCCATTCAAGGACCCCCTTGAGAAACCGAATCCGCGCTGCAATATCCCCTGGTGTTGGCTTCCCATCGCCATTCAGAGCCCGTTCCAGCCGCGCTATGCGCTCCCGCACCAGCCGTTCCCCGGCGGTCGCCAGATAGTCGGGCTTTGGTGCCACCAGCATGGCCTTAAGACGTTGTTCAATACGGTCCCGCTGCTCGAGGCGCAAACGCATCTGTGAATCCAGAAGCCGGAACTGGTGGTCAATCTCAGGAAGTAGCGGTTCGTAATACATTCGACGTTTTTCAATGATCTCCTCAAAGGCATCCAGGTCTTCGCTCCAGGCCTCCAGTTTTTTCCGCAACTGCTCAAGGTCGAGATAATTTTTCAACGATTCCTGAAAATCGTGGGAGGCCATCAATTCAAGCAGGTAGTAAGTCTCGGGCGCCTCCGGCAACTCCCGCAACCGGACAACCCAATTGGAGTCCTGTTTCAACTCCTCCCGGACCAAAGCACTGAGGAACTTCCCCTCCCGGATACTGATGATCGAAGCGCCCAATTTATCGATTTCCGTCCCAAATGCTTGAAGAGCACTGCCATACATCAAGGCGGCCTTGCTGTAGACACCAAGCTTTCCATAGGCATAGGGAACGGCCAACATGGCTTCCTGCACCGACAGATCGGTTACTTCGCGCCCGACCAGGATGCTCCAGGGGACCAAAGCCCGCTCGAAACGCTCTGCCGAGGCATCAGCCCAGCCGGAGCCGAGCAAGGCCCGGTTCGAGAACGGCCCTTCAAGTCTAACCCGATCGAGAACTTTCTTAGCTTCCTCGAAATCGCCTTCCCCCAGCAGCCTGTCTCCGAGAACAAGATTCGCTTTATCTCTGATTGCCAGGGTCAGGGGGTTATCGCTCTTGATGAGGCCGGTCTGGTCAAAAAGGCGCCGGCCCTCTTTTTCCCGGCCTTGCCGGATCAGGGCGATCCCGCGGTTGTAACCGGAAAAACCCTCAAGATCCTCAGCGTTTTGAAGCCCCTTGAGGAGTTCCTCCGCCTCGCCGAAAAGGCCGTTGGCCATAAATACATGAGATCTCAAAAACAGCAGATCGTCCCGGAGAACCTCGGGAATCTCCCCATGGATACGGTCCAGAGCATGTTGGGCATTGACCGGTTGATCTTTCTGAAAGTAGATGCGAGCCAAACGGTAAATGGCCTCGTTGCGGACTTCATCCTCAACATTGCCGTTAATGACCGCTCTAATGGCGCGCCCGGCCCGAAGATGCATCCGGTAAGCCAGTTCAAAATCGCCCACTGCAAACTCGGCAAGACCGATATGACGGAAAAGAGAGTCGAGTTGCGGCTGGTCAAGGCCATGGTGAAGAACCAGTTCGGTATCCAGCCGGGAAATGGCCTCGAACCACTCTTCCTGAAAAGCATAAAAGAGGGTCTCTCCGAAGTAGAGGTCCTTCAGATCTTTTGGAGCCGTGGTGCTGGCGGCCATTACCGAAGATGCCAGCAGGCACAGACTTATCAGAAAAACTGCCAGTCGGTACATTTGCTACCTGTCACTCAAAGTAATGCCCCTGGAAGTCAGCGAAATTTCAACAACCCCGGGGCGAATATCCTTGCGAACCTTGAAGTTCTCGGAGCGTTCGATGGCACTTCCGCCTTCGGATTTACCTTTGAAGCTGATCTGGAGGTCATGCTCGCCGGTTTTGACGTTTCCGGTATAGATCCTCTGAACACCTCCCATCTGCAGGGCCTCCAGTTCCTTGAAACTGTAGAGATGGTGGGCAACCTGTTCCCCGTCCAGCCGTATCTCGACCGAGTCGAGCCTGAATTTTTCCCCTTCGGCAATGGCCATGAACATCGAAATCTCGGAATGGGAGGGATAGAGCAGCTTCTCTTCCAGTTGCTTCAGCTCCACGGCAATGGCCAGGACATCGCCCTTGATTTCCTGAACCTGCTCGTCAAGACCTTTGATCTGTTCTTTGCTCACGCCCTGCCCGACAGCGACACCGCTCCAAAGACATATCAAAACCCCGACCAAGACTGTTCCCAAAGTTTTACTCATGTCTGTACCCTTCCATTGCTTTTAAAAACCTTTCGTCCCAGCTAAGTATTCGTTTCATCCCAAACCCATAACTACATTTTTCCTATGAAGTTGATAAACAAGCCCTGGTGGCGGTAATCCATTTGGGTCAGATCGTCGGAAAAATCGCTGAAGTTGTAGCCGATCCCGACCTTGAAATGATTTCCCAAATGGCGGTAAAGCCCCACGAGCGCCCCGCTGCGGCTGTCTTCGGCATCGGTGAGGTCAAGTCGCCGAACTTCCATGAGCGCGTCCCAACGATGCATGAAATGCCAGTCCGCCCGCAGGACATAGAGGTGGGCGTTGCTGTCGAAAAAGTCTGGATTTTCCCGGTCCAGGGCAATCTGTCCCAGGCGGTAGGCATATTTGGCCCCGAGAGTCCAGCGCGGGGTGAGGTCGTACATCACGTCAACCGCGCCTATGTGGCTGCGTTGAACGTAGCTCGAGTCTGTGGCCGAGGTGGTGTCGGCCGCCGGAAGATTGTAAAAATAGGTGTATTTGAACAGGACATTGAGGCGGTCGAAATTTACCGGGCGATAGGCATAACCCAGGACGGCTTCGGTATAGTCGCCGTCATAGGACTCGCCCAGGGAACTTTCGCTTTGGGAATGGTTGAATTTTCCGACAATCCGCCAATCGGGGGTCAGTTGAAACTTGAAACTGTTTTTAAACAGCCAGGAGGTCCTTTTGGCATAGCTCGAATCGGTCTGTTCGGTATTGTCGACACGATATTCCAGGCCGCTGGCCAGGGTCAGCCGCTGGAAGCCATAACCGACGCTGAACCCTGCGGCGGTTCGCTCAAGTTCGGCAGAGGTGTCAGGATCCTTGAGGGTGCCAACATCAAGATTGACACCCAAATTGAGCTTGTCGACAGGCGTCAGCTTGACACCGGCTGAATGAACCAGGCCGGTCGGAACATCGCCATGGGCATACTTCTCTTCCAGATAGATGCTTGCGCTGTCCGAATAGCGGGTCCGGACACCGGAGGTCATATTGCCCTTCCGCGACAACAGGCCGCTGTCGGATCGCTCGTTTTCGAGGCTATAGTTGACGTACATGGTCGTCCGGTCGCTGTAAAGGTATTCGGTTCCGAGGCTGGCTCCAGTACCGAGGTCCCCCTCTGAAACCTCGCCCAGAACATTAAACCGATCCGTCAGGCGCCAGCTGCCGCCGAGGCCTATCCGGCCGTTATCCTCACGGTTACCGGTCGCAGCGATGGTTTCCTGGACATATCCATAGGCTGTCCAGCGGCCGAGCGAGTTGTAGGTCAGGCGGGCCACGCCGTCGGTGCGCTCGCCCTCTTCCTGGGTGGAGGGCACATCCGGAGAATTGTCCTCGCGCTGGTCCCTGCGCAGGCCCAGACTCAAGGTCCAATTTTTGTTGGCGAGAAAATCGATATTAGCCTCACCGGACTCGGTTTCGAGCCCCTCCGGCTGAAGCTGCCGGTCCAGCTTCAAACGTCCCCGGAGGCGCCAGAAAGTCGGCAGTTCCATCGTTCCGCCATACTTGGTCAAATCGTTGAGGGTGGCCTGGCCGGGCGCCGAATACCCCTCTCCGACATCCTGATAGTAAAAGGTCAGCCTGCCGGTTAATTTTTCTATGAATTCGCTGAAGGCGAAACTGCCGTCGACCCGGTAGGCGCTCGCCTCGACTTCGGTGTCACTGTAGGCATCGGGATCGGTGAAGGTGTACCCGCCGTCGAGGGAATTTGAAGCCAGCCCCCCGGGCCCCTTGGTACGGCCGGCCTCCAGTTTCAGCCAGGTTGCAGAGGACTTGCGGAGGGTCAGGTCGGCACCGCCCAGGCTGCTTTCAAGCTCAGCTTCCTCGCTCCAGCTCCCGGTCACTCCCACTTTAAGGAAATCATTTATCCAGTAGTGGGCTCTACCGCCCGTTACCAGGGTGTCCGGGTCGTCAAAACCGGGGGTATACTCGTAACGGACAACTAGAAAGACCGGGTTTCCGCTGATGGAATCGGTACCCACCAGCAGGTTGTCATCGGCGGTTGAAGGCAGGATTTCGGACAATAGAATGCGCCCCTGGATATAGTCGATGTCGTAATCAAGTTCCGCGGCCAGGTTTTTTACCGCCAGTACAATTCCTGAATCCTTGTCGCGGACCTCGATGCGAACGCTTTCGGACCCTTCAAGAATGTCCTGCTGGCGCAGGTAATAGAGCGACCCGCCGGTCCCCCGGAAATCATCGCGTCCCGCCACCGTGCCGGGGTCGGCGCCAAAGCCGTCGAGAAACAGACGGGGCTCGCCGAAACTGGTCGTATCGAGGGGCTGATAATGCAGATTGGCACCGTACAGCTCGCGATCGACGTGGGCCAGTTCGTTATCCAGATAGCCGATTTTGAAATTCCCCCACAGTCCGTAGGTCTCGTCCTTCTTCATCCTCAGGTAAAACTTGCCCTTGGTCGGCGCATCCTCCACCACGGTGCTGTCATCCCCGAAGGTCGGATAATGACGATCCGGATCCATTCTGCGAAATTGGGCGTCGCTCGATTTGTCCATGAAATTGGAGAATATTTCATCGAGAGGGCCTTCCCGGGTGTCAGCGCTCGCCGTCAGGGACCAGCCGTTGGCAACCTTTCCGGAACTGTAGAAGGCCAGGCGCCCCTGGAGGCTCAGATTTTCGCTGTAGCGGGGATTGTCCGGGTTCAGCAGTTTGGCCGGACCGTTGGTTTTGTTGCCGGATGCCGTCAGATCGGCAATTCCCACGCTAAACCAGTCGTTTTTCTCCAGTTCCAGATCGCGCAGGAAAAGCTCGCCACTCCCTTCGTGGTCGAGAACCGCAACCTCGACCGTATGCAGCCCCTCGGGGAGAATCTCCTCGGCCACGAATTTTCCCGTGCTGTCCACTGGAACGGGATAGCCGGCCAGCCACACATTGTAGCCACCGGGAACGGCTTGCCCATGAGCCTGGACCGTTCCGCCGCGAAGGTGGATATTGCGACTGGCAATGCGGCTTTCCCCGTACCCGGCCAGCAATTCCGCTTGGGGATTGGCCATGACAACGACGGGGTCGACCCGATCGACAACCCAGAGAGGCTGAGGTATGGTTTCGTCGAAATTGCCGTTTTCATCATAGGCCCTGGCCACGAACTTCAGTATCCGCCTGGGTGCCTCATAAGCATCGAAATCGGCCTGCCAGTGCCCCTCTCCTGCGTTATCCAGTGGAATTACGGCAACAGGCAGGTCACGAACCGACTGGGCATCTTCAAAGATTCTGACCTCGGCCCGCTCGATGAAACTGCGGTAGTTGGTGTAGAGGCGGAAATTGACCCGGTTTTCGGCAAACTCCGTCTCTGCGACATCCCGGTAGCGCACCGACCGCGGCCAGGCGGTGATATTCAGGCGCGGCTCCAGCTTGAGGCTGTCGTGCTTGAAGCGGACCTGGGCTTTGTCCAACTCGACATCGGTACAGCGCTGCACGTCGGGAATGCTTTTGCCGGGGTCGTCGATCGGTTTTCCGTCCACGGTAATCCGCATGAGATTCAGGGCGAAGGGATTCTCGGTCTGAACCTCCCGCACCAGGCGGGTGATCTCTACGCCCTCATAATCATCGAGAATCGCCAGTTCATCATAAACAACCTGAACCTCAACCCGCGAGGTGTCCGATTCAACGAAGCCGGCGTTGACGACATCATCGGTCTGGAGATAACCGCGCCCCTCGAAATCGGTCTGCTCCGGCGCCAGGCCCATCTCTTTCCGGACCGCTTCCATGGCCCTTCTGGCACGAACCGTTGACCAGCCGATATCATCGCCATAGACAGCAGCCGTACGACGGCTGAGCCGTTCGTTGCTGATGTAACCGATAAAACGAAGACGGACATTGCTCTTATCGGCCACTTCCGACATAGCGGCGCGCATCCGCTCCAGCCCCCCGGCCGGAATAACGGGGTTCCCGTTTTCGAACAGGATCGGAGGGATGTTGCCTGCCGGTGAATGGTAAACCCGGGTCACGGTTTCAGCACCGGCGGCATCGGGACAGATCTGCGGCTCGTCGGGCAGATCCTGAAGCGGGTCGTCATACCAGAATTCCACTTCGATCCGCCGGTTGAGGGCCTGCCCCCGGGCTGAGCTGTTGGACGCAGCCGGCCGGGTGGCCCCCCGTCCTTCACTGGCCACGGCATTATCATCCAGCCCAAGGCCGTCCTTGACGGCCAGGGCGGCACGGCGCGCCACCGCTTTGGTCAGGGCCAGATGGTTGCCGTAAATGCGCTTCTGCCGTCCCGCCAGGGGGACATCGTCGCTATAGGCGATAAACTTGATAAGAACGTTGCTTTTTCCCGAAAGGTTTGCCCGGGTCTGTCGGATCTGCTCCAGAAACTGGTCGGGCACACTGATCACGCCTATCTCATAGTGAAGCGGCGAGATCAGATTCCTGACCCGTGCCCGGTGCGAATGACCCTCCTTGTACCTCAGCTTACAAACGGTTTCCGTCCGGCAGACTTTGACGCGGTTCACCGCACGGGGGAGAATGACCTCTTTTTCAACCGTTTTTTCCCCGATTTCGTCATACCAGACTTCCACTTCAACCCGCCGATTCAGCGCCCGACCGGCCTCACTCGCATTGCTGGCGACCGGCTGGCCGGCCCCCTTCCCTTCATAGGAAATAGCCTCCGCCGGCAGCCCCAGGGCTTTCTTACAGAATTCGGCCGCGCTCCCGGCCCGTTCACGGGACAGGCCGATGTTGTCGCCATAGATCTCCTGGAGCGGGGCACTCAGAGGCTGGGAATCGGCATGACCGATAAAATGCAGACGGACATTGGTACGTCCCCGCATGCTCTCAAGAACGTCCCGAAGGCGGTCAAGGTAACTCTCGGGGATTTCCGCTTCACCCTCGGCGTAATGTATGGCCGGTACCTGGTTTGCGAGCTTGACCGTTTTCACATCCTTCTCGATAACCTGCTGCATTTCCACCTGATCGCCCTGATCCTCTTCAAAAACGGAAGGGTCAAGAATCCAGGGTTTAAAGGATCGGTCTGCGGGCAGATGCTTTTCCGTTGCCTGACCCGAGGTTGCTGCCTCCCGGACCCATATGCCGCTCCCGGCTTCAGAAAAGCCGTCTGCAGGGGCCGCCAGCAATGCCGGTCCGGCTAAAAAGCACAGGCTTATTAATAAAATGAGGATTTTGTCCGTTCGCATTTATTGACAACCACAACTAAGGGTTATTAATGTCTTCAATCGCTACCTCCCCCCGGCAAGCGCGGATTAGGTTCGGGCGGTCACTTCTTCGGCGGACCACCGCGGCGCCAGAAGACTTCCGTTTCCACCGTCAGGCGGTAGCCGTTGCCACCCCGTTTCCAACGTCTGGAGATTTGCGACTTCAGGGCCTTGAGACGGCTGTTGACCAGACCTTCGTCCTCGACATCCGCCAGATAAGAAAGACGCAGAAGCGACGGGGAATCTTTCAGCACCTTCAGGAGCTGATCGATTTTCGACTGCCATTGAAGCCGCAGGCGGGTGGTGGCCGGCTCGAATACACCGTCCGCAATATCCATGGACACAACCCGGTGGATGGTCGCCCCGAAGTTGAAACGCATCATCTTGCCGCGTGTCGCTCTCTGGACCCTCGGATTTTCCGTTACCACCCGGTAACCGCTCGGCAGACTGCGGTCGTCCAGTTTCATGATGAAGTTACTGCCGCGATCTTCATCAGGGACCGCCACACAGGTCAGGTGATAGCGCCCGTGTTCATCGGTAGTGGCAATCAAGCCACGGGCCGTCGCCACCCGGACGCCCGACAAGCCCGGTTCCCCACGATCCTGTTGCCCATTCAGGTTGCGGTCGTCAAAAACCTTTCCGATAACATCGGTGCAGTCGAAGTCCGGATCGGGGATAACGTGAACCGTGGCACTGGCCTCGCCGGAAGCTGCTGTTCCGAGGGTGGTGTTGAATACCTGAGCCCGGTTCACGTATTCACCTTCGGAAACACCGGAGCTGACCATGAGCAGCAGCTTGATGGTCATGACCCGGTTCACTTCGAGTTCCAGCTCGTCCCAAACCAGTTCCCTGCCGTTGGTTTGCGGTTCCACTGCCGTACCGTCCAGCCGGGCGCTGCCGGCGACATATTTGAAACCGGCGGGAAAGCGGTCAACAATACGGATATCTTCCAACGGAACCCCGTAAATGTTTGTCAGGGTGATGGTATAGGGGACCATGGTCCCTTTGGTCACATTGGCGAAGGCCGCCGTTTTGGTGATGGCCACCGCACCATTCAGGACAGGGTCGATCGGGAGGGGATTGTTGAAGATCTGACTCTGGCCGGGTACCATTCCGTTATCCAGGGTCAGATGAAGGTGGTAGTTGGTACCGGCCGAACCTGCTGCCACCGACAGGGGCGGTGCGGCGGAAGAGGTAACCACTTCACAGAACTCGCTGGTAAGTGGGACTGCATCGAAGGCACTCCCCGGGCAGGCGGGAACGGAAAAAGGGGCGGTGCCGGCATCGCTGCTCGGCGGGATGATGATGGACGGGGTATTCAGGTAGCCGCTCACAGGGGGAGCAACCTGAATGAGATAGGACCCTCCGGCCGGACAGGCGGACGTGCTGAAATTCAGATCGAACTTGTAAAAACCGTTGGCTGTCGTAACCTGATTCTGCTGTACGGGATCGTCGAAACACTGGCCCGGCAGTACTGACCCGGTGGTTGCGTTCAGCATCGTCAGGGTAGCTCCGGCAATCGGTGTCCGCGCCACTGAGTTATAGACGGTTCCGTTGGGCCAGAGCGGCAGGTTCAGATCCTGGAGATTGTTACCCGCGGCAACACTGATGCCGGAAATCAGCTGGGGGCCGTCGGTGAAGGGTGAATCGGCATAACCCAAAGAAGGGGTAGTGGCGCCGGCACCCGGTGCATGAAAGCGGATTTCATACAGACCGCTGGCGCTTGAAGTCGGCAGCAGCCCGCTGAACCGGTAAGCTCCGTTGGCATCGGTCTGGACCGTGGAGATCTGCAGACCGTTCAGGTACAGTTCGACCAGCCACCCCTCCTGGCTGGCCTCGCTGCCTGAATCAAAGACCGTGTCAAAGTTGACGTCATGCCAGACGCTGCCGTTGAGCGCGGCGCTGCCGGGAGTCCCGCCCACATCGAGAGAGACGTCGGCAGTGGCTGTATCTTGCGGGCTGTTCCATCTGACTACACCGGTATTGGTGATGGTCGTACCCAAGGGCAGAGACGGGTCTATCACCACCCGGAAGCGAACCGCTATGGTTCCGCCGGGCTGCAGGTCACCGTAAACCCCGCTGTAATCCGCGGTCAGCACATTGGCTGCGAAAGTCACCCCGGTGGTAGTGCCGTTCATGGTGCCCGATCCGGCCACATAACTCACCAGGCTCCCGAGCGGCGGGTTGAGGTCGTCGCTTACTGTCACCAGGGTGGCCGGGAGACTGCCGATATTGGTAACCCGAATCAGGTAGGCGAGTTCCGAACCGGGTTCGGCGCTGCCGCCACCGACCACCGTGACTTCCTTGGTTATGGCGAGAAGCTGGACATCGCCGACCGCAATCACGGTGGGTTGGAAACCGTTGGACGGAACCCCGTCGGCGTCTGTCAAGCCGGGCTCCAGCTCAGCGGAGGTTATATCCCCCTGGTTGCTTATCAGGGTGCCGGTCGGCACCGCGGCGTTGACCACGACCTCAAAAGTAACCGTGGCACTGGCGCCGGGTGAAACAATGCCCGGACCCGGGTTGTCGGCCGAGTTCACGGGCAGGCCGGCAATCAGCGGTAAGGTCGCTCCCGCACCGGTTGAGGTGCCGTTGAGAAGCAATGATCCGGCTACATAAGTGGTGTCATTGGGGACGCTATCGGTAAGCACCACATTGGTGGCTTGAACCGCCCCGGAGTTGGTGATGACGATGGAATAGCGCAGGACATCACCCGGATCGACGAATCCGTTGGAATTATTGTCCGTAAAGAGCCCAACGGTTTTGTGGGCATACAGCAGGGGCATGTTGCCGACCACGTTGCGGGTCGGGTCGTCTACAGCCGGAGTGGCCGGATCATCTGACGGCTGTTCCGGGAACGCGCCGCTGGCAGCGCCGTTGCCGCTCACAAATCCCTGGTTTTCGATAATCAGGCCATCCATTGCCGCCGGGTCAACCACCACATCAAAGGTCACTGTGGCCACATTTGTTGCCGTTGGCGAGGCATCGGCACGCAGGTATCCGGGCGTGGTGTTTTCCGGTGCGCTGACCGGAATCCCACTTTCCAAAGGATTGATTCCGGGCCCCGGATCGGTTACGGCAACACCGTTAAGGGTCGTGCTGTTTGCTACGTAAGTGGTGTTGGCAGGGGTGAAATCCCGCAGGACCACATCAACGGCATTCTCGGTTCCGATGTTTTTGATGGTGATGGTGTAGCGCAGCGTTTCTCCGGCCATCAGCACAGTCGGATCCCCGCTGAGAATGGTCGAGGTCTTCAGAACCTCGAAGTCAGGCCCCGACGTGATAAGCGTCGGTGTCGGGTCCTCATCCCCTGTCAAAGCGGGATCGGCATCGTCGCTGCGGAGGAAAACCGCTCCGGTCGCGATCAGGTCGGCCTGATTCAGGACTTGCGTGCCGTTGGTGATAACCGGGGCGAGTTGCACGGTAAATTCGACCGTCAGGGTATCTCCGGAAGCGACGCTCAGATCGCGGATGTCGACGATTCCCGTACCTTTACTCCCGCCATTCGGATCGGTGTTGGTGGCATCCGCTCCGGGCGGCACCACTACCAGGGTCAGGGTGCCCGGCACAAAGTACCTGGCCTCACTTGCCTGGAGGTTCTCGAGGTTATCCACGATGGATAATCCATCGAGGGTGGCGGTGCTGGTATTGGTAATTTCAAGACGATATCTCAGCGTATCCCCGGGCGTGGCCGTTGCCCCGCTGCCGCCCGTGGTTTCGTTGAAAGCGGTTTTACGGAATTCGACGCTGCTGACCACGATGACGGTCGGATCGTCGGCAGCGGCCGTGGCCGGGTCATCGGACGGCTGTTCCGGAAAAACGCCGCTGGCAGTACCCGAACCGCCGACAAAGCCCTGGTTGGAAATCGGCGTGCCGCTGGCAGTGCCGGCATTGACCTGGACGTCAAAGGTGACGGTCGCCAGGTTGTCGGCGTTCGCCGATGGATCGGCCCGCATGGCGCCAGGGGTCGGATCTTCGGGTGCGTTAACGGGGATTCCGGCTATCAGGGACGAGACCCCCGGTGAAGGATCGGCAACTGCGGCCCCGTTCAGGGTGGTGCTGCCGGCAACATACGTGGTATCGGCCGGGACCGGGTCGCGCAGGGCCACATTCAAGGCATTTTCGGTTCCGATATTTTTGATGGTGATGGTGTAGCGCAGCACATCGCCGGCAAACAAGATGGTCGAGGCGTCGGTGATATCCTGAACGGTTTTTTCGATAAGCCAGTCGGGTGACGATACGATCAGGGTCTGGGTCGGGTTATCATCACCACCCAGGTTGGGATCGTCGCTCAGCACCGTGCCCAGATCGATCAGCAAGAGGCTTCCCTGGTTCAATACCAGGGTGCCGCTGGGAATAACCGGCACCAGTTGAACGGTGAATTCGATGGCCAGGGAATCCCCGCCGTCAAGGCTCAGCCCGGTGAAAGAAACCAGGCCGGTTCCTGCGGCTCCGCCATACGGATCGCTGTTGTTGGTTCCGCCGGTGGGACTGGAAACGATGGTCAGCGTCCCGGGCACAAACAGGGGGGTGGCATTCAACTGGTCGAGTTCATCGGTCAGGTTGAAGACACCCGATGCCGTGCTGATGTTGGTCACCACCAGGCGATATCTCAGGACATCCCCGGGGCTGGCCGTCACCCCCGGGTCGGCCCCGGTGGTCTCGTTGATAACGGTTTTCTGGAAAACCATCTCCGGTGCGACACCGGTGGTTGTGGCGAAGACCGGTCCCACACAGTAATCGTTCGGAGGGGTAATGGTCGGGCAGCCTTCCCCGGTCCGCTCAAAGGTATTGACGTCTTCCAGCGAGGTCCAGTCACTGAAAACCCCGTTTTCAATGAGCCCGGCAGGATCGGCAACAACCTGCACCAGGGTCCGGTAGATAATGACCAGGGTCTGGCCGGCGGGAATGTCGAGACTGCCGTCACCGTTGTCCCGACCCCAGGTCAGGGGGCCCGCCGGAGCGCCCGAGGGAATCCCCACAAAACCGGGAACCGCGACAGCATTGATGGTTGCCGTGGGAGTAAATCCGGAATCGAGTATCAGGCCGGTCGGCAAGGTATCGACGAGATTGACGTCAAAAGCCGTTGAGTTGGAGCTGCCGGTGTTGATGGCCGTCAGACGGTATTCCAGAATATCTCCGGCAACCGGCGGCACCCCTGGATTTGTGGCATTCTCCACGGTTTTGGTCAGGGTCAGATCGGGCTCAGACACAATAACGGAAGGAGCAGTAGCGTTCTGTGTCTCCTGGACACCGGTTTCCCCGTTGAGGTAGTTGAAAACAGCGCCGTTGAGCAAGGTATCACCGGCATCGGTAACCAAATCATTGTTGACCCGGGCGTAGTAATCGATTCGGATAACCGGATCGATCGTATGTGGCGTGTTTGAATCATCTTCGGTCTGGGTGACAACGGTGCCGATATCCCAGGTGACACTGCCGCTGGAACCATCGGCCGGGACAGAATTAAAAACCGCTTCAGCCGGCGGCTGGCCATTGATAGAGGCAATGCCGACAAAGCTGTAACTGATATCGAATGCGGCATTGTTGGCCAGGACATAACTAAGGCCGGCAGCGTCGAGATTATCCGTAATGATGACGCCGTCCGTAATTCCTTCCGGCAGAGCGACCTCGATCCTGAAGCGTCTATGGGCGCCGATGGTGGGCACCGTAGCCGGTTCCAGATCGGTTTTGGTCAGAACCGGCGCGGCAATAGTCATCTGACTGGCGGCCGCGGTTTCGTAGTCGTTGACCGGATCACCGGCATTCGGCAGGGCGCCGTTGCGCACACCGGTGACAGTGCCGTCAGCACCGATGCTGCCACTGCTGTTCAAAACCGTGGCCTGCCCGGGCAAGGACGTCCAGACGGCCTGGATGGTGTTGCTCATCACCTGGTGCGGCTGGACATTATCGGCAATCCTGACCTCGAAGGTGAAGCTGATGGTTGAGCCGACGTCAATCCCGTTGGGGACATTCCAACTGAAGATCGGACGGTTGGACCCCAGCGTGGTGGTATCGACATTATCCGGAGGATTGCTCCCGCCGACATTGCCGACATAGGTCAGGTTGGAACCGTCCAGGTCATCGAGGACCTGCAGGTTGTAGGCGGTCGCCGTGCCACTGTTGGTGGCAGTGACCGTCACCGTGAGAACATCCCGGGCATCGGCTTCGACAGGGTTAAAGGCCTTGGTCAGATCAATGAGCGGCTCCTGGACCAGGACATCGACCTGACCGAAATTGTAAGTCACAAGAGTTCCGGTCTCGTCGAAATATTCAGCTGTCGCCACGGTCGCGGGGTTGCCGTTGGAGAGGGTATCCCCATCGTTGGTCAGATCGTTGTTTTCAACCTGGGCAATAAACTGGATGGCGAAATCGTAGCGGTTGCCCAGGGTTCCCTGGGTCACGCGCTGATCGCCGAAATTCCATTCGACCAGATCATCGCTGCAGGTCGGGGTAATGATACCGCCCGGCTGGAAGCCGGCAGCAGAATAAGGTGCCGCATTGAGGTTAATGACAGGCGCTTCCGAACAACGCAGACCCGCTGGAAGTTCGTCGCGAATCACAAAGCTGCGCAGCAACGCCACGGGGAGGAGGGTATTCAACTGGTACTCGATCTCCTCGCCTATGGTCACGCCCTGCGTCCCGGGGACGCCCAGCAGGGGCGTATTGGAGAGGTTCAGGATGCTCTTCGGGCGGGTCTCAACCGGAATGATCCGGACGCTCGCCGCGGCGGGATCTGAGGTATAGAACCGAGCCCCCCCCAGAACGCTGTTGGGGCGCTGGGGTACACTCTGGCTGCCGAATTCGCCGGTCAGGCTGTCGTAGGTTGCGGTTACGGTGTTGGTAAAGGTCTGCAGGGGGGCCGCGTCGTCGTCGTAGTCGACGCGATAAAAAAGCTGGACCGTCTGGCCCGGATCGATGCGCTGCAAAGCACTGCTGTGGGTGTAGGAAAAGGTAACCACCGCAGGCGTCCCGTTTTTCACGGTGTTGTCACTGATCGTCCCCTCGCCGCCGCTGTCGGAACCGCCGCTCAAACCGTCGCCGTCATTATCCAGACCGTCGGAAGCAAAGGGAAACACGTAGGCGAGGTCGCTTCCATCGAGCTGGTCGGTGACGATGACATCATAGGCCGGCGCCCGTTGCACACCACCGCTGCTGGCTTCGTTGGTCAGGGTGAGGCGGTAGATGTAGTTGTTATAGGCATCACCGTCGTCCGCCACCGGGACAAAGTTGGAACAGGACAGTCCGCTCCCGTATAGGCTCTCGTTGCAGACCTCCTTGACCACGCTGATGTAGGGCTCGGTAACGGTGAGATCGACCCGCCGGATCGCTTCGTTCGGATAGCCAACCGTGCTCGGGCCGAGGGTGTACATTTCGACCAGCCCGGTATTGTTGTTCATGAAGGTTGCATCGAAATCCGAGGTCAAAACATTGTGGCTGTTCGCTGCATGAAGATTGGGCGCCAGACGCTGATCGATGGCCTTGTTGAGCAACCGGGTTGTGGTATCGACGACAAACCACTCGTCCGCGACCTTGATCTGTTGGCTGTCGGGAACGTTGAAGCGCCAGTCGAACTGCCCTTCGGTTATCGGCGTCCCGGGCAGAGTCAGGGTTACACCTTGAATGAGACCTGTCGAACCTGCGTCGGCACTGGAGATATAAACCTGACCGTCCGGCACCTCATCGACGACATCGATGTTCTGAACCGCGATGTAGGCAAAACCGGGGGTCTTGAAGCCGAACCAGCCGCCGGTCTCGATGTGAAAAGTGCATTCCTCGCCGATCTGAATCTCCTCAAAACCATTGGCGTCAAAGCTCGGCGGGTTGTTCTCGTTACAGGTGCCGACCTGGGTCTTTTTCAGATTGAAACCGATGACACGCGCCCAGGTGGTATCCAGCGAATAGTTGTTGGCCCTGTCCAGTTCACCGTCAGGGCGGACAATGGGGGCCGGAAAATCCAACAGGGTGGTGCCGTCGCTCAGGACGATTTCGCCCACCACGTCGGCACGCAGGCTGAGATCGTCAGCCAGGATGCGGGCCGGATCACCGGATTTTCGGACATCGAAATTGTAGGTAACCGTCTGGCCCGGGGCGACGACGGCCGGAGAAGTGCACGAGTAAACCGTGGCCGTTGACGGGATGGGCAGAGGGTCGGCCGGGTCCCCAAGCCAGACCTTCCAGGGATCCGGTTGATGGGTGGCACCATTCAGGCTGATCGGAGTGCAGCCGGAAGGGGCATTGACGATCTCCATGGTCGTGCCGAAACTGACAAAAACATGGTAGTCGGCTGCGTCATGACCGCCATGATTGGTCAGCTCAATCGGCAGGGTCAGAAGTTGAGCGGGATCGTTGGTCAGAATGAAAACGGCGCCGCCCACGGCGATATCGAGATCTTCAGGAAAGGCCGGTATGGCCGAGCCGGCGGGATTGCCGGTGCCGTTGCCGGTCAGAACGAACTGCTGGTGTCCTTGAGAGGCACAGAAAAGATCAAAATCAACCGTCAGGGTATTACTTAAAGGCGTCTGGTAAGTCGGATCGGTTCCGGTCACAGGATATTCTTCGGGGTTGACATCCAGATTGGCATTGCGGTCGTAATAGTCGGATTCAATCAATACCACCCGGAACCGTACCACCGCCACGTCCCCCTGGCGCAGCATATTGACTTGGTCGGGATAGAGCGGATGGGTGACGCCCCCGCTGGTGAGGTCAAACTCGGGAGCGGTGTTGGCCAGGGGATCGGTGGTATTCTCATTGGTCCAAACAAGGGTGTTGACCAGGCCGTCATAAGTCATCCCATAGGCGGGAGTTACGTCGATTTCAGGCGTAAAGGTCCGGTCCATCACGTACTCCGGCGGCAGCACGTCGGCAAGATGGATGTTCTTGACGCTGCCGCCGCTGTTGTTGCGAATGGTGATGGTCATCGTCCCTTTGGTACCGACCGGCTGTGAGGTGTTGGTACCGGTCAGGCGGCGCTCCACGCTCAGGACCGGGTGATCGTCATTGTAACGGCTGTAGAGAGTGGCGACATCGCCGGGGACAATGCCGCTGGAGGTTTGAGAGATACCTCCCGGATCAGCGGGGATTTGGGCTTCGCAGCCCCATTGGACGTCGTTGACGGTGTTGGTTCGGCTGGTGGTGCAGGAACCGCTGCTGATTATTTTCCCGACCAGGTAGATCGAGGCAGCCCCTCCGGCCGTCACATCGACTTCATAACCGTCAAACGACAGGGCCATGTCACCGTAGGGGTTGGTGACGATAAAATCATTGATGTTATTGGTGTAGGGAGCACACCCTGCTGCCGGACCGGCCCCGTCATTGGCCGCGATAGTATTGGCCGCCCCCTCGGTCGCGCAGGCATAATTGATCACCAGGCTGTCGGTCTGCATGATATCGTCAAAACGCAAGTCCTGAAGCCCGGCCGACCCGACGTTATCGATCCGCACACGCCAGACGACATCGTCGTTATTGGTGCCGTAAACCGGGTCGCTGGCCGTGCCCTGGCGCTGGCCGGCATCATGGTTCCAGCCGGTTTTTATGATATTGGGAATCGGCTCGCGCAAATTCAGGACATCGGTATCGGTCTGCGGCGAATCGCCGCAACCCGAATCGGTGCCGAAGGTCAGGGTTGCCTGAATGGTCCGGTTGGCGGTTGTCAAACCTTCCGGGTCTGATAGGCGCATGACGGGAAAGGTGATGGAAATGGTGTTAAACAGGGTCATCTCCTCCCGGGAGGCCAGAGACGCCAGTGCCGGTATCTGAGCCGGACCGAAGGTCAGGATGGAACCGCCACCGCCGATAAGCGGAGCAAAACCGTTTACGGGAGGCCCGCCGTTTACCCGGTAGGTAACCCCGGGTGCCGGGGCGGGAGGAGCATAGTAGGTCAGGCCGGAAGCCAGCAGGTTTTCCTCAACCACCAGATTGGTCATGGTTGCGCCGGGAATGGGCGGGTCAAAGGGGGGAGGAGGGGTCGTATCAAAGGTGTAGCTGTAGGGATTGGTGACGACTACCGTTACATAACCGTAGCCGCAAAGTTCGCAATAACTGAGGCTGGTATCATGGCGAATGAAAGGAGGAGCACCGGGTTTGGTATCACAAGGGGCTGCCGAAGCCGTTTGCGGGATCAGCACTAAACAGGCAAGCCAGAAAACGGCCATAATGAGTCGATACAACCTGCTGATTATGGACCTCTGAAACTGCCAGGGGCGTTGCAAACCTCCCGCAACGGATAAAACGTTTGAAATTTTTGTCTCGAGTAAATGGAGCATTTTCACTGCCGCCCCCCAGCGACCATTAAAAAAGCGCCCAATCTTCTGCCGAAGATGAGCGCTCTTGGAATACCTTAACTACCGGGACCTAAGATGCATGCTTCACCTCTTCGGCAACCCGGCTATCCTGGTATTAAGGACCCGTGGCTTTGCGTCACCAGATTGCTCTGGCTTTGCCCTTTCGGAGTTTTTTCATTATGAATAACGATGTTTATTTCATATTTATGGCCTGGTCCACCTTTGCACAATCACTGGTTTCTAAAAACAGAAACCAAAAACCGGCCCTATCCACCTGATTCAGAGCTGCCCGGAAGGTGCCGAATTAAAACATCGCTGTTTTGCTCTTCGCATCAGTCTTTCTTATCGAAAAGACCAGCCGGTATGCCGAACAGCCGGACTTTTCTTAGAAGAAGCCATGGTGATGCTTCATTTAAAAAAATATTCTTTTTTTTCAGTGGGTTATGAATAGTTCACAGGTTTTATCGAATAACATCATGTTTATTCGATTGGTTCTTGAAATCAGTCCACAAGGAATGTTTTTCCCCCCGTTACCCCATCTGGACTGACATAGTTCTTTTTTAATTCTCAAAACGCTACATGTTTCTTTTTGATTCCGGAAATTCCCAATTTGCTTCTTTTATGCCAAAAATACTGTGTTCGAATTCCCTCCTGTTTTTAATTAAGACCATTCACATTAATATTTCTGCTTTTCAGCGACATCATTTTTCTACTGTTCAGGTCTTCAGTCCCGGTTCCGGTTACAAAATTCCCAGGCTTTTCCCAAAAATTTGAACTTGCCGGTTCCGGAAGCCCTTTTGGGAATCCCTGTCAGCAAAAAATATCCAAGTTTTTTTCGCCCATAGAAATTTCTATAAAAATTATCGGCAGTTTACTCAAATGGGTTTTTCTCCCATTTTTTTCTTTTATTTCCCATGTTCATGGTCAAGGCCACTTTCCCGTGCAGAAAATGACTATTTTTATGAAAAAAAATTTAATAAGTTTCCAAAAAGCAACTTTTTCATCTTCCAGGAGATAATTCACTGAAAAATAACCGGAATATCCCGTCTGCCGACTGCCGGCTAAAACCTGTCACCCGACAATTCCATGAAAACAAAAAAATATCCGGGATAAGTAAAATAAAGGCTCACTCCATCCTACTTCAAACAATTTAAGGACTTGAGGTCCGTCATTTGACAGATTAATTGGCATTCTTGAAGAGGGTACTTAAATCGAGGGAGGTGATGCCCAGAGCAGTCTTCCCGCTCCAATCACGAATAAGACAATGGCTACCGTTCTTTTTTTGGCAATGATCAAGGCCTGTTGAAAAGGGGCTCAGGGGATATCCTTTTTTTATGTTTTCGCCATAATCACTTCGGCAGATCTGAGGGAAAAACCTCCTTGGATTTTTCGAAAAACAAAAGCCCCCAATTAAAAGCTGGGGGCTTTTAAAAATCGTTCTGAAAAGACTTTTGTGATAATTTTTTTTGTGGCTATGCCTTTTTCTTGGCGCTATGTTCAACCAGCAGTATTACGACCTGATCGTTGCCGTGTTTTTTGGCAGCCTCCAGCGCCGTGTATTCAACCCCTTCCAGATTGGCCTTAAGATTGATATCAGCTCCGGCTTCAAGCAGCAGCTTAACGATGTCGGTATGGCCCTTGGTTGCCGTCGCCACGAGCGATGTCAAGCCATCCTTCTTGCCGGCGGCATTGACATCGGCTCCGGCTTTCAAAAGGAGCTTGACGGTCTCGGTCTGACCTTTGGTCGCTGCCACGAGCAGAGGGGTTAGACCAATCTGGCTGCTGACCGCATTGACATCGGCTCCGGCTTCGAGCAACTGCCGAACAATTTCCGTATGGCCGTTCATGGAACTCACCAGCAAAGCCGTTGCACCGTGTTTCATTTCGGTTGCATTGGCATCAGCCCCGGCTTTCAAAAGCAGTCTGACCACCTCTTCATATCCCTGCTGGGATGCCACCCAGAGAGGGGCTGCACCGCTGGTTTTATCCTGAATATTGACATCGGCCCCGGCTTTAATAAGAATTCTCACGATTCTGCTGTTACCTTGAGTTGCAGCCACCAGCAAAGGGGTCGCCCCGTGCTTTGTACTGGGAATGTCGACGTCAGCCCCGGCCTCGACCAGTACTTTGACGATTTCGGAATACCCCCTGTAGGTCGCTACCAGCAAAGGCGTCACACCGAATTTGTTTTTTACGTTGACGTCAGCCCCGGCCTTGATCAACTCACGGACCTGCCCCACAGACTTGGCATCGAGGGTTTCGGAAAGGACCCTCAGGTAGAGCGTCGCCTCGTCGGCCTGGTTCTGAGCCGCAGCCATTCCGGTATTGAAACAGAAGATGGTCAACGCCAGTAGAAGCAGATACAAGCATGGATAACCCGGTTTTTTAACGAACATCAATTTTTCCTTTCCTACGGCGTAAACTCCGGCGGGGCCAGAGCCATGCGCCCGATATATGAAGTGAATTTATCCCTGGACCAGGGCTTTTTCAGAAAACCTGCCAAGTTTTTCGAAAAACAGAAAAATTAATGTTTTTCAATGCGTTGCATTGACCGGAAGAATCCCGCTACCATGCTTCAAATCTGTATTTGCAAATCCAGGATAAAAAAAGCCCCGGACTTTGAGTCCGGGGCTTCGGCCTGTCATTACCTTAAAATTGTTTTAAGAATCAGAGAAAAAGCTTAATCCTCCGTCAATAAATCGTCATACTCGACCTCGAACCGCAGCTTGTGTTTGGCCTCTTCCTGGGCCAGGGACAAGAATAAGGTCTTCATTTTATCGTCTTGGACCAGGGCGGCGAGATCCTGGTAAAGCTTGAAAGCCGCCTTTTCCTTTTTCATGGCCACGATGAGGGCGTCCTGATAACTCATGTCAGGACGCGGCTCGACATCTACCAGATAATCACTGACCTTGAGGTCGAGAACGGCGCCTTTCGCTCCGACTACAGCTTCTCCGGCCTTGACGTCCAGCAATTTAGCCTTATGACCCAATTCTTCCCTGGCAAACCCTTCAAAAACCTCCCGCATGGAGGGATGGCCTGCCCTCTTGGAAAGGCTGGTATAAAATTCCGCAGCCGCCTCTTCCTCGCTGATGGCAAAGTCAAGGACTTCGTCAATTTTGTTCCACTGCATCATCGTCTCCTCCTGAAATCAACCCGGCATTGCATGCGGGATGAAATATGTAACTTAAACCCTGCCTCATTCTCTGCCGCTGGAAGCGGGACGCTTGAAGCATGGCTCCAAGGTCGCCACGCGGTCGTCCTGCCGAGTGAGAGCGCCGACCGGGCAGTTTTCCACCAGGCGGTCAAAACCCTCAGGGTTCACATCCTTGAGCTTACGGTCCATCGCAGGCTTGACCCGGGCTGTAATTCCGCGGCCGGTAAAGCCCATGGCCGAAGTTCCCAGAATCTCATCGGTCAGGCGGACGCAGTTGCCGCATTGAATGCATTTGTGCGAGTCATAGACAACCTCGGCATGGCTCATGTCGCGCTCGAAAAGCCGCTTGACACCCTTGTAACGGTTCTGATCGGCCCCGAACAGGGTTGCGTAATCACGAAGCTTGCATTCATGGGCATCGCGACAGCCGCATTCCATGCAGCGCTTGGCCTCTTCGCGCACAGTGGCTTCCGCAAAGCCGGTCTCCACCTCGGCGAAACTTTTGATGCGCTCCATCGGCGCCAACTCGGGCATGGGTACCCGGTCGGTCTTTTCGAAGCCCTCGACCACTCTTTGGTCAACCTCGTCGATTTTCCCCATGGTGTGATTATAAAGCTTGGGATCACCGAGAACCGGTTGACCCTGGAGATACTGGTCGATGGAAATGGCGGCACGCCGCCCGGCCGCCACGGCGGTCACGGCAATATCGGCACCGGTGACGCAGTCGCCGCCGGCAAAGACGTTGTCCATATTGGTGGTGCCTTTGTGCAGGTCGGCGTCGATGGACTGCCAGCGGGTCAGGTCGAGACCTCCGCAATCCGAGGGATCGACATCCTGGCCGATGGCTGAAATGACATTGTCGACAACGCGAACGTGCTCGCTCCCTTCCTGGGGCACCGGGCGCCGACGACCGGAGTCATCGGGCTCGCCCAGCTCCATGCGGATGCAAGTAACGTTCAAGGTCCCGTCAGCTGCTCTTTCAACACCAACAGGGGCCGCGAGGATGTCGAGCCTGACCCCTTCTTCCTCGGCGGCGTGGATCTCCATTTCCCAGGCGGGCATTTCGGCGCGGGTCCGGCGATAGAGGATGGAAACTTCCTCGGCACCCAGACGCAGGGCGGTTCGCGCCGCGTCGATGGCGGTGTTGCCGCCGCCAACGACCATGACCCGGTTGCCGATCTTCATCGATTGGTCGCGGGACGATGCCCCCAAAAATCCGATCCCGGAAAGGACACCTTCTGTCTCCTCCCCTTTAATGCGCATCGGCTTGGCCAGCTGAGCCCCAAGACCGAGAAAAACCGCGTCATAATCGCCGCGCAATTGGTCGAGGGTAACATCACGTCCCATTTTGGTGTTGAAACGAAACTCGGCACCCAGTTTGGCAACCACATCGGCCTCCGCCTCGATGACCTCGCGGGGCAGGCGATAGCTGGGAATGCCGTAGCGGGTCATGCCGCCCGCCTTTTCGTGCATATCGAAAACCGTGCACTGATGACCGAGAATCTGCAGATAATAAGCGGCCGTAAGCCCGGCAGGGCCGGCCCCCACCACCGCAACCCGTTTTCCGGAGGCAGAAGCAGTCTCAGGAATAAACTCGTCACCGCTGGCCGTGACCTGATCCGCCGCAAACCGCTTGAGGTGACAGACAGCGACGGACTCCTCGACCAGCTGCCGCCGGCAGCCTTCCTCGCAGGGCCTGGTGCAGACCCGCCCAAGTATGCCGGGCAGCGGCATATTGACCTTGATCAGCTCCAATGCGGCCCGATCATTGCCCTCGGCCAGATGCTTGATAAAACCGGGGATGTCGATGCCGGCCGGGCATTCGCTCATGCACGGGCCAAGACAGTCCCCTTCGTGATCGGAAAGAAGCAGCTCGATGCAGGTCCGGCGCGCCCGCCGGATGCGTTCCGATTCGGTGGTGACCACCATCCCTTCGGTCACCTTGGTGGAGCAGGACGGCACCAGATTGTGGCGCCCTTCTATTTCCACGACACAGATAAAACAGGAGGCGAAGGGCTTCAGGTCCTCATTATGGCAGAACGTCGGAATGAACTTCCCTGCGGCTTGGGCCGCTTCGAGAATGGTCACCCCTTTTGCGACCTCAACCGTTTTTCCATCCAATATAAAAGTAATTTTTTCCACAGGTAGTTCCTCGCTTACTTGACAGTGACGGCGTCGAATTTACAAACGTCGCGGCAGACACCGCAGCGGATGCACTGGTCCTGCTCGATGACGTGCTGTTCCTTGCTCTTGCCGGAAATGCAGTCCATCGGACAGTTGCGCGCGCACAAGGTGCAACCGACACACTTATCGTTGATTTCAAAAGTGCAGAGGTCGCGACATTTCCCGGCCCGGCATTTCTTGTCGAAAATATGCTCCTCATACTCCTTGCGGAAATAACGCAGGGTGGTCAAAACCGGATTGGGTGCGGTCTGGCCAAGGCCGCAGAGGCTGGTAGTCTTGATCTGATCGGCCAGATCCTCAAGGATGTCGATATCCTCGGGCACTCCTTTGCCGTCGCAGATGCGGGTCAGTATCTCCAGCATGCGCGTCGTGCCGATGCGGCAGAAGGTGCATTTCCCGCACGACTCGAGCTGGGTGAAATCGAGGAAGTAGCGCGCCACGTCGACCATGCAAGTGGTTTCGTCCATGACCACCATGCCGCCGGAGCCCATAATCGCGCCGGTGCGGGTGACTTCGTCGTAGTCGATACGGGTATGGAACAACTCGCGGGGCACGCAGCCACCGGACGGCCCGCCCATCTGCACCGCTTTGACCTGCCGATTGGTGCCGGTGCCGCCGCCGACTTCGTGAATGATTTCATCCAGGGTAATGCCCATGGGCACTTCCACTAGGCCGCCATGCTTGATTTTCCCGGCCAAGGCAAAGACTTTGGTACCTTTGGACTTTTCGGTGCCGTAAGCGGCGAACGCCTGGGCGCCGTGACGGATGATCCAGGGGACGTTGGCCCAGGTTTCGACATTGTTGATGGTGGTCGGCTTGCCGAACAGGCCGGACTCGGCCGGAAACGGCGGCCGGATATTGGGCATGCCCCGCCTTCCCTCGATGGAAGCCAGAAGAGCCGTCTCCTCGCCGCAGACAAAGGCACCGGCCCCTTCCTTGACGTGAACCTCAAAATTGAAACCCGTTCCTAAAATATTCCTGCCCAGGAAGCCCCTCTCTTCGGCCTGTGCAATAGCCTTATAAAGGCGCTTGATGGCAAGAGGGTATTCGGCGCGGCAGTAGATATAGGCCTCGTCCGCGCCGGTGGCAAAGGCGCCGATGGCCATCCCTTCCAGGACCGCGTGCGGGTCGCTTTCGAGGGTGGTCCGATCCATGAAAGCGCCCGGATCCCCTTCGTCGGCGTTGCAGACGATATATTTCTTGTCCGCCTTGTTGCGGTAGGCAAAACCCCATTTGATACCGGTGCTAAAGCCGCCCCCGCCGCGCCCGCGCAGACCGGAATCGCAAATCTCTTCGATGACCGCTTCCGGCTCATTTTCCTTTAACACCTTTTCAAGGGCCTTATAGCCATCCTGCGCCAGATAATCGTCAATCTTTTCAGGGTCGATCTTGCCGCAGTTGGCAAGGACGATGCGGCGCTGCTTACCGATGGCCCCGGCAAAATCGAGGGTCCATTCAGCCTTCGGTTTGCCACCCTCAACATGATCGGTCAGGATCTTTTCCATACGCCCGGCGTCGACCTTGATATAAAGGTGTTCCCGGCCGTCCTCGTCGATGACCTTGACCTGCGGTTCGCAGTAGCACATACCCAGACAGCCGGTGATGGAGAGGTTGACCTCCAGACCGGAATCCATTCTCTTTTTTACGATATTCAGGACCTCATCGGCACCGGCGGCGACGTTGCAGGTGCTCATCCCGACTACTATGGATTTATTATTTACACTCACCCTGCTTCTCCTGCTTTTTCCAGATCATCGATAATTTTGGCCGCTTTTTTTCTGTCAAGATTGCCGTAGGTCTTCTCGTCGACCATGACCACGGGTGCCAGGGAACAGCAGCCCACGCACGCCACGGAGGAAAGAGTATACTTCATATCCGGGGTGTTTTCGCCGTCCTTGATCCCAAGCCTCTTTTCCAGCGCTTCGGTCAGGCCTTCGGCGCCGCCGACATGGCAGGCCGTGCCATGGCAGACCTTGATGATTTTCTCTCCTACCGGCGAAAGCCTGAACTGGGTAAAGAAGGTTGCCACGCCATACAACTGGGATTCCGTCATTTCCGTCGTTTGCGCAATCCGCTCAATCACCTCAAGCGGAACATAGCGAAATTCCTTTTGGACGGCCTGAAGCACCGGAATCGCCTTGGTCGGGTCTTTCCCGATCCGCTCGACAATGCTGTCAACCTTTTGGATGTCAATACAATTACACATAAGGCTCCTTGCTCTTAATTTTCTCTTCCAAGCTACGAAACTCCGGCTCCTCTCCTGCAAGCCTTAAACAAACAATCGACCCTATTGAAAGCGGGAGATTATAATAAAACATTGTTTTATTTTTGTAAACAGATTTGTTGCACCGGGAGACATGCCCGAGCCGGTGTTTTTACTACATTTTCGGGACAATTTAAATCAAAAATCGGCCGGTTTCAGGGAAATTCAGGAAAAGGCGTAGCGATCTGCCAGAACTTGGGCATCAGGGCGGAGGGAGCAGGAACCAGGACCCAGGTCTGGCCAATATCCTTTTTCTGGATGGTGTTGGAGGGCAGCATAAAATACTCCATCCGTATCAGAGTCTGGTATTCGTCGGGATTGGCCGTGGGCTGAAAACTGACAAGTTTCAGGTCGGTTATGTTGAGAGCCTCGTTGCCGGTGAAATCTTCAAGAAAGGACGCCCGGTTCTCCTCAGCCATGAACGCCGCGGCGGCATAATAGTCCTGCCAGCGGAGACACTGCATATAATTTCCCAGAACCCCCTCGAGCTCTGTTTTCTGGTCCATTTTCGAAAAAGGCGAACACCCCGAAAAACTGAAAAGGAGCAGGGCAACCATGATTTTCAGAATATTTGTGGACAATTTCACAACCACCTCCTGGTAGAGAATGACATCCGGACCACGCCTAACCGTGACGGATAAAATCGATCAGTTCAAGAGCCAATTCCACCCGGCCAAAAGGCGGGATAAGATAAAACCCTCCGGCCACCCCGGCGGCGGCGATCAGCTCCCTGGCCACTGCCAAGCCCTCACGGACACCCTCTTTCCCGCTTTTTCCGGCCATACGGGCACGGACCGCCTCGGGAATGACAATGCCGGGGACTTCGTTGTGTAAAAACTCGGCATTGCGTTCGCTGACCAGCGGCATGATCCCGACCAGAAGCGGCGTCTTCAGGGCACGGGTTCGATCGAGTACTTCATTCAGGGTTTTCGGACAGAACAAGGGTTGAGTTTGAACGAAACGGGCGCCGGCGGCAACCTTTTTCCTCAGCCGGTCGAGTTGGTCCGTCATTTCGCCGCCATCGGGATTGAATGCCGCCCCGGCCAGAAACGAGGTTACTCCCCCGATATCAGCACCGTGCAGGGTCTCCCCCCGATTGAGAGCGGAAATGAGCTTGAGCAGACCGATGGAAGTGACATCGAAAACATTGCTGGCACCGGCCTCGTTGCCCAGGGGCGTGGGGTCGCCGGTAACGGCCAGGATATTGCGGATGCCCAGCAGATGAGCGCCCATCAGGTCGGAGTGCAGGCCGATCAGGTTGCGGTCCCGTCCGGTCAGATGAACGATCACATCGACACCGGTTTTTTCCTGAATTTCCCGCGCCAGGGCGATATTGCCCATGCGGATTCGGGCCAGCGGGTTTTCGGCCAGATTGACGGCCGCTATCCCTTTCCCGGCAAGGGCTTCAGCCGCAGCGAGAATCTTGTCTGCGTCAATTCCCCTGGGCGGATCGAGCTCCACGGTAATGACCGGCTCTTTCCCCCAACTGCTCAGAAAGGTGGAGACCTTCTCCGCCTTTTTTGGCGTTTTCACCTGGGTGCTGCCCGAAACGACCTGAAGGGGGCGCACGGGTTTGGCATCCCCGAGGGCAGCCACGAGAAGACGGATATGGTCGGGAGTGGTTCCGCAGCAGCCGCCGATGAGCGAGGTGCCGCTTTCGACCAGCTCTTTGCCTCGCGAAGCGAAATATTCGGGCGTGGTCAGATAAATGTTGCGGCCGTTTATGCGCTGGGGAAAGCCGGAGTTGGGAAAAATTGAAATCGGCAACCTGGTGGAAATGCTGAAACGCCGGGCAATATCCAGCATCTCGCGGGGGCCGCTACCACAATTGGCGCCGATGCCGGCGATGCCGCAGTTGTTCAGGCGGGAGGCGACGGCCTCGACGGTGTCCCCCTCCAGGGTCCGCCCCCCCTCCAGGAAGGCGAGCTGGGCAAAAACCGGAAGTCCCAGCCCCAGGGCTACGGAAACGGCCAGTTCAAGTTCCTTGAGGGAGGGGAAAGTCTCCAATAGGAGCAGGTCCGCCCCCCCTTCCGCCAGGGCCTCCATCTGCTCGAGGTAAAAGGCTTTTTTATCCTTTTTGGAAAAATCCTCGCGATCCGCCTTGGGCCGGGGCAGCGGTCCGACCGAACCGGCCACGAAACAATCCTCCCCGGCCTCCTCCCGGGCCAGGCGAGCGCCGGCCAGATTGATTTCCCCAATTTTTTTTTCCAGGCCATGAGCCGCCAGGCAGGGCCGGTTGGCACGGAAGGTATTGCTTTCGAGAAGACGGGCCCCGGCTTCAACATACTCGCGGTGAATCAAAGCCACCAGCAGGGGGTCGGAAACATTGAGGGCTTCGAAAGGCAGCTCCAGGGATACCCCGCGGCTGTAAAGCAAGGTCCCCATGGCGCCGTCGCCAACCATGACCCGGTTTGCCAGAAGATCTAGAAAACGCTTGCCGCGTTCGGAAATTGGTCTCATAAAATGATCACTGAAATTGGAAAAACCTCAATCCCCTTCCGCCGGTTCCCGAAGAATGGCGGTATAAAAAATATGCCCGTCCGATTCCGCCATGGAGAGGGAAACCTCCAGGACAACGGGTGTACCGTCACGGCGTTTGCCGAAAATCTTGTGGAGGCGGGACAAGGCGATATCGGCTTTCTCGCGCAGATAGGCTTCCAGGCCTTGCCGATGGATATCCGTATTTTCCTCATGGATAAGACGGTCCACGGGGAAACCGATGACATCCTTTTTCCGGTAACCAAAGATCCTCTCGGCCCGGCTGTTGAAGAGGATGATCTGGCCGTTGCTCAGAAAAGAAACGATGGCGTCCCTGGCGGTTTCCGTCAGGATCCGGAACCTCCGCTCGGACTCCTCCAGGTGTTCGGATTTTTCCTGAAGATGGTCAACCATGGCATTGAAGGTTTCAATCAGGCGGCCGATTTCATCCTTTTTGCGGGTGGCCAGTTTGTAGCGAAAGCTCCCGGTGCGAATTATCTCGTTCATGGCTCCGGCCAGCCGCTGCAGGGGAAGAATAATCGCCCGCCGCCCCAGCAGGGTCAGGCAGAGGATGAGGGCCAGAAAGACTATCGACCTCTGAACGAGATCCCGGCCCAGGTTGCGGTAGAAAACCGACTTCAGGTTCTCCATGGGAATGGTGATCGAGGCGGCGCCAATGACTTCACCGATATTGTAATGGTAGGCCCGGTCCTTCCCGACGGGGTAGCGATCGCGAAGAAAGGAGGGCGACGTTTCCGGGTTGCCATGGCACTGAAGACAACTCCTTTTCGCGACAAAGGGGCGCAGATAACGGAAAACCGGCTCTCCCGCCAGGGTCGTGGCCGCATAGGCTTCCTGGAGAGAACTGTCTTTATAAAATTTACCGAGAGTCGATTTTTCAAATTCATCGGGGGCATTGTCCGGGTTGCGATAGCGTTCGGAGACCTGCTTCAGCCGATAGCCGAGATCGCCGGCCACCCGTTCGCCAATCCGCCCCGAAGCGACCACCGGAATCAAGCCGAAACGCTTATCCGAAAGCTCCACATCCCCGGTCAGGTATTGGTCGGAAAGATAGTCCCGGGTGCGGATGGCTCCAACCGCGAGGATGCGCGCCTTATCCACGGCGGCCTGCACCATTTTTTCCTTCTCCTGGCGGTAATCGAGATAGTTTGCCAGGGCAAAAAAGGAGAAAAGTACGAGGGCGATGACCAGGGTCATTTTGAACAGCAGCCCGAGTTTCCTGAAAACTTCCATGGCATGACTTCCCAACAGATTAAAACCGATTTAATTTTACAGCGATTTTGGGGACATGCAAGACCGAATACGGTTCAACGTTCAGCGCCTCAAGGGTCCTGTCGCCAGTTCCAGAAACTGTTTCAGGATTCCACCGGTCAGACCCCAGATTACCAGGGAGCCGAGGGTAAAGAAACAGAGTTTGTAGGATATTCCGTCGCGCGCCCAATCCTCATGGCGGAAAATCTCCGGATCGGCCAGCTCACGCAGGGGTATTTCGAGAATCTCGTCGACCTCCGCGCCGTTGACACGAAACCGGTAGGGGTAGGCGAAGGTGCCGACAAAAGGGGTGACGTGAAAACCACGATGCGTCCGGAAATCATCGAGGCGCCCGAGAATCCGGACATCTTCGGGACGCAGGCCGATTTCCTCCTCCGTTTCCCGCAGGGCCGTGACGCACAGATCGGCATCGCCCGCTTCCCTCTCCCCGCCCGGGAAGGATATCTCCCCGCGATGGTGATTGAGATTTTCCGTGCGGCGGGTGAAAAGCAGGTGATCCTCGCCGTTTTTCTCGAAAAAGGCGACCAGCACGGCGGCCCGACTCCGCCCCTCCGCGGCCAGCCGCCGAAGGGGAAAATCCGCCAGAGCCCCCCGTATATGTTCGGCATCAAGTTTCATCTGGGGAATATCCACCGGTTTTATTCGCGAAACACATTAAGCGCCGGGAAAACCATCAACCGTCCCGCCGCTTCAGCCTCGCGGCGAAAAAGGCGTCCATTCCCTGGTGCCGGTGAGGCCGGGTCTGGAAATTGCCCTCGGCATCGAAAAGGGCCCCCCATGCCGGTGGGAAAAGGGGCCTCAGGTCGTCATGGACAAACCCGGGATGCGTTTTCAAAAAAGCCTGCACCACGCCGATGGTCTCTTCCGGGGTAATGGTGCAAACGGAGTAGAGAAGGACCCCTCCGGGCCGCACAAGCGGCGCCACGTGCTCAAGCATTATACCCTGAGTCCGGGCCATCTCCCCGATATCGGCCGGCGTCCGCCGCCAGCGGATCTCGGGGTTGCGGCGCATAACCCCCAGGCCGCTGCAGGGAGCATCGACGAGGACCCGGTCAAAACTCCCCTTGTCCAGGAAGGAGGGCGTTTCCATCAGGTCCCACGGCCGGGTTTCAATTCCCCGGCAGCCCAGCCGCTTGGCACCCTCAGCCACCAGGCGGAGACGCTTCTCGTGAAGATCGAGCGCCAGGATACGGGCGTCATTGACCGTCAGGGCCGCCAGGTGCGTGGTCTTCCCTCCGGGAGCAGCGCAGGCGTCAAGTATCCTCTCCCCTTTCCGGGGAGTCAGGAGGCGAGAAACCAGCATGCTGGCCTCATCCTGGACCAGAAACCAGCCCTCCTTCAGGCCGGCGCTAAAGTTGTCATTTTCCGGATGGCCGGCGATCGACAGCCCCTCGGGTGCAAAAGATGTCGCTACGGTATCTATGCCCTGAGACGCCAGATGATCCGCAAGTTCCGATCGGTCATTCTTCAGATAATTGGTCCGCAGGGTGAAAGGGGCCTGAGCCAACAGCGCCTCGCCAAAGGCAAGGGCCTCGTCGCTCCCCATCTGCGCCAGCCAGGACTCGGCCAGCCAGGGGGGCAGAGAGCAGCGGTGAATCAGGCACTCCAGGGGGTTGAGCCCGGGGTCGGGCCAGGGGAGGGAGCCTTTTTGCCGCGCCAGGGAACGCAACACCCCGTTGATAAAACCGCTGGCCCGCGAAAATTTTAGCCGGTGGGCCATTTCAACACTTTCATGGACAGCGGCCCGTTCCGGAATCCGGTCAAGGTGGAGAAGCTGGTAGGCACCGAGACGCAGAATCCTCAGCACCGGCGGCTCAATCCTGTCGAGGCGCTGACTGCAAAGGCTGCCAAGGGCGAAATCGAGGCGCCCCCGACAGCGCAGAACGCCGTAAACCAGCTCCGTGGCCAGACCGCGGTCCCGTGGGTCCATGGCATGACAGCGGCACAGCTGAGCGTCAAGGGCCAGATCGGAGAAAGCCCCCTCTTCCACCCGGCCGAGGACCTCATAAGCAAGGAGGCGGGGATCGTTATGCGATTTCAAAACAGTCCTCTAAACAAAGGGAAACCTTTTTCCCGGAGACTCGCGGCGCCACTGAAAAGTCAACCGCAAGGCCATGGGCTGAGTGGGACAAATCGAATTGCGGCAATAAAAAACAGGGGGGCTGGCGCCCCCCTGTCGTCAATGCGCGGATCAGACTACGGTCATGCTTTCGAGCCGCCGGATTCTTTCCGCCACGGGCGGATGGGTCGAGAACAGGGAGGTTAGCCCTTTTCCGCTGAGCGGGTTGACGATGAACATATGGGCCGTTGCCTCGCTGGCATGGGGCATCGGCCTCTGACGGTTGGCCATTTCAAGCTTGCCCAGGGCGCTCGCCAGATAATGGGGATTGCCGCACAGCTTGGCCCCGCCTTTGTCGGCTTCGTACTCGCGCGAACGGGAAACCGCCGTTTGCACCAGCATCGCGGCTATGGGCGCCAGAATCGCCATGGCGATAAGGGCCACCGGGTTGCTGCCCTCATCATCGTCTCCGCCGATGCCGAAAATGGCGGCCCACTGCGCCATATGCGCCAGATAGGTAACCGCCCCGGCGATGGTCGCGGCAATGGAGCCGATGAGGATGTCACGATGCCTCACGTGACTCATTTCATGGGCCATGACGCCCATCAACTCCTCGCGGCTGAGAATCTGGAGAATCCCTTCCGTCGCAGCCACCACCGCATGCTGGGGATTCCGCCCGGTGGCAAAAGCATTGGGGGTTGACTGGGGGATGATGTAAACCTTGGGCATGGTCAGATTGTTCCGCAGACACAAGTCCTGCACGACATCATAAAGAACGCCGCTGGACACTTCGCGGCCCCGATACATCTTGATAACGATCTTGTCGGAAAACCAGTAGGACCCCAGGTTCATGACCCCGGCGAAAACAAGCGCCAGAAGGGCGCCGTTCTGACCGCCGAAAATTCCGCCCGCCGCCACCAGGACCACGGTCAACAGCGTCATCAATAATATTGTTCTGACTGTATTCATTTTCTCAAACCTCTTGATTTTTTGTTAATTCCACCTGGCTGATAAAAGTCACTTTTTACAGCCAAATTAATCATTCCCTGGCCGGCAATCAAGGGCTCATTTGCGGATGTGCTCATCCAGGAGCGCCTTGACCGCCTCGACACGGACGCCGGTATTGAAACAGGGCCCCTGAGGCCGGTCATTGAGAAGGCCGAGCACCGGCAGGGGCCAGGCATCACAGATTCCCGATATGAGGTCCCGCTCGCAGGCCACGGCGATAATAAGCTCCGGGCACCGCTCCTTGAGGACCTTGCGGGCCAGGGTCCCCCCCGTTACCACGGCCATATCGACCCCCTTCTCCTCATAAAGGTCAAGCAGTTCCATGATATCACACTTTCCGCAGCGCTGGCACTTGTGCACGTCCTCGGTAATTTTCACCGGGCAGTCGGACATCTGCAGACAATGGGGGAGCAGCACCAGGATTTTATCGGCGGGGACTTTCATTCCCGCTGCCTCGACCAGTTGATTGTTGAGGGAGATGAAGGAGTGCTCCAGGCGCTCGGTATTGAGCCGCAGAAGCCGCCCGGTCCCGAGAACGGCAGGAAAGAAGTATTTGATCACAATCCTGCGGATGGTGCCGGAAAAGAACAGGTCGCGGCCGGAAAGCAGGGTAAGAAGAAGCAGCCCCGCACCCAAAACCAGGATGAGGGCGATGCCGCCGATCAGGATCCCGGCAAGCCAGGAGAGCGCCGGATGGATATTGACCAGACCGACGCTCGGGAAATACCAGAGGATGAAGGCGACCAGAGGGACCAGCAGGAGAAATAGCAACAGCAGGCCGAGAAGGAAATTATCCTTGTTGCCCTTGGTTATTCCTGCCGTGGGTTCTTTTGCCACGTGTTCACTCCAAAAAATCGTCCGCCGCGAGGGGATGCCCCTTCAGAAACTCCGCGGCGGGCAGGCGTTTTTTCCCCGCCAGCTGAAGTTCGCGAATCAGCAGCAGCCCTTCGCCGCAGGCTATTTTCACGCCATTGCCGCAGGCCGAGACAACCCTTCCCGGCTTGCCGCCCGCCCCTTTTTCCGGAAAGGTTCTGAAAATCTTAAGAGTTTCCCCATGCAGGCAACAGAACGCACCAGGCCAGGGATCGAGCCCGCGCACCAGGTTGTGCAGCTCCACGGCCGGCCGGCTCCAGTCGAGGCGGCCATCCTCCTTCTTCAGCATGGGCGCATAGGAACTCAGGCTGTCGTCCTGCGCCACCGGCTTCAGTTCGCCCCGGCAGAGGCTCTGGAGGGTTTCAGCCAGGGTCTCCCCGCCCAGCACGGCCAGACGGTCGTGAAGTTCCCCGGCGGTTTCCTCGAAACCGATGGCGAGCCTTTTCCGGACGAGCATATCGCCGGTATCGAGTCCCGCATTCATGGACATGGTGGTGATGCCGGTTTCCGTTGCCCCTTCCATGACCGCCTTGTTGATGGGCGCCGCACCCCGGTAGCGGGGAAGGAGGGAAGCATGGACGTTGATGCAGCCGAAACGCGGGATATCGAGAACGCTCTGGGGAAGAATCTGCCCGTAAGCGACGACCACGATCAGGTCGGGAGCCAACGCTTTCAGCTCCTCGACAACTTCGGGCCGGCGCAGCTTCTCGGGCTGAAAAACGGGAATGTCCAACTCCCCGGCCAGGCATTTGACCGGCGACGGGGTCAGGGCCTTCCCCCTCCCCTTGGGCCGGTCGGGCTGCGTGAAGGCGGCAATGACCGGCACCCCCAGTTTAACCAGAGTCCGGAGGGCGGGAAGGGCAAAATCAGGGGTCCCCATGAAAACGGTGCGGAGGTCCTCCGGTTTGGTCACATCTTCTCCTGCACATGGGCCATGATCTTCTGGTACTTCTTGCGGAACATGGATTTTTTCAGGGGGGAGAGATGATCGATAAACAGGATGCCGTCGAGATGGTCGATCTCGTGCTGAAAGGCAATGGCCAGAAGCCCGGCGGCATCGAGAACCACCTCGTTGCCTTCCATATCCAGGTATTTGACCTTGATCCGCGCGCTGCGCTCAACGCGGGCATAATATTCGGGGACCGAAAGACAGCCCTCCTCTTCGTAGGCTTCACCGTCGCGAAGAATGATCTCCGGGTTGACGGCCTTGATAAGGCGGCGGGGGCCATCCTTGGGCGCGACATCGATGACGATCAGGCGCCGGGTTTCCCCGACCTGGGGCGCGGCCAGCCCGACACCGGGGGCGGCATACATGGTTTCGGCCATGTCCCGGCTCAAGGCGATGAGGCCCTCGTCAATTTCTTTCTCCGGTGGCGCCTTTTGTCTCAGGACCGGGTCCGGGTGCGTTTTTATGGGCAAAACAGCCATGATTTTTTCCTGTAGATTGAAAATGAGATTTAAAGGCTCTTAGAATCCTCTTTTTTGATGATAAGTGCTCCTCCCGGATTCTGTCAATGGGGTATTCCCTTTTGGGAAACCGCAGCTTCCCAAAAGGCTTCCGCCTTAAATCAGCAGGCCCGCAGCCCCTTACACCGCCGGTTCAGGATCGTCTTTAACAAACAATACCGAACATGGCAATTTGCGCAGGGCATCCTCATTGTCGCGCCCGAAGAGAAAATGTTCCAACCGCCACGACGAGTGAGAAGCCAAAACCATGAGATCGATTTTTTCCTCTTCGATTACTTTTGAAACCTCATCGATGAATTTCCCCTCACGCAAAAAAACTTCAATTTTCAGGTTGTTCTTTTTGGCCTTTTCAATCATGCGATTGATTTCCTCTTTGGTTTCCTTCTGCATCTGCTCGAATCCCTCCCGAACCATTTGACCGTGGATAGGAAGGTTCCAGCCCTTCAGCCCAAAGACGTTATAAAAAATTTGGAGAACATAAAGTTCCGCGCGAAATTGTTGGGCAAGGGTAATACCATAACGCAAAGCTTTCCGGCATTCCAAGCTTGAGCGGCTGACAACCAGAATTTTTTGTAATCTTTCCATGGTCCCCTCCTCCCTGAAATTTTTTTAAATTTCATCTCCGAGCGATGAAAACCCACTTTTTTTGAGTACTTGAAAAACTCAGGTCATAACCATTATGTCAGTCAAGACCAGAGAACGCTTCAGATTTATTCCTATTTTTAATAGTATAAAAATATTTCCATCATTTTCCGGCTTTTGGCGGCAAAAATTTTTCATCATCCCAGCCCCGGCACAATCTCCGCCAGCGGAAACGGAACAAATAAACCCGAGCAGCTCCGTCGGGCCGGAAATTTTCAGCATTTTTCACCGGTTTTGCAATCTTGGAATGGCATCCATTGATCGTTAACCATAAATCTGTCGCTCTGGTAGTCTTGTGAATGGGTTTTTACAGAAGAGAAGATTCCTGTTAGACTCATCCAAAATTCCAGTTTTTCAAAATAATTCGGGGCCTATCTTAACCAAATCCTGAGCCTGCTACCGAAGCCCGTTTGGCCACGAAAGGTAGGTTATGAGAGCAATCATCACTGGCATAACTGGACAAGATGGCGCTTACCTTGCCGAGTTTTTATTGGAAAAGGGATATGAGGTCTTTGGTGCTTTTCGTCGTACCAGCTCGGTTAATTTCTGGCGCATTGAAGAGCTTGGGATTGAAAATCATCCGAACTTGCACCTGGTCGAGTTTGACCTAACTGACATGAGTTCTGCCATCCGCTTGTTGGAAACCAGCGAGCCCGATGAAGTGTACAATTTGGCTGCGCAAAGCTTCGTCCAGGTCTCTTTCGATCAGCCCGTTACCACTGCCAAAATTACAGGCATGGGCGTAGTGAAATTGCTGGAAGCCATCCGTATGGTCAACCCCGGGATTCGCTTCTACCAGGCCTCCACCTCGGAAATGTTCGGGAGGGCCCAGGAGGTCCCGCAGGTCGAGAGCACTCCTTTTTATCCCCGCAGCCCCTACGGCGTCGCTAAGCTTTTTGCCCACTGGATGACTATCAACTATCGGGAATCCTATAACATCTTCGGTGCGTCCGGGATTCTTTTCAATCACGAATCACCGCTCAGGGGGAAAGAGTTCGTCACCCGCAAAATTTCCGACGGTATTGCCAAAATAAAACTCGGCAGGAGCGATGTGCTGGAACTCGGGAACCTGGACGCACGGCGTGATTGGGGCTACGCCAAGGAATATGTGGAAGGCATGTGGCGGATATTGCAGGCCGAAAAACCCGACACTTTCGTTCTGGCCACCCAGAGGACGGAGACGGTTCGGAGTTTTGTGTCCATGGCGTGTAAAGCAGCGAACATCTCGATTGCCTGGGAGGGCCGGGGCGAAAAAGAAAAAGGCGTTGATATTGAGACCGGCAAGGTCATTGTTCAGGTCAGCCCTAAATTTTATCGTCCTGCGGAAGTTGAACTTTTGATAGGGAACCCCGCCAAGGCTAAAGCTGAGCTTGGTTGGGAAGCGAAAACCACCCTTGAAGAACTCTGTGCGCTGATGGTGGAGGCTGATTTGCGCCGTAATAACGGCGGCTTTTCTTTCTGAGAACCGGACTGCAATGAAAAAAGCGCTTATTACCGGTATTGCCGGACAGGATGGCAGCTACCTGGCTGACCTGTTACTTGCAAAAGGATACCAGGTTGAGGGGATTGACCTGCCCGACGTGGTGCCGGGAAATTTTGCTCGGATCGAGAATCGCATCATTCTCCATCGCGGGTCATTGCTTGACAACGATTGGCTGAAACGGGTTGTGACTGATGCCGCACCGGATGAATGCTACCATCTTGCCGCCTCGAGTTTTGTCAGTCACCACTTCCGGGATGAGGTTGAAACCCTTGAAAACAATATCCTTGGCACCCACAATCTACTGGCGGTGTTGAAGGAAAAAGTGCCTCCCTGCCGGTTCTTTTTTGCCGGAACCAGTGAGATGTTCGGAACGGCGGAGCATTCCCCCCAGGATGAGACGACCCCCTTTCGTCCCCGCTCCGTCTATGGCATTTCAAAAGTGGCCGGGCATCACCTGGTGGAATACTATCGTCAAGCCCATGGGACATATGCCTGCACCGGAATTTTATATAATCATGAATCCCCCCGGAGAGGGCCGTCCTTTGTCACCCGCAAAATCACCACGGCGGTTGCCCGGATCCACTGTGGTTTGGACAAAAAGCTGGTCCTGGGCAATCTTGATTCTGAGCGGGACTGGGGCTACGCTCCGGATTATGTGCAAGGCATGTGGCTGATGCTGCAGGCAGAAGCTCCACGTGATTATGTGCTTTCCTCCGGAACCATGCATACCGTCAGGGAGTTTGTTGAGCTGGCATTTTCCGAGCTGGGACTCGATTTCAACCGGTATGTCGTAACAAGTTCCGAATTTTATCGTGACAAGGAAAAGGTGCCGATGTGTGGTAATGCCCGGCGAATCCACGAAAACCTGGGGTGGAAACCTTCCAAGCCTTTCCATGATATTGTACGGGAGATGGTGAGATCGGATCTGGCTTATTTCAAAACAGCTGTCAAACTGTGACAGAATAGCCCCTGGTTTTCTAGACACCCCTGTGGCGCAGGACTCGAACAAAGAATTCACGGGTCGTTTGTCCCTGCGGCCCTTTCGCTTGGTGAAAGGTGAAGGAATAGAAAGCCCGGCTGGCGAGTCCACACTCCTGCGTCGGGAGGATTTTCGGATAATCCCGCCAGGAGAGCGGAAAAAGAGGCGGTCTCAGGTAATCGGCTATCCGTCCTAACCTGCCCTGTTGGCAGTTTCAATTTCCTTGTAGCGGAAGCAGTCGGTTGTATGGTCATTCACCATGCCGACGGCCTGCATGAAGGCATAGCAGATGGTCGGACCCACGAAGTTGAAGCCGCGGCGTTTCAGGTCCCTGCTCATGGCGTCGGATTGCTCGGTGCGGGCGGGGATATCCGCCAGGGCTCTCCAGGCATTCTGCCGGGGAACACCATCGACATATCGCCAGAGAAAAGCGTCAAGGGTTCCGAACTCCTCCCTTATGACCCGAACGCCCCGCGCATTCCTGATGACCGATTCTATCTTGAGGCGATTGCGTACAATGCCGGAATCGACAAGCAGGCGTTGGTTGTCCTGCTGTGAGTATCCGGCGATCTTTTCCCAGTCAAAATTATCGAACGCCCTGCGATAACCTTCGCGTTTTTTCAAAATTGTCAGCCAGTTCAGGCCGGCCTGCGCACCCTCCAGGGTCAGCAGTTCGAAAAGCTTCCGATCGTCATGAACCGGAACGCCCCACTCGTCGTCGTGATAAGCCACGTAGAGAGGGTCGTTCCCGCACCATTCGCATCTTTTTTTCATCGGTTTTAATAGTCCAAAGCCAGGTTAATCGGCTGGTGCGTGGCGGCAGCAGAACACCTTTCCCGGTAAAACGCGAGGTCAGTTGCCCTCGGTATTTATACAATGACTTCACCCAATTTGCAGTAAGGCTATCGGAGATAAACCTATTTATTGGCCACGCCGCCGTCTCGTGGTTATCGACTCGCCGCCAATGCCCCAATTGTCTGTATCAACCTCATCAATGACCACAACTGTCGTTGCCGGATTCTTGCCTAAAACCTCGGCGAGCAGGTCGGTTACCCCCTTGATAAGTTCGGCCTTTTGCTCTGCGGTAACATCTTCCCTGGTTACTTTGATGTTCACATAGGGCATGGCGATTCCTCATTCTCTTTATCTTTAAATGAATACCACCAGTAAACTGGTGGTTTCATGAGGCCCCCCCCTAAAGGGTGGTCTCGTACCAACCACTCGTTCAATAATTTCTAGAGACCTGTTTCGTCTTGAAGCTTATCTGCCAATTCTTGGTTTCTGATATATTCTCGAATCTTTTCTTCATCGAGACCTACTGTGCTGACACAGTAACCACGTGCCCAAAATGTTCGACCACGAACCATGCGACTACTTTTATTCCCAAAACTCATTACTTCGGAGGCACTCTTGCCTTTTAAAAGGCCTATCACATGAGCAACACTGTACTTGGGAGGGATCGAAACACACAGATGGATATGGCCAGGCATCGCGTGTCCTTCGATGATCTCTATACCTTTTATTCGCGCCCACTGTTTGATCGTTTCTACAACGAGGTGCCTTTTGCTGCCGTATAGCTCTTTGCGGCGATATTTGGGTATCCAGACAACGTGGTACTTACAATTCCAAAGTGAGTGTGCTAATTTATGAAAATCTTGTTGCATCTTGAAATCTCCTTCGGTGAGCAGTTGGCGCTCTCATTGTAGGAGATTTCTTTTTTCTCGGCACTAATCACCGGCAAAGCCATTGTTCTTACCACTGGCATGCCAGTGGTTTATTCCTTCAATTAGCATCATAGCGATAAATTTCAGATGTGGAATGAATCTCAACCTCCGCGAGAAATGTAGGTGAAAAATGTCCGCCCCACCTATAGGCGCGACTCGCTGTATCCACATCTTCAAAAAAATACATGCCAGCTAATCTGGAGATGCAACGAGGAAAATGCAGTTGACGATGTTTTTCGATTATAAGCTCATTCCAAAGCCGCGTATTGTTCTGGTGGAGAAGTATACCGGCAAACATCATAGACACAGGACATTGAGGCGGGTGATACTCTGCATTTGCGGACACTAAAACCCCACGGTATGTACCCCAAGCAACCACTGGATGATCAATATCCAAGAAGACGAATGCTTGCCTCATTGGCGGTTTCACTCCGAATCTAATACGCAAACAAGGAGTAAAAAGTGGAAAATCACCCCTTGATTTTTTCATCTTTTGAAAATCGTTATAAACGCCCTTTGCTTCTTTTTAAACCCTTCGAATATTTATTAAAAATACTAATTTTTAAAATTCATGTCAAAAATAAAAACGGGCTACCTGCAAACCAGATAACCCGATGATTTTTAGCCGCGCCGTAGGGGGTTCAATCCTCCCGGCGTGGTATTGAAAAGCAAGCGTACGGAAAGCAACCTTAGGCGGGTGGTGGCTCCTCCCTCGAAGGCAGGGGTAATTCAAGCTTTTTTACCCACTCGGTGAATGCAAAAAGATCATCCATATAACAGTCCCCGATATGCGTCATCAGTCCCCAGATAAAAAGAATGACGCCCCCCATTTCCATGCTTTCTTCCAGGGTCGCAAGCAGGCAGTAGGTCAGGTTGACAAACCCATGGGATTCGACGTACCAGCCCCCGACCATTTCGAGTCCGATGCAGCCGCCCAGAAAAATAACGGCGGCGGTCAGGAAATTGAACCTGGTTTTCGGAGGAAGCTGCCACCAGAACCGCAGGAAAAACAGTGCAAGGATTAAAACGACGGCCAGGGCAGGAATCACCCAGCTGAAATAAAAGCATCCGACGAGATGATCACATCCCATCCATTGGCGCAAGTGCTTGCCCAACCGTTCGTGAAAGCAGAACTGCTCATCGGCCGCCATGAATAAAAAACCGAAAGAAAGGACGGCCCAATAAAGCACATGGGGCATCTCCCTCTTTTTTTCGGCAACCGTGATAAAAGCGAGAAGCAGGAAGGCGCAGAAGAGAAGGAGCACCGAAAAAAAAGTCGGGATATTTTTCTCGGCATCCAGGTAGAAGGCTCGGGCAAGCCAGTGATAATGTTCGATTCCGGTTACAAAAAAAGTAATGAGGGTGGAGGCGATGCTGGCCAGAACCAGAAAAAAAGCGACCGCACTCAATACCAGAGCTACAAGCGGTGGATTCCAGGGTAATCGAGTTGACGGCATGTATTGGAATGTCTTCCGCCGGATAGTTTTGCGACGGACTAATTAAAATATGGTCATGTTTACAAGTTGTCTCCAATATCACACCCCGTTTCGTTTGGAAAGAGCTATGTGCATCAAAAACGGGATTTAGTGCCTTGAATCTGTAAATTTCCTATTGAAAAAGAAAAACGGGGGCGGAATCTCCATTCCGTCCCCGTTTTTTATGGGTTCCGATGGCCTGGCATCAGGCCGGTTCGAATCAATCAGCCAAGCGCTGCAAGGGCCGCGTTGAAGGTGGCGCTGGGACGCATGGCCTTGCTGGCCTTTTCGAAATCGGTGCGGTAATAGCCGCCGAGATCGACGGGGCTGCCCTGGGCAGCGTTCAGCTCACCGATAATCGTCGCTTCGTTGGCCGTCAGCTGCTCGGCCAGCGGGGCGAAGCGCGCCTGAAGTTCCTTGTCCTCGCTCTGCGCCGCCAGGGCCTGGGCCCAGAACATGGCCAGGTAAAAATGGCTGCCGCGGTTGTCGAGTTCATGAACCTTGCGCGACGGCGACTTGTTGCTGTCCAGGAACTTGCCGTTGGCCTTGTGCAGGGCGGAAGCAAAAACCTTGGCCTTTTCGTTGCCGGTCGCGCGGGCAAAATGCTCGAGGGATTCGGCCAGGGCCAGGAATTCACCGAGGGAATCCCAGCGCAAATGGCCCTCTTCCTGGAACTGCTGGACATGCTTGGGAGCCGAGCCGCCAGCGCCGGTTTCGAACAGCCCGCCGCCGTTCATGAGGGGAACGATGGAGAGCATCTTGGCGCTGGTGCCGAGTTCCAGGATCGGGAACAGGTCGGTGTTGTAGTCACGCAGGACGTTGCCGGTGACCGAAATGGTGTCCTGGCCCTTGCGGATACGTTCAACCGAAAGCTGAGTTGCTTCCACCGGGGACATGATGCGGATATCGAGACCGCTGGTGTCGTGCTCGGGGAGGTACTTGTTGACCTTCTCGATGAGCTGCGCGTCGTGGGCACGGTTTTTGTCGAGCCAGAATACCGCCGGGGTGTTGGAAAGACGGGCGCGGGTGACGGCCAGCTTGACCCAGTCGCGAATAGAATCGTCCTTGGTCTGGCAGCTGCGGTAGATGTCTCCTTCCTCCACGTTCTGCTCGAGCAGAACCCTGCCGGATTCGTCCAAAACCCGGATGACGCCGTCGCCGGGAGCCTCGAAGGTCTTGTCGTGGGAGCCGTACTCCTCGGCCTTCTTGGCCATCAGGCCGACGTTGGGAACCGTCCCCATGGTGGCCGGATCAAAGGCGCCGTTTTTCTTGCAATCTTCAATCACGGTCTTATAAACACCAGCATAGCTGCTGTCGGGAATGCAGGCCTTGGTGTCGTGCAGTTGGCCGTCTGGACCCCACATCTTGCCCGATTCGCGAATCATGGCCGGCATGGAGGCGTCGATGATGATATCGCTGGGAACGTGCAGGTTGGTGATCCCCTTGTCGGAATTGACCATGGCCAGTTCCGGGCGCTTGGCGTAGACGGCCTTGATATCGGCCTCGACCTCGGCCTTCTTGTCCGCCGGCAGGTCGGCGATACGGTTATAGAGATCGCCGAGGCCGTTGTTGGGATTGATGCCCAGCTCCTTGAACAGGGCCGCATGCTTCTCGTAGACATCCTTGAAATAAACAGAAACGACATGCCCGAACAGGATCGGGTCGGAAATCTTCATCATGGTCGCCTTGAGATGGACGGAGAACAGCACACCCTTGTCCTTGGCGTCCTGAATCTGCTCCTCGAGGAAGGCTCTAAGCGCCTTTTTGCTCATGACGGTGGAGTCGAGAACCTCGCCTTCGAGGAGAGGCAGCTTGTCTTTGAGCACGGTAGCGGAGCCGTCCTTGGCGACAAACTCGATGCGGGCGTTGCAGGCCTTATCGAGAACCGTTGATTTTTCATTGGATGCGAAATCCCCGCCGCTCATGTGGGCAACATGGGTCTTGGAGTCCGAAGTCCAGGGGCCCATACGGTGGGGATGCTTCTTGGCGTATTCCTTCACCGAAACCGCCGCGCGGCGGTCGGAGTTCCCTTCCCTCAGGACCGGATTGACGGCGCTCCCCAGGACTTTGGCGTAGCGGGCCTTGATCTCCTTCTCGGCATCGTTTTTCGGCTCTGCCGGAAAATCGGGGATATCGTAGCCCTGGGACTGCAGTTCCTTGATGGCGGCAGTCAACTGGGGGAGGGAAGCACTGATGTTGGGAAGCTTGATGATGTTGGCCTCGGGAGCCTTGGCAAGATCGCCGAGGAAGGCGAGATCATCGGACTGCTTCTGGGCAGCGGTCAGCTTCTCGGGGAAGCTGGCGATGATGCGGCCGGCCAGGGAAATGTCACGGGTCTCGAAATCGATCCCGGACCCCTTGGTGTATGCCTGGATAATGGGCAGCAGGGAGTAGGTTGCCAGGGCAGGCGCTTCATCAACCTTGGTATAGATGATTTTTCCTGTCTTTTTAGTCATGATTTCCCTCGTTTTTCTAAGGTAAGTTCAAATGGCGTTGTCACGTCCGTTTTGTAATCAGGGTTTATAGATGCTGAGTAGCGTTTCAGCCATGTCGGCCGGGGATTTGGCAACCTTGACGCCACACTCTTCCAGGGTGGCGATCTTTTCGGCAGCCGTGCCTTTTCCCCCGGAAATGATGGCGCCTGCGTGTCCCATGCGCTTGCCCGGAGGCGCCGTCTGCCCGGCGATAAAGGCAGCCACGGGTTTGGTCATATTGTCGCGGATGAAACGGGCCGCCTCGTCCTCGGCCGTGCCGCCGATCTCACCGATCATCAGGACCGCCTCCGTGGCTGGATCTTTCTCGAAAAGCGCCAGAACATCGATGAAGTTGGTGCCGTTGACCGGGTCTCCGCCAAGGCCGATGCAGGTGGTCTGTCCAACCTCGCGGGTGGTGAGCTGCCAGACCGCCTCGTAGGTCAGGGTGCCGCTGCGGGAGACCACCCCCACCGGACCCGGGGTATGAATATAACCGGGCATGATGCCGATCTTGCATTCGCCGGGGGTGATGATGCCGGGGCAGTTGGGCCCGATGAGACGAGTCTTTTTCCCGCGCATATAATGCTTGACCTTGACCATGTCGAGAACCGGAATGCCCTCGGTAATACAGATCACCAGAGGGATCTCGGCATCGACAGCTTCCATTATGGCATCGGCCGCAAAGGGCGGCGGCACATAGATGACCGAAGCGTTGGCGCCGGTTTCGTGAACCGCATCCGCTACCGTATTGAATACCGGCACCCCTTCGACCATGGTCCCGGCCTTGCCGGGGGTGACCCCGCCGACGACCTCGGTGCCATATTCCATGGCCGCCACGGTATGGAACAGACCGTGGGAACCGGTGATCCCCTGGGTAATAACCTTGGTTTCCTTATTGACTAAAATACTCATGATCAAACCCCCGTTCCGCCAACAGCTTTGACGATTTTCTGGGCGCCATCGGTCATCCCTTCGGCCGCAATGATGTTCAGGCCGCTGTTCTTGAGCAGTTCTTTCCCCTTTTCGACGTTGGTCCCCTCGAGGCGAACCACCAGCGGAATCGTGAGCTGGACCTCATTGACCGCATCGATAATCCCCTGTGCAATGATGTCGCACTTCATAATACCACCGAAGATGTTGACCAGAATCCCCTTCACCTGGGGATCGCCGAGAATGATCTTGAAGGCCGCCGTGACCTTTTCCCGGGTGGCGCCACCGCCGGCGTCGAGGAAATTGGCGGGCGAGCCGCCGCACAGCTGGATGATATCCATGGTCGCCATGGCCAGGCCGGCACCGTTGACCATGCAGCCGATATTGCCGTCCAGGGAGATATAGGAAAGATCGTGCTCCGAGGCGTCGATCTCGTTGACGTCTTCTTCATCGTAATCCCGCAGGGCGCGGATATCGGGTTGGCGGTAAAGGGAGTTGTCATCGAAGTTGAGCTTGGCATCGAGAGCCATGATATCCCCTTCGCCGGTCACCACCAGGGGGTTGATCTCCACAAGGGAGCAGTCCTTGGCCAGAAATGCCGCATACAGGTTCTGGAAGAACTGGACCGCCTGCCCGACCTGCTTCTTTTCCAGGCCCAGGCGGAAAGCCATGCGTCGAGCCTGGAAACCGGTCATGCCGACCGTCGGGTCGATGGCTTCCTTGAAAATCTTTTCCGGGGTCTTGGCCGCCACTTCCTCGATGTCCATGCCCCCTTCGGCGGATGCCATGAGGGTCACCTTGGAGGTGGCCCGGTCGATCAGCAGGCTGACATAAAGCTCGCGGGCAATGTTGCACCCTTCCTCCACGTAAACCCGGCGGACGATTTTTCCTTCCGGGCCGGTCTGATGGGTGATGAGCTGCATGCCGAGCATCTTCTCGGCAGCCTTCTTGACCTCATCCACGGTCTTGACAACCTTGACTCCGCCCCCTTTGCCGCGGCCACCGGCGTGAATCTGCGCCTTCACCACGTAGGGGCCGTCCCCGAGGTTTTTGGCCGCTTCACGGGCCGCCGCCGCGTGGAAGCAGATTTCCCCGCGCGGAACCTTGATGCCAAAGCCCCGCAAAACCTGTTTTGCCTGATATTCATGAATGTTCATTAGTCCTCCTATTCCGAAACATCACTGATTCGCATCTGAATCAATGTCCCAAATATTAGCCATAAAAATACACCTTTGCAAGAAAAAAAACACTGTTTTATTTTTTTGCATTACATTTTCAAGAACCGGTATTTACCGGGTTTTCCCCATTTTTTGAGGAAAAACAACGGAATTAAAAAGAGGGTTTCATTTTCCGGAAGGTTCCTTTTTGAACCAACCAGTTGAGGAATCCCTTTTTTATTAATAACGCTGTTTTATTATTTAGAGAGAAATTTGTCGCGACACTCCGGGGAACAAAAATAATAGGTCTCCCCGGAACGCGTGGCGGACAGGGCCTCGGATTGGGGAACGTAGGTTCCGCACTGGGGGTCTTTGACCATTTTCTCACCTTTTCCAGGCTGTTTTTGGGACGTCCTCGGAGAGGAATGGGAAAAAGACTCCCGCAAGTACTGAAACAGCTTGAAAAACAAGAAACCCAGAAGCAAAAACCAGAGGAACCGAATCATGAGGTCACCACTGTTCCTTAAAGTTGTTGACACCTGAAAGATTGCCGAAACGGCAGCAAAGTTGAGCGACGGTTTTTTTAAATACCGGATGAAACCACTCGGGCGCAATCTCGGCAAGCGGGATGAGCACAAAAGGACGTTCATGAAGGCGGGGATGGGGAATGGTCAAAGACGGCGCATCAAGAACATCAGCACCATAGAAAAGGATATCCAAATCAAGCGTGCGCGGCCCCCAGCGAAGTTTCCTTTCCCTGCCGCACAACGCTTCGATGGCCAGGCAACGCCTTAATAGTTGTTGGGGAGGCAACGTGGTTCGCAGCTCCACCACGGCATTTAGAAAAGATGGCTGACCGGCAGGGCCGCCTACCGCCTCGGTTTCGTAAAGCCGAGACTTTTGCACAACCTCGATATCACCCCCCTCGCCAAGCAGCGCCTGCGCCCGGCAAATGGTTTCTCGGCGATCACCAAGATTTGAGCCCAAGGCCAGAAATGCGGTTTCCAAATATTCCCCCAGTGTCGTTGAGTAACGCCTAATTTAAACACAGTCAAAAAAAGGGGTCAACCAGCTTGAAAACCACGTCAAAAAGACTGAATCTTTATGAAGCCCTCTCCCCCGCCAGTTGGCGCAGATTGGTGATGTCCCGCAATGGCGGTGCCCCGAACAGGCGGTTGTATTCCCGGCTGAACTGCGAAGGGCTTTCGTAGCCGACCTGAAAGGCGGCGGTGGCGGCATCCAGACGTTCGGCCAGCATGAGACGCCGGGCTTCCTGAAGGCGGAGCTGCTTCTGGTATTGCAGCGGGCTCAAGGCAGTCATCGAACGGAAGTGATGGTGGAAGGTGGAGGTGCTCATGCGAGCCTGTTCGGCGAGGTCGTCGATGCGCAGCGGCTGGCTGAAATTGGCCTTCAGCCAATCGATGGCCCGCGCTATCTGATGACTCTGGCTGCCCGCCGAGGCGATCTGGCGCAGACGCGCGCCCTGATCCCCCACAAGCAGACGGTAGATGATTTCCCGCTGGATGATCGGCGCCAGGATGGGAATGTCCTGCTCTTCAGCGAGAAGATCGATCAGACGCTGAATGGCGGTGACGAGGGGCAAGGTCACTTCGCCGGTCGCCATGCCACGGCTCGATTCCTGCGTCCGCGGCGGCGGAAGATGACTGTCCGCCATCAACTGGGAAATCTCCCGTTGATCGAATGTCAACCTCAGGCCCAGGTAGGGCATTTCTTCGCTTGCTTCGAGAATCTGCACCACCGTCGGCAGATGCACGGAAGTGATCAGATAGTGGTGGGCGTCATACACGTAGGTGTCATCGCCAAGCTGAACGCGTTTGCTGCCCTGAGCCACCATGCAGATGCTCGGCTGGTACATGCCGGTCTGCGGCTCCGTCGGCTTGTGCCGCCGGAAGAGAGACAAGCCAGGGATGGCGGTTGTGTGTAACTCGCCCTTTTCGGTCCATCGGGCAATACTTTCTTTCAAAACGTCAAGCGCTCCTGCCAAGTTGCTATTTGCATTCCCCTTCATAAACACCTCTTTTTTCATATATTTATCTTTTTGAATGCTACCCGATTGTTATTGGGGTTACAACAAATTTTTCAACGCTTCGGAGGATCAGGCAAACATTCGACAGGATCGGTCTATCACCTTTGTTTTTTCGGGAGTAGACTTGAATCATCAAAAAGATTTTAGGCATGTGGCGACCTTCGGTCATTCGGACCAGCCTATCGGCAAAAGGTTCGATGACTGAAAACCTTAAATGCTTCACAACGAAATATCATCCAGGGAGGAAGCTATGAATTTCGAATTTTATAATCCAACGCAACTTATCTTCGGAGCAGGAAAACTCTCGCACCTGGGAGAAGCGGTGGCTCAGCATGGCAAAAAGGCCCTGATTGTCACCGGCGGTGGGAGCGTCAAGCGCAGCGGTGTATTCGACCGCTCGGTCGCCAGCCTGCGGGCCGCAGGCGTCGCCGTGGCGGAGTGCTCTGGCGTCGAGCCCAACCCAAGAATCGCGTCCGTGAAGCGCGGCGCCCGGATCGCCCGTGAAGAGGGCTGCGATGTGGTCATCGCCCTGGGCGGCGGCAGCACCATGGACGCGGCCAAGGTCATGGCTGCAGCAGCCCTGTACGATGGCGACCCCTGGGACATGATCGGCCACGGCCAGGACAACTGGGTGATTCCGACCCGCGCCCTGCCCATCATCACTGTGCCGACCCTGGCCGCCACCGGTTCGGAAATGAACTGCGGAGCGGTCATCAGCGATGATGACTCGAAGGTCAAATCCTTCGTCCAGGCCGACTGTCTGTATCCGAAGGTCGCCCTGGTCGATCCCGAGCTGACTTTGAGCGTGCCCAAAGACCAGACCGCCTACGGCGTCTGCGACATTATCACCCATGTGACCGAGGGCTATTTCAACGGCGTCGACGGCACGCCCATCCAGGACCGTTTTGCAGAAGGGGTCATCATCAACGCCATCGAGTGGGGCCGCAAGGCCGTCGCCGACGGCAGCGACCTCGAAGCGCGGGCCCAGGTGCAATGGGCTTCCATCGTCGCCCTCAACGGCTGGGTGCAAGCCGGCGTCAACATGGTTCCCCCGGTCCACATGATCGAGCATGCGCTTTCCGCCCACCACGACATCACCCACGGGGCCGGACTGGCTATCGTCAATCCGGCGTGGATGCGTTTTGCCGCCAAGGCCCGTCCCGAGCGCTTCGCCCAATTCGCTCAACGCATCTTCGGCCTGTCTCCCGAGGGCATGGACGATCTGGCTCTGGGAATGGATGGCATCGACGCTTACGTTGAATTTCTGCGCTCCATCGGCTGCCCCACCCGTCTGTCGGAAGTCGGTATAGGCGATGAGTTGTTCGAACAGTACGCCAAGGATGCCGCACTTGTCGTTCACGACGAAAACGGCAACCTCCTCGGACGTCCGCCCATGAGCAAGGAGGACATTGTCGGGGTGCTGCGGTCGGCTCTTTAAAAGTCTCAGATATTTCGTTTAAGCCATGTAAAAGGAGATGAAAATGAAAAAACGACTATTGGGGAAAAGCGGTCTGGAAGTTAGTTTCGGCTCTGGGGCTTGGTTGTATGGGCATGAGTTTTTCTTACGGCCCACCCAAAGACAAGCAGGAGATGATCACACTCCTCCGTGCCGCCGTGGAACAGGGTATCACCTTTTTCGACACGGCCGAGATTTATGGTCCGTTTATCAACGAGGAATTGGTAGGTGAAGCCCTCGCACCCCTGCGCGATCAGGTGGTGATTGCCACCAAGTTTGGGTTCAACACGGAATTTGATCCGCGTGATCCCAAAGAAGGCGTATCGATGCTCAACAGCCGCCCTGATCACATTAAAGAGGTTGCCGAAGCATCGCTCAAGCGACTTAAGACGGATGTCATCGATCTCTTTTACCAGCACCGCGTTGACCCGGACGTGCCCATCGAAGATGTCGCTGGAGCGGTGAAGGAGCTGATCAAGGAAGGCAAGGTCAAACATTTCGGCCTTTCCGAAGCCGGAGTACAGACGATCCGCCGCGCCCACGCCGTGCAGCCGGTTACGGCCCTCCAGAGCGAATATTCCCTGTGGTGGAGACGCCCGGAAGAGGAAGTGCTGCCGGCCCTCGAAGAGCTCGGCATCGGGCTGGTGCCGTACAGCCCGCTGGGCAAAGGTTTTCTGACGGGCAAGATGGACGCGAAAACCACTTTCGACAGTACCGACTTCCGCAGCAAGCTCCCGCGCTTCACGCCGGAAGCTCTTGCAGCGAATCAGGCCCTTGTCGATCTGCTGGGAAGGATTGCGGAACAGAAGAACGCGACACCGGCGCAGATCGCCCTGGCCTGGCTCCTGGCCCGGAAACCGTGGATTGTGCCGATCCCGGGCACTACGAAGCTGCACCGTCTGGACGAGAACATCGGCGCCGTGGCCATCGAACTCACCTCAGAGGATCTGCGTGAGATCGATGACGCAGCCGCAAAAATACCGGTGCAGGGGGATCGGTATCCCGAAAAGCTGGAACAATTGACGGGGCGTTAAACGACCTAAAAAAAGTAATTATTCAGCTTACCGGCACAAGGCCTCACATCGCCCATTCCAAGGGCCGCATAAACCCATCCATGGGCGACACGAGTCCTTGTGATGAATATTTTCAGAAAGTTAAGGGAGGAATAGCTTTGTTATACCGAAATGTTCCAAAAAACGGAGATGAACTGTCCATCCTGGGATTCGGCTGCATGCGTCTGCCTGTTCAGGAGGGAAAGATCGATGAATCCAGGGCCATCCGCCAGATCCGGTCGGCCATTGACCGGGGGGTGAATTACGTGGATACGGCCTGGCCCTACCACGGAGGCGAGAGCGAGCCGTTAGTGGCCAAAGCCTTGAAGGACGGCTACCGTGAACGGGTGAAGCTGGCCACCAAGCTGCCATCCTTCCTGATAAAAAGCCGGGAGGACATGGACCGCTACCTGAACGCCCAGTTGAAAAAACTCGAAACGGACCACATTGATTATTACCTGATTCATACCCTCAGCGGACCCTTGTGGAAGGCCATGGTGAATTTCGATGTTCACGATTTTCTCGACAAGGCCAAAGCCGACGGACGCATTGTGACTGCAGGATTTTCCTTTCACGGCGAGCCTGAGGATTTCAACCCCATCGTGGATGGCTATCCCTGGGATTTCTGCCAGATTCAGTACAATTACCTGGACGAGAAATACCAGGCCGGGACAGCGGGATTGAAATACGCGGCGGCCAAAGACCTGGCCGTCATCATCATGGAACCGTTGCGTGGAGGCAATCTGGGGCGGCCCACGCCCCCGCCGGCCGTCAAATCCATCTGGGACGGGGCAGAAACGCCCCGCTCTCCCGTGGCCTGGGCTCTGCTTTGGCTCTGGAATCAGCCTGAAGTCACGGTGGTCATTTCCGGCATGAACGACGAAGCCCACATCGATGAAAATATCACCCTGGTCGACCAGGGCCGTCCCGGCATTCTGACCGCGGCGGAGTTGGATCTGGTGACACGGGCCGCCGATACCTACCGGGAGCTGATGACCGTGGGCTGCACCGGTTGCGGATACTGCCTGCCCTGCCCCGCCGGTGTGGCGATTCCTGTTTGTTTTGAAATGTACAACAACATGCATATGTTTAATCAGCCCGATGCCGCCAAATTCGGCTACGCCATCCGGCTGAGCGGAGATATGACCAGCGGGGTTACGGGCTACGCTTCCCAGTGCGTTCAGTGCGGCGAGTGCCTTGAGAAATGTCCCCAGCAAATCCCGATTCCCGACATTCTCGCCAAGGTCGTTGCCGACATGGAAGACGAAAGCCTTTCCCAGCGCCTGGCCATGGCCCGTGAGATCATGATGAAGGAAGCGAAATAGGGAACAGGCATTGCCCATCTGCCGCCCTGCAATTCAGCAGTTATCAGAAGCAAAAATGGCCTCACCAAAAAAATGGTGGGGCCATTCGTCATTTTTTGAGTTTTTAATCCTGCCGGCTCGGATCGAACTTCTCATAAGCCAGGATAATTTATTTTAACCTTTCAAGCAAAATAGTATAAGATTTCAAACATTTCATGGGCATTGAACGCCTCATTTTTCCCCAAACAAAGGCAAACACTTATTCGGGCCAGGGGGATGGCTGCCCTGGCAGCCACCCTGAACAATCCTGATTTGTTTATTTCGCTGAACCAATTCTGATTTCATTACCACCTACCCACGAGAACGAGCTGTACCGCAGTGGGTACTGCTTTTAGTAAATACATCGCGTCTCGAAACGCGAACATCGCCAAGCGGGGAGGTCTTATGCGTACTCTGTTCTGTTCAGCTGTTCTGGTGACAGCCGCTATTTTCCTGCCATCGACGTCTGCTCTGGCCGCGCGGCCGGCGCCAAGCAGCGAACGCCTGAGCGTTCAACCGCGGACGACAGTGACCATGTCCCGGCCGGACCTTGTGATCCAGGGCGTGACCTTCGCCAAACCGCCGAAAGCGGGCGACCGGGTCGGCACGAAGACGATTTTCAACGTGCAGATTCAGAACCCGAGCGACGCGGCTGCGCCGCAGAACCGGCTGAAGATTACCTGTACGCCCCTCGGCGCCACGCCGTGCAGCCCGGACCTCTCGGGTTCCGTGACCGTTCAACCGCTGGCCCCGAATGGCCAGTTCGGGATCGGGTGGCCGCCGATGTCGCAGAACCTATGGGCGGCGGGGCAGTACCGACTGACCTTCGAGGTGGACGCCGACCATGCCGTTGCCGAGAAGCAGGAGAGCAACAACGTCAGGTCGCTGACGATCAACGTCCCCGCCGCTCCGACGGTGTCTTCAGCGGCGGATGTCTCGAAAAAGCTGACGCTGTCGCAGGCGGGCGGCGCTACGGCAAATTTAAAAGACTGCTCATTGCAGGGCAGCAAGATCATCAGCCCTGCTGACTACTCGACCCACTATCTCGCTGATAATGTCACGATCAAATGGAGCAGCCCTGCCGACAAGACCTGCGGGCTGGCGGTTAACCTGAATTCCGTCATGTCCGAACGCATGACCTGGCAGACCCAGAACACGGGAAGCTACACGTTCAAACTTCCCGTCACGCTGCCGACATCCGAGGATATGTACCACGCCTACACGGTGTGGCTATCGCCGTCGAATGACCCGCAGCAGAAACTGAGCGAAACGCATCTCATGCTGAAAACGCCCACGGCCATCCCGCCCGGCGCCTGCGCCGGTGCGTCATCCTGTCCCCAGTTCAACGATACGTGGACGGACCTCAAGGTTACGGGCTTTGCCGTGGGATATCCCCCGACTCCCGACACGATCCGTTACCAGATCCGCTGGAAGAACACCGGCCCGCAGTGCCTGCGGGTGGTGCGTTGGCGCATCACCGAGAAAGGACGCGGCATCCAGGAAGGCAGCTACATCGCCGGCGGCCCGTCGGCCACGAGCTTCGCGGTGCTTGGATGCCAGGAAATGATGATCGAAGGCGCCGTGCGCAAAAGTGACTTCACGTCCTTCTCACCATGCCAGACCTCAAGCAACCAGTGCTCCAAAGCCGTATTTACGATCGACTATGACAACAGCGTCGTGGAAACCGACGAATACAACAACCAGAAGGTAATGATCTTCAGCTGGCCGGACCCCTGGCCGCAGTAACATGTCCGGCTTGGAGCGGCCGACACGGTTTTCGCGGCGCGAGGCATGATGGTGGCGGGGCAGGTTTCGGCGAAGTCAATTGAAGGTACATGACCTCAGCTGTTCGGGAAAATGGCCCCCTGATGGAGAGGGCTCAACCCGTTTCCGGGTGAGCCCTTTTTATGCCTGATAAATGGTGATTTATGAACCGGAATAATATGCCCCCATTGTCCCTTAAACCTTTGAAACAAAAACCTCCCTGAGGGTCCAAACTATGGTCTCCATTTTAATCAGCCCGGATATTACAATGTACTTTTGCGGCTTTTTGAAGCCTCATCATTTCCCCAAATTATAACCTTGTCTGCATAGTCTTCGGGAATTCCGGGTGGAAATTCTGCCACGGGTTTTAAAAAATAATTAGCCAGTTTTTCATCAATGTTAACAAGCGAGCCTTTCGGTTCTTTTCCGAAAGGCTCTTCCCATTTCTGGAGAATTGTAATCAGTTCGACGTCTTTTGCCAGAAGCAGTTCAGCCAAGGAGGAACCGGCGCTAACATCTCGCCATTTCTTTTTTTTGAAGGCGTGGAGATTTCCAACAAGGGCGAGGACTTTGGATTTTTGAGAGACATTGTAAATCCTGTCCGCCATGTGGGTGTCCCGATAGATACCCGAGGTCTTGGGGGCGTCAACGGCCAGAATATTTATGCACTGGCCTGCCAACCGGAGACCGCGAAGATCGGCAAGCATGGACCGGTAACCCGGGTGATCGATAATGGGGTTGACCTTTATGGCGGAAACAGGTCCTTGATCAATGGCTGCCTGCTGATCTGCGGGAATTTCCAAGGCGATGGTCAGGCATTCTCCGAATTCCGTATATTCCCTGGCCAGGTTGGTGAGGAGGGATGTGGATTCGGGCTTTTTATGGATTTCGCCGAGGATGAGAACTTGGTGGGTATCCAGGAGAGGTAAAAGGTGCTTGGGGGGGAGGGTCTCTGCCAATGCGACAGGAGGAAACAACCAGGGCAAGAGAAAAAGGAGCGGTAGGGTGGCCAAAAGCTTTCCTGCCAATTCAAATGGAAAGTTTTTTGACATTTTTATCCAACATGTGTGGTAGCTCCGGCGGCGCCACCTCCAAAACTGAACAACGCTGTTTTTATCGCAAAAACCAAAAATATTACTGCTCCATTTCAGCATTTTTTTCACCTTCTTCCGTTAGCCCGGTTTATTCATGAGACTCCCCCGCGAAACAGTCAAGAGTGCGTCAGATCAAGCCAGGCGACGTGGGTTGCAAGCGTACTTGCCGTACATCGAAACGCAAAAAACGAGCACGGCTTAGGACGGCGTGCAAAGGTCATGTGAAGTTGATGTCTTCATGAAAAATCTGGGTTGGCAGGTTTTAAAAACAAAAGTCAGGCTATTGATTTTAAAAGATTTAACAATCTTTAATTTGTGATGATTTTGCGCATCAACAAAAATTTTTTTGCGGAAAAAATGGCTACATTCCGATCATTTGCAAGATCCGGACCGGGGGATTAGGGATAGGGGGGGCGAGGGTGAGCCTGCCGGGACGCTGTTGCCTTATTGCCCTAGAAAATCGGGTTGCCGTTTGAACGCCTGATAAGCCCCAAGGACAACAGGGCAACGCTCCAAGCATTTCAAACCCGTTTGGATGTACTATTGACTCGACATTGAGTATAATCCGGGGAATTTATTTCAAGGATTGTTTGTAAATGAGTTCCCATCCAAACCTTCTCGTTGTCCTCGGCCCCACGGCGTCTGGAAAAACGCGCCTCGGTGTCGATCTGTGCCGCAGATTGAACGGGGAGATCATCTCTGCCGACTCGCGTCAGGTCTATCGCGGCATGGACATCGGCACCGGCAAGGACCTCGACGAGTACGGTGACATCCCTTACCACCTGATCGATATCGCCGACCCCGGCTACGAATTCAACCTCTTTGAATTTCAGCGCCTCTTTTATGCGGCTTTCGAGGATATCCGCAACCGCCATCGCCTGCCGGTGCTGGTCGGCGGTACCGGCCTCTATCTCGATGCCGCCCTGCGGGGCTACCGGCTGGTCGAGGTTCCCCCCAACCCGCAACTGCGGACCGAACTGGCGCACCTCTCGGAAGAAGAGCTGACCTCCCGTCTTCTTTCCCTCAAGCCGGAGCAGCACAACACCACCGACACCATCAACCGGGAAAGGCTGACCCGCGCCATAGAGATCGCCGAGGGCGAAAAGAATCCGCGTCCTGAAAAACTCCCCCCGGCCCCTGAACTTTTTCCTTTGATATTTGGTATCCAATGGGAGAGGCAGGAGCTCATCAAAAGGATTGAAACACGCCTGCGACAACGCCTCGACGAAGGGATGATTGAAGAAGTGGCGAATCTCCATGACAACGGCGTCCCCTACCCAGTGCTGGAAGGCTACGGCCTGGAGTACCGTTTCGTCGCCCTTCACCTGCAGGGCCAGCTCAACCGCAACGACCTCTTTCAGCAGCTCGCCGCTGCCATCCGCGCCTTTGCCAAACGCCAGATGACCTGGTTCCGGCGCATGGAACGGCACGGCGTTCTCATCCACTGGATTGACGGCAAGTTGGATCTCCAATCGCAGGCCATGGCCGTTCTTAAAGGGCACCAGCCATGAACTTTTCCCCCACTCAACTGCCGGCGGAGGTTCATCGCTACCTTCGCAAACGCGGAATAAGCGGTCCCTGGAGCCTGGAAGGAAGTGATCGCAGCGATTTCGACGGCGCGGTGGTCATCCCGGCCCTTGCCGAAAGCCGCAACCTCCCCGCCACGCTGGAAAGCCTGGCGCAAAACCCGCCTGAGGCCCTCAGCCGGTTTCTGGTAGTGGTGGTCATCAATCATGGCTGTGAAGCCAATCCTGCCACCAAAGAGGACAATTTCCTTGTTCTGCAGAAGTTTCGCCATGGAGACCTCCACTTCGGTGCCCTGCAAATAGCCTGGGTGGACGCGGCATCGCCGGACCTGGAGCTCCCCGGCCGGGGAGGCGTCGGGCCGGCCCGCAAGATCGGCTTCGATCTCACCCTCAGCCATTGCCGATTCAACGGCTCCGGACCACCACTTCTCGTCTCTCTGGACGCCGACACCCTGGTGGAAGCCAACTACCTGTCCGCCATTGTTGACCATTTTCAAAATCGCCGGGAGGGTTGTGCCGTCCTCCCCTTCCGGCACCAGCAGGGGAGTACGGGGGAAATCGATACCGCCATCCGCCACTATGAACTTTTTCTGCGCAGCTACGTCCTCGGCCTCAGCCAAGCCGGGTCTCCCTATGCCTTTCACACCATCGGCAGCACCATGGCCTGCCGTGCCGATGCCTACGTGCGAAGCGGAGGGATGAACCGCCGCCCCTCGGGTGAAGATTTCTATTTTCTCCAGCAAATGCAAAAAACGGGAGGCGTCGCCCACCTCCGGGGCACCACCGTCCACCCCTCGCCGCGCCCCTCCCTGCGGGTCCCTTTCGGCACCGGGCCGACCGTGGCCCGCTTTCTCCGCGAACCCGACCGGGCGGTCCGTTTTTATCACTCCGGCGGATTTGCCCTGCTCGGCAAGTGGCTGAGTTGTGCAGAAGCTCACTGGCAGGAACCGGCGGCCATCCTCATGAGGAGGGCCCGGGCAATCTCCCCGCACCTTGCAAGCTTTCTGGAGCGGATCGACTTTTTAGGAAACTGGGGACGGCTTCAGGCCAACCATTCTTCACGGGACCGTTTCCTCGCCGCGTTCCACGGCTGGTTCGACGCTCTCCGCAGCCGCCAGCTCCTCCATCACCTCTCTTCCGGTCCTCTCCCCTACTGCGACCGTCATGAGGCCCTCGAACCTCTGTTTAAAAATTGCGGCCTGCCATTTTCCAAACCCCTTGAAGAACAGCTGGATAGCCTCCGCAATTTCCAGTTGGAAGATTAAATTTTCCACCTTTCAGAACCGGCATCCATGGAAAAATGCGGCACTTGGTTGACGGCCTTCAAATCCCAAGGATGGGTTTATACGGCCCTTGAAATGGCCGATGCCAACCTGTCAACCAGCGAGGCTGAAAGTAGCTTAAATACGCCCCTTTTCCTGCTCAACCTTGAACTTCAAACTTTTCATTAGCATCATTTCATGCCCAAAATCAGGCATTTATTTCCACCGGCGGACTTGACAAACGCCGGACCGGGGATTACATTACCCGGTGTTCCAAACTTTCAGGAGGTTTCACATGCCAGTTTATGAATACGGTTGCGAAAAATGCGGCGAAGTTTTCGAAGTCAAACAGAAATTTTCGGATGATCCGATCACCGAATGCAAGTTTTGCAAAGGCCCCGTGCAAAGGCTTATTTCCGCGCCTGCCTTCTCTTTGAAAGGCGGCGGATGGGCCAAAACCAACTATGCCAAAACCCCCAACTGGCACGATCACGGCGCCAAAAACTACGACAAATCCCTCTCAAAACACTGCTCTTTCAGAGCCAAAGGGATGGAACCTCCGGATTGCTGCAAACCGAAACAATAGCATCTGACCTATAATTCCTTGATGAAAACAATATTAAAAATCCCCATTTCCCCATGGGGATTTTTTGTTGTATTTTCCCAATTATTCAATCGGGTATCGGATTGTTCGAAACCCATTTTTTCTGTTCAGTAACAAACAAGCAAGTTGTTTCCCTGACGGATACAGGCTATATTTAGCTGTGTTTGGCTATGCGTTTTCATACTCTTCAAACCCACGCCCAAAAGGTCAGCCATGATTAATAAAATCGGTTTTATCGGACTCGGGACCATCGGCAAGCCGGTGGCCATCAACCTCGCAAAAAAAGGCTATTCCATTTCGGCTTTCGACCTCCATTCCCGCCCCATTGAAGAACTTCTGGAACTTGGGGCGACAGTTGCCTCGTCCCCCGCCGAAGTGATACGGGGCCAGGATATGGTCATCCTCATTCTTCCCGAAAAGGACGAAAAAAATCAGGTTCTTCCGGGAAAAGACGGGCTTCTCGAAAACATCTCCGTGGAAACCCTGCTTGTCGACCTCGGCTCCCACTCCCTCGAAGCAACCCTGGAGCTGGCTGCGGAAGCTGAGAAACGCAGGGTGCCGTTTCTCGATGCCCCGGTCTGGGGGACACGGGACAGGGCTATCGACGGCCTTCTCACCGTCCTTGTGGGTGGCCCGGGCGAACACCTGAGCCGCTGCCGGGAGGCATTTTCCAGCTTTGCGCTGAACATTATTCACGTCGGCAATATCGGCGATGGGACGCGCATGAAATTTATCGTCGATATGCTTCAGGCCCAACTTGCGGAAGCCCTGGCCGAAGGACTGATGCTTGGAGAAAAACTCGGTTTCAAAGCTGAAAAAATCCTTGAAGTGATCGATGCGGGCACCGTAGCCTCCCCTCTTTTTCATTCCAAAGGCCGCGCCATCTCCAGAGGGGACTTCACCCGCAACCAGGCCCTCAAATATATTTTCGGAAACCTTTTATACGTCAGGGATTTTTCACGAAAAACGGGCTTCAAACTGCCTGCCGCTGAAACCGTTCTCCAGGTTTTCGAACAGGCGGTACAGCAGGGTTATGGCGAAGAGGACTTTTCCGCCGTTGCCAAGGTTTTGAAAAAACAGCAGATCCTGGACAAATGAAGGGAGAATGAAGTTGGCTAAATTGATTGACGGCAAAGCCATATCCCAACAATTGCGGCAGGATATTGCCGCCGAAGTCTCACTCCTTAAGAAAAAGGGGTTCACACCCGGTCTCGCCGTGGTCCTGGTCGGGGATGACCCCGCCAGCCGCACCTATGTCAGCATGAAGGAAAAAGCTTGTCAGACGGCCGGTATTTTTTCCCTCGAACACAAGCTGCCCGAAAACACCCCGGAAAATGACCTTCTGAAACTTGTTGAAAACCTCAACCGCGACGAGCGCATCGATGGCATTCTCGTCCAGCTTCCCCTTCCGGATCATATCAACAGCGACCGGGTGATCGAAACCATATCCCCGCACAAGGATGTGGACGGTTTTCATCCTTACAATTTTGGCCGGCTTGCCGTCGGAAAACCTCTTTTTCAACCCTGCACCCCTTATGGCATTATGAAGCTTCTTGAGGCCACCGGCATCGACCTCAAGGGCAAAGAGGTTGTGGTGGTCGGCCGCTCCAACATCGTCGGCAAGCCGGTGGCCCTCATGTGCCTCGCCAAGCATGCTACCGTCACCATCTGTCACTCGCGCACCGTCGATCTCCCGGCTAAAGTCGGCCAGGCCGATGTGGTAATCGCGGCCGTCGGCAGGGCGGAAATGATCAAAGGTGCATGGCTGAAAGCAGGTGCCGTGGTCATCGACGTCGGCATCAACCGGATCGGCGAAAAAAAACTGGTCGGGGATGTGGAATTCGACGCGGCTTTCGAGCGCGCCAGCGCCATCACGCCGGTTCCCGGCGGGGTTGGCCCCATGACCATTACCATGCTTCTCGCCAATACCGTGGAGAGCTGCAAGAAACGCATGAACAAAGGATAGCTGCCAACTACCATGATAATCAGCAAACAAAAACCACGGGAAGAGCTCCTGGAACAGCTGGAAGGGGTCGACCGGCTTTTCCTGATCGGCTGCAGCGCCTGCGCCACCGAATGCAAATCCGGGGGGGAGGAGGAAGTCTTCCAGATGGAGGAATGGCTAACCTCCCTCGGCAAGGAGGTTACCGGCAGCATCGTCATCGACAGCCCCTGCAACATCAATCGCGCCGCACGGGACCTGCGCAGCCAGCGCCAGCAGGTGGATGAGGCCGACGCCATCATGGTTCTGGCCTGCGGTGCCGGGGTTCACTCCATTGCCATCAAGTCCAGCAAACGGGTCATCGGCGCTCTCGACTCCCTGTTCCTCGGCAACATCCGGCGCATCGGCAAATTTGAAGAAAAATGTTCGTTGTGCGGAACCTGTATCCTCAACGAAACGGGCGGTATCTGCCCGGCCACGCTCTGTCCCAAGGGACTCCTCAATGGCCCCTGCGGGGGCATGGAAGAAGGAAAATGCGAAACCGACCGCGACCTCGACTGTGCCTGGCACCTTATTTACGAAGCCCTTAAACAGCAAGGCCGAAAAAACGTATTCACCCGCATCGTGCCACCCAAGGACTGGCAGAAAAAAAAGCACCCGGACCGCCTCGAAACCGGCCGCTCTTCGAAGTAGAATTGTTTTTTAAAATCTTTGTTTTGCCAGGAAACATAAGGATTTCATATTAACCACTCCAAAACCTGATCGATTCCTGGAAAAGGCCTTCCGACATGTCCCGATTAAGAGACCAGCTAGCCTCCGGTCAATTTGTGGTAACCGCCGAGATAGCCCCCCCGAAAGGGGTCGGCGTAAAAAATATTTTCGAAACCGTTTCCCGCATGGAAGGGATCACCGCCATCAACGTCACTGACAACCAGGGGGCCAACATGCGCATGAGCCCCGTGGCCGTAGCCGCCCTTCTGGTCCGGGAGGGCTTCGAACCGGTCCTCCAGATAACCTGCCGGGACCGCAACCGCATGGCCCTCCAGTCGGAACTTCTCGGTGCCGCCCAGTTCGGTATCGAAAACCTGCTGCTTCTTTCCGGCGACCATCCCTGTTTCGGTGATCATCCCGACACCCGCCCGGTTTTTGATCTCGACTCCATCCATCTGCTTCAGGTGGTGGACAACCTGACCAAGGGCCGGGACATGGCCGGCAAACCCCTTTCCGGTGACCCACCCTTTTTTTTCCCGGGTGCTGCAGCAGTCCCTGAAGCCGAACCCTTTGACCTGATGTTTCAGAAATTCCGGAAAAAAGTGAATTCCGGAACCCGTTTTTTCCAGACCCAGGCGGTTTTTAATCTGGAAAAGCTCGAGAATTTCATGGCTGCCGCCCGTCCCCTGGGAGTACCGGTCGTTGCCGGTGTCCTGCTCCTGAAAAGCGCCCGCATGTGTCATTTTCTGAACCGCAATATTCCCGGCGTCAACGTTCCCCCCCACCTCATCGAACGCCTGGAAAAGGCCTCCGACCCTATCGAGGAAGGAGTCGCCATTGCCCGCGAAACCGTGCATGTTGTCCGCGACCTGTGCAGCGGCGTCCACCTCATGACCCTCGGCCAGGAAAAACGTATCCCCGATATCCTTGAAAAGAACCGTATTGAGTGTTAAACCATTGTATTAAATGCAACCGTTTTGTGGAGAGGGCCATGCTGAAGAAAACACCTTTGAACAACATCCATAGAGCCCTGGGCGCCAAACTTGTCGAGTTCGGCGGCTGGGAAATGCCGGTTCAGTATCAGGGTATCATCGACGAACACCTGGCGGTGCGCCGCGCAGCCGGCCTCTTTGACGTTTCCCATATGGGAGAAATTGCCGTCGACGGCCCGAAAGCGCTTGACTTCATTCAGCTTCTGACCATCAACGACGCAGCCGCCCTGAGCAACGGCCAGGTCCAGTACACGGCCATGTGCTATCCCGACGGCGGCGTGGTCGACGACATGACCCTCTACCGTTTTGGCCAGGATTGCTTCCTTTTCTGTGTCAATGCCGCCAACATTGACAAGGACTTTGCCTGGATGCTTCAAATCCTTAAGGAAAGCGCTATGGCCGATGTGGAAATTCGGAACCTCAGTCCGGACTACGGCCAGCTCGCCCTTCAAGGTCCTGCCTCTGCTGCCATCCTGGCCGGACTCACAACCACCACCCTTGAGGGCATCGCCTATTACCATTTTGAAGAGGGGACGGTCGCCGGCACTCCTGCTATCATTTCCCGTACCGGTTACACAGGCGAAGACGGTTTTGAGCTCTATATCCCTGCCGAGCGGACAGCGGAACTCTGGGAAGCCCTGATGACGGCCGGCAACGAACACGGTCTCGTTCCTGCCGGGCTCGGCTGCCGGGACACTCTGCGCCTGGAAAAAAAATACGCCCTCTATGGCCATGAGATCAGCGCCAAAATTTCCCCCCTGGAGGGAGGGCTGGCCTGGATTACCAAGCTCGGCAAGTCAGATTTTATCGGCAGGGACGCGCTCGTGCGCCAGAAAGAGATGGGTGTGCCCCGGCGTCTGGTCTGCCTGGTTCTCGAAGAGCCCGGCGTCCCCCGCCAGGGTTACCCGGTTTACGCTGCTGACCGTCAGATCGGGGAAGTGACCAGCGGCACCATGTCGCCGTCTCTGCGCCAGGGTATCGCCCTGGCACTGATCGAAAAGGATTTCGCTACCGTGGAAAGTGCGGTTCAGGTCGGCATCCGCGATAAAAAGCGTGCTGCCCGTATTACCAAACCACCTTTCTACCCCAAGGCAGGTTAAGGTGTCTGTGATTATGGTCTTTCGGGTTTTACCCGGGCTTTAATGAAATCGAATGGTATTTAAAATTTTTCAAAAAGGAGTTTTGCCATGGAAATTCCGGAAGAGTTGAGGTTTACAGAAGATCATGAGTGGGTCCTGGTTGAGGAGGATGTGGTGACCGTTGGTATTACGGACTTTGCCCAGGAGTCTCTCGGCGACATCGTATTCGTTGAACTTCCCAATGTCGGCACCAAGGTCGAGGCCGGCAAAGCCTTTGGAGTCGTGGAGTCGGTCAAGGCAGTCTCCGACGTTTATGCACCGGTTTCCGGTCAGATCGTAGAGATTAACGAGGAGCTCCCGGACGCTCCCGAGGTCATCAACACCTCGCCTTACGAGGACGGCTGGATGGTCAAAATCAAGCTTGAGGACTCCTCCGAACTGGATGAACTCATGGATGCCGATGCCTACCAGGAATTCCTCGAAAACGAAGAGTAGGATAAATCATGGCTTTCACTCCCCACACCGGCAATGATATAGCACAGATGCTCAAAGTCATAGGCGTGGATTCCATTGAAGGTCTGTTCGATGAAATCCCTGCGGCGGTCCGCTGCCAAAAGGCTCTCGACCTTCCCGCACCACTGTCCGAGAGCGAAATTCTGAGGGAACTTAAAAATCTGGCCGCCGGGAACGCCACACCGGAAACCCATATTTCCTTCCTGGGCGGGGGAACCTACAATCATTTTATTCCCGCAGTCGTTGACTTTCTCACCTCCCGGGGTGAATTTGCCACGGCTTACACCCCCTACCAGAGCGAAATCAGCCAGGGAACCCTGCAGGCCATCTTCGAATTCCAGACCCTCATCTGCCAGCTTACCGGTATGGAGGTCGCCAACGCCTCGATGTACGACGGCGCCTCCGCCTGCGCAGAAGCGGCCCTCATGGCGGCACGCCTGACGCGCCGCAAAAAAATCCTCATGTCCCGCGCTCTTCATCCCGAGTACCGGGAAACCGTGGCAACCTACTGCCGATTTCTTGAAATGGCATTGATTGAACTTCCGTTCAATGAGAATGGGGTGACCTCTCTTGAAGATCTGCAGGCCCATCTGGACGGTCAGACCGCGGGGGTGATTCTCGGCTATCCCAACTTTTTCGGCGTTATTGAAAATATTGGGTCCCTTGCCCCCCTGGTTCAGGGCCAGGGAGCCAAGCTGGTGGTGGCTGTCCAGGAGGCGGCTTCTCTCGGCATCCTCAAACCGCCCGGCGAGCTCGGTGCCGACATCGTCGTCGGCGATGGCCAAAGCTTCGGCATTCCGCCCGCCTTCGGCGGTCCCCATGTCGGTTTTTTCGCCGTTCGCCAGAAGGACGTGCGCTCGATTCCCGGACGCCTCGCCGGCGAGACCATCGATCAGGAGGGGAAACGCGGTTTCGTCCTCACCCTGAGCACCCGCGAACAGCATATCCGCCGGGAAAAGGCGACCTCCAACATCTGCTCCAATCACGGCCTCTGCGCCCTCATGGCAACGGTCTACCTTTCCCTGCTCGGCAAGGAAGGCCTGCGCAAGGTGGCCATCCATAACCATTCCAAGACCGAATACGCCAAAAAGGAGATTGCGGCCCTTAACGGCTTCTCTCTGCCTTTTGCCGCCCCGACCTTCAACGAGTTCGTGGTCGAGGCCGAGGAACCCGTCGAACAGGTTCTGGACCGTCTTGAGAAGAAAGGCATTCTCGGCGGCATTGCCCTCCGGCCATTCCATGCTGAGATGGGCAAGCGGTTTCTGGTCTGCGTCACCGAGCAGAACAGCCGTGGCGACATCGACGCCCTGATCGAAGCTCTGGCAGGAGGAAAATCATGAATATCGGCACCACCGGCCTGTCACTCAATGAGAAACTGATTTTCGAGCATTCCCGTCCGGGGAGGCAGGGCTTCAGCCTGCCCGAACTCGACGTGCCGGAAGCTGCTCTGCCCGACGAGCTGACACGGGAGGAGATCCGGGACTTTCCCGAGGTTTCCGAGGTCGAGGTGGTACGCCACTTCACCCGCCTATCGTCCTGGAACTACGGCGTCGATTCCGGCTTCTACCCCCTCGGCAGCTGCACCATGAAATACAACCCCAAGGTCAATGAAACGGCGGCCCGCAAACCGGGCCTCGCCTACATACATCCCTATACCCCCGCTGCGCTGTCCCAGGGGGCTATGGAGATCATCTACCGGCTGGAAAAGATGCTGGGCGAAATTTCGGGTTTCCCGGCGGTAACCCTCCACCCGGCAGCCGGAGCGCACGGCGAACTGACTGGCATGATGGTCATCCGCGCTTTTCACGAAAAGCAGGGAAATCCGCGCCGCAAGGTCCTGATCCCGGACACCGCCCACGGCACCAACCCGGCCTCGGCCATTCTTTGCGGCTACGAGGTCGTCTCCATCCCTTCCGACGGCTACCTCTCGGCCGAGGAAGTGGCAGCCCACATGGATGACGAAGTGGCGGCCCTGATGGTCACCAATCCCAACACCCTGGGGCTTTTCGAAAAAGAGATTGTCGAAATCTGCGCGGCGGTACACGCCAAGGGAGGGCTGGTCTACTGTGACGGCGCCAACATGAACGCCCTCATGGGGATCTGCAAGCCCGCCGATCTAGGCATCGACGTCATGCATTTTAACCTCCACAAGACCTTTTCCACCCCGCACGGCGGCGGCGGTCCGGGTGCGGGCCCTGTCGGAGTGACGACCGACCTCGAACCTTTCCTTCCCAACCCTCGGATTAGGCAAGAAAATGACGGCTTCCTGTGGGACGAAAATCGGCCCGACGCCATCGGCCGCCTGCGCGCCTATCACGGCAACTTCGGCATTCTGGTGAGGGCCTATACCTATATCCGCATGCTGGGAGCGGAGGGGCTGCGCCGGACCAGCGAGATGGCGGTTCTCAACGCCAACTATATCCGGGCCCGTCTGGAGCCCCACTATCATCTTCCCTACAAACAGCGCTCCCTGCACGAGGTGGTCTTTTCCGAGCAGCATCTGAAAGGCGGCTGCCACACCATGGATGCAGCCAAACGCCTCATCGACTACGGCTTTCATCCGCCGACCGTTTACTTCCCCCTGGTAGTCAAAGGGGCGATCATGATTGAGCCGACGGAGACCGAAACGCGGGAAAGTATTGATGAATTCTGCGACGCCATGATCCGTATCGCTGAAGAATCCGGGGAAAACCCCGAACTGCTCAAACGGGCGCCGGTTAATACCCGCACCCGCCGCATGGATGAGGCCCTCGCCGCCCGCAAGCCGAAACTAAGGTGGGAAAAGCATGCGAAAGAGTAATCTTTCTTGATGAAACCGGCTACACAATGAAAAGGGTTTGCGTTTTTGTCGCAAACCCTTTTTTCTTGCGGGGCAACCTTGTGCTTTTAAATTTATCCGCAGCACTTTTTAAACTTTTTTCCGCTTCCGCATGGGCAGGGCTCATTGCGCCCCACCTTCTTTTCAGCAAGCTTTGTTTCCGATGGATTCAACAATATCTCAAGGTCGATAATATCCTCAGGCTTATCCGGGTCCAATTTAATGGCATATTTCCAGTCATTTTCCTTGAATATTGCTCTAACCTCTTCCACTCTTTCTTCCGTTTGCACACTGACAACCGCTGGATTCTTTAAGGTCCCCAATTTCGCGGTCTTTTTTCCATCAAATATTTTTTCCATTTTTACACCATTCAGTTAATGTGAGATTCATCCACCCCGGTACCAGTTATTCGCAGTTTTTATAGACTTAAACCCTCTGATGCTTCCTGTCAATACAAGATATGTTTTCACATTGACGCAATAACCTGAAATGTTTCGGTTTTTCAGTCGGATAACCTTCCATGCAATGGTCCCCTCCGCCTCCGAAAGCCCCGGCGACCCAAGAGCCTTTCCCCCATATCTCCGCCCAAAAAGGGTGCCGGGCCTTATTTGCCAGGCGATGCTTAAAACTCTTTGGGAAAATGAAATTGGAGCGGGGCAGATTATACAGCCGATCTCATAAAAACAATGCCATTGCCGTTTTTCTGCCGGGGTATAGCAACGCTGGCCTCAAGACCTGAGTCAGCACGCATCACAGCCCCGGAAAAACAAATTTTATTTGAAATGATACCGTCCTGGTGCTAGAATTTAAAAGTATGAAATGGGTGGAAAACAGCTTTTATTTCATCCATTTATAATGGAAGAATTTTTGGGTGATAAAAATATCTTGTTCAACGCCGTTACAGGAAACCGGTTCACCCAAAGAAAACCTGTAAGTTCTTTAGAACAAAACTCAAGGTTCCACAATATCATTACACGTAAAAATTTATTGGGAACCTTTTAGAGGAGAAAAAAAAATGAAAAAGTATCGTTTTGAAGATCTGTGCAAAAAAGCTGAACAGGGCTACATTGTATCCGTCAGAAACCCTTCCGAAGGCAAGACTGCGGATGTCCTGTGCTGTTCTTTGGACCACATGGAAGTCTACACCAACGACGCCAAACGCGAGTGCTGGGATTTTCATCAGTGTGAGGAAATCACCGGCCGGACTTATCCTCAGGAGGACAAATGGGAAGGCTTTTCTAAATAATGCCGACCGGCCATAAAAGCCGATTTTAAAAAAATAGGCTGCTTAAAAAATCCCCGCAAACCAGTGGGGGTTTTTTTATTCCGGATTTTCCATCGACCGCATTTCGCCCATATTACCCAGTGCAGAGTTAAAATCCCTGAAGGCTGGCAGCGCATTGTTCCGCCGCCGGAAACCACAGCTGAAGCGAAAAACCGCCTTCATAAATAATATTATTTTGGGGACTGGATTTTTTTGCAAAAAATTAGTTTGACGCTATAATTTCAGTGCCTGTAATGACATATGGGTAAAAAGAGAGGTGGTCGGAGAGAAAGGAGGAAAAAAACAGAAAAAAAGTCACTGCTCCAATGCAACATGCCCCAAAGAATCGTTAGATTTACCCTTATTTTTTTATTTCAAGGAGAAAGTATGAGGAAGGTAGCATTTTTTACAGCCGTAGTATTTGTAGTGATCAGTTCCACCGTTGCCTTTGCCGGAAAGGCTCCTCAAAACGTGGTTGACCTGGCCAATTCCC
>ENA-OSEO01000364-OSEO01000364.1-sediment-metagenome-genome-assembly--contig:-NODE-364-length-121234-cov-7.497049_pt1 | contig 121234 bp, 94 predicted proteins | sample MGYA00237883_ERZ534232 | MGnify/ENA metagenome assembly ERZ534232
AGAAAACAACAACATAGCCATCCTATCTCGAAGAAATCCCTTACTCAAAGAGCTTCCAAACAATCCCATTTGATACAATCCGATCACAACCCTCCAACACCTACCATTGTACCCGATTGGGCGGTCCAGTCAATCCCCCGCGCCGATGATCCGTGCCTGAATCCGGGCGGTGACAGACGTGGCCGAGGCCCGGTCCGATAGCCTCGTGCCGGGCGGGCTGTCAACGGTGGACGGGCGGGGTTACAGGAGATGGACGGCATCCACATCATACAGGACCTGGACGGCCGGGCGCAAGGGGGCGTAGGCCCGCAGGTCGGCCAGAAGACGTCCCATAATCTGCGGATTCGGCGCCTGCAAGACGATCTGCATGCGGTGGCGGCCGTGCATGCGGCTGATGGTGGCGGGCATTGGCCCGCGGACCCGGATGTCGAGACGGCGGGCGGCGATGACCTCGTCAATACGGCGGGCCATCTCCTTGCAGGCCACTTCGAGCCGGTCGAACTTGGCATCCCGCAGATGCACCAGGGCCAGCCGCCAATAGGGGGGCAGGCGGCATTGATGACGGTGGGCGAGCTCGGCCTCGACGAACCCCTCGTAGTCCTGTTGCATCGCGAACCGGATCGCCGGCTGGTCGGGCAGAAACGTCTGGACAATGACCCGGCCGGGCTTCTCTGCGCGGCCCGAGCGACCGGCGACCTGGCTGATGAGCTGAAACGTCCGCTCATTGGCGCGAAAGTCGGGGATCATCAGGGCCGTGTCCGCGCTGATAATGCCCACCAGCGTGACGTTGGGAAAGTGCAGGCCCTTGGCGAGAATCTGCGTGCCGGCCAGTACATCCACGCGCCCGGCGGCGAAGTCTTCGAGGACCTCATAATAGCGATCAGGCCCGCCGGCCTCCATCGCGTCGCTGTCGATCCGCAAGACGCGGGCCTGGGGCAGTCTGCGGCCGACCTCCTCGGCGAGGCGCTGCGAACCCAGGCCCAGCATGATCATGCCGCCGCCACATAGTGGGCACGTGGTGGGCACCAGGGTCTTGCTCATGCAGTAGTGACATACGGCCACACCCCCCGCGAAAGGACGGCCTTGGGGATCATGGGGCGCGGGACGATCCGGGCGCTTGTGAAACGTCAGGGTGACGTCGCACTGGCGGCACCGCAGGCAGTAATGGCATCGCGGGCAGAAGATGAAGCTGCTGTAGCCCCGGCGATTCAGCAGAAGGATCGCCTGTTCGCCGCGGTCGAGGGTCTCCCGAAGGGCCTCTTCCAGTGCGTCGCTGAGCAGGCGGGGGCGTGTGGGCGAGTGTGCTTGGGCGGTCATGTCCACCAGATGCATGGTGGGCATCGGCCGATCCAGCACGCGGTGCGGCAGTTGCAGTAACTGAAAATGCTCGCGGTGGCGGCTGTTGTATAGACTTTCCAGCGAGGGCGTCGCCGAGCCGAGCAGGCAGTGCGCCCCGGCCGATTGCGCCCGCTTGATCGCCACGTCGCGGGCGTGGTAGCGCGGCACACTGTCCTGCTTATAGCCGGGTTCGTGCTCCTCATCCACCACGATCAGGCCCAGCCGCCGGACCGGTGCGAACACGGCCGAGCGGGCGCCGATGACCACGTCGGCCTGGCCGGCGCGGATCGTGCGCCACTGGGCGTTTCGCTGGGCGGCGGTCAGGCGGCTATGCATGACGGCGATCCGGCCGAACCGCCGGCCAAAGCGGTTGACCGTTTGCGCGGTCAGAGCGATTTCCGGCAGTAGCACGATGGCCTGCGTGCTTTGGGCCAGGGCCTTCTCGACGGCGCGGATGTAGACCTCGGTCTTGCCGCTGTCGGTCACCCCGTGCAGCAGGGAGACGCCGAACCGGCCGGCGGCGAGTTCCGTCTCAATGGCGGTCAGACAGTGCTTCTGATCGGCGTTGAGGGTTACGACCTCTTCATCTCGATACAGACCGGCCGGGACGGCGGGCAAGGCGCGGTAGACTTCGTGCCGCGTCATTCTCACCAGGCCACTCCGTCGGAGGTTCATCAGGGGCACTGAGCCGCACTCGGCCAAGGCCAGCAGGTCTGCGGCGGGCATGGCATGGTTTGCGTCGGCGGCGCCGTTCTCCCGCAATATCTCAAGGATCCGCCGCTGCTTGTGGCTCCGCAGGGGCGGATCGGGCTCCGCGTCACCGGCCAGGTAGAATCGCTTCTCGGTCTTGACGCCGATGTCCTTCCTGACGGCGGCGGGCACCATCGCCTCAAGCGTCTGGCCCAGCGGACAGACGTAGTAGTCGCTGATCCAGCGTGCCAGGTCCAGCAGCGCGGCATCCAGCAACGGCTCGGCGTCCAGCACGCGTTTGACGGCTTTCAGGCGGAAGTGGGCCCGCTGATCGGTCGCGGCGTCGTCGAGGACCTCCACGCAGAAACCCTGCACCGTTCGGTCACCTCTGCCGAACGGCACGGCCACGCGGCAGCCGGGCTCGACGGGCCACAGCGCTTCCGGCACGGCGTAGTCAAAACACTGATCGGCCCCCGTCGCCAGGGCCACGCGGATGACGTGCGCGGGCGGCTGCGACGATGGGTCCATGTCGAAGAGTTCCCTCGTCGTTCGTGCCGGCATGAGCTTTACTCCTGGCTGTGGGCCTACTTAAACAGCACGGCCAGGCGTTCCATCTGGTCGCTCTTGATGTACTCCTGCCTTGTCCAGACGGCCAGGTCCAGGCTGCGACGGCACGCGCACTTGGCATCTGCCAGCGGTTCGTCAAGCCGCAGCACGGCCTCGATCAGCTCGATCGCGTTAAGCGTCGCCGCGTCCAGGTTGGCAATGATCTCCCGCAGCAGATCGTGTCGGCCCTTGCCGCGCGGGTGCGGCTTCCAGGCATCGTAGTCGCTGACCAGGGCGATCAGCGCATAGCACATCTGGGCCTCACGGGCCAGTTTGGCCTCGGGCAGGGCGGTCATGCCGATCAGATCGCCCCCCCAGTCCTGGTGCATGAGCGACTCGGCCCGCGTCGAAAACTGCGGTCCCTCCATGCATACGTACGTCCCATCCTCGTGCGTCATGCCCCTGGTCTTGGCCGCGACCCGGCGCAGAATCTTCCGCAGCCGGCCACAACAGGGGGCGTCGAACTCGCAGTGGACGGCCGGGCCCTTCTCGAAGAACGTGCTTTGTCGACGGTAGGTTTTGTCGATGAATTGATCGACCAGCACCAGGTGCCGCGGCTCGATCTGTTTGCGCAGCGAGCCGACCGCCCCGGTGGCCAGCACCGTGGTGACGCCCAGGCTCTTGAGGGCAAAGAGGTTCGCCGCATAGGGCACGTGACTGGGTGAGAGAACGTGTCCCTCCCCGTGGCGGTTGACGAACGCCACCTTCCGCGGGCCGAGGTGACCCACGAGGATCGGGCCGCTGCACCGCCCGAAGGGCGTCCGCACCCGCCGCTGGCGGGCGTCCTCGATCTGCGTTCCCAGCACGTCCCCCAGCCCCGTGCCGCCGATAATGCCGACCATCTCTTCGGTCATGCGTCCATGCCTCCGACAATGCTCCGCCCTAACCGTGGATCAACCGCGATTCCTGCAATGCTGTCATCCCGGACTTGATCGGGCTGCACGCTCCATCCGCCAAGCGTGGATTCCCGCTTTCGCGGGAATGACGCGCGGGTGGGTGATCCGTCCAATCGTCAATAGGATACACGTTCGGGGGTCATTGTATCGTGGGTCGATCCGAATGCACGGGGCAATTACCGGGTCCAGGGACACAGGCGAGTATGGGGCCGCTTGGCGGTTGATTGACGGGCCGCGATGATTACAATGGGGAGTGTAAGAAAGCCTGGAGAGATTATGGGAGGTTATCATGCCGACGGTCAAGGATGTGCAGGTTCGAAAGCCCAGCGACGAGGAAGCCCGACAGTGCAAGACGTGGGACACGTGGGGCTGCGACGTCAGCGAGTTCCCCTGGGACTATACGCAGACGGAGACATGCCTGATCCTGGAAGGCAAGGTCACGGTCACGGACCGGCCCGCCGGCGCCGAGAGCGTCACGTTCGGCCCGGGTGACCTGGTCGTCTTTCCCGTCGGGCTCAAGTGCATCTGGAAGGTCACCGAGCCGGTGCGAAAACACTACAACTTCAGTTGATCGCCGGGCTTTTCGGCATGCCGGCGCTGTCCCCGCCCAAGTGTGGTGGACGGTGTGGAGGGCTCCGCAGGTCGTCGTCCGGCCAAATCACGCAAGAAGGCGGTTTCCAGGCGGCCTTGTTGCCCATAAAATGAGGCCAGGCCGAGCAACGATGTTCTCCGGCCCGGGGTGAGACCGTAACACCGTGAAAGGATGGGATCATGAAGAGCAAAGCGATAGGGTGGCTCTTGGCGGTGGTGGTGATCGGGGCCGGGGGGTGCGGTTCGGCTGTCAGCCCGCGGATCGCGGTGCTTCTGCCCGATATGTGCAACACACCCGATGGTATGGTCCTGGGCCCGGATGGGTTTATTTACCTGTCCTGCCCCAACTTCAACGATCCCAGTTACGCGCCCCGGATCGTCCGGATTTCGCCCGACGGCCAGCTCATCGACGTGGGCGAGTTGCCCGGCCATCCCGAGACGGGCAAGGTGGGCCCCTTGGGGCTCGATTTCGGGCCGGATGGGCATCTGTACGTAGCGGACAACCAGAGCATGTGGGGCTTTGACGACCACAAGTCGCGGCTGCTGCGGATACGAATGAACCAGGGACGGCCCGAAGGTGTCGAAGTCCTGGTGACCGGCTTCATCCAGGCCAATGCCGTCGCCTGCCATGGCGACAGCGTTTACGTCACCGAGAGCTCGCTGGATTTGAGTGCCGATCCCATGCCCAGCGGCGTGTACCGGTTCCGCCTCAGCGAGTTCCAGGGCGAGCCGATCGACCTGACCCGGACCGCCGCCGAGCACCTGGTTGTCAAGTTCTACACTGACAACCCCGACTGGCGCGTCGGGGCCAACGGCCTGGGTTTTGACCAGCAGGGCAACATGTACGTATGCAATTTCGGCGAGGCGTCGCTGCTGCGCTTCGGCTTTGGGCCGGATGGCAACGTCGTTTCCCATGAGGTGGTTGCCCGCGGTCAGGGCATGGAGAGCACCGACGGGCTCAAGGTGCATCCGAGCACCGGGGCCGTCTACATCGCCGACTACGTGGGCAACGCCGTGCACAAGGTCGACCCAAAGACCGGCCAGGTCACCACGTTGTGGAAGAACGAGAACAACTCCGGCGGTATCGGGGGTCTGTTGGATCGGCCCAGCGAGGTCTGCCTGCGGGGTAATTGGATTTATGTGGCCAATATCGACCTGCCGGGACAGGGCAATGAATACGATGCGCCGCACACGCTGTCGGTCTTGCCTCTACGGTAGGCGCCGGCCGCGGCGCGTTGGGGGCATGCATGGGGAAACGCGAATACACGGCCTATCAGAAGCAGGTCATTCGGGACTACTACGCCCAGCGTGACACGATCCTGCTGGGGCGCCTGCAGGAGCTGGTCACTGAGCTTTTTCTGGCCCAATCGCCCAAGCAGACCGAGCGGCTCTGGCAGCGGGCCGCCGAGGCCATGACCAAGCTCAAGATTCCGCCGGCCATCCGCGAACACATTCTGGGCACGCGGGATATCGAGATATTGGCCAAGAACGTGGCCGAGTGGGTCCGGACGGCCGAAAAGGGCTAATCCGCCCCCGCCGCCGGGCCGATACACGATGCAGGCTGGACCATTTCACGAAAGGGAGATTCTATGTTTGAGACACTCGACAAGATGTTTCTGGCGGGCCTGGGAGCCCTGTCGATGACCCAGGAAAAGGCCGAGCGGATTTTCGACGAGTACGTCAAACGGGGCCAGGCCGAAAAGGGCAAACGGTCGGGCTTCGTCAAGGAAATGATGGACTCGGCGGAGAAGACCCGTCAGGACCTGGAAAAGCTTATCAGTGAGCAGGTGCGAAAGACCGTGGAGGGGTTGCACCTGGCCACCCGCGAGGACATCCAACGGGTGGAGCAGAAGCTGGATCGCCTGGCCGCCAAGGAGTAGACCTTGTTGCAGCCCTTTCATCGCCTGCGGCGCACGGTGGCGCAGATGCGGCGTTTGCGCCACATCATGACCGTGCTGGCAAAGTATGGCTTTGAAGAGGTGGCCACGGTTGTGAACCGTCGGTTTCGCGTGGCGTTCGGCACGCGCCGCCTTCGCCGCGCCGCTGAGCAGGAGGTCCTGGCGCAGAGCCCGGCGGCCCGGGTGCGGCTGGCCATGGAGGAACTGGGCCCGACCTTCATCAAGATGGGCCAGTTGCTCAGCACCCGCCCCGACCTGCTGCCGGTCGAGTACATCGAACAGCTCGAGAAGCTCCAGGATCACGTTTCGCCCGAGAAGCCTCAGGTCATCCGGGCGGCGCTGGAGGAGCACCTTGGGGGTCCACCTGAGGAGGTGTTCGCCTGGTTCGATCCCGAACCCATCGCCGCGGCCAGCATCGCCCAGGTCCATCGCGCCCGCACGCATGATGGACGGGAATGCGTCCTGAAGACCCGTCGGCCGGGCATCGGCGAGACGATCCGGACCGAGTGTGAGATCCTGGAGAACGTCGCCGGTTTGGTCAAGGCGAGGTTCACGTTGCCCGAGAACTTTGACCCGCAGCGGATGGTCCGCGAGTTCAGCCGGGCCGTCGCGCTGGAGGTGGACCTGGCCAATGAACGCCGCAACCAGAAGCGGTTCATCCGCAACTTCGCCGACGATGAAACGGTTCACGTCCCGGAGGTGTTCGAGGAATACTGCACCGAGGGCCTGCTGGTCATGGAGTATATCGAGGGGATTAAGCCCAATGAGATCGCGGCGCTGCGGCGGGCGGGACTGGACCCGCCGCTGGTGGCGCGCCGGGGGGCCGATTTCGTTCTGCGGCAGGTCTTCGAGTTCGGCTTTTTCCACACCGATCCGCATCCGGCCAATTTCCTGGTCATGCCGGACAACGTGTTGGCGCCGTTGGACTTTGGCCAGGTTGGCCGACTGACCCGTCAGGACCGCCAGCTTCTTCAGTCGGTCGTTATTGCGATCGTGGACGGCGACGTGGGCAAGATCGTCCAGGCGCTCGAGCGAGCCGAGATGCTGTCCGATGACGTGTCGCTTGTCGGCCTGACGCGGGCCATCGAGACGTTGCTCGACACCTATTCCCACCTGCCGCTGCGGGATATCCCGTTCCGGGAGGCGATCGGGCAGGGCTTTGAGATCATGCGGTTGCATCACATACGGCCGCCGGCGGATTTCACGCTCATGCTCAAGAGCTTGATGACAATTGAGTCATTCGCCCGTGCGCTCGACCCAGACTTCCAGATCATCGAGCACCTCAAGCCCTACGCGCGGCGATTTACCTTGCAGGATATGAGCCCCGGCACCATGCTGCGGCACCTGCGGCGGATGACCCAGGACGCGGGCCAATTGGCCTCCCGTCTGCCCGACGACGCCGCGGCCATCATCGGCAAGTTCCGCCGCGGACAGTTCCGCGTACACGTGCACCATGAGCACCTGGAAAACCTCAACAAGACGCTGGACAAAAGCTCCAACCGCATCAGCTTCGCGCTGATCACTGCGGCTTTGCTGATCGGCTCGAGCTTGCTGATCGCTCAGGAGGGCACGTTTTTCGGTCTGTTCCACCTGCAGACGCTGGGGGTCATGGGCTACCTGGTTGCGGCCGTGATCGGGCTGGGCCTGCTCATTTCGTTCGTGGGTCGAGATCGCATGTGAGCGATCGAGCGGCCCGTTGCCTTTCGGCGCTTTGGATGCGATACTGTCGGCCGATGGGGGCGCGGTGCTTGGCCGGCCCCCGGGAGATGGCATGAGCGAGGCGCGTATTCTTATCCTGTCGGTCGGCGCCGGCAGCGGCCATAACCGGGCCGCCCAGGCATTGCACAAGGCCTTCAGCCAGTTGCCGCAGGTCGCGTGCGTGGAATGGATCGACTGCCTGGACTACGCCAGCCGACCCTTCAGGGACCTCTACTCGCGGCAGTTTCTCTGGTTGGTTCGCACGGCGCCGGCTCTGTGGGCCTGGGCGTTCGAGAAGACCGATGTGCCCTGGCAACAACGGCACCTCCGCGAGTTGCTCGAGCGCCTCAACACCCGCGCCCTGGTCCGCAAGATAGAAAGCTTCGCCCCAACGGCGTGCGTGTGCACGCATTTCACCCCGGCGGTTATCATCGCTCGTATGCTCGGGCGACAGACCCTCGCCGCCCATCTGTCGGTCATCGTCACCGACTTCTACGTTCACGCCAGTTGGCTCACGCGGCGGGTCTGCCGGTATTTCGTGACGCACGAAGAGAACCGTGTCCAGCTCGAAGCAGCGGGCGTGCCCGGTGACCGCATCTCCATCACGGGCATTCCCATCGATCCGGTCTTTGAGAACCCGCCGGATCGTTCCGGCGTGCGGCAGAGTTCGGGACTGCGGGAGGATCGACCGGTCATCCTGCTCTGTGCCGGGGCCGCCGGCGGCGGCCGGCCTGAAGCCATCCTCCGGTTTCTGGGGGCCATCCGAACGCCGGCCCAGTTCGTCATCGTCTGCGGCCGTAATGAAAAGCTCAGGACCCACTTGAGCCAGGCCGTCGGCCGTCAGGCAACCGGCCACGATGTCCGCATCCTGGGCTACACGGACCGCATCCATGAATGGATGGCCGCGGCCGACGTGTACATCGGCAAGCCTGGAGGTCTGAGCACCGCCGAGTGCCTCGCCAGCGGCCTGCCCATGATCGTCTGGGATCCGGTGCCCGGTCAGGAGATCTTCAACGCCGGCTACCTGGTCGAGCACGGTGCCGGCTGGGTGCCCAGCTCCGGCGAAACCCTCCCGTGGAAGGTCGATCGGTTGCTGCGGGACCCAGCCCGCCTGACGGCCATGAAACAGGCCGCCCGTGGCGCAGGCCGACCCGACGCCGCGCGCCGGATCGTGCGCAACGTTCTGGATTACATCGGAGAACCGGCCGTCCTGGTGGGCTCCGGTCCTGCCGCACACGCCGCCGACGCGCCGGCACTGTAGCCTGGCTAGCTGTCCGTTGAAAAACACACGGGCACAGAAACCGGCCCTTGTTGTCATTCCCACGGAAGCGGGAATCCACGCTTTGCGGGCAGAGTACACGCCACGCGTCGAGCGTGGACCCCGGATCAAGTCCGGGGTGACACTTTCTCAACAGGCTGCTAGTCGCACGCCCGTCCGTTGGCGTAGGCGATGCTTCCGCGCCCCCTACGCCCCGCCTCGTCTCGCCACGAAGCCTTGCGTGGTCAACCCTGTCGCCGACGAGGTTCCCGCGATTCGTGCCAGGTACGCCGGGCCCAACCGCTCGACGTGCTCGCGGACGTTGTCGAAGTAGTTCAGGTGCACCTGCTCGTCGTCGATGATCTCCTCGAACATCTTGGCGCTGGTGCTGTCCCCAGCATCGCGGCAAACCCCCAGAAATCCATTATAGGCGACAATGGCCCCATCTTCGAGATCCACGTCGAAGGGGAACACCTTCTCTACGGCTTGCCCCCGCTCGACCTTCCCGTCCGGATCGGCCACCGGCTCGCCGCCAAGCTCCTTGATCCGTTCGGCGAACATCTCCGCGTGACGCATTTCGTCGATCGCGATCAGCTTGATGTTCGCGGCCAGCTCACCGTAGTCCATGTCGTCCAGGTTGTAATGCTGGTTCATGTATTGCCCGATGGCCTGCAATTCCATCGCGCGGGCCTTGTTCAGAACCTCCACCACCTTCTGTCGTGCCTGCTTTGCCTTCTCTGTGGCCATGCCTTTGCCTCCTTGTGTTTCTTCGCGTGCCATGCCATGTCTATGAGCTTAATAAACCCGTCCCGGTATCCCTGGACCCTTTGGCCGCCGCGGGCGGTTCAGCGTTTCGGCGGTTCGAGATACAGTCCGAACTCGCCGATCGCCGGAACCGACCGACACTCCAGGATGCGCACCCGCACCCGGTCCGTCGTGACCGTTTCGATCCGGCAGATGCGCTTATAGCCGACGACCGTGCTCTCGGCAACCGTTTTCCATCCATCCTCGACGCCGACGTCCACGGCAAACCGCCCGATCCGCTGACCGAAGTCGGCGATCGGTTCTTGCAAGACGATGCGGTTGAACCGCCGCGGTTCGGGCAGCATCACGACCAAATCCACCGGCGCCTCGCGCTTGGGCATCCAGCACGTGGCCGGGTCGCCGTCCAGTATACGGGCCGGCTCCCGGCCCGGTTCGCTGGGGGCCGAGCAGTGTGCTGTCGCCCCCGTCGCCAGGTTGTGGGCGAAGGTCTCACGCAGCACACGCCCCACCTCCTGCAACACCTGCACATCTCGGTCGGCGAACCGACCCCGGCGGTCGGGCGGCACGTTCAGGAGAAACACGGTGTTGCCGCCCACCGACCGGTACCAGATATCCAGGATTTCCTCGGCGGGTTTGACGTGCTGTTGCTCATCCCGCCAGAACCACCCGTGGCGGATGGAGGTGTTCGTCTCGGCCGGATACCAGTGCAGCACACCGCCTTTACCGAGCACCTCGGCGATCCGCTCGAGACTGCCCAGGTCGGCCGCCTGCATGTCCGGCCAGGCCCACTTGCCGGGCGGTGCTCCGATGGGGATGACACTCCACTCGGCCGGGCGCGTCCAGCCGGCCTCATTGCCGCACCAGCGGACATCCGGGCCCTTGATTGCGATCACGGCCTGTGGGGCCAGTTCGCGGATCATGTCGTACCATTGACTATGGGTGTACTGCTGGCCGCCCTTGCGCTTGGGGTGCGCGCCGTCGAACCACACCTCGTGGATCGGGCCGTATTCGGTCAGCAGCTCGAAAAGCTGGTTCATGAAGTATTCGTTGTAGTCGTCCACCTCCACCTCGAAGGTGCGCGGGTTCTCGAACGGCCGACCCTCCACCGGCCGGGGGATCGTCCGTTGGCTGTAGGCGCTGCCGTTCCCATAGAGCCCCTCCGGATGCTCGATCTGGTACAGGTCCGCCGGCGACAGGTAGACCCCCAGCTTCAGGCCGTATTTGCGGCACGAGGCCGCCAATTCGCGCAGCACGTCGCCCCGCCCGTCCTTCCACGGACTCGACGCCACGCTGTGCCGCGTGTAGCGGCTGGGCCACAGACAGAACCCATCGTGATGCTTGGCCGTGAAGAGGATCAGCCTCATTCCCGCGTCCTTGGCGACACGGCACCACTGGTCCGTATCCAGGTCCGTCGGCTGGAAGATGGCCGGGTCCTCGTGCCCATCGCCCCATTCCACGCCACGGAACGTGTTGACCCCGAAGTGCACAAAGCAGGTAAACTCCAGCTCCTGCCAGGCCAATTGCCGCGGGTGCGGCCGCACGGCGATCGCCTTCTCGATCAACGCCTCCCGATCCAGCTCCGCCGCCACACAGGGCCAAACCAGGCCCGAGAGACCGCAGAATACAACCGACCAACGCTTGAACATCCCAGAACCCTCGCACAAAACCCATGCAAATGATGGCCAGATCGGCCGAAAAACATTTCCGACTGGCCGGGCGTACAGTATACTATGCGAGTAGGCTCTTTGACAGTGGAAGATGGGGGCGAATGGCATCGACCGGACAGGTAGAAGGTCGGGCTGCATGCCCAGGACGCCGGTTGGCCTGGTAAATCATCCGGCACCACATTAACTGGCAACTACCAGTACAGTATGGCGGCCTAATTTAGGCGGCCCGTCCTCACGCGCTGTGCCCGTCGGCGTGTGAAGGGCGTCAAACAGCGGGCTGGCCCGCGGGGTGGTCCGCGACCCAAGGGCGAGATGCAGCGGACTGGCCAAGGTCGTAGCCTGTCGTTTGGCGACGGCCGAGGCGAGATTTAAAAAAGCGACTATGCATGTAGATGCTCGACTGGAAATGTCACGGGACGGGGGTTCGAATCCCCCCGCCTCCAGTGGACATAGCCCCTCAACCCCTTTCAACGAACACGGGGCACACGCTCATGGCGGGGAAGGGTTCTTTGTATCTCCTTGTTCTCCTGAGATTCCTGTCCACTGCCACGGTTTGCCCCTGCGCGCACGGCTGGCCCTGCTTAGTCGAAAAGCCCGGTTGAAAAAGGTTTGCTATATCCCCCACATAGGATAAGATTGCCTGCCGGGTAGTGTGCGGTCGATCAGGAGGTAGCCGTCGTGTACTGACAGGCCAGGAGAAAAGAGAATGCACCCTCTGCAGTGCAAGACAGTATTCCCCGTTATTCTCTTTGCAGCCATGCTGCCCGCGGCACTTGCAGCGGACCGCGCGAGCCTGAGCGATCTGGAAATCCCGGATATCAGCCGGAGAATCAACGCCTTCACCCTTGATCTGTTGAAGCAGCAGGCCGAAACGGTAGACCAGCCGGCGAATCTCATCTTGTCGCCTCAGAGCATTTTCCATGGCCTGGCCATGAGTTACATCGCCAGCGGAGGGGCCACGCAAAAGGAACTGCAGGAGGTCTTTCACTTTCCGCAGGAGAACGAGCCGCTCCTCAATGGGCTTGCCGATCTCCGGCGGCAAGTGGGGGCCTCGGCCGGACACGAGAGGATCGATGTCGGTATCGCCAGTTCGGTCTGGCTCGATGAGACATACGCTGATTTTCGACAGGACTACCTGAACACGGTGCGGCGTTTCTTTGGCTCGTCCCTCTACCGGGTCAGATTTGAACAGAGGGAGTTGGTCAGCGACCTGATCAATGAGTGGGTTTCCGCGAGCACTCACGGACGGATTCAGACAAGTGTTGGCCCCGGCGACTTTGAGTCCCCAAGCCAGCCCGGGATCGTGGAAGGATCCGGGCTCGTCACGGTGAATGCCGTCTATTTCAAGGCCGACTGGGCAAGTCAATTCGACAAGCGCGCCACCGGCCAGTATCTCTTCCACCTCGATCCGCAAACGACCGTGCAGACGTTAATGATGCACCAGCGGTCTTTGCTGCGGTACGCCGAGGATGATCAGCGGGCCTTCTTGCAGTTGCCGTATATCGACCAGGTCTACTCGATGTACGTCATCCTCCCAAAAAGTATTTGGCCTGTCGGGAAACTGGTGGATGCCCTGACCATCGAGGCCGTCATGGGACTGCAGGGCCGGGCATCCACGCGTTACGTTGATGTTCTTCTCCCGAAGTTCGAAATCAGGAGCCATCTTTGCGCCAAGGCTATCCTGTCGGATATGGGAGTGGAGTCGGCGTTTCGTAGGCAGATGGCTGACTTTGATAAGATGATCATTGGGAACATCAAGGCGTTTGGAGTATACCTCCGCGAGGTCTATCACGATGCCTGGATCAATGTCCACGAAGAGGGCGCCGAGGCGGCTGCCGCGACGTCAACCATACAATTCTCATTCGGATGCAGCGCCGCAGCGCCCCCAACTCCCGTACCGTTTCACGCCGATCATCCATTCTTGTTCATCATCGTGCACAACGAGAGTCGGAGCATTCTCTTTGCCGGTTGGATATCAGACCCGCAGGCGCTCGCACCGGCAGACAGCCGTCTTTAACCGGGTTTCGTGCCGGGGGATATCAGGAAAAAACCATGAAAACCATCGCCATTGTGTTCGTGTTGCTTTTTGCCACGTCGTGTCTGGCCACCGGGTGGAATGATTTCGAACTCGACATCGGAGACGGCTATCGGGTGTTCCGTGCGAACAGCATGGACGTCTGCATCGGTACACCCGACGGGCGCATCATCCTCAACCCGAATGACTATGAGGGTGTCGGACCCGTCAGCCGATATATCACGACGGCCAGGTTGATCTTAACGAAGAACCTCGGACGAAAGGCTCGAAACCTATTTGAGGGCGACACATTCGAAGATATTGATCCCACCAAGGAGTTCTACTTCATCATTGTCAAAGGAAGCAACGACGTGCGCGGTCCATATTCCCAGGCCGAGTTCGCCACACTTCCGGATGTCGTCAGTCTGGGTAAGCTCGACTGGCGCGTTCCGAGGAACCCCAACTTCTGGCTCCCGCTGATTGGAGGCCTTGTGCTCATCGCCATGGTCATCCCTATTCTTGCGGTCAAGTACTTCTGGATTACCATCCCCCTCCTTCTTGGGTTCCTTCTGCTGATGGGACGCCTCAGAAAGCAGCGGAGAACACAATTCTCAGGCGGAGGTCACACGAGCATTCATTGAAGCCGAGCCGGTCGGCCCCGGACTCCGCCATCCCCAGACCCGTGGGCGTACCGGGAGAAGGTTCGACTGCAGTACGTGCGTGCCCCGCGCGCCGAGGGCCGGAACCTGGGCTCTGGACCTCAGCCCACACCGGACGGTCGCCGTCACTCGCGTGTGAGGATGCGACAGCCGAAGACGCCGCCGGCGGTTTTGCCGGGGTGCGCCTGGAAGCGCACGGTGATCTTCTCCTTGCCGCGCAGCATCTCCTCGGGCAGCGGGTACGCCACGTCGAAGAACCGGCCCGGGGCGTTGCGGTTGAGCACTTGGGTCGCGAGCTTCTGGCCGTCGACGAGCACATCGAACTGCCGGTCGCCCGCGTCATCGCCCCAGTAGGTGCACACCAGGTCCAGCGGCTCATCGGCCGCGACCTTGAGCTCGAAGCTGAACCACCCGCCATTGCGGGCATCCCGCCAGCCGCGGCCGTTATGCGTCCCCGCATAGGTCTGCTCGCCGGCGAATCGGTGATCCCGTTCGGGCTGCATCTCGCCGGGCTGCACGAAATCGACCGTCCGGGCCTCAAGCTCGCGCCGCCGCTTCTGCTCGGCCTCGTAGGCGGCCTGCCGCTCGTTCCATTGCTCCTCGGTAAAGCGATCAAAGTACACCGAGTACCACTGCCCGTGCAGCCGGTAGAGGGGGATCAAGGTGAAGTCCGAGGGCCGCCCCACGCCGACCGTCTTGAACCGCAGCATCGGTCCGGGCACGCGCTCGATCCAGTTCGACGGATCGGGGTCCTGCGTCATGAGCACCGGCACCCAGGGCTCCGGCTTGCGGTCGCCGAATTCCCCGGCCAACACCAAGGGCCCATACAGGATCGCAATGCGGTCGGGGTTGTCGGGCATGGCCTCGATGCGCAGGCTTATGGGCAGCTCTATCGCGATGCGGTCCCCATCCTGCCAGGTCCGCCGCAGCTCGATATAGCTGCCCGGCTGGACCGAGACCTCCTGCGGTTGGCCGTTGACCCGAAGCGTGACCTCGCCGGTTGCCCAGAAGGGCCGGCGAATCCGCAGCGTCGATTCCAGCGGACGTTCCAACCGCAGGCTCAGACGCACCCGACCCGACTCGGGGAAGCGGGTCTGCTGCCGCAGCCGCAGTCCCTGTTCGGGCCAGTTGAGCATGGAGGCGATGAACAGGTTCACGTACAGATCGGCCCCATGATGCGAGTAGATCTGCTCGCCGTAGCGGACGTGGTTCTCCATGCCCGTACCGGTGCAGCACCAGAACGCGTCGAAGGGCGTGGAGTAGCTCTTGCGGGCACCCTGGGCCAGCGGGAGGAAATAGCAGGTCATGCCATCCTCCGGATTCTGCGAGGCCAGGATATGGTTCAGCAGCGCCCGCTCATAGTAGTCCATGTAGCGGGCCCGGCCCGTCCAGGCGAACAGAGGGCGGGTGAACTTGAGCATGTTATAGGTGTTGCAGGTTTCGGTGGTGTTCTCGCTGAGCCGGTCGGCCAGCGTATCCGGCGGGCCGAAGTATTCGCGGTGGCTGTTGCCACCCGTGACGTACGTGTGGTGATCGACGATCGTATCCCAGGCGAACCGGGCGATCGTGCCATACCGCTCTTCGCCGGTCAGCTCATATCGGCGGGCGCAACCGATGAGCTTGGGAATCTGCGTGTTGGCGTGCACGCCGGGAAACGCATCCCGTTCCTGGCTGAGCGGGTCGAGGATGGCCTTGTGGTAGAAGGCATCGGCCAGCTTGAGGTACTTCTTGTCGCCGGTCAGGGCGTAGACGTCTGCGGCCAGCTCGAGCATGCCGCCATGCTCGCAGGCCAGCATCCGCTGGATCTGCTCATCATTGAGGTCATCCACCACGGTCCAGGCCCAATCCGCCAGTTGGATCAGCACCGTCCGGGCGGTCTTGTTGTCGCAATGGAGGTAGGCGTCCCGCAACCCGGCCATGAGCTTGTGCGTAGTGTACCACGGCACCCACAGCCCGTTCAGATCGAAGCCCTTGGAGCGAATCTCGCCTCGGGCCACCTCCTCGAAGACCTTGTGGCCGTTGGGCATGCCGCCGACGTAACCGTCGCCGTAGGTCTTCTGGCACAGGACCAGTTCGTCTACGATGTAGTTCACTCTAGCTAGGAGCCGTTCATCGCCCGTCGCCGCGTAACCCAGCGAGCATGCGGACAGATAATGCCCCAACGAATGGCCGGAGATGGTGTCCCGCTCCCAGCCGCCGTAGATGGGGCCCTTGGGTTCCAGGCCGGCATATTCGCGGAAACGGGACAGCAGACGGTCGGGCTCGAGACGCACCAGCCAGTCAATGTCCTTCTCCATGGCGTGGCGAAACGGCCCGTCGAGCAGGCGGACCCGATCCAATGTGAACGGCTGGGCCTGGATCGCTACCGTAGGGTCCACCTGAAACGAACCGCCTGCCGCCCGTCCCGCGATGCAAGCGCAAGTAATAACAACCATCCATCCACTCATCCGGATCATCCGAGTTGTGGAACGCATACCATCATCTCCCAATTCATGAACCCTGACTGAGGTGCTCCGGTGGTATCCGGACGAGCTTCTATTGTACCGGTGAGTGCGGGCGACGCATGACCAGAATGCGTTTTTCTTCCGCCATTTTGCGAACGCTTGGTGCTTGCAAACGGCCCACCGCCGTCTAAAATAAAGTGGTTTGTGAATGTGGTCTTCAGCAGCGAGGCGCTGTATGCATTTTACAAAGATGCACGGCTTGGGCAACGACTACGTGTACGTGGACTGCTTCACCGAGCAGGTGGCTGATCCCGCGGACCTGGCGGTGCGGATCAGCAACCGGCATTTCGGTGTCGGCTCGGACGGCCTGATTCTGATCCATCCCTCGGACGTGGCCGATGCCCGGATGCAGATGTTCAACGCCGACGGCTCGGAGGCCCAGATGTGCGGCAACGGCATTCGCTGCCTGGCCAAGTACGTTCACGATCACGGCCTGGTCGAGCCGGGCGGGCCCTTCAGCGTGCCGGGCAAGGGCACCTTCGACGCCTCGTTGCGGATCGAGACCGGCCGCGGCATCCTCACGCTGGGCCTGCGGCGGGGGGCGGACGGACGCGTGGAGCAGGTGTGCGTGAACATGGGTCAGCCCATCCTCGCCGGGCCCGATATCCCGGTGGCCCTGCCCGTGGACCCGGTCGTGAATGAACCGATTGACATCGAGGGGACGACCTGGACGATGACGTGTGTGTCGATGGGTAATCCGCACGCGGTGTTCTTCGTGGAGGACCTTCACGCCGTCGACCTGGCCCGGCTGGGGCCGGTGGTGGAGCACCACGCGATGTTCCCCGAGCGGGTCAACGCCCACTTTGTGAAGGTCGCCGGCCCCGAGGAGTTCACGATGATCACGTGGGAGCGGGGCAGTGGGATGACGCTGGCGTGCGGGACGGGGGCGTGTGCGTGTTGCGTCGCGGGGGTCCTGACCGGACGGACCCAGCCGCGGGCCCTGGCGCATCTACCCGGCGGCGACCTGGAGCTGTATTGGTGCCCGGAGGATAACTGCGTCTACATGACCGGCCCGGCGGTGGAGGTCTTCCAGGGCGAGTGGCCCGAATAGGCGCTGGCGGGCCGTGTGGCGCCGGAGGGAGGCTTGATGTGCTCCGGCCCGTCAATGACAAGAGCCCAAGGAAACCCGGATGGAAGGACACTTCACGATCCTCGACTGGCTGGTGCTGGGGGTGTACTTCGCCGGGACGATGGCGATTGGCGTGTTGTTCCATCGCCGCAGCCGTTCGGCGGAGGGCTTCACAGCCGCCGATCGCTCGCTGCCGGGCTGGGTGTGCGGGCTGAGCATCTTCGCCACGTACCTGAGCAGTATCAGCTTCCTGGCCCTGCCGGGAAAGGCCTACGCCTCCAACTGGAACGCCTTCGTGTTCAGCCTGTCGCTGCCGGTCGCCACGTGGCTGGCCGTGCGGTTCTTCCTGCCGTACTACCGGCGCAGCGGCGAGGTTTCCGCGTATGCTCTGCTCGAGCACCGCTTCGGGCCGTGGGCGCGGGGGTACGTGAGTCTGTTTTACCTGCTGACGCAATTGGCCCGCATGGGCGTGGTGATGTACCTGATCGCATTGTCGCTGCACGTGCTCCTGGGGTGGCGCCTGTGGACGATCATCCTGGTTACCGGCCTGTCCGTGACGGCCTACGCCCTGATCGGCGGCATCGCGGCGGTGATCTGGGCCGATGCCGTCCAGGCGATCGTGCTCATGGGCGGCGCGGGGCTGTGTGCGGTCCTGATGTTGGTGCTCATGCCCGGCGGGGCGGGGCAGGTGTTCACCGTCGCCGCCGAGCACCACAAGTTCAGCCTGGGCGCGATGAACTGGTCCTGGACGGCGCCGACCTTCTGGATGGTGCTGCTGTACGGCGTGGTCATCAACCTGCAGAACTTCGGCATCGATCAGAGCTACATCCAGCGGTACATCGCCTCGAAGTCTGATCGCGAGGCCCGCAAGAGTCTGTGGCTTGGCGGCCTGCTGTACGTGCCGATCTCGGCCCTGTTCTTCTTCATTGGCACCGAGTTGTTCGTCTTCTATCGCACCCAACCCCAGGCACTGGACGAGGTGCGTCAAATCGCCGCCCGGCGCGTGCTGTTGCAGAAAGGCGTGGATCCGGCCGACCCCGGTTTTGAGGCGGCTTTTGAGGCGCAAAGCCGGACGCTGAAACCCGATCAGGTAGGTGATGCGGTCTTCCCGCACTTCATCGGGCGGATGCTGCCGCCGGGCGTGACGGGGTTGCTGATCGCGGCGATCTTCGCGGCCGGGATGAGCACCGTCTCGACCAGCCTGAACTCGTCGGCCACGCTGGTGGTCGGCGATTGGTACCGTCGCTATATTCGACCGCAAGCCCAGGCCGCCGAGACGCTCACAGCCCTGTACGTCGCCACGGCGGTCTGGGGCGTGGCGGGCACGGCCGTGGCCTTGTGGATGACCCGCGCCGGGGGCAGCGTGCTGGACGTGTGGTGGACCTGGTCGGGCATTCTCGGCGGGGGCATGCTGGGCCTGTTCCTGCTGGGGCGGATCAGCCGTGCGGGGAACGCCCCGGCCGTGCTCGGCGTGCTGCTGGGCCTGTTCGTGATTGCCTGGGCCACCCTGTCGATCAAGACCGACTGGATCCCGTCGGCCTGGCGGTGGGGCGTTCACGAATTCGTGATTCCGGTCGTGGGCGTCACGACGATCCTTTTGGCAGGTCTTGTCCTCACGACGGCGGGCTGGACCACCGCTCGCTTACGCGGTTCGGGACACGGTCCGCGATAAGGAGCATCCCGACCGTCGGACCGGTGCCCTGTCAGGGACGTACGCCGATATCCGGAACGGCCGGCTCCCAGTCAACCCGCGAGGCCCCCAGGAGCGTCCCGGTCGCGTAGGCCAGGTCCACCAGGGCGATTTCGTACTCGACCAGGGCCCGAATCTCCCCGCTTTGGGCGTTGGCGAAGTTCGTTTGCGCCTGGAGCACGTCCGTGCTGGTCCGCTCGCCGACCTCGAACTGGCGGATTTCGGCCTGGTAGAGCCGCCCTTGCAGGAGGGCGTTCTGCCGGTTGGCCAGAATCTGCTGCCAGTTGGTCTCCACCTGATCCAGGGCGGCGAGCACCTCCTGTTTGACCAGCAGTTGCTGAGCCTCCTGCGTAGCCAGGTGCTGACGACGTTGATAAAGCGATCTGCGTAGTTGGCTGCGGGCCCGCTCGTTGCCCAAGGGCACCGACAGCGTCAGGCCCATTCGGTGATCCTCAAAGTTCTTGTCAAACAGCATGTCGTAGGAATCCGGCCCGGTTGGTCCCACCCCGTTGATGTTGTACGTGTATTGCAGGGAGACCAGGGGCAGGGTCTGGTTACGCAGGTAGTCGATGGTGCTCAGGTTTTGGAGGATCTGCAACTCCAGCCGGAGCAGATCAATGCGGTTGTCCATCGCCTGGGCAACCATCTGCCGCTGTTCGAAATCGTAATGGACCGGATCGGGCAGCGTGGCGGGGACCACGACCGTTTCGCTGTCGATGGGCATGCCGGGCTTGTTGAGCATGCGTTTGAACTCCCGCTGCCGGTCCCGCAGGGCATTCTCGGCGGTGATGATCGCGGCCAGTTGCTGTGCCAGTCCGGCCTCGGCCCGAAGAACCTCGACGCTGGCCATCTCGCCGGCCTCGACAAACCGCTCCGCCCGCTCCAGTTGGGCCTTGGCCAGCTCGTATTGCTGCTCTCGCACCTCCAGCTCGCGTCGAGCCGCGTACAGACGCCAGTATGCGCGGTCGGCGGCGGCGACCACGGCAATCACCTCCAGCTTGGTCGCCAGATCCACCTCCTGTTGAGCATATCGGGCGATCCGAATGCTGTGCATGGTGATCCGCTGTCCGGCGTTGCGCAACAAGGGCTGGCTGATCGACATCGCGAAGGCGTTGGTATACCAGGGGTCCGACCCGACGTTCAAGCTCCGGCGGCGGGCATCGGCCATGTTGAAGGTCAACGTGCCACCGGTTCGCAAAGGCACCTGGACCCCGTAGCGACTGTTCCACGACCGCGTTTGCGAGCCGCTGATGCTGGGCAGATACAGCCCCTCGCCGATCGGCACGAAATCCTGCTGCGGCTGGTCGCTGCGCGACAGGCTGGCATCGAAGAAGAAGACGGATTCAAACTTGGCCTCCTCGGCGCTGACGTCCTGAGCGGCGATGGTGGGGGCCAGTAATTGCACCTTCAGGTCCAGGTTGTTCTCCAGGGCCAGGGCCCGGCACTGCTCGAGTCTCAGGGTCACGGCCTCGGCGGCCGGTTCGGTGGCCGCGGGGCCAGTCGGCTCCTCGTGCACGGGAACTTCCGACAGATCCAGCGGTTCGATCTGCCGTCGCTTCTCGATGGGCACCTGCCCCTCGCGGAACTGGTCCTCCTCCAACAACGTTTCACACCCGGACGCTGTAAAGACCAGCACGAGTGCAAGAAGCACGCACCCGACGCTCTCGGGAAAATCCTGTCTACTCATGTCTCAATGCCTCGATGGGATCCAGACGGGCGGCCTTGGCGGCGGGGAACATGCCGAAGAAGATCCCCACCAACGCCGAGAACCCGAAGGACATCAGCACCGCCCAAGCGGGGATGTATGCCTGGTCCAGATTCGCCGCGGGAATCCGCGCGATCGCCGTGGTCAGCACCTGCCCCAGGCCCAGGCCGAACAACCCGCCCACGCAACAGAGCACGACCGCCTCGACCAAAAACTGGGTCAGGATGGCGGCGTTGGTCGCCCCCACGGCCTTGCGAAGCCCGATCTCGCGGGTCCGTTCGGACACGCTGACCAGCATGATGTTCATGATGCCGATGCCGCCGACCAGCAGGCTGATTCCCACCACGCCGGCGGCCACGATGGTGAACCGGCCCGCGATCGTCAGGAAGGTGCGCACCTCACTTTCCACGGTGAGCACGCGGAACGTGTCGGGCTCGCCGGGCTTGAGATTGCGCGTCCGCCGCAGGAAGAACGTGATCTCGGCCTTGGCCTCGTCGGACACCTTCGGGCTGCGGCTGGCGGCCATGACCTGGAACCAGGGTTCGCCGCGAATCTGGTAGAACGTCTGGAAGGGGATGAACACCTCGTAGTCTTCGCCACGTGCGCCGCCGCCGATCATGGACATACTGGGCCGTGGCTCGACCACGCCGACCACGCGAAAGGTGCGATACCCGATGGTCAGAAACGAGCCCACCGGGTCGCGGTCCATGCCCAGCTTGTCACGAAGCATCGGGTCCACCAGGCACACCGCCCGCCGCTGCAGCATGTCCACCGCGGAGAAGGGCCGGCCCCAGATGACAGGCCGCGATTCGATCTCGTGCCAGGCCGGCTCGATGCCGACGACCTGGGCGCTTTCCAGGGCCTTCTCCGCGTAGCGCACCGATTCGTTGGTGCCGGCCACGCGGGTGAACGCCTTGACCGACGGGCACTCGTCCAAGAGCCCCTCGAACTGCTCCGGCAGGAAGCGGATCACCCGCCACGAGGCGTTCTTCTTTGGGCCCGAGTCCGGCCAGCGGGGCCAGATGAAGATGCGGTTCGTGCCGAAGGTCTCGATGTCGCTCATGACCTTGGCCTTCAAGCCACTCAGCGCGGCGACCACGGCCGTCACGGAGGCCACACCGATGATGATCCCCAGGGTGGTCAGAATGGACCGCACCTTGTTGGCCCAGATCTGGCTCATCGCCAGGGCCACACTTTGCGCGATCAGGCCGATAAACGCCAGCGGCAGTGACAGCAGCCATCTCATAATCGCTGTCCTCCGTTGCGGTAGGCATAGGCCGGATCCTGCTCGGTGGGCAGATCGCTGACGACCTTGCCGTCGAGCATCCGCACGATGCGCTGTGCGTGACAGGCCACGTCCGACTCGTGTGTGACCATGATGATCGTCTGTCCCTCGTCATGCAGCCGGTCGAACAGGGCGAGGATTTCGCGACTGGTCTTGCTGTCCAGGTTGCCCGTGGGCTCATCGGCCAGGAGGATGCTGGGGTGGTTGATCAGGGCCCGGGCCACGGCGACACGCTGCTTTTCGCCGCCCGAAAGCTGATTGGGCCGATGATCGACGCGTTCGGCCAGGCCTACTCGCGTCAGCGCCTCCATGGCGAGCTTCCGCCGCGACCAGACGGGATGACGCGAGTAGACCAGGGGCAGTTCCACGTTGTGCAGGGCGTCGGCGCGGGGGAGCAGCTCGAACGACTGGAACACAAAGCCGATTTTCTGGTTGCGCACCTGCGCCAGGGCCGCGGGGCTCATCGTCGTTACGTCCTGGCCGTCCAGCTCATAGGTCCCGCTCGTCGCGCAATCCAGGCAGCCGATCAGGTTCATCAGCGTGCTTTTGCCCGAGCCGCTCTGGCCCATGACGGCCACGTACTCGTTCTCACGCACCTCCAAGTCCAGCCCATCCAGGGCGTGGATGCGCTCCGTCCCCACCTTGTAGATCCGCTTGACGGCATGAAGTCGGATGATAATCTTGGGCCCGGTCGCCAACGGCGGGGTCTCCTACTTCGGCTCGGTGGATTCGCCCTCTTTCTCGTCGGTCGTTTCGGAGGACGTTCTCGCTTCTTCCTGGGCCTTCTTTTCCGCCTCCACCTCGCGCTCGTCCCGCACCGGCTTATCGTGCTGCATGTCCCCCAGCACCTTATAGGGGCCGACGATTACCTTGTCGCCGACCTCCAGGCCGGAGCGGATGATAATCCGCGTCATATCGCTGGGGCCGATCGTGACGGGCGTGACCACGGTCTTTCCGTCCACCACCCGGAACACGATCATGCATTCGGTCTTGTCCGGATCGACGTTGGGATTGTTCTGACGGATGTCGAACGGCAGGTCGTCCACCTTGCGGCTGAGCACGGCCTGGGCGGGTACGGCGATGACGTCCACATGCTCCTCGGTAAAAATGTCCACGTCGGCGGTCAGGCCCGAATACAGGCGGCTCACGTCGCCCTGCAGCAGAATCTCCGTGCGGAAGTACTTGGCGCCCGTCCGGGACACATCGTGCGAGACGGCGATGTGATCGACCACGCCGTGAAAGGTCTGGCCATAATAGGCCTGGACGCGCACGTCCGCCTTCTGCCCGACCTCCAGTTTGCCGATGTCCGCCTCGTCCACCTCGGCGACGACGATCATCCGCGACAGGTCGGCGAGGGTCATGATGATCGTGCCGGGGTAGCTGATCGTGCCGGTCACGACCGTCCCCACCTCCACGTTGATCCGCGTGATGACCCCGTCCATGGGCGCGGTGATGACACAATACCCCACGGCCTCGCGGGCCTCCTCGACGGTCGCCTTCTGGGCCTCCAAGTTGTGTTGGGCGACCTGCAGGCTGATCTCATCGGCGCGGAGCTGATGTTCGGCGGCCTCGTATTGGGCCTGTAACTCCCGCAGCCTCTGCCGGGCCGTTTCGAACGCACTTTCACTGATGTCGTGAGACTCGAACAGGGTCTTCTGGCGTTCAAAATCCCGCTGGGCCTGCTCCAGACTGCTGCGGGTCCCCTCGAGCCGCGCCCGGGCCGCCGCCAGCGAGGCCTTGGCGACCTCGATCTGCGCCTTTTGGGCCTCGTACCGGGCCTCGGCGCTTTCCAGGCGGCTGACCAGATCGCGCGAATCCAGGCGCACCAGGACCGAGGGCGGGACAGGGGGATCGGCGTTCGGATCGCCCGCCGTGACCGGGTCGCCTTCGTCGTAGGGCAGTTCCACCACCCTCGCCGACACCTTGGCGCTGATGTCCACCTTGGTCTTGGGCTCGATCTGGCCCGGCGCCGTCACGAACTCCTGCAGTCGGCCACGTTGGGCCTCTTCGATGCGGACGACCGTCGGCGGGGGGCCCGCTGAGACCACCCGTTTCAGTACCCGCTGCAACACGAGGACGGCGACAATGGACACGATCACGGTGACGAAAAGGGTGGTCTTGAAGTATTTTCGCACAGGCGCGCCTTTCGGTTGGATCGGCTTCTGTGTTATCGACACGCTGCGATCACGATTCCTGGCCGGGCGGGCCCAGTTTACACCGTGCCCGTTCTACCCGCAAGCTCACCCAGGAAAACGCGCGACAACGGAAATTATTACACGCTTTTCGCCGGTTTTTCGCGCAGAGCAACAGAAACCGGCCTTGCATGCGACAGGGGCCGACATCAAGGCACCTGTGGCTCCACGTCCACGCCTAGAGCAGCGTCCGGCCCGGGCGGCAACAACCGGGGCTCGAACTCGACGCCGATGCACGAGGCCACGAACCGCACGCTCGATTCGGCCTGCCGGCCCAGACACTCCAGTTCGCGGGCGTAGGGGCGGGTCACCCACGCCTGAAATATGGCTGGGTCGCGCCCGCCCGCCCGGCCGGCGGGAACCGCCTGTTGGATAATCCCCTGCAGGGCGGCCGTCGGGCTGGTTCCCATGGAGTCGGTCGGTCGGCCGACGAACACCAGGATCGCCGCAGTCACACCCAACACCATGAGCAGGGCCGCGGCCGCCGCCATGACCGGGCCTTGCCACCGGGACCGTGCCGCCGGGACCCGCCCGGCGGCCGGTCCTTCGTGAGTCGCCGCGACGATGGCCAGGACCTTATCACGCAGCGACGGCTCGTCATGCCATGGCCCGGCCGGGTGCGGCAGTTGCTCGGCCAGCCTTTGGGCTGTTCGATAGAAACGTCGGCACCCTTCACACCGATCCACGTGACGCTGCAATCGGGCCGGCAAGGGCCCGGCCTCGTCAACCGCGTTGGACAGCTTCCATCGGTACCACGGACACCTCATCATGGCAGAACTCCTTGACCGGCCAGCCTCGACCGTGACGTCCTCGGTAAATCGGCCAGAGCCGCCTCGCGGCTGACCGACAGTTTCCGGGCCATATTCCGCCGGGCCCGATAAAGCAACACCTTCACGTGCACGGGCGTCTTGCCCATCACCCGCGCGGTCTCATCGACCGACAATTCGGCCAGGTAGCGCAGCTCCAGTACGCGCCGTTGGCTCTCCGGAAGCTGTTCGGCCAATGTCCAAAGGTGCTCACCCTGTTCGCGCTGCTCCAAAACGCGCGCCGGCCCCGGCTGGGTCGATGCCACCTCCCGCATCGGCTCGCGCGTCGGCCGCCGCCGTACGCGGCGTTGATGGCTGGCCGCCAGGTTCGACGCGATCGTGAACAGCCACGTCGAAAACCGGGATTCGCACCGGTACTGGTTCAGGTGGCGATAGACCCGCACGAAGGTTTCCTGCGCGAGATCCTCGGCTTCGTGTCGGTTGCCCAGACGACGATGGAGAAAACCCAGCACGGGGCGGCTGTAGTGGTCGACCAGCGCGGCGAAGCTGACCGAGCAGCCCTCCTGGGCCGCCCGGATCAGCTCAACCTCGTCCGAAACCGCCACGTCCGACCCGGACCGTCCCCGGTCGGCGTGCGGCGTTCTCTCTTGCGACCGCTCCATGACCTGTTCCAGTCGCCGGCACCACCGGCCCAGGGGCTACGGCATATTCACTGAGACCGCCTGTTCCACATGAGCCCCGTGTTTCTCAGCCATCGTCTTGAGCAGGGTGAACAGCTTCTGGCTGTCCCACGCCAGGTGCACCCGCACCACGTTGTCCTGCCAGGCGATCGTGATGGCCTCGACCATCTGAGCCAGTTCGGGCTCCTGCTCGGCGACCGACAGCGAGACAAATGCCTTCAGCCCCATCACAATCTGCGCCAGCTTGGTGGCGGCTTCACTGTTCAACGCCTCGAGCGTGATATCCACGTAGGTCGTGGCGTCCTCTTCACCCACCGCCAAAGCCAGACGACGCGTCTGCTGGGCGATGCCGGATTCATCCAGGCCGGCGACGGTCTGGTCAACCTCCTCGGCCGCGACCAGCAGGAACGTGCCCTCATGCTCGGCCTGGAAGTCCTCCAGGTCGGGATGATACATCATGGCCTGGGCCTTGCCGTCCAGCACGTCCAGCACGTGCTCCAGCGTGGGGCGCCCCATGCTGAGCAACACGGTGTCCTGTCCGTAGAAGGCCCCGTACTGGCGTTGCTCCTGGCCTTCCTTTTGCTTGTTCTCATCAATCCAACTGTGAACGGTGTGTCCGCCGTGCTCATACACCTCATAGAACGGGTTCATACCCACCACGGCGGCCAGCGTCTGCTGGTTGTAGCGGCCCTGGAACATGGCCACGGCCAGGCTGGGGTCCTTGCCACGGCCGTAGAGCGTGACGTTACGGATGTCATCCAAGGGGTGGAACGAGAAGACTTGGGCAAAATCCTGCAACTTGGGTTCAATGTCCGAATTGCGGACCTCCTGGCGAATCAGCTTGCCGATTCGCGACGCGGCAAACTGCTCACTGTCGATGTGAAGCACCCAGTTTGCAAGGCTGCTGACACGGGCCTTGTTCAGCGGTGCGGCGGCCAACGGGCCGGCCAGCATTGCCGTAACGACGGCGACACAAAGTGCCTTTTTCATAACTGTTCCTTTCCAACGTCTTTCCATTATAGCCTGTTTTTTGCCTTGTGCGTGCTGGAATCTTTGCCAAACGGCCGGTCCGTCACCCCGTTATACGCGCCGGGGGCAAAGGAGGTTACAACATGCGAGAATTTGTCAGGCGGGGCATTCTTCGGCTTGGTCGTTGAACCAGTGCCGGATAGCTTGGCGGACTTGCTCGGCGGTCTTGGCGGCCATGAGGTCCGGCAGGGCGGCCTTGCGTCGTGGATGGCGCTTGCTGTAGTGGGCGGCGAACTTGCGGAAGAAGGGCACGGCCTTGCGCTCCGGATAGAGCTCCAGGATCCACTCCAGGTGCTGCAACATCACCTCGGCCACCTCTTCCAGCGTCGGCGGCGGCGCGGGCGCCTGCCCGGCCAACAGGACCCGGCAGTCCCGGTAGATCCAAGGATTACCGATCGCCCCGCGGGCGATCGCCACACCGTCAAGACCGCTGGTGTGTATCCGCTGCGCCACGTCCTGGGGGGTCATCAAGTCACCACTGCCGATGATGATCTGATCGGCAAATCGCTGTTTGACCTCGCCCAGGATAGTCCAGTCAGCCTTGCCCCGGTACATCTTGCCCACGGTGCGGCCGTGGATGACGATGGCGTCGGGCTTTTCGCCGGACAGACGCTCGCAGATCTCCCAAAAGCCCTCTCGTGAGGCCGGCCCGCTATCGACGCCGATCCGCAGCTTGACTAGAACGGGCACGGTAACTGCGTCGCGGACCCGCTGATAGATCTCCAGAACGCGACGAGGATGGTCCAGCAGGGCACCGCCCCGGCCTCGCCGGAGCACCTTGGGGGCCGGGCAGGCGAAGTTCAGGTCGATCGCGCAAAAGCCCACCTGCTCCAGCACCGCCGCGGCCTGGGCCATGGTCTGCGGGTCGGCTCCGAGGATCTGGGCCCCCACCGGCGATTCGTCAGGAACCGGCTGCAAATGCAGTTTTCGCATCGCCCCGCGATGCAGGGCGACCTTGTCCAATAACACCCCGGTGAACGTCAGGGGGCAGCCAAACCGCCGCGCCAGCCGCCGCATCGCACGATCACTGTAGCCGCTCAACGGCGCCTGATAGAAAGGCACATCGAGGTCCAGATTTCCTATTTGTAACCCGCCTGGCATCTTGGCCCCTGCAAACACGTCGCATACCGCCTCCAGCGGCGGTGCATGAGGCAGGCATGCTATCGGGCTGATTACGCGGGTGCAAGATTGGACCGCCATGGGCCTCTTCGGCGGCGCGATCGCGCGACTTGCCCTGGAGGGGTATACTATGTTAGAATCGGGTATGTTTAACGGGAACCACCATATGCTGGTGCCCGCTCGGTGGTTGGCGGCAGGGGCGGTGTTGCTCGGCATGGTCGTGATTCCGACGTGGGGGGCGGTTTTCCCGCCGGGGGATCTCAACCACGATAGCGTGGTGAATCTTCGAGATTTTGGGCTTCTGTCCGCCCAGTGGGCCCAAACCGAACCTCCGTGGGGCAATCTGGCGGGGGACCATATCGTCGGCCTTGACGACCTCTCCGTGCTTGCCGACCATTGGCTGGATCGGGTCAGCCCGGTCGTGATCAACGAACTGTTGGCCATCAACACCAGTGAGCAGCCTCTCGGGCCGGGCGAGCTGTTGGATGAAGACGGCGACGATGTCGACTGGCTCGAACTGCACAACGTGTCGAGCGTGCCGGTGGATCTTTCGGGCTGGTTCTTGACCGATGATCCGGATGACCTGACCCGCTGGGCTTTGCCATCGGAGACCGTGCTTGATCCCGGGCAATACCGCGTTGTCTTCGCGTCGGGCAAGGACCGCACAGACCCGGCGGGGGCGCTGCACACGGATTTCAAGCTGGATGGTTCAGGGGAATACCTGGCCCTGGTCTACCCAGATGGCCAGACGGTCGCGCATGCCTATCACCAACGTGACGCCCGGACCGGTCGAGCGGGCTATCCGCCACAACGTGCGGACTGCTCCTATGGGCTGGTCGGCGGGGATGTGGCGGTGGAGCGGTACTTCCAATGTCCGACGCCCGGCGGGCCGAACGCCGAACCGAGCCTGGGCATTATTTCGGATGTAGAAATAATCCCTCCGCGGGGTTTTTACGATACACCGATCCAGGTGACGCTGGGATGCGTCACATCGCAGGCGGCTATCCACTATACACTGGATGGCTCCACGCCCGACCCCGGCCGCAGTCCGCAGTATACGGAGCCGATTTCAATTACGGATCATACGGTCCTGCGTGCGGCCGCCTTTCACGCGGATTACCTGCCCAGTCGTACGACGACCCACACCTACCTGATCGGAGCCGATGCCTCCGTCAAGTCACTGCCCGTTGTCTCACTGGTCGGCGACGAACAGGAAACGTTTTACATGCCTCACGGCATCTGCGCGATCCGAGGCGGCGAATACCGCAGCAGTTACGTGTCGTGGCACCCCGTGGAGGAGGGGGACTACAATCATCCGATGGGCCACGGCCGGGCCTATGAGCGTCCGGTGTCCGTAGAGATGTTGCATGCGGATGCCACCCCGGGTTTTCAGGCCAACTGTGGCATTCGCGTCAGCGGCAGCACCTACACGCGATCCCGCTATCGCTTGGATTCGAAGTTCAGCTTCCGGCTGTATTTCCGCGATGACTACGGCCTGGACTGGCTCGAATACCCGTTCATTCCCTCGGCCCCCGTGCAGCGGCTTCAGCACATCGTGCTCCGCGGGGGACAAAGCGACCCCGTCAACCCGTTCATCAAGGATGAGCTGGGGCGGCGGCTGCAGCGCGACATGGGATCGGCGGCCTGTAACGGCGCGTTCGTCAACCTGTTCATCAATGGGCGGTACCAGGGTTATTACAACCCCTGCGAGCGGATCGATGAGGAGATGCTTCAGGAGCAATACCGCACCGAGGGCGCATGGAACGTGATACACAACTGGCGGCCCGAAGACGACGACTATGATTGGCAGCCGGGTGATCCCGTCGATCGACCCTATCGCTTTGAGGCCCGGGATGGCGACCGACAGGCGATGGAGGCGTTGCTGGACTTCCTTCGGACCCACGATCTGGCCGAGCCCGAGCACTATGCGACCGTCGGCGACCAAGTGGACCTGCGCCAATTCGTGGATTACCTGGTGCTGGAGGGGTACTGCAATCATGGCGATTGGCCCCACAACAACTGGACGGCTGCCCGTCTGTGTGACAATGGGCCGCTGGGTCGATGGCGGTTTTACGTCTGGGATATCGAGCACTCCTTCGGGCCGAACTGGCTGACCGGCCCGTTCAAGGCGCCGTCCAGCGGCGGCGACATCCAGGTGATCGGCATCCTCTATGAAAACCTGCGGGCGAACCCCGAGTTCCGTCAGTTGTTCGCCGATCGCGTACAACGGCACCTGTTCAACGGGGGTGCACTGCAGGCCGAGCACGTGATTGAACGCTACAATGAGTTGCATGCGGCCATGGCCGGTGTGCTGCCCAACATGAGCACGTATATTCCGGACACCTGGGCGCCCCAGCGGCCGGGCATCGTATTGGAATCGCTCAAGGCCAAGGGGCTCTTTACTTTTGAAGGGCCGCGATTGCGGATCAACGGCGAACCGTGCTTTGGCGGTGTCATTCGTGCCGGGGATGTGCTGAGTCTGGACAATCCTCACGGATCGGGAACAGTCTACTACACCTTGGATGGTTCGGACCCCCGCCGACCCAGCGAGGTGAACGACCCCGTTCCACCGGCCCAGCCCACCGGCCGCATTCTGTGGGAATACTGGACGGGCATCGGTGGGACGAGCATCGACAGCCTGGTGACGAGCGCCGGTTATCCGGATGAACCCAGCGGGTCGCAGTTTCTGCCTGGTCTGGAGACACCCTATCGCTGGGACGACAACTATGGCAGCCGGTTGCGCGGCTATGTCTACCCGCCGGAGACGGGCACCTATACGTTCTGGCTGGCGTCCGACGACCATGGCCAGTTGTTCCTGAGTCCAAATGGCCGCGCTGGCTCCGCGGTTCTGGTGGCCCACGTCGCCGGATGGACCCGGCCCTACGAATGGGACAAGTATGACAGCCAGCAATCCGTGGGGATTCAGCTCGAGGGTGGAAAGGCCTACTACGTGGAGGTTCTGCAGAAGGACGGCGAGGGTGGCGATCATGCCATGGTCGCCTGGTCCGGGCCCGGCTTGGACCGTCAGGTGATCGATGGAGCCTACCTGGCCGAGTATACGCCGCCGACCCAAACGCCTCAAATCGGCGAAAACGCCGTCGTGTACAACCGGCCCCTCATTCTGGCCGACACGGTATGTATACGGGCACGGACCCTCGATGAGGGACGATGGAGCGGACTCGTCGAGGCCGAATACTATGCGGGGCCCACCGTCGTCATCAACGAGATCATGGCCGACAACGGGCGTACCATCGAAGATCCGGATGAGCCGGGCGAGTATCCAGACTGGATCGAGCTGACCAACGCCGGTCCGATTGCCGTCAACCTGGAGCAGATGGCCCTGTCGGACGATTGCGATGACCCGGCCCCATGGCGGATCAATGCACCGATCATTCTCGAGCCGGGTGAGCATCTTGTGATATGGGCCGACGGCGATCCCGATCAGGGACCCTGTCACGCCGACTTCAAGCTGGACCGGGCAGGTGAGACGGTCGTACTTTTCGAGATGGACGGCCGGATAGTCATTGACCAGGTTCAGTTCGGGCCCCTGGGCGAGGACGTGTCCCTGGCGCGGATTCCGGATGGGATCGGAGCGTGGGGTGTCACGGCCGGGCCCACGCCCGGGTCGGCCAATCCGAGCATGCCTTGAGCCGGTCGGTTGCTTGACAGGCTGCTTGGGCCGGCCCAGAATGAGGCGTGTTTGGCATTGCTTTGAAAGGAACATGCCATGAACCGAGCGCTTCTGGTTCCCCTGTTCCTCGCCGCAGTCGCAGGCAAACCCGCCCCGGTTCCCAAGCCGTCGGAGGAAATCTCGCGGTTGCGTCAACAGGTGCAGGAACTCCAGGCGGCCTTGGCGGAGAAAGACGAAGAAATCCGCGTTTTGCAGGCCGAGTTGCAGGCCCGGCACGAACAGTTCGTCCGGCTCCAGGAGGCCTATCGCAAGGCCGTCACACCCGAGGAACAAGAACGTCGTGAGATGGTGCGACGCGAGCTGGAGGTCCGGCGGCTCGCCGAGGAGCAGGCCGATCAGGCCCGCCGCCAGGCCAGCCGCGAGCGACGCGAACGTATCCGACGCAACCTGGACCAGCGATACTGGTCAAACCCGTGGCCGAACCCTTATGTCCGGCCGCTGGCTTATCGTCCAGGGGCATACCCCTATGGTTACCGGCCTTACGGTTGGTAGGCCTCGTCGGCGATGGGTGCAGGGCGAGGGTGTCAGGATACGAAAAACTGCCCTGGGAGGCTGGATTGGGCTGGACAGGATGCCGAGAATACGGTAGGGTAGCGATACGGGCGGCGCCTTTCGTGGGTGCGGCTCGTTGGGTTTTGGGGAATGGTGTAATGGTAGCACAACTGACTCTGGATCAGTTAGTCGGGGTTCGAATCCCTGTTCCCCAGTTCTAAGCCTTTTATATTCAATCACTTATCGACCGTTCGTCGGATTTTCCCGATCTTCTGCCCGAGACCTACCTTCGCGTCGCATCTCTTAATAGAATCACTGCCCGGGGGGCCGGCTACTCGGGTTGGGTGGAAATGTCTTGAAAAGTCTTGACATTTCCCACTGAGTTGCTAATAAGAGAAACCTCATTAATGGCCCCGTAAGGGGCGGGCCTTTCGCCAGGGAAGGCAAAGCCGGGGGGCGGTCAGGCTGCGATCTGCAGACGTCACGTATTGTGGAGAGCGATATGATTAGCGTCAGAAACCTCAGGCGGACCTTTGGGCCGGTGGTCGCGGTGGATAACATCTCGTTCGACGTCCAGAAGGGGGATGTGCTCGGCTTTCTGGGGCCGAACGGGGCCGGCAAGAGTACGGCGATGAAGATGCTGGCCTGTTTTCTGCCGCCCGACAGCGGCACGGCCACCATCGGCGGGCATGATATTCTCACCGACCCGATCGCCGTGCGACGGAACATCGGCTACCTGGCGGAGAACGCCCCGGCCTACGGCGAGATGACGGTAGCCGGCTTTCTCAGTTTCGTCTGCGACGCCCGCCAGATTGGCGGTGCCGAGCGTCAGAAGGCCTTGGATCGCGTCGCCCGGCTGTGCCATATCGAATCGGTCTTTCACCAGACGATTGATACACTGTCCAAGGGGTATCGACGGCGGGTGTGCCTGGCCTCGACGCTGATCCATGACCCGCAGGTGCTCATTCTGGATGAGCCGACCGACGGGCTGGACCCCAACCAGAAGCATGAGGTCCGTCAGCTCATTAAGCAGATGGCCCACGACAAATGCATTATCGTCTCCACCCACATCCTCGAAGAGGTGGATATGGTGTGCAACCGTTGCATCATTATTGCCCGCGGCAAGATCCTGGTGGACTCGACGCCGGGCGAGCTCAAGGCGCAGTACGGGTGCGGTCTGGACGAGGTCTTCCGCAAAGTCACCACCACGCGGAAGAGCGCCTGATCGCGGCAAAGCACAACTTCAACGGCGCGGAACGATCTGGGGTCCCGCCGGATTCGAGTTTTGAGTTTGTGGGAGTACGCGACATGAATGGCTTCTGGGCGGTGTACAAGCGGGAGTTGAAGGGATACTTCGCCACGCCGGTGGCCTACGTGTTTTTGGTGATCTTCTTGTTCTTCGCCGGGTACCTGCCGTTCAAGCAGGGCTTTTTCGAGCAGCGCCAAGCGGACCTGCGGCTGTTCTTTAACGGGCTACCGCTGCTGTACATCTTCATGGTGCCGGCCACGGCGATGCGGCTGTGGGCCGAGGAGCGGCGCACCGGCTCAGTCGAATTACTGTTCACGTTGCCGATCACGGTCACGCAGGCGGTGGTTGGCAAGTTCCTCGCGGCCTGGGCCTTCCTGGGTATCGCCTTGGCGCTGACCTTTCCGTTGCCGGTGACCGTGGCCTACTTGGGCGACCCGGACTGGGGCGTGGTCGCCACGGGGTACCTGGCCAGCTTCCTGATGGCGGGAGGGTTTCTGGCGATCGGGTCGTTCTTCTCGGCCGTCTCGAAGAACCAGGTCATCTCCTTCATTCTCTCGGTGGTGGCCTGTGCGGTGCTGGTTTATGCGGGTCTGCCGACCACGCTGCAGTACCTGTCCACGATCCTGCCGCCCGGCGCGGTGGCCGCGGTCGAGGGGTTCAGCTTTCAGAATCATTTCGATTCGCTCTTGCGGGGGGTCATTGAGTTCAAGGATATCGCGTACTTTGTCATTCTGATCGTCGGTTGGGTGAGCGCGTGCAGCCTCATCCTGGATGAAAGAAAGGCCAACTGATGAACAGAACGCTGCGGGTCATTATTGGGGTCCTTCTAGTCGCGGTGATTACGTTCGCCGGCATCAGCATCTGCCAGAACCTGGCGCCCCGGGCCAAGATCGACATCACGGAGCGGAACCTCTACACGCTCTCGCCGGGCACCAAGGCCATTCTGTCGCGGTTGAGTCAGCCGGTGACGATTAAGCTGTACTACACGAAGACCGCGGCGATGAAGGCCACCGACCAGATTCGCTTCTTCAACAATTATTACTACTACGTCAAAGCCCTGCTGGAGGAATACGCCGCGGCCTCGGACAAGGTACGGTTGGAGGTGATCGATCCGCGGCCGTACTCGGATGAGGAGGAAGAGGCCATCCGTCACGGATTGCGGCGATTCAGCATTACAGAGGAAGACAACTTCTTCTTCGGGCTGGTTGTGCAGACGCCGTTTGGCGTGACCAAGACCATCGATTTCTTCTCGCCCGACCGGCAGAATTTCGTGGAGTACGACATCAGCTACCTGATCGAGACCGCCACCACCCGCGACAAGCGGCGTCTGGGCGTGCTCAGCAGCCTGCCCGTGATGGGCGACAATCCGTGGATGGCCCGTATGCAACAGGGCCAGGCCCGGCCCAAGTGGACGGTGATCAGCCACCTGGAGCAGCGCTACGACGTCCGCACGATCGAGGCGGACGTCGACCAGATCGAAAACGTGGATATCCTGCTGGTGATCCATCCGAAGGACCTGCCTGAAAAGACGCTTTTTGCGATCGACCAGTACATTCTCAAGGGCGGCCGGGCCATTATCCTGGTGGATCCCTGGTGCCGGCTGGATCAGCCCAATCCGATGCAGCGACAGATGATGCCGATGCAGGATCCCAGCTCGAGCCTGGAGAAGCTGTTGAACGCGTGGGGCCTGACCATGCCGGCCAACACGTTCGCCGGGGATCGGGCACTGGCCCGTCCGTGGTCCGGCTCGCCGACGCAGCGTCCCCAGCCGTTGATCGGTTTCCTGGACCTCAACCAGCCGGCGTGCTTCAGCGATGAGACCGCCATCACGGCTGATCTGAACATCGTCACCATCCTGTTCGGCGGTGTCTTGAGGGAGATCCCCCTGCCCGGTCTCAAGAGCCCATCCGAGACGTCCCAGGGTGGGGCGGAGGAGGACGCCCTTGCGCCGAACGTTCATCGCACGCCTCTGGTCACGACAACGGCGTCCGGCAACGCGTGGGCCGTCAGCGGGCCGTTTGAGCTGATGTATCCCCAGCCCGCGGAGTTGATGAAGAAGTTCACCGACGGGACCGAGCCGGTGGCCATGGGCTATCTGGTGACCGGCCGCCTGCCGAGCGCGTTTCCCGATGGGGTCGAAGTCGAGGTCGAGACCGAGAGTGAGACACCGGATCCGAATGATGCCGCCGATACGCCGAAGACCCGTCGGGTGACCGGATTGACCGTCGCCGAGGAGGATTGCGCTGTGGCGGTCTTCAGCGACGTCGACTTCATCACCGATGGGATCGCCTATCGCGACGCCTTCTTCGGCACGATGGTTGTCGGCGACAACAGCGCCCTGCTGCTCAACTGCGTCGAGGACCTGTCCGGCTCGGGCGATCTGATCAGCATTCGCTCGCGGGGCAACTACCGGCGGCCTTTTACCACGGTGGACGAGATTGAGCAGCAGGCCGAGGCCGAAACCCGCGAGGAAGAGCAGAAGCTTCAGGCCCAGATCGAGACCTGGCAGGAACAGCTTAATGAGAAGCTCGCGGGCATGAAGGCCGATGAGGCGAGTCTGATCGGCCAGACCATTCTCCAGGAGAAACGGCAGCTCGAAACCAGGATTTATGAGGCCAACCGGCGGCTGCGGGAAATCCGCATGAAGCGGCGCGAGAGTATTGAGGCCTTAGGGCGGCAACTGCGGAACTTCTGCACGATTCCCGGACCGGTGATTATCCTGCTGGTGGCCGTGGTCCTGGGCGTTCGGCGTCAGATCCTCAAACGCCGATATATCAGCCATGCCAGCGACGCATAGATCGAGCACGGAGCATCGGGAGTCTGACCATGAGTAATCGGAAACTGGCAATCCTTGCGGCGATCGCAGTGATTATGGTGGTCTGGGCGGTGGCCCAATCGTACCTGGCCAATCGTCGGTCTTCGGAGACCACGGTTCCGGGTTATCTGATCGGCGGGGTGGACATCGACGCCATCGCGTCCATTCGCGTCGTCGCGCGGGATGAGACGATCCGCTTGATCCGCCGGGGCACGGGCTTTGTCGTGGGCAATCGCAGCGACTACCCGGCGCAGACCGGTGAGGTCAATAATCTAATTGCCTCGTGTCTGGATTTGCAGCCGGCGGAGCTCGTCACGGAAAACGAGGCCAACCACGCCGATTTGGGGGTCACCGAGGACAAGGTCCGCTACGGGGTGACCTTCTTCGACCAAGAGGCCAAGGAAATCACGGGGTTCTTGCTGTCCGATCGCGATGCGGAGACCGGCAACACCTACGCCCGCGTGCTCAATGACCCCAAGGTCTGGCGGCTCAAGGAGGACAGCTTCCCCTACGTGCGGACGCTGGACTTCGTCGACCAGGAGCTGATCCGCGCCGAGCGCAAGGATATCGAGCAGGTCACCGTGACGGGGCCCGCCGGCGCGGCCTACACGCTGAAACGCAAGGAGCCGGACAGTGACGAGATCGTGTTGGAGAATATGCCCGCCGGCAAGACGCTCAAAGGCAATGACTACAAGTGGGTCTTCGAGGCTCTGACAAGCCTGCGTTTCGACGATGTCAAGAAGGCCGACGATGAGGCCGTCAAGGACCTTCGGTTCGACCGGACTTACGTCTGCCGGATGCGGGACTCGACGGTGTATACCTTGCGGATCGCCCGCGACGAGGATGACAAATACTGGCTGGGGGCATCGGCTCAGTTTACACAGGGCAGGCCGCCGGAAGGTAATGTTCAGAACGAAGAGGAACTTCAGAAAAGGCAGGCCCAGCTTCAGGGTTGGCAGAACGCCCAGCAGTTCTCCGCCCGTCACAAGGACTGGGTGTACGAGATCCCCTCTTACAAGGCTGAGAACCTGACCAAGGCGATTGGTGATTTGCTGGAAGACGCAAGCCCGTCTGAAGACGCCGCGTCGCAACCGGCGGGTGAGGGGGATGCCGGTGAGGCCACGGGGGCCACATCGGACGCGGAGAATCCAGGCCGTTGATCGCAGATCGTATTCGACCGGGCAAGCAGGACTTCACAGGGGCCGAGCTTCATATCGTGGGAGCTCGGCCCTTTTCACAGGCGGCGGGCGATGCGGCAAGGCCTCGCATGCTGCATTATGGCAACGCGACGACGATCCGCGTGCCAACTGTATGGCACTGCGGCGGCAGATTAAACCGCCTTCAACCGGTTTTCGCATCGGCCTCGGCGGAGGATTTGGCCCATAATACACGTGCGTACCATTTACCGGGGGGGCTGCTGACCCTCCGGAGGTGCGGACGACGCACGTCGTCCGCACTTCTGGGGTTTTTCACACAGCCATCGACCTGCTGTGCAGACCGTTTCGGCAGTGGAGTCGGAGTCACTTGCGGAGGTAGGCCAGCTTGTCCGGCAGGGGGACATTGTTGCCCAGGCTGTCCTCGCCATAGCCGCTCTCGGCCAGGAGCTGGATGTCGGCCAGCACGCGTTTGTCGCCCACGAAGCGGATCGTGAGGTTCGTGCCGATGTCGATCTTGCCGGTGGCCTGCAAGCGGGCGATCTCGTCGGTGACCCATTGGAGAAGGCTGGAATCGGGTCGTATGGGTCGGCCCAGGAGCTTGAGCGGTTGCTCATAGATGACGATCTTGCCCTGCTCGGCCAGAGCCATGATGGTGTCATGGACGATCTGGGCGGGCTCGCGGTCGCCGGTATCCCCCGAGACCAGGCCGGTCCGGGCGACCTCCTCGGCCAGCCACCGTCGCTTGCGTGCGTTGATCTTCTCGTTGGCGCGAAACAACTCCAGGGGGCTTGACGCATCGTAGGATTCGTCGTCCATCTCCATCCGGACCTCGCTGCCGTAGTGAAGCACCAGCTTGGCGATCAGGGTGCTCGGCCGCACGTGAAAGCCGCGATAGGCCGGCACCGGCACCTCGATGGAGTCCACTTCGGTGTAACGCGAAAGCATCTCCCGGCAGAGCACCACCGCCGAGGCCAGATACTGTCCGGCGAAGTTGACCGAATAGTTCATCAGCTTGGACAGCAGTTTGTCCGCCGGCACCAGGTTCAGCGTGTACTCACCCGACAGTTGGGTTTTGCTGTCCACGTGACGCTCGTAGTAATGGGCGAAATCCGTGGCCGTGCGAAGCAGGTGCAGGACGACGCTGATGTGCCCCCGCAAGACGGGCAGATCCTTGTCGATCCCCTCCACCTCGGTCTTGGAGACGTTGGTATCGTACAACGACTGCAGATTATGAAATCGAAACTCGATGGAGCGCAGGCTCTCCTCGGTAATGGGGCCGGCCAGGAACGCGGGGTATTCCGAGGGGTCAATCCGTCGGGATGGCAACGAGGGTTTGGTCTCCGCCGCCAGATTGAGAAACGCCGTCGCCACGGTGGTCACGGTCTTGGCGACGGTCTCACTCTTTCGGGTGGCCAGGTCCTGCACGAGGCGCCCGCGGGGAAGCACCTCGCGGTACATGTCGACGCATGGCGCCAGCGGAGGAATCCATAGCCCCAGCCGTTCGGCTTGGCGAAGGATGCGGTCGGTCGCCTCGACGAGGATTTCGGAGGTGAACTCCATGGCCCGCTGGGTGGCCCGATCGAAATCCTGCTCCAACGGCAGCAGGCGATAGTAAGGGATAGAATGCTGAATATGAAGCAGCTCATAGCTGACGTTGGAGAACAGCTTGATGGCGGCGACAATGGAGCGAAACGTGTGCCAGTGAAGGTTGTTCCGGGCGCCGTAGGAATCCAGAAACTCCTCGACCTGCCCGGATTGCGACAGCAGGTCGCCCAGCAGGGGCCGGGTCAGCGCGGTCGGTTCGTGACGATGGGCCGAGAGATACACGGCCGCACACATCAGCCGCTGCGTGCGACGCCGCATCAGCGCCCCGAATTCTTCGTTCGAAATCACCGTGTCCGCAACCATGGGCTCGGGTTCCTGCGCCTCATTCCGCATCGGGCCTGGGGGCCGCTCCGACCCGGCGGGAACAGGGTCCCTGCGTGGTGCGGAGCGCCGTCGGCAAGATCGGCATTTTAGGACCGCGCATTCAAATGTCAAACTCCGCGACCAGAAACGTGTGATCGCTGGGCTTGGCCAGGGCCCGGGCAGGGCGGTCGATCCAGCATCGTCGGCACCGTTGGGCCAGGGGGGGCGTGGCCATGATGTAGTCCAGCCGCCAGCCCAGATTGCGCTCGAGAGCTTTGGGCATCCGATAATCCCAGAACGTGTAATGTCCCGGTTCGTCGCAGTGTTGCCGGAAGACGTCCACAAACCCCCAGTCCATGACGCCCTTCAGGGCCTCCTGCACCTCCCGACAGTAACACACGTGCCCCCACAGCCGCTCCGGATCATAGACGTCCTTCGCCTCGCGGGCGGCGTTCAAATCGCCCATCCACAAAACCGGCTCATCCGGTCGCGCGTGCCGCTCGAAGTACGTTCGCAGGCGGACAAGCCAGTCGAGCTTGTACTGGAATGCCGGCAACTCGCGATCCTGACCTTGGGGGACATACGTGTTGACGATAAGACAACCTCCAACGCGCGCCCGGGCGAGCCGGGCGGCGTCGAGGGGTTCGTCATCGAGACCGAAGGCCACGTCTTGGGGTTCGCTTTTCGTGAGTATCGCCACACCGTTGTACTTCTTCTCACCTCGAAAAACGCAATGATAGCCCGTGGGCCGCAAGGCCTCATGCGGAAAATCCACATCCTGCACCTTGGTCTCCTGCAGGCAGAGGACGTCGGGTGCCTGGGTTTTGAGCCAGGGCACCACAATGTGCAGACGGCTCCGCAGCGAGTTGGCGTTGAATGTGACGATTTTCATGATCTTCCTTGCCGTGCCGGCGGTCTTGTTGTGAACGTGTCCCCCCGTTGGGCCAATCGACTCTCCGGGACCCTCAGGGCATTTCCTCCGGGACCGCCTCGTCGGAATCCGTCCTCTCGCGAAGCTCCCGAATGCGATGCATCACGGACGGCGCTTCCGTGGGCGAAGATTCTGTCTGCTCCAGAGCCTTGGGCTCGGCGTGATGCGAACTCTCGACGACGTGAAGCAGGCTTAACAAGAAGCTGACCAGCGACTCGGCCCCCTGATTCAGGCTCACGCCCGTGCGGTGCAGCCCGTCGGCGCAGCCCTTGGTGCGGAAGTCGTAAAGGGGAATACCCAGGTCATTGCGGCCGAGCAGCCAGTCAAAGGCCAATCGCTGGAGTCGCAGCCACTGGATTTCGCCCGTCGCCTCATACGCGGCACGCAGCATGAGGACGGTTCCGACGGCCTCGATCGGCTGCTGATCGAACGCCGCCCGCTCTCCGCCTCGCGGATACCACCCATCGCAGCCGATGAAGCTGAAGTGTCCGTCCTGCATCGTGTTGTCCAAGAGGAACTGACAGGTCTGTCGGGCGACGTCCAGATACTTGGTTTCGCCGGTGACGTGGGCGGCGACGAACATGGCCTGGGGCAGAGCGGCGTTGTCGTAACTGAGCGTGTCCTCAAACCAGAGCCAGTGGGCGTCATGACACTGTTCGAATTGCCACAGCAGACTGTCGGCGGCCAGGGCGAAGTACCGTTTGATGTCGCTGGCGCCGGGGAATTGCCGCAGGTAGTCGGCCATGCCGAACAGGGCGTAGGCCCGGCCCCGCGGGCTCAAGACCGGTACGTGCCGCACGGATCGGTCGAAGCAGTCTTTGATGATCGGCAGGCACTGCGGCACGGGCGGATCGGACATGATCGCGCCCAACGCCCACAACGTGCGGCCGAGCGCATCGTGGGGCGGCTCCTCCTCCCACCACTGCCGGTCGTAGCCCATGAAGTTGCGAACCGTGCCGTCGGGCCGCTGGGCGTGGTGGATGAATGACAGGTAGATGTCGAGAAGACGAAGCGCTTCGGGATCGCCGTACTGGGCATAGTAGCGGACCATCGCCACCACGGCCCGGGCGTTGTCGTCGGTGCAATACCCGTGATCGCGGTCCGGCATCGTGAATTTGGCATGCTGGAGCAGGCCGGTGTCATCGGTCAGTCGTCGCAGGTGATCCAGCGCCGGCTCCGGGACCTCCAGGTTCGAGAACGTCCCCGGCGCGCAGAGCGGCCGCGGCTGGGCCAGACACCGCAACGGCTTTTCCAGGAACAGCTCCCAATACTGCTCGCCCACCTTGGGCCACGTGCGGCTGCGGCCGTAATCATACGCCCGTCGACGCATCGCATAGAAGAGCCGTTCATCGCGGAGCACGTCGATAATCGCCGTGGCCAGCGCGTCGGGGTCGTCAAACTCCACCAGCTTGCCGCGCCCGTCGGCCAGCAGCTCCTCGGCGGCCCAGTACGGCGTGGAGATGACCGCCTTGCCGGTCCCCACGGCAAAAGCGAGCGTGCCGCTGGTCAGTTGTTCTCGGTTGCGGTAGGGCGTGACGTAGAGGTCCGCCGCACAGAGGAAATCGTGCAGCCGTTCGTCGCTCACGAACCGATTGTAGAAGGTCACGTACTTCTCCAGGCCCAAGTCCTTGACCATCTGCTGCAGGCGGAAGCGATAGGCCTCCCCCTCGTGCCGCAAAACGCCCGGGTGCGTGGCCCCAAGCACGATGTAAAGCACCGTCGGATCGACTTCGATGATTCGAGGCAGCGCCTGGAGCATCACCTCGATGCCTTTGTTCTTGCTCAGCAGGCCGAACGTGAGAATCGTCCGCCGGCCGTCCATCTGAAAACGGTGCTTGTAGTAGTTGCTGTCCACGAAGGGCAGATCGGGGATGCCGTGCGGGATCAGGCCGATCTTGCGGGTATCGACCCCATAGATGTTGCACAGCATGTCGATCCCGCGCTCGTTCATGACGATGATCCGGTCGGACAACTCGCACACGTCCACGGTGGCGCGGTAGTACTCCTCGGTCGGATCATCCAATACCGTGTGCAGGGTGGTGATCACCGGCGTGTTGACCCGGCGCAGCAACAGGGTCAGGTCCGATCCTGCGGACCCGCCGAACAGACCGAACTCGTGCTGCAGGCTCACCAGGTCCACATGGCTGTAGTTGAGGTAGTCCGCCGCGCAGATGTAGTCATTCTTGACGTTGCGACGGATCTCGAATCGGACCGGATCGGTGAACTGGCACTTCTCATCGCCGGCCACGGCGACGACCAACGGCTCGAACCGCCCGGCGGCAGCCGCCCGCAGACTCATGATCAGATCAGAGGTAAACGTGGCGATTCCACAACGTTGCGGCAAGAACGAGGAAATGAATGCGACTCTCATTGCTACGCCGTCCGCCATGTCTTCCATGCCTCCCTGCCCATGTCTCTACGAATATCACAGGGTAAACTCTAAGGATAACCTCCATACAGCCCCGTGTCAAGGACGATAAGGGTTGATTGAAGACATAGGAGCGACTGCATGTCCGCCGGAGGGCGAACCGGCATGTTGCCTAACCCCTTTTGATGAAATAGTTTGTGGAAGTGTAGTTGCCGTCAGGCCGTGCCTGCGGCGTGTCCGGTATGCGTACAACGGCGATGAAGTTGACCGGGGTCTTGACTTGCCGAAAAAACCACATATGTTTCTTGGAAAACCCATTGACAAACCGGGAAAAGCAACGTATAAACCAGTAATGCGGTAGGGATACAGGAGTAAGAGCCATGAAACTATCCTCACGAAGTAGGTATGGATTTCGGGCGATTCTCGAACTGGCGATGGCGTATGGGAATGGCCCGATCCAGATTAAAAGAATCTCAGAGAATCAGGATATCTCGAACAAGTACCTTGAGCAGTTGATCGCCATGCTCAAGGCCTCGGGGCTGGTACGCAGCGTTCGTGGACCGCGAGGGGGGTATACGTTGGCCAAACCCCCCGGCGAGATTCGGCTGGATGAGGTGTTCACCACCCTGGAGGGCCCGCTGGTATCCGTCGAGTGTCTGGAGCATCCGGACTTCTGTCCACGGTGCACCGATTGTGTGACGCGGCGCATCTGGGCGGAGATGCAGGAGGCGCTGTTTGGCGTCTTGCGGGCCAAAACGCTGCAGGATCTGGTGGAGATGGCCCGCGGCGCCGACCGCGAGGCCAATTACCAGATATAGACTGGGAAAGGAACACATCGTGGGCAAGGTATTCCCCGACATTACCGCGACGATCGGACGCACCCCCTTGGTGCGCATTAACAAGCTGGCCAGCCCGGACGCGCAGGTGCTGGCCAAGATGGAGTCCTTCAATCCCTGTGCCAGTGTCAAGGATCGTATCGCTTTGGCGATGATCGAGGCGGCGGAGCGGTCCGGTCGCGTCGGGCCCGAGACCGTCCTGATCGAGCCGACCAGCGGCAACACGGGGATCGGTTTGGCGTTTGTCTGTGCCCAGCGGGGCTACAAGCTGACCTTAACGATGCCCGAGTCGATGAGCATCGAACGGCGCAAGCTGCTGCGGATGCTCGGCGCCGAGGTGGTGTTGACGCCCGCGGAGAAGGGTATGAAGGGCGCGGTCGAGGAGGCCGAGCGTCTTCAACGGGAGATGGGCGATGCCCTGGTCCTTCAGCAGTTCGCCAATCCGGCCAACCCGGACATCCATCGCCGCACCACGGCCGTTGAGATATGGGAGGATACGGATGGCGCCGTGGACATCCTTGTTTCGGGCGTGGGCACCGGGGGGACGATCACCGGCTGCGGCGAGGTGTTCAAGGAGCGAAAGCCCGACGTTCGCGTCATTGCCGTGGAGCCCACCGGTTCGCCGGTGCTCTCCGGCGGCGAGCCCGGCAAGCACAAGATCCAGGGCATCGGCGCGGGGTTCGTGCCGGATGTGCTCAATCGCGACATCATCGACGAGATCATCCAGGTGACCGACGAGGCCGCGATGGAAGCCGCGCGGCAGATGGCCGCCAAGGAAGGCATCCTGGGCGGGATCAGCGCCGGCGCTGCGCTCCACGCCGCCATCGAGGTGTCCAAACGCCCCGAGAGCAAAGGCAAGACGATCGTCTTCATCATGTGCGACACGGGCGAGCGCTATCTGTCCACCGAGTTGTATGAATGAGGGCACCTCCATGGACGCGGCGCGGGACAATCCGACCGATGCGGTGATCGAGGCGCTGCTGGCGACCTATCAGGACGATTCGGGCGCCAACTTCATCGACGTGCGCAACTTGCCGGTGCGCGGGCGCATCCTGCAGATTCTCGACATATTCTATGAACTGCTGTTTCCCGGCTACAGCGGTTCACGCGTATTGACCCGGCAGAACCTGCGGTACATCATCGGCGATCTGATCTGCCAGGTTCGTTGTGAGCTCAGCGAGCAGATTCGGCTGGCCCTGCGTCATCGCTGCCGGCTGGAGGACTGCTCGACCCAGGGCTGCGAGGAGATGGCCGCCCAAGTGACCGAGGACCTGTTGGGCCGGTTGCCGGCCATCCGGGAGCTGCTCAAGGGCGACGTGGAGGCCGCCTATCTGGGCGATCCGGCCGCCCGCAGCTTTGAAGAGATCGTCATCAGCTACCCGTGTATTCTGGCCATCGCGACGCACCGCATCGCGCACGAGTTGTACCTGGCCGACATTCCGCTGATTCCGCGGTTGATGAGCGAGCGGGCGCATTCGCTGACGGGCATCGACATCCACCCCGGTGCGCGGATCGGACGCAACTTCTTCATCGACCACGGTACGGGCGTGGTGATCGGCGAGACCTGTATCATCGGTGATAACGTGAAGATCTATCAGGGCGTGACGCTCGGGGCGTTGAGCTTCCCGCGGGATGAGCGCGGGCGCATCGTCAAGGGCGGCAAGCGCCACCCGACGATCGAGGACGATGTCACCATTTACGCCGAGGCCACGATCCTGGGCAACATCACCATCGGCAGGGGGGCGATCATCAGCGGCAACGCGTGGGTCAAGGAGTCGATTCCGCCGGGGGCCCTCGTGGCGCCGGCCACGGCCCAGTCGCGCTTCCGCAGCAGCAAGGAAACCAGCCTCAACGTGGAGTACTACATTTGAGCCGGGCACTCATCGAGAAGATTCGGGCCTTAAGGGCGCGGCGCAACGCCGTGATTCTGGCGCACAACTACCAGATCGCCGAGGTGCAGGATATTGCCGACTTCGTGGGCGATTCGCTGGGTTTGTCCCGTCAGGCCGCCGCCACGGACGCGGACGTGATCGTCTTTTGCGGGGTGTTGTTCATGGCCGAGACCGCGGCGATCCTCTCGCCGCAACGCACGGTCCTGCTGCCCGACCCGACGGCGGGATGTCCGCTGGCGGACATGATCACGCCGGAGGCCCTGGATAAGCTCAAGACCGAGCACCCCGATGCGCTGGTCGTTTCCTATGTGAACTCGCCGGCCTCGATCAAGGCCCGCAGCGACTATTGCTGCACGAGCGGCAACGCGGTCGAGCTGGTGCGGGCGCTGCCGGCCGGTCGGCCGATCCTCTTCGTGCCGGACCAGCACCTGGGCAAGCACGTGATGAGCGTCACCGGCCGGGAGATGATTCTCTGGCCCGGCTACTGCCCGACGCACGCCCGAATGGACGCCGAGGCGATCGAAGACCTCAAGCGACGCCATCCCGACGCCGTGGTGATGGCCCATCCGGAGTGCAACGACCGCATTAAGGCCCTGGCGGATGAAATGCTCAGCACCGGTCAGATGCTCGCGTTCGTGGGCCGCAGCGACGCGCGGCGGTTCATCGTGGCGACGGAGAACGGGATCCTCCACACGCTGCGAAAACAGTACCCGGAGAAGGAGTTTTTCAGTGTTTCCAAGCGAACCATCTGCCCGAACATGAAGAAGATCACCTTGGAGAAGGTGCTCTGGGCCTTGGAGGAGATGAAACACGTGATCCGGGTGGACGACGAAACGGCCGCCCGGGCCCGCCGTGCCCTGGATCGCATGCTGGAGGTGCTGCCGAGCCGTTGAGCCGCTCAGCCGCGCGGTGGAAGCTGGAGCCGTGAGGAAGGACCTGTAAGGAAGGGTATATGTCGAACGAGAAGGGTTATCATCGGGATACGCTGGCCCTGCACGCCGGCCAGCAGGTCGATCCGACCACGCGAAGCCGGGCCGTGCCGATATACCAGACAACCAGTTACGTTTTTGAGGACAGCAGCGACGCGGCGGACCTGTTCGCGCTGCGTAAGTTCGGCAACATCTACACGCGGCTGATGAACCCGACCACCGACGTGCTGGAGAATCGCCTGGCCGCCCTGGAAGGGGGCGTGGGCGCGCTGGCCTTCAGCTCCGGCATGGCCGCGATCACCAACGCCGTGCTGAACATCTGCCGCGCGGGCCAGCACCTGGTGTCCAGCAGTTCACTGTATGGCGGCACGTATACGCTGTTCAGCCAGACCCTGCCCAAGCTGGGCATCGACGTGACGTTCGTGGACCCGGGGGACCCGGTAAATTTCCAGGCCGCCCTTCGCGACAACACGCGGCTGGTGTTCATCGAGACCATCGGCAACCCGAAGAATGACATTCTGGACTACGACCGCATTGTCGAGATCGCCCACGCGCAGGGTGTGCCCGTGATCTGCGACAACACGGTCACCTCGCCGATTCTGTTCCGCCCGATCGAGCACGGTATCGACATCGTCGTCCACAGTTGCACGAAGATCATCGGCGGGCACGGCACGAGCATCGGTGGCATCGTCATCGACTCGGGCCAATTCGATTGGACGAACGGCCGGTTCCCCGAGCTGACCGAGCCCGATCCGAGCTATCACGGCATCCGCTACGTCGAGAGCTTCGGCCCCATGGCCTACATCATCAAGGCCCGCACGCAGTTCCTGCGCGACATGGGGGCCTGCTTGTCGCCGTTCAACGCGTTTTTGTTCCTGCAGGGGCTGGAGACGCTTCACCTGCGGGTGCCACGGCACTGCGAAAACGCCCTGGCCCTGGCCAAGTTCCTGGAGCAGCATCCGGCCGTCGCGTGGGTCAACTATCCGGGGCTGCCTTCGCACCCTGATTTCCAGCGGGCCATGAAGTACCTTCCCGACGGGCAGGGGGCCATCCTGGGCTTTGGGATCAAGGGTGGCCTGGAGGCGGGCATCCGCTTCATCAACAGTGTCAAGCTGGCCAGCCACTTGGCCAATATTTTAGACAGTAAAACGCTTGTCATCCACCCGGCCAGCACGACGCATCAGCAGCTCAGCGAGGCTGAACAGGCCGCCGCGGGCGTGACGCCGGATTTCGTGCGGGTCTCGGTGGGGACGGAGCATATTGACGATATCCTGGCCGACTTCGACCAGGCGTTGGAGGCCAGCCAGGACTGACAGACAGCGACCGTGGCGGGCAAAAGGGCCCGTCGCTCGCGGAGAAACCGATATGTGGGATTACACTGAAAAGGTCATGGACCATTTTCTCAACCCGCGGAACGTCGGCTTCATTGAAGATGCCGATGGCGTGGGCGAGGTGGGCTCGCTGGCCTGCGGCGACGCCCTGATCCTGACGTTCAAACTCGATGGCAATGGCCGGATTGCCGACGCCAAGTTCAAGACGTTCGGCTGCGCCAGCGCCGTGGCTTCGTCGTCGGTGTTGACCGAGATGATCAAGGGCATGACCCTGGAAGAGGCCGTCGGCGTGACCAACCAGGACATCGCCCGTCGGCTGGGCGGTTTGCCCCATCAGAAGATGCATTGTTCGGTCATGGGCCAGGAGGCCCTCGAAGCGGCCATCCAGGATTATTACAAGCGCAAACAGGGCATCGCTCCACCGAAGCCCCGGGGCCAGATCGTCTGCACCTGCTTCGGCGTGACCGACGAGGAGATCCGCAAGGTCGTCCGGGAGAACGACCTGACCACCGTCGAGGAGGTGACCAACTACTGCAAGGCGGGCGGCGGCTGCGGTGGTTGCCATGGGCGGATCGAGGAGCTCATCGCCGAGGTCCAGGCCCGCAAGGGCGTGGAGCCCCGTGTTGCGGCCCCGAAACGGCCCGCGAAATTGACCAACATCCAGAAGATTCAGCTCGTCCAGCAGACGATCAATGAGCAGATTCGCCCGGCCCTGCGTGCCGATGGCGGCGACATTGAGCTGATCGATGTGGAGGGATCCAAGGTCATTGTGGCGCTGCGTGGCATGTGCGCCCAGTGCAAGATGGCCCAATTCACGATGAAGGACGTTGTCCAGGCCAAGCTGCGCGAATTCGTCAGCGAAGACCTGGTCGTCGAAGAACAGAAGGACCCGGCCGATACACCCCAGGCCGGATCGGAGGTGGACTCATGAACCGCGTGATCTATATGGACAACAACGCGACGACCCGCGTCGCCGATGAGGTCGCCGAGGCCATGCGGCCGTATCTCACGGAGCGGTACGGCAACCCGTCCAGCATGCATACGTTCGGCGGACAGGTCGCCGGCGACATCGCCCGTGCCCGCGAGCAGGTCGCCGATCTGCTGGGCTGCCATCCCGAGGAGATCCTGTTCACCAGTTGCGGCACGGAGAGTGACAACACCGCGATCAAGGGCACCCTGGCCAGCTATCCGGAGAAGCGCAAGATCGTCACCACACGCGTCGAGCACCCGGCCGTTCTGAGCACCTGCCGCGATCTCGAACGCCACGGCTACAGCGTCAGCGAGATCGCCGTTGATCGTGAGGGGCGGCTCGACCTGGACGAGCTGGGCTTTCGCATGGACGACAACACGGCGATCGTTTCGGTGATGTGGGCGAACAACGAAACCGGCACGATCTTCCCCATCGACGAGGTCGCCCGGATCGTCACGGAGCGCGGCATCGTCTTTCATACCGACGCCGTTCAGGCCGTGGGCAAGATCCCCATCAGCCTGACCGATACGCCGATCGACCTGCTGAGCCTGGCCGGCCATAAGCTGCACGCCCCCAAGGGCATCGGCGTGCTGTACGTCCGCAAGGGCACCCGCTTGGGCACATTCATGCACGGCGGCCACCAGGAGGGCGGCCGACGCGGCGGCACCGAGAACGTGCCCGGCATCATCGCCCTGGGTAAGGCGTGCGAGCTGGCCCGGCGATACATGGACGAGGAGAACACCCGCGTCCGGGCCCTGCGCGACCGTCTGGAGCAGAAGATCCTGGCTTCGTGTCCCGATTGCATGGTTAACGGGGACGTGGAGAACCGCCTGCCCAACACGCTGAACGTGAGCTTCGAGTACATCGAGGGTGAGGCGATCCTGCTGATGCTTGACAAGTTCGGCATCTGCGCCTCCAGCGGCTCGGCCTGCACCAGCGGCTCGCTCGAGCCGTCGCACGTGCTGCGGGCGATGGGCGTGCCGTTCACTGCGGCGCACGGGTCGATCCGGTTTAGCCTGAGCCGCTACAGCACCGAGCAGGAGGTGGACTTCGTCGCCGAGAAGCTGCCCGCCGTCGTGCAGCGCCTCCGCGAACTGAGCCCCTTCGTCAAGACCGCCTGAGCCGACGGACGGCAAAGGTTGTAGGGTCGGGGACGATGGTCACCGGTTCAGGGCTTGGCCGTATCGCTGTCGGTTTGAGACGGGGCGTCTTGCCGGGCCTGCTTTTCAAGAAAGGCGTCTGCCAATTCCGGCCGGCCGCCGTTGAGCTTTCCCTGGATGTCCCCCTGCGAATCGACCTGCCACTCGACCCAAACGATTCGGTGCGGGTTGTTCGCCACGAATTGTCTGCCTGTTCCGCCGGCGTCGAAAAACGTAACGTGCCGCAGGAAGGGCGTGCCCGGAAGCCCGCTGGTTCGATACCAGACGCTCTGGGTTTTGCGTCCGCTCGGATCATACAGCGTCCACGTCTCGGGCAGACCCTCCGACGAGTACGAGGTTTCATTGATGAGGGTCCCATTCGGTGAAAAGACCTTGATCGACGGGATCAGCGGTCGCCGGACGCCTTGGGCGTCTTTGATAAAACCCAGGGCGGAGGCGACCACCTGGTTGCCGGCGGCGTCATCACCGGTCAGTGTCGTCACGTGACCGCGTCGCTGCCATTCCTTGTACGCGCGGCTGTTCAGAATGCTTGGCGGCAGTGTCGCCGCCGGCGCGGCCTCGATGGTCTGGCCGTTCCAGGCCAGCGTCAATCGCAGTTCGGACGGGTCCAGGACAACCAGAGAGGCCGCCTGGACGGCGTTGCGTTCCTTCCATACCAGAAAGACCGCCGCTACGAGAAGACATGCCGTCCCAGGGAGTATCCATATGATCGCACGCCTCATGTTCTCACCGCCCTTTCCATCGTCTGAATCATAGAGAATCCAGCCGTCCAAAGCCGCTGTTTCCGATAGAGTAGTCGCGTTCGCTACAACGATGTTACAAAAAAAGACCCGCCTGTCCGGAGTCGTGGTTCCAGACAGGGCACACCGCCGTGAGGCGCCGCGCCAGGAAGGCGCCCATGGCAAGCCGCAAAGCAGGGCATTATCTCGCACGCCGGGGACGGCTGGGGGCAGCGAAGGTGAGCGTGCTTTGCCCGGTTCGGCGTCCACATGGCCCTCGGCGACAGGCCCCCTGCGCCGGGCACCCCCGCAGCCGCAGCCGATGGCCCGCCCGTCCGGGACTGTACGCCGCGCCGCGACCCCGGTCGTCTTCGAGCCGACTTTGGATCGCCCAGAATGGCCGCAGATTCGCGTCGCGCAGCGTAATGACCCTGTCCCCTCCCGGCATCAAGGTGATCACCACGTAGTGATGCTCAGCCATATTGGACGTGCGGAAGACCCGCGCCGCGATCGGGGCGCCGGGATCGAGCGTATCAACGATGGCTGCCACGGCGTCCGCCGGCCCCAGGTGCAGGTTATATTCCCGGCCATCGTCGCCTGTGACGATCAAGTGCGTACCGGCCGGCGACGGGCCCGTCGTCTTCTCGCAGGGATGGGTCTCGGTCGAGATGAGCTTGCCTGACAGCATCCTCGGCGTGGGCCGAAGGCCCTGCCGCACGACGCCCGCCGGGTCGCCGATTCCCTTCTGGGCGTAGACCCCGCTCGCCGCCGTCAGCAGCACGCAGGCTATCGCGAAAAAGAGCCCCCATCGCTTTCCAACCGCCTCCATTCGCCGTGTCTTCATGTCAGCGTCCTTCCATTGAGACCCATTGCCACTATCCAGTATAGCACCGCCGAAGGCTGCCGCAAGGAGCCGTCCGTGCGTCGGGCCAACCGAGCCCGCCGAAAGCGATGGGCCTGGGATTGGTGCGGGGCGGCGACGCACCAGCCCTGATGGCGGGCCCGGCCGGCGGTCTTTTGCCAGACTTTCTCACTGTCAGGATTCCGTGCAACGTTTACCGAGTAGCCGCGTTTATAATGATGATGGCAGCCGAGGCCCAGAAAAGGACGCTCATGAGTTGCGTTGATCCGACCGATCGCGATACGGACGAGGATATCCTGATCCGGGAGGCATGCACGGATGCTGCCGCCTTCGCCCGGCTGTACCGGATGCACTACGACACCGTGTTTCGCTACTGTGCGCGGCGGTTGTTCAACCGACACACCGCGGAAGATGTGACCTCGACGGTTTTCTTTCGGGCGATGAGACGTATCGGCTCTTTCAAAGGCAGCGCCCGTGGTTTTCGCAATTGGCTATATCGCATCGCGACCAACGCCGTCAATGATCATCTGCGGACGGCCAAGCGACGGGCCGAGGCGATCCGGACCCTCGCCCGGGAGGGGGCCCATGGTCGCGTCGGCTGTGCCGGGGCGGATTGCGAGTTCCAGGAAACGACGCTTTTGGTCAAGCAGGCGCTGCTGCGTCTCAAGCCCACGTACCAGGCTGTCATCACGTTGCGTTTCTTTGAGAAAATGAAACTGGTCGAAATTGCCGAGATTCTGGGGCAGAACCCAGCGACGATCCGCAGTCAGCTTTCGCGTGCACTGAATATGCTGCGACGGGAGTTGGATGCGGCGATGCCGAACCGTGAGGTTTCGAGATGAACGATCAACACAGAGACATTGAGCGCGTGTTGGAGGAGTTGGCGTTTGACGATGCGCCCGATCAGGCCCATCAGGACCTCCTCGAAAAGCAGCTCCTTCTCAACTTCAGTGCGGTTCGTTCTCGGCAGGCCTCCCAATGGAGAATTGTCATGAACAAGAACATGGCTAGGCTGGCCGCCGCGGCGGTGATCGTGATCGGTGTGTTTGTGGGGTACGTCGTTTTTACGCGGACCGGCAGTGTAAGTTGGGCCCAGGTGCGCCGGCAGGTCGCCGCGACCCGGGCGGTGGCGTATAAGGGTAAGATTACCTCGACCGGCGGCGTGGAAGGTGAGTTTCGAGCGGAGTTGGAGGGCCTTGTGGCCGAGGACTACGGGACCCGGATGGACGCATACGTCAACGGCCAACTCATGAGTCGGTCGTTTGCCCTGACGAACGAGAGGACTTTTGTCACCCTGCTGCCGGGGCAGAAGAAGTACTCGCTCGTGGATCTGACTGAGGAGAACCGCCGTGAAAACGCGGACCCGAAGCTCCTGGTGGAGAGGTTTCTGCAGGGCGACTATCGGCCACTGGGGCGGCGCGAGGTCGATGGCCTCCTCCTCGAAGGCATCGAGTCGAACGATGTATCTCCGTTGGCGGCGTTCCCCGGCACTTTCATAGAGGCGGCGGCCCATGGTGAAGGAAAGGTGGCCGTCGTGGGGCGTTTGTGGGTGAACGTGGCCACGGGTTGGCCCGTTGAAGTCACGCTCGATATTACCCGTACAGACAGCCATGAGAAGACCGTTATTGTGGTCAGCGATTTCCAGTGGGATGCCGAGGTCACGCCGGAGATGTTCAGTGCCGGAATCCCTGATGGATACAAGTTGCTCTACAAGGTCGAGATGGGGCGGCTGGAAAGCGGCGAGCAACTCGTCGAGGGCCTGGCCTATTTCGCGAAGATCAACGGCGGCAAGTATCCGGCCACCTTGTCGGTAAGGGATATCGTCGGTGAGGTGGGCAGGATCTACAGTGAAGCCAGGGCCAAAAGCACCGATGGCAGACCCGCGCTGCGGATCGATGATGATCAGATCATTAACCTGAAGATGGGAGCAGCTCACATCGGCAAACTCGAAGCCGAGGGCAAGGAGTGTGTCTATTATGGCCAGACCGTTACGGCGGCCGATGCCAACAGAGTCCTGCTGCGGTGGAAGCTGGATGAAGGGCGGTACCGTGTGATCTTCGGCGATCTGCGAATCGAGGATGTCAGCCCCGCACGTCTGGCGGAGCTGGAGGCAGAGTAGCTCTCAGTCGACGTGACCCAGACTGGCTTACGGGACCGACTCTGAATGGGAGTCGGTCCTCTTTCTTTGCGTTTTAACGACACGTGCGGTTGCAGTTCATCTCGCCGCCCCGGCCTGGCTGGGGAGCCAGTCGTGAAGGACATACTCGCAGTTGACGACCTTCTCCACCAGGTCCAGCGGCGTGTAGTAATACTGGTTGGACGCCTCGAACCCGATCCGCGGGTCATTTCGCGTCAAGACAAACAGGCGTTTGGCATTCTGTATTTCGTCCTTGGTAATTGCGGTAAGCTCCTTGATCCGGGCATCCCGGTCGGCCCGGTCCGACGAGCCAGACAGGAGGGCATTCCTGGCCAGCGTGAACCGGATCAGATTGGCCACGCTTTGGAAGTGAAGGCCCGCCGCCTCGGCCACCCCGTAATCCTCCTGGGCACGTTGCCGAAGCTCCGGAGCCGTGATCCCGGGCAAAGCCGCCTTGAAGGACGCCAGCCCCCGTCGCCATCCGGCCGCCATCTTCTCAAACTGGGAGGCCAGGACATCGGCCGGATAAATCCCCCGCCAGCCATCCACGTCGTCGTACGGGAATCCGATCATCGTGGCCCGATAGCCGGTCGGCTTCGGATAGAGCAGGTTCGACGGCCCGTACTGTGCCGGGCCGGAGTAGACGAATTGAACGTGAAAGGGATACTCGGTGAACGCCGTGCTGAACTGGGACCACGCCTCCAGGACCGCCGGTGCGGCCTGCGCACCATAGCGGCACGTTGCCAGGTCCCGCAGGGCCTCCTGGACTGTGGGCTTCGGTTCGGTCTGAAATCGTTGGACCAGCTCCAGGTTGGGCGACGGGTATCCGCCGACCGTCCAGCTCAGCATCAGACCGTCGATGTCGGCCTCGGCCAGATTGTCGCAATGTTGGGCGACCAGGTTCATAACCGGCAGATACGGCACGGCCGACAGCTCCCAGGAGCAATTGACCTGCATCTTGGCCATCGTCCTGAGGCCCCGTTCTTTCGCCAGGGCCCAGTGCTTTTGCGCGCGGGGCCCCGGCCCGACGGCCGAGATCGAGTATTCGCCCACCGCGCTGGATACGCCGCCCCGCACGATCGGCTTACTCCATTCACTGACGCTCATCAGATACACGTTATCCGGCAGGTTTGCGATGATCTCCGTCGCCCAGGTTGGACGGTGCCAGCCCGCCGCCAGACCATCAGGCCAGCCCCAGTCCCAGACGATGACGGCGGCATCGGGATTGCCCTCCCAAACGCCCTCGGCGATCGTGCGGTTGACCTCGGCGATGACCTCCGGGCCGGACCGCTTGGAGCAGCGGGGACAGCTCGCGGGGTTGTGGCTGTGACTGTAGCAGTGAGTCAGGTTCTCCGAGGCGGTGATCGTGAAAACGCCCCCCAGTTGCGGCACCTGCTTGAAGACGTAACGCAGGGAATCCCGGAGCCACTGTCGCACCGCCTCGGTGGAGGTGCACAGCGAGAAGTGATCGCCTTCTTGATAACCGCGAAGTTCTTCTCTCTCCTTGAAGAAGGATTCCGGCATCGCGCGGGGTTCGTTCATGTACAGGTACACCTTGATGCCATGGCTTCGGGCGCGATCAACCAGCCGTCTCAGGCTCGCGAGGCGCACCTTGTGATCGGCCCCGAATTCCGGGAATACGTCGGTTGGGGCCAACTGACGCAGAACCACGTGCAGCCACACGCCGGTGACGCCGCAACGGGAAAGCCGCTCCAGCAGCGCATCCGGATAGGGATCAAGCTCCGGCTCAAGCAGGGGATCGCCGAAGATACCGAAGTACGAATACAGGAACCGGATGGGCGGTTCGGCGCCGCTATCCTGTCCGGGCTTGAACGGGGTGCGGTCCGGTAGAGCCGGTGTGAGAAAGTCGAATCTGGGCCGGGCCGGTTTGGTGAGCCAATCCTCGAAATGTAGCGACACGGCGGCCTTGATCTGCTCGCATCGCCGGATGGCTGAGGCATCCGGCGGTGCGTAGCGCAGTGGCGGGCACGACGGTTTCAGCGATCCGAGCTTGATCCAGAGAAAATCATCCTCGCGCAGTGTGAACGCCAGTTTTTCGGCATCCCAGTCGAGCAGCGTCAGAAGCTGTTCATACGGCAGGAGATGCCAGTTGCGGCGGATAATCGTGATGTAGGCCCGCTGTTCGTAACCCTCGGTGAAGGCCAGATGTGTTGGCAAGCCCATTGACGAGCCAATCTTATGAACGTTCTCCGGCGTTGTCTCGAGAACCTTGGCCATCCGCTCGGCGGACACCAATTCCCAGTTTCGCCAGACAAAGGCATGGAGGCGGTCGGGGAAATGCGTGAACTCAATAGCCGGCGGGGCGCTGCCGCTTGGCAAGACGTCGGCAAATGCGACAGGCCCGTAGGTCACCCAAGTGATAACCACCCAGGTACAGGTTGCATTCATCTTGTTCATGATACGCCTCCGCCTTTGTTGAGAGCGGCTGTTCCTGTAGACTTCCTCCTATAGAATAGTCTATGGTCAGGCCAAGCGGCAAGGGGCATGTCTGCCGGGGTGTGGTCCTTGACACATGGGCTCACTGCCGACCGCGTGGTTTGAGCAGCACGGCGCGTGTCCCGCCATCGTGCTCGTGCAAGGTTCCCACAATCCATCCTTTGTTGTTGATGTCCTCGGCCATAAAGGCCTTGCCCTTGGCAAACAGCCTGCTCAGGTTGACGAGCGTGCCGTCTGTTCGGTATAGGACACTGACCTGCTCGTCTGTGTACGGCTTCGATCCGCCGTCTTCCACCAACAGCAAGACCTCCCGTTGATCGTTGATGGCCAAGGCCGTTACGTTGCGGTCTTCCCAAAGGGGTAGTTCTGTAACGGTGTCGAAAGCGTCCCAGATAAACGCTCGCCAATTCTCCGTCTGCTGGGCGTGCCCGGCGACGTCGCCGGCGCTGTTGATGTCGATAGCCATGCTTGCGCTGTCGAAGTGTTCGAGGTAACGAAGCCCCTTATTGGGGCTCCATCGGAATGCACATGCCCCCTCCAGCAGCGGGCCGCTGGCTGCATAAGCCGAGCCTACGATTTGGCGCTGATCATTCATGGCCTGAATGTTCACTCGGCGGCCAGAGAGTTCGTCCAGTTCTTGCATGCCGGAATCCGGCATCCAGAAGAACTTGCCGACGGCAAAGAAACCATCCTGCTCCTTGCGCCCCGTTCCAGCCCATCCACATACATGCCCGTGGATGTTAATGGCCGTCGCACTACTCCCGCCGGTACCGCCGAGGTTTCCCAGGTTTTGGAGGCCACTTTCAGGCGACCAGATGAAGGCGAACCACAATCCGTTCGGGTCGCTCGCGGTCCCAACCACTTGTCCATGATCATTCAGGTCCGTGGCCGTGGAGTAGGTACCCCCGAACGTTCCAATTTCAATCATCCCCTCTGCCGGGTCCCAGAGGACCGCCCGGGTGCCGTCAGCTTTTTCACACTCTCCGGCGACTTGGCCCAGATTGTTGATGGCCGCCGGCTTGGTCACGGTGCCGTCCGGTGTGGGCAGATACACCACCTCGTAGTCTGGCAGGCCAAGGTGCCGGCCGATCCAATGAGCGGCGAAAAGCAGAAATGCCCCCACTGCGAGAAGACCCACCGGCAGCAGTCTCTTCCTCCAGATGCTCCTCATCACGGGTGATGTATGCTGAAAACGTCGCCTCATGCAAGCCAACTTCCCGCATGGCGTGTCGCTGCGGCCAAACACCAGCACATCGAAGTTCGAGATATCTTCGATTCCCGCGGCGGCACTCGGTGCAGCGTCCAGGACCTCAGGAGATGTTGAACTCCTTGCGGCGGGAGTTCATCTGGGCCTTGAGCCGGGCGATGATCGACGAGTGCATCTGGCTGACCCGCGACTCGGACAGATCGAGCGTGGCGCCGATCTCCTTCATCGTCATCTCTTCGTAGTAGTAGAGGACGACGATCAATCGCTCGGCCCGCGTCAGGCCCTTGGTCAGTAGGTTCTTCAGGTCGCGCTTTTGGGCCTCGAGCAGGGGGTTCTGGCTCTTCTGGTCCTCGATGACGTCGATCTCGCGGATGTCCCGCTCGCCCTCCGAGTCCGAGAACTTGTTGCTCAGCGACACCAGGCCGATCGCGTTGGCGTCCCGCTGGAGCCGGCGGAACTCCTCCATATTCAGCTCCAGCTCTTCGGCGATCTCCTTCTCCGTGGGGATTCGACCCAGGTGGGCCTCCAGGGTTTGCAGCGCGCGTTCGAGCTGGTGCGCCCGCGCCCGGACCAGCCGCGGCACCCAGTCCATGTTTCGCAGCTCATCGAGGATCGCCCCGCGGATTCGCGGTGTGCAATACGTCTCGAACTTCACGCCGCGCTCCGGATCGAACGCGTCGATCGCATCCATAAGTCCGAAAATACCCGCACTGATGAGGTCGTCCAGCTCGACCTTGTCGGGCAGCTTCGCGTAGATACGCTCGGCGGTGTACCGAACGATGCGCAGATAGTGCTCCATCAAGAGATTGCGGTGATATTCATCGCGAGTTACGAAGAATTCCTGCCAGACCTGCTCGATGTTCTCGAGTTGAGCCGTTTTCATTGACGTACCTCCCTGTATCGTGCCGAAACTAGCTCACCTGCCGTGTGTTTCACTTGAAACCTCGGACCCGTTTCATTTCACGGTCGGTCGACGCAGAACACGATACACCCTGGGCCCAGCATCCTGGTATCGACGCGATCCCGTGGAACGTTTAGAAAAACCAGTTCACCACCTTCTGGAAAAAGTTATCGGTCTTGCCGGCCGCCGGTCCCTGTGCCAGCCGGGCGGTCATCGCGACCAGGGCCGCGGTGATCCGCGCGTGCGGATAGGCCAACACCACCGGCTCGCGGTTGCGGACGGCCGCCACCAGCCGATCGTCGCGGCAGAGCACGCCCGCATCGTAGAGGGGCGTGTCCAGGAACCGCCGCACCACTTCAGCCATCTGTTGTTGAATCTTTTTGCCTTCCGAGATGGACTCGGCCATGTTCACGATCAGGCTCAGCCGCCCGGGATAGCGCCGACCCGCGAGCACCTTGATGACGGCGTAGGCGTCGGTCATGGCCGTCGGTTCGGGGGTCGTCACCACGAGGGTGTGGTCCGCCGCCTGGCAGAAGGCCAGCACCGAGGCGCCGATGCCGGCCCCGGTGTCGATCACGATCACATCGGCCCGTTCCTGCAACGTGGCCAGCTCGTTGATCAGGCGGGTCCGTTGGAAGCGAGACAGGTTCGCCAGCTCCTCCATACCGGAGCCGCCGCAGAGCACCTCGACGCCGGCGGGGCCGACCTGCAGGATTTCATCCAGCGTGCGATGTCCGGAGATGACGTGGGAGAGATTCTGCCGACCGGAGACATTCATGATGACGTCGAGGTTGCCCAGCCCCAGATCGGCGTCCATGAGCACGACCCGCTTGCCGGCCGCGGCCAGGCAGATGGCCAGATTGGCGGCGATGTTGGTCTTGCCCACTCCCCCCTTGCCGCTGCTCACGGCCAGCACCTCGGCCCGGCGGGATCGGTCCGCCATGAGCGCCTGGAGCCGCGTGGTTCCATCCTTCGTTTTCATGCCTCATCCCTGTGTGGTCGGGTCGCCGCAGGGCGAGTCTACCGGCCCAGGTCACGCCGCCGCTTGCGTTCCATCAGCCCGCGGGCGACCTTGTTGTTGAGCAGATTCTCCGCCAGCTTGTTCACCTGGTGTTCCACGTAGGCCTTGCGGTCCGTGTCCAGCAGTCGCTGGGCTTCGGCATCGACGATCGGGGAGGTCTCAAAGCCACCGCCCGGCTCGAAGTGGATGGTGGGAGTGTCGCAGAGAATCAACCGGTCGCTGCGAACGTGTTCCTCCACGGCACGGGCCATCAACGCGGCGAAGCCTTCGACGTCCAGATCACAGGGCTGATAACCGGGCGTGTTGACGTGGGTGATGTTCTCGGTCAGAACCCGCCGCCGCTGCTCCGTGAACGCCACGATTTTGGCGAGTACGTCCGTGACATTGTCCGTGATGGTTGAAGTCCATTTCATAATCCATCCACCTTCCTGCTCGCGTGTTACGCGCCGTTAGCTCTGCGTCATCGTGGCCCTCTGTTCCGCGTCCAGGATCGCCTTAATCTCCGAAAGGGTCTTGCTGCGTTGGCGAAGCTCGAGGATGCGGGCCAGACGTTGAAACACCGACTCGTCGTACAGCCGATGCCCACCCCGGGTCCAGTCCGATTCCTCAATCAGGCCCATGGTCGTGTAATTGTGGATCGTCTGCCGGGTGAAGGGGGTGTGTTCCACAACTTCGCCGATCCGGTAAAGCTTGGCCGGAATCGCAACGCCATGACTGTCTCGATCGTGGTTGGATCGCATAAGCTCGATACTGCTGAACGGGGTCTGTCTCCAGTTTTCCAAAGCCGCGAAGGGTCCTGACGTTCCTCGCGCGGTGTCAAAGGTCCGACTGACAAGTCCACCGTCTCACGCCCAGCCCCTTGCGGTGAAAACCGATAGGGGCCCGATAGCTTTGACATTTTACAAAACGTAAAATACATCGAGACCAACGTCAACAATTTTTCGACCTTTTTTCCAAGATTTGTTTGCCAGAGCATCTCCCTATCGGACGTTACAGGCTGTGCGAGGTCCGGGGTCTGGAGGAAGCCCTCCGTGGCCCCAAGACGACAGGGTGATTGTCGACCGGACTGCTCGGAGCCCCAGTTGGGCAGGAGGCTCATCCTGCACAATATGGTGGTTTGACTGGCTCAAAGGGCCGGAATCAAACGTTATTCTTGAGACAATACTAGCTGGGTCTTGGTGGCCAGTCTTGGTGCCCGCCAATTCTCGGCGTGGACTTCACACGGGGGGCCATCTCAGGCTCACGGATCGCTTGGTCGAAGGGATTACATGGATAATACTACTGTGGCATAGAAAAGCCAGTCCATATCCTAAATAGCCAATTGTGATCCCTGCTGGTTTTTCGATGTGGCATACCGTGCGATGGTGCCGAAACGATTCGCGGCGTGCTCTGGGGCCACGACGGCCGGTGGGTGTCTCCAGTTTTCGATGAATCGAGTAAACGGCCCCGGTCGATGCTCCGATATAGGGTGTGCAACTTCTCGGTTGAAATCTCGCAAGGCCCTGAAAACATGCACTTTATGGCGTGAGTGATGGATAACGAGCGACCCGTTTCTGATTCGCAGGCCCAGCCGGAGCACGATTCGGTCGAATGGCTGGAGAAGATCACTCCACTGGCCAAGCGGCTCAACTGTCTGGAGATGTGCAAAATCGCCGACGTGTGCATCGACGAGATCCCGAAGCTCATTGGGGCACGGCTGGCTTCTCTGTATATCCTGGACGAATCGAGCGACATCCTGCACCTGGAGAAGAACAACCATCCGTTTCTCATTAACAACGTGGTGTCGCTCAATCAGAATCCCCCTTCGCCGATGGTCGCGGCGGTCCGCAGCAAGGAGCTGATGCTCGTCAACGACGTGGACACCCACAACCGTCCCATCATTCAAAAGACGCAGCGCGCGTTCTCGGACAACTACCACACCAAGAGCTGCATCATTGCGCCGCTGATCTGCCACAGTCGGGTCATCGGGGTGTTGAACCTGACGGACAAGGTGGACGGCGAGCGTTTCACCCAGCACGATATCGCGGTGCTCGAGCTGTTTCGCCAGCTCATCGGGGCCTCCATCGGCAACGTCAAGCTGTTCGAGAAAACACAGAAACAGGCCAAGACCGACGGTCTGACCGGCATGCTCAACCACCGCACGTTTTACGAGCAGCTTGAAAGCGAACTGCGACGGTCGCAGCGATACGGGGGCAAGATCTCGATCATCATGGCCGACGTGGACAACTTCAAGCCGGTCAACGACAACTACGGGCACCGGGCCGGGGATATGGCGATCAAGCAGATCAGCCGGCGGCTCAGCGCCTGCATCCGTCAGATCGACATCGCCGCCCGTTACGGTGGCGACGAATTTGCCGTCATTCTGCCGAATACCTCGCTGGGCGACGCCGTGACCGTCGCCGAGCGGATGGTCCACATGGTCGGGGAGACACCCATTCTCTGGGAGGGTCATGAGATCGTCCTGTCCTTGAGCGTCGGGGTAGGCCAGTTCGATGGGGCCAGCTACATCGGAGACGTGACCAAGGCCACCGATGCGGCGCTCTATGCCGCCAAGCAGGCAGGCAAGAACACCGTCCGGGTGGTCGAGGTGGAAACGGCCGTCTGACGCGACCGGACTGAACCCTCGCGGCACACCCCCAAGTCTTTCGTCGCGCCGCGCGTGTATCGTGCGCCCGCACACTGCCGAAGCCTCTGGCCTGCGGCCCGTCTTCGGGTTGTATGAGCCGGTCCATTCTGGTAGCATAGTGCAATAATCCCGCCGCCGGGCGGGTCTGTGGTAAGGGAAAAGCGACCACACAATGTTGTTTGGGAGAGTGCGATGAGTCATAGAAGCAGCATTTCACGACGGGCGTTTCTGCGGCGGGGGGCCATGGTCGGATCGGCTCTGGCGCTGCCGACGATCGTGCCCAGCTCGGTCTTCGGGGCCTCGGCGCCCAGCGAGAAGATCGTCATGGGGGCCATCGGCGTCGGCTCGATGGGACAGGGCGACCTTAACGGTTTTCTGCACAAGGACGAGGTCCGTGTCGTGGCCGTCTGCGACGTGGACGCCAATCACGTGCGCAAGGCCAAACAGATGGTGGACGGACGCTACGGCAACAGTGACTGCGTGGGGTACAGCGATTTCCGCGAGGTCATCGCCCGCGGCGATCTGGACACCGTGATGCATGCCCTGCCCGATCACTGGCACGCGATCATCTCCGTAGAGTGCGCGCGGGCGGGCCTGGACATCCACGGGCAAAAACCGTTGGCGCGAACCATTCGCGGCGGCCGGGCCATCTGCCAGGCCGTCGAGCGCTACGGGCGCATCTGGCAGACGGGCAGTTGGCAGCGGTCCGTGGCGCACTTCCACCGGGCCTGCGAGCTGGTCGTTAACGGACGGATCGGCAAGGTCAAACACGTGGAGGTCGGCTTGCCCGACGGCGGGCGCAGCGGCGTGTTCCCGGTGCGCCCCGTGCCGGCGGGGCTGGACTGGAACCTGTGGCTTGGACCCGCTCCGTGGCGCGAGTACACCGGCTTTGACAACGGCGGCGGCGCGCACTGGAACTGGCGCTGGGTCATGGACTACAGCGGCGGGCAACTGACCGACTGGGCCGGCCATCACATTGACATCGCCCACTGGGGGCTGGGCCTGGATCGCACCGGTCCGGTCGAGATCGAGGGTCGCGGGGAGTATCCCGATGAAGGCACCTACGACGTGCCCTACGCGTATCGTTTCACGTGCAAATACGCCGACGGTCTGGAGATGGTCGTGGCCAACGCCGGGCAGCAGCCGCACGGCATGGGGGCCTGCTGGTACGGTGAGCACGGCTGGATTCACGTCAACCGCGGCGGGCTGCAGGCCAGCGACCCGAAGATCCTCCAGGAGGTGATCGGGCCGGATGAGATTCATCTCTACAGGAGCAACGATCACCTGCAGAACTTCCTGGATTGCGTCAAGACCCGCAAAGAGACGATCACGCCCGCCGAGATCGCCCACCGCTCGATCAGCGTGGGACTGCTGGGCGAGATCGCCATGCTGGTGGGACGTAAGATCCGCTGGAACCCTGAGACCGAGCAGATTCTTGACGACCCGTCGGCCGCCGCGTTACTGGGACGGGCCTACCGTCAACCGTGGACGCTGTAAACGGGGCCTCTGACCCGGGAATCGAAAGGAGCCATTCCAATGACCAGAAAATGGGGCATGAGTTTGACCGTGGCCCTCGTGTTGAGCATGACAGCGGGCCTGATGGCCGAGCCGCAATGGCAGGACCTGTTTGACGGCAAGACCCTCGACGGATGGGTGCAGCGCAACGGCAAGGCGCACTTTGCCGTTGAGGACGGCATGATCGTCGGCACCACGGTGTTGAACACACCGAACAGCTTTCTGTGCACCGAGAAGCACTATCGCGATTTCATCCTGGAACTCGAGTTCCTCGTCGAGCCGACGATGAACTCCGGCATTCAGATCCGCAGCCACAGCTACCCGGACCACAACAATGGCCGCGTGCACGGCTACCAGGTGGAGATCGACCCTTCATCGCGGGCGTGGAGCGGGGGCATCTACGATGAGGCGCGACGGGGCTGGTTGTTTCCCCTGAAGGACATGCCCGAAGCGCAGAAGGCCTTCAAGCAGAACCAGTGGAATCACTACCGCATCGAGGCCATCGGCGACCGCATCCGCACGTGGGTTAATGGGGTCCCGGCGGCGGATCTGGTGGACGACATGACCGGCAGCGGCTTCATTGCCCTGCAGGTGCACAGTTCGAACAAGGCCGGGCAGAAGATCAAATGGCGCAACATCCGTCTCAAAGACCTCAGCGGCGCGAACCCGCCTGCGCTGAAGGCCCTGATCATCGATGGCCAGAACAATCACGACTGGAAGGCCACGACGCCGGTGATCCGCGACATTCTCGAGGCCTCGAGCGTGTTCGTCCAGGTGGACGTGGCGACGACGCCCCCCCAAGGGCAGCCGATGGACGACTTCCGGCCCAACTTCGCGGCCTACGACGTGGTGGTCAGCAACTACACCGGCGATGCATGGCCCTCGGCCACGCGGGAGGCCTTTGTCAAATACATGGAGAACGGCGGCGGTTTGGTAATAATCCACGCGGCCAGCAATGCGTTTCCCGACTGGCGCGAGTGGAATGAGATGATCGCCCTGGGCGGTTGGGGCGGCCGCAACGAAAAGCATGGGCCCTATGTCTACTGGAAAGACGGTAAGCTCGTCCGGGATGATTCGCCCGGTGCCGGCGGCGGGCACGGTCAGCAGACGGAATGGCAGGTGGTCCATCGTAACCGCGACCACGCGATCACCGCGGGCCTGCCCGAGCGCTGGCTGCACGTGAAGGACGAGCTGTATAACCGGCTCCGCGGCCCAGCGAAGAGCATGACTCTGTTGGCCACGGCGCGGCAAGATACCAATGTGGGTGGGACCGACCGCGATGAGCCCGTGATGTTCACGGTGCGGTACCGCAAGGGCCGCGTTTTCCATACGGTCCTGGGCCACGCCGCCGAACAGATGCGGTGCGTGGGCTTCGCGGTCACGTTGCAGCGCGGCGCCGAATGGGCCGCCACCAGCCGCGTGACGCAGATTGACGTGCCGGCGGACTTCCCGACCGCCGAACGCACCAGCACACGGTCGCGCTTCAGTGTCGACATCGATGCAGTTGGGGAGTATGAGTTCGGCAAGAGCCGCGCGGCCTGTGCCGCGGTGGAGGCGTATGTGCGGTCGCTTCGCCCCGAAGGATACCCCGCGGTGGAGGCACGGCTGCTCAAGGTGTTGCAGGACCCGCGGACCACGTATGCCGGTAAGGACTTCGTTTGTCGGATGCTTCGTCAGGCCGGTTCGGCGGCGTGCGTGCCCGTGTTGGAGCCGTTGCTGCGCGACTCGAAGCTGTCGCACATGGCGCGATATGCCTTGCAGGATAATCCGGCGCCGGAGGCGGCCGCGGCGATGCGCCGGGCCCTGGTGGTCGTGTCAGACGATCTGAAGATCGGGATGCTCGATGCGTTGGGGCGGCGCGGCGACGAGGCCGCGGTGGGCGACATCGCCCGATTGGCGGGTTCGGCGAATACGACCGTCGCTCAGGCGGCCGTCAACGCGTTGGGCCGGATCGGTTCGGCACAGGCGGCCCGGGCCTTGCAGGACATGCGTGTGTCCACCGTGCCGGAACCCCTGCGCCAGGATGCGTTGCTGATGTGTGCGGACCGGATGTTGGTGAACGGTCAGCGCACTCAGGCGGCGGCGATTTACCGCGAGATGATCGATTCGAAAAGCACGCCGATCCGCATCGCCGCCTATCGCGGTCTGGTGATGGCTGAGCCTCAGCAGGCCGTCCCCCGATTGGTGGGGCTGTTGCGGGACCCGAACACGGATCTGCAAAAGGCCGCCGGCCAGTTCATCGCCCAGGTGCCCGGCCGTGAGATTACGTTGGGTGTGGCCCGGGAGCTGGATCGGCTGGATTCCGCCGGGCAGGTGGTGCTGCTCTCAGCGCTGGAGACCCGCGCCGACAAGGCCGCGGCGCCCTTCGTGGCGGCGCTGACCAAGAGCAGCCGCGCCGACGTGCGTCTGGCCGCGGTTCGCGCCCTGGCCGTCTTGGGGGATGCGTCTCATGTGTCGTTGCTGGCCCAGATGGCGGCCGGTGACGATGCCGCCGCCAAGCCGGCCGCCCAGAGCCTGACGCGGTTGTCGGGTCCGGGCATCGCGGATGCCATGATCGAGATGCTCCGCGGTCGCAGCGCCACTTCGACGCGTGTTGCGGTCATCGATGCTCTGGTGGACCGCCGTGAGGAGAAGGCCGTGCCGGCGTTGTTGGCCGCCGCCCGGGATTCGGATGCGTCCGTTCGCAGGGCGGCAGCCGGGGCCTTGGGCGAGTTGGCGTCGCCGGCTTTGCTGGAGGAATTGATCGGTCTGCTGGTCCGTGCCGAAAATGCCTCGGATCGGGCCGCGTTTGACCGCGCGGTGACGCGGCTGGTTGCCCGCAGCGGCGCGGTTGAGCCTGATGCCGTCATCGCGGCGTTGAACCGTGCCGACGAACCGGTCCAGGCCTCGCTGCTCGCTATTCTGGCTCGCATCGGAGGTCCCAAGAGTCTGGCGGCCGTGCGTACCCGTTTGCAGTCCTCCAGCACGGAGGTCAAGCGGGCCGCCATCCGCGCCTTGGCGGATTGGCCGGATGCGTCGCCGTTGGATGATCTGCTGCAACTGGCCCATCGCGAGACGGATACCACGAATCGCATCCTGGCCCTGCGTGGCTACATCCAGTTGCTCCAGCTTCCGGCCAACCGCAGTGCCGCCGAGACCGTGGCGTCTCTGGCCCAGGCCATGGAGATCGCCCCACGGGCCGACGAGAAGCGCGTGGTGCTCTCGGCGTTGACGAAGTTCCCCTGCCCCGAGGCGATGGCCCTGGCCGAATCGGCCCAGCAGGACCCGGCCCTGGCCACGGAGGCCAAGCTCGCCGCGTCCAAGATACGCGAGGCGCTGAGCAGCCGCAGCCGCAAGGCCACGGCCTCGCTGAATGCGGGCGGTGCGCAGGCGGCGCTGGATGGCAATCCGGGCACCCGCTGGGACACGGGACGGCCGATGAAGCCCGGCGACTGGTTCATGCTGGACTTGGGCATGGAGGCGAAGATCACGGGCCTGACCCTGGATGCACGGAACTCGGCGAACGATTTCCCGCGGGGTTATGAGGTGTACGTCTCGTTCGACGGCGCCAACTGGGGCAAGCCCGTGACCACCGGCAAGGCGGACAACCCGCTGACCGAGATTCGTTTTGATCAGCCGGTGCGCGGGCGGTTTGTCAAGATCGTACAGACGGGCTCGCACGACAGTTGGTTCTGGTCGATTCATGAGTTGACCGTGCACATGGACTAAGGTAACAGACATGCGAACGTGCGGTCGGGTTCGGTCAACGGGCCCGGCCGCCCTTTTTGAGGAAGCAAGCCATGAAGGCGAACTGGACGACACTTCTGATGGGCGTGATGCTGGGCGTGTGCCTTACGTTGTTGGTGGGTGCCGGGGAGCTGGGTATGGGCCCGTACCAGCTTTCCAGTAGCGGCAATATGGCCTGGGTGATCGACACGCAGACCGGTCAGGTGTGGGTCACCGAGAAGCGGACCGTTGAGCCCGATTCGCCCATGGTCTTCGTCGAAAAGCCCCTCTGGTACTCCTACAACAGTCCGCCTGAGTCCTCCAAGTAGGTACTGCGGCACTCCGGGCTCGGTCAGAGGCGCCGCAGGCGGATCGCCCAGCCTCGCCACAGACGCTCAAAGTGCGTCCGGTCGATGGTGCGCCGGCCCTGGGCCGGGTCTCCCAGTACCACCACGTCATCGGTTACATCCAGGACCGCCACGCAGTGGTCGGCGAGGAGCCCTTCGTGCAGGATCGTCAGCGCCACCGCATCGTCCTCCAACTGGTCAATCGTGGCCACGGGTTCGTAGCGGCATTGCAGGCCCTGATCTTCGTAATATGTCTGCAGGACGTGGGCGAGCGTTTGTGGCAGGGTGCCTGAGAAGGGGGTCGACCGCGACAACCGCGCCAGTCGTCCCTCGTCGGCCGGCAGTCCCAGGACCCGCAGGGCGGTGACGGCGGCGGCCGGACCGCACGTATAGGACCGGCTCTGACGGCAGATGCCGTGAGCGTCGAAGCGGTTCGGCAGGCGCGACAGGTCGCTTGCCAGCACCGCGGCCGTTACGAAGGGAACGACACAGAACCAGAGGACAAACGCGCCTATCATGCCGATCAGCAGACGCCGCTGCCATACAAAGCGCAGCCGGGGTACACACGTCCAGAGGCCGAGGCTGATCGCCAGGGCGAGCAGGGGGTACCGCCACTGGCTGACCGCGATACGATGGAGGACCGCCGCGGTGGTGATCCAGGAGAGTCGCCCGATCGTCAGAAGGGCGAGCAGCGCCAAGGGTAGCGCATACCCGATCCACCACGCCTTGGGCCGGCGGGACAGTGTTCTGGCCAGGAGCACGCCGCAGACGGCCACCCCCACCACGCAAGCTGCCTGAGACCACGGGTTCATGGCTGCTCCATTACGGGCTATCGCATCCCCCTGTGCTACACGCCCCATAATATACGATGGCTTCCCGAAAATCAATGTGCGCCGTCGATGTTCCAGTCGCGTAAGCCGCTTCACCGCGTGAATGCATCGGTGCGAGGTTTCTTATCGGACGAAGATCGGCGCTGGTCGATCGGCGAGGCGTTCCGGGCCGGGAACAAGCGGGTGGGGATTCGCGGCCAAGTCGGGCCGGCGGATTGCCGAAACACAGACTACGTGGCGCACTGTGCATGGGGCTTCCATGCCGATGCCGCCGATGGTGTTTCGGGAGTCTAAGGCACGTTCAGGAGTCTGCGATGCGGCCCAAGAGCACCCAGGAGATTCTCAGCTCCAGCGGACCGGGGTCATCGGGCTTTGAAGAGCCCAAGACCAGCGAGCAGAAGGATGCGATCATCGCTTCCAAAAGCCGCTTCATTGACAACATGGCCTATCAGATTCGCACGCTGTCCAACGCCATCATCGGGTTCAGCGACTTGCTCCGCCAGGAAGCGCTCTCCGACGCCCAGCGCGAATACGTGACGGAGATCTACAGTTCAGGCCAGGGATTGGCGGCGCTGGTGAACGACGTGCTGGATCTCTCGAAAATCGAAAACGGGCAGTTGGAGATCGAGACCGCGGATTGCTCCCTGGCTCTGCTGTTGGAGGAGCTCAAGTCACTGATGACGCCGGCCGCGATTGAAAAGGGGCTGGACTTCAAGATCGAAACGACCGGCCGGTTGCCGGCCAATGTGCGCACCGATCCCGTGCGGTTACGGCAGTGTCTGATCAACCTGGTCGGCAACGCGATCAAGTTCACGGATGCCGGCCACGTGCATGTGCATGCGGGAATGGAGTGTTGTGATGGCCGCGTGGTGGCTCGGTTCGACGTGGAAGATACCGGCGTGGGGGTGCCCCCGGACAAGCTGGACAAGATCTTCGAGCCGTATGCCGGCCGTGACGAAGCCAAGCAGAGCATCCTGGCGAGCATGAGCCATGGGCTGGTGGTCAACAGCGGCTTGGCGGTGGCCAACCAGATCGTCCAGTTACTGGGGGGGCGGATCGGCGTGGTCAGCGAGCCCGGCCGGGGCAGCGTCTTCAGCCTGGTTGTTCCGGTCGGCCTGGAGGCGACGCCAAGGGAAGAAGAGCAGAACGAGTCACCGGTTTCCGAACACTCGACGTCGGGTGAACAGGCGGCCGAGGCGACGCCCTCGCCACGTCCCACCGTCCGTCGGAGTCCATCGTCCAAGATCGGACAATGCCACGGGCGCATCCTGCTGGCCGAGGATCAGCCCTCCAATCAGATGGTTATCAGCCTACTCCTGGAGGCGATGGGGCTTCAGGTCGACGTGGCCGAGGACGGCCGAAAGGCCGTCGAGATGGCCGCAGAGAATACCTATGATCTGATCCTGATGGACATTCGGATGCCGCATATGGACGGCAACGAGGCGGTGGGCGTCTTGCGCGATCAGGGGTTGACCTGCCCGATCATCGCGCTGTCGGCGGCCGGGGTGCAGGCCGACGACCGCTTCGATGATTTCATGGCCAAGCCCGTCGATAGCCGGGCGTTGTACGAGGTGATGAGCCGATTCCTTCCGGCCGGGGCCGAGCCGGTCCATGAACCCGTGGGGGCGTGAGTCGACCGCTCCGCGACAGCCGACTAACAGTGTGTGGATGCCTGCAAGATGAGGCCTATGACAAGAGAATCCGGACCCACGCAAGCCCAGGTGCAGGAGAGCATTCTCTTCGGCGAATGGCTGGTGACCCAGGGATACCTGACGCCGGAGCAACTACATGCCGCGCTCGGTGAGCAGAGCAAGAGCACCGGTCGTCTCGGCGAGGTGCTGGTCCGTCTGAGTATGCTGTCCGACCGCCAGGTGGCCCAGGCCCTGGGCGACTACCTGGGCATTGAGAGTATCAGCCTGGAGGATGTTTCCAGCGTTCAGATCGAGGTGGCGCGTCAGATCCCCGAGACGATCGCTACGCGGTTTTGCCTGGTGGCCGTGGGGCAGAAGGACGGGAAGGTCCAGGTGGCCATCGCCGATCCGCTCAACGTGGTCGCCATCGACACGGTCACCGTCAAACTCAAACGCTCTGTCCAGGTGTTGATCGCCCCGGCCCGCGACATCCAGCGGGTGATCGACGTGATCTACCACGGCACCGACGTGCAGGAGCAAAAGCTCCGCGACCTGGTGGAGCTGGAGGTCAGCACGGAGGACGACGACGAACCCGAGGACACCGGCAGCGCCGTGGTCGAGGCCGAGGATGCCCCGGTGATCCGGTTTGTGGATCTGTTGCTCAGTCACGCCGTCAAGAGCCGTGCCAGCGACATTCACATCGAGCCCCAGGAGCGGGGCATGAACATCCGGATGCGGGTGGACGGCATGCTGCAGGACATGGTGCCGCCGGCGCGGAAGATGCAGGCCGCCGTCATCGCGCGTATCAAGATCATCAGCGAAATGGACATCGCCGAGCGGCGGCTTCCCCAGGACGGCCGCTTCAAGATCAAGGCCGCCAGCCGCGACATCGACGTGCGAGTCTCCACGCTGCCCACGATCTACGGGGAGAAGGTCGTCCTGCGTATTCTGGATGCCGGGGCGGTGGAGCACAACCTCGACAAGATGGGATTCGAGCCGGAGCTGCTGGACGAGTTCAAGCGGATCCTGGCCCGGCCGCACGGGATCATCATCGTCACCGGCCCGACCGGCAGCGGCAAGAGCACGACGTTGTACTCGGCCCTGAACTACCTGCGCGATCCACGAAAGAACATCACCACCGTCGAGGATCCGGTGGAATACCGCCTGGGGGGGATCAACCAGACGCAGATCAAAAGCGAGATCAAGCTGACGTTCGCCTCGTGCCTGCGGGCCATCCTCCGCCAGGACCCGGATATCATCCTGTTGGGTGAAATCCGTGACAAGGAGACGATGGAAATCGCCATGAAGGCCTCGCTCACCGGGCACCTGGTCCTGAGCACCTTTCACACGAACGATGCGCCCAGTGCGATCAGCCGACTGGTGTACATGGGTCTTGAGCCATACCTGCTGGCGTCGAGCTTGAACCTCATTCTGGCGCAGCGGCTGCTGCGCCGGTTGTGCGATCATTGTAAGACGCCCGTCGATCTGGATACGGACAGCCTTCGTCGTTTGGGACTCGAAGGCAAGGACATCCCGGCCTCCACGGTATTCGAGCCCAAGGGCTGTAATCAGTGTAACAACACGGGATATCGGGGCCGCGTGCCGATCTTCGAGTTTCTCCCGTTGGACCAGGCCATGCGTGACGGCGTGGCCCGGGGGGGCGGGGAGGTCGAGATCCGGCAACTCGCCCGGGAGAAAGGCTACGGCAACCTGACCGACAGCGGCGTGCGTCGTATGCTCGCCGGGCTGACGACGGCCGAGGAAGTCCTGCGCGTCACCTTCGCCGAAGACGCCTGATCGCACGGATGCGGGCCGGGGGGAGTCCCTCGCCCCGTCTTCACCTGGAGCACTCCGGCCGCGAAATCCTGTCACGAAATCCCACCAGGATCGTCTGTTCCGATGGATGTCCCGCGTCCGTCGGGTTTCGTGCCTTGGTGTTTGACAGAAGGTATCGGACACAGTACCATCTGCGGAAACAATCGGATCCTCAGGTCTTGAAAGGACGGAGCATGCAGGATTTCAGTGCGTCACCAGCGAACGTTTCGGACAAGAGTGGTATCGCGTGTTTGCTTCTGCTGATCTTCCTCGGCTATCTGGGTATCCACCGTTTCTACGTGGGGAAGGTCGGGACGGGCATACTGTTCATCATCACGTGCGGGGGATTCGGCATCTGGTGGCTGATCGACCTCATCCTGCTGCTGACCGGCAGTTTCACCGATGCCGATGGCCGCGTTGTCAAGCTGTCCAAATAGGCGCCCCTGCACGGCCGGGACGCGACATCAGAAACAACCCCGGTCCTGTGACCGGGGTTGAGCTATGAGAACCGTCCGCCGTTCGGCCTGCGCCGAAGCGACGGGCCGGATTGTCGCCAGCAACCTGTTGAAAAGGGTCTTCTGTTTGTCACCCCGGACTTGATCCGGGGTCCACGCTCGACGGGTGGTGTGTTCTCTGCCCGCAAAGCGTGGATTCCCACTGGAGTGGAAACGCGGCGCAGGCGGGCGGGAATGACAACAAGGGCGGGTTTTCTGTGACCGTACGTTTTTCAACAGCCTGCTATGAGAACCGTCCGCCGTTCGGCCTGCGCCGAAGCAACGGGCCGGATTGTCGCTAGGGTTGCGGCTCAGTGTCGGCTTTGAGGCCCTTGCCCAGCTTCGTGGTGGGCAAGGCCGGGTTGGGCACGAAGGTGTCGCCCAGCACTTCCTGCTCGCGGGGGGTGAGTTCGGGATTCGTGATCAGGTAGGGGGTGATGAACACGACCAGCTCACTATTGACCGTGCTTTCGCCCTGGAACTTGAACAGCTCGCCCACCAGGGGGATGTCGCCGAGCAACGGCACCTTGTTGACCTGTTGCGAGATGTCCTGTTTGCGAAGGCCGCCGATGACGACGGTCTGGCCGTCGCGGATGAGCGTCGTCGTCGTCGCCACGCGCTTGGCGATGATCGGCTGAGGCGAGGAGTTCTGCACGCCCGGCAACACCACGTCGCCGGTGCGGATGCTGAACTCGGGGTTGATTCGAAGGCGAATCATGTTGTCACGCGTCAGGTGAGGCGTGACCGTCAGCTTTACGCCCACGTCCTTGAACCGGGTCGTTCCAATGCTGCCGCCCTGGCTGGTCTCGGTCAATTCCTGGAAGGGAATCTCCTCCGTAATGTTGATGAGGGCCTCTTCGTTGTCCAGGACCATAATCCGCGGGTTGGCCAGCAGCTTGGCGCGGATGTTCTCCTGCTCGGCGCGGAGCAGGGCGTCGATATTGATGCTGCCGTTGAGCACGCCGAAACGCAGCAGTCCGTCCATGTCGGTGGCCTTGCTGGTCGTGCCGCTGAACAGGCCCGTGATATGCGGGTCCGTGCGGTTGTCCGTGGAGACCAGCGTGCTGGCGTCGCCGATCGCGCCGATGCCGTTGGCCCCGTAGTCGGTGCGCCGGCCCGCGCTCCATTCGATCCCCAGGTCCAGGCGGTCGGTCGAGGAGATGTCGTAGATCCGCGCCTCGACGAGAATCTGCGGCGTGACGCGATCGATCTCTTGCAGGAAGGCGTCGATGGCCGCGATTTTGCTCTCCATGTCGGTGACGATGATGTTACTGGTCGACGGATTGGCCGAAATGCTGCCTGCCGGCGAGATGAACTTCTTGAGGGCCGTCTCAACGCCGGCCACGTCCGCATAGGTGATGCGATAGACACGGCTGACGATCTTCTCGCGGGCTTCGAAGATATCCTCCTGTGGCACGACCCGAATCATGTTTTCGGTCGAGATGTAGCCGTAGCCGTGGGCCGTCAGAATGTTGTTCAGCGCCTCGGCCAGGGGGATATCCGTCAACGTCGCCGTCACGGTGCCGGTCACCTTCGGGCTCTTGACGACGTCGATATCCGCCTGCTTGGCCAGAACGCGCAGCACGTCCTCGATGGGCGTCTCGCGGAAGTCCACCGCGATCTTCTGCTGCATCCGTCTCTGCACGGGTGTGAGGACTTCGGCCCGGTCGGTCTGGCTGTTCGATGCCGGGAGAGCATCCGCCCCGATCGCGATACCGGCCAGAATACCACCGAGCATAATGGTCAAGAGGCCCCTGGTGAGTAATCGTCTGTCTATCATGGTTGGAGTCCTTTGGCACACGGTCTTGCGCCCGGCCAGGCCGGCGCGCCTCATTACCTCAACGGTTGCACCCATTGTTGTCCATCGCTTTCAAACTCGACACCATGCGGATGAATCGTCACCACCCGCGCCTCGAACACACGGTCGCCCTCCGCGATCACCCGGCCGGAGACCAGGGCCAGGTAGCCCTTATCGCCTTTCACGATGCCCGTCACCACGAAGCGGCTGGTGTCCACGGGTTCGAGAGGGGCCTCGGGGTCCGGTCTGGAGACCGACGCGGCGCCCGCCACCATGGGATCGCGCAGGTCCGTGGGCAGTGGGGCGGGACGCTCCCATGTGATCTTCGCCGTCGTGGCAGGTCCGACGGCGTCGGCCTCGGCCGTCTTTGCCTGGCCGGGCGTCGGCGATCGCAGGGAGAAGAACAGCACACCCCCCAGTGCGATACACAGGACGCCCACCAGAACCTTCATTTTCTTCTGCCGGGCCACCTCCGGGTCGTCCATCCCGGCGGTCAGCCATGTCCGGAGGTGCCCCAGCGGCGTCGAAGCCTTCTTCTTGTCGAAACGAATGCCCGTTCGCGTCGGGGTCGCCGACGGAAGTTTGTCCTTCTGCGGACTGGCGGGCGCATCTTGCGAAGGCGCTGTGGCCGCAGGCTGCGCTGCATTCTGGGCATTCGCCGCCGGCGCGACACCGGTGTCGGCGGGGACGGAGGCCTTTTGTGTGCCCGGTTTGACCGTGGTGGCCGTTGGAATACGGGGCGCGGCCCGATACGCAGGCGCGCCGGATCCGCCCGTCAACGGGGACGTCGCGCTCGGCTGAGGCGTCGCGGGCGTGTGGACCGGGGGCGCGGCGGCCGAACCGGACGGGCTGGGCGCAGAGGCCCCGTGGGGCGTGGCGGCAGAACCGGTCTCGCGGCCGGGAATCCGTACACCGTCAAATATGGACGAGACTTGCTTGTGCAGTCCGGGTTCGGGTTTCATAACAGATCTCTCGAGCCAACTCGCGGTATTCCTCGGCGCCCCGGCAACGCGGATCGTACGCCAGACAGGAGCGGCCGGCACTGGGTGCCTCGGCCAGTCGAATCGTGCGGTGGATCACCGTGTCGAAGACCAGCGGGCCGAAAAAGTCCTTCATTTGCTGCCACACGTCACGGCTCAACCGGGCGCGCGGTTCAAACAGCGTCAACAGGACCCCCCGGATGCGCAGACGATGATTGAACCGCTCGGTGACGACGTCCACGCTGTCCAGCAGTTGGCGCAATCCCTCGATGGCGTAATAGTGCGTCTGGACCGGGATGATGATCTCATCGGCGGCGACTAGGGCATTAAGCGTGAGCAGATTCAACGACGGCGAACAGTCGATCAGACAGTCATCGAACATGTCGCGCACGCGGTCCAGGGCCTGGCGCAAGACGTACTCGCGTCCGGGCAGAATCGCCATATCCGTCTCCAGCCCCGACAGCAGCACATTGCTGGGGGCCAGTATCAGCCCCTCGTGCGGAGTGGGTTGCATCACCTGCGTCAGGGTCACGTCCCGGTCCCGCAGGACGTCGTAGACCGTCTGCGTGAGCCGATCGGGCGTATGGCCGCAGGCCAGGGTCGCGTGCCCCTGGGGATCGAGATCGACCAGCAGCACACGGCGGCTGCGTTCGGCCAGGGCCGCGGCCAGGTTCACGGCCGTGGTCGTCTTGCCGCATCCGCCTTTCTGGTTGGCAATGGCGATGGATCGCATCATAGTTTGGCCATTGATTCGGATTGGACCAGGAAACACAGCGAAACTTCCGCCTCGCGGGCCTGGCCGCCACGGATGTCGCGCTTGATATTGAACGTCTCAACGAACACCACCGGCTCGTGACGTTCCAGTCGATTGATGAACTGGGCAAACTGCCAGAAGTCCCCCTTGAAGGCGACTTCCAGCCAGACCTCGCCCAGATTTTGAAAGCCTTCGAGCTTGTCCTGCGAGAGGCCTTCCTTGCGTTTGCTGGTTAGGTCTTTGAGCTGGATCATGTCGGCAAGCTGGCCGATCTGAAAGGTCAGCGACGAGGCACTGTCGGCTCGGACGGTGAAATCGGCCAGACGCTGCTTCAACTCGGTCATCTCGGCCTGAACGCGTGCCTGGGTCTGGGGCTTGCCCGCCTCCTGGGCGTGGGCCAGACGTTGGGCGACGTCATTGATCTGGCCTTCCAGATCGGCCAGACGTTCCTCCTGGGGCAGCACCACCAGCACACCCAGACCCAGCATCACGGCGATGCAAAGGGCCCACCAGATTCCCAGGGCGACGAGGTATCTCTTCTTGGCTGAATACACGCTAAGACTCCTGGCTTTTGCAGAGGCACTCGACCTTGTACACGGCTGAACGCTGGTCGTCGATGTCCTCCTCGTAGCGGGAGGCGATGCGAATGTTCTCGATCATCGGTGCCACGACGGGCGAGGCGCCCAGGCGATCCAGGTACTGCTCGACGGCTTGGTCCGTGCGCCCCGACGGCGGACCGTAGAGGGTGATCTCCAGAACCCGACGGACTTGGATCCGAGTGACCAACTTTTCAGGGTTTGCTTTGTCGCTGGCTTTCTTGCGGGTCGCGCTGCGTTTCAGTTCAAGCTCCCGGATGGCGATCTCTTGCGGCAGTTCGCTGGCCAGCGTGGTCAACACATCCGACCATTGGGTGTGTCGATCCAGGGCGCGAGCCACCTCGCGGAGGCGATGGCGCGTCTCCTGAATGGTGCGAAGCGTCTCTTCATAGGCGGCGACGTCCTGGCGGGCCTTGGTGATCTGGGCCTGCATGCGTTGCACGTTGTCCTGTCCGGTGATGAGCAAGGTCCGGTTGCAGAGAATCTCGCCGACCAGACCCAGGACCAGGAAGATCGGCAGCAGGAACGGCGCGGCCCGCAGCGCTGCGCGTCTGGGGTTGCTTCGCAGCGGAATGCCGTTTCCCTTGAGCAGATCAATTGTGAACATCGTCATACTGTCCTCATGGCCAGGCCCGTGGCCACCGCCAGGACCGGACCGACCCGCTGGGCCCACTCCAGGCCCGTTCGATCGCCGACCCAGGGGATCTCGGCAAAGGGGTTGAACACGACCACTTCCTCGGCCAGGGCGTGGTCCAGCATCTGTACGAACTCACCGACCAGGGCAAACCCCCCGCACAACAGAATACGGCGGATCGGGTCGGCGCCTTCCTGAAGACCATAGTACCGCAGGGTTTCCGAGATGCTGGTCACCAGTCCCCGACAGCTTTCCCGCAGGGCCGCGGGCATATCAAGGCCCATCGCTGCGGCCTTGTCCGGGTCGGCCACGGCCTGCTCCACGGTGTTCGGGTCGTTCCCGGTGGTCTGGGCGATCGAGGCGATAATGTCGTTGGCCGCCGTGGGCAGATCGCGGATGAAGGGCAGCCCGTCGCTGCCCAGCACGGCGACGTTCGTATACGTTTTCCCGACGTTCACCACGGCGATGCTCGTATGGTGCTCGCGGTGTTCGAACGCGCTGACGCAGTTGAGCAGGGCCAGGCCCTCCACGTCGATCAAGGCCACCTTCACCGAGCCGGCGCGGGCCTGCTGGACCTGCTTCTGGATGGTTTCGTTCGGTGCGACGACGAGGACCCCTTGCTTGCTCGCGGGTCCTTCGGACGCTGCATCGCCCTCCTTGGCGGAGGGGTCCGGCGATTGGACCAGCCGGTAATCCACCACGCTGGTCGTGATGTCCAGCGGGCAAACCTGCTGGGCCTCGAGCAGAACCGCCTGGCCCAGCGCCTCGGCCGGCAGGTGGGGGAAGTGGAACGTGCGCACCATGACCTCCGGTCCGCACACGGCGCAGACGGCATGCGCGTTGGCGCCGGCCTGCTTGAGGCATTGTCGCACCGCCCGTGCGACACGGGCCTCGGCGGGGGGCTCACCCGTGCCGTCGGCCTCAATCGGCTCGACGGCGATCTTCGTGCCGACGTAGCCGTTGTTGTCGCGCCGCAGTTGCACGAGCTTCACCCAGGCGGTGCCGATATCCAGGCCGATCAGCTCGATGGGGCCCAGACCAACCTTTTGTTTCCAGCTCACCATAAACGCGTCCTGCCCGGTGTTTTAATCCCGTCAATCGGCCGCCGCCCGGGTGTCTTGCCAGCCGGCCGGCAGCGGTACGTACTTGCCTCGCAGCCAGATGTTGCCCGGCAGAATGCCCGTCAGCAGCCGCTCGTCGAGGTAGTAGTGCTTGAGGTATCCGTCTCTTTCACCGTAACCCACGACGCCACGCAGCACCTCCTCGATCGTGCCGCGTAAGAGCAGCCGGTCCTGGGGTGAACTCTTCTCTTTGCGGCCGCCGTAGGAGTAACGCTCCACGTTCTCAGCACCCCAGCCGCCGCCGCCAACGGTCAGCGCCGCCTCGACCACCGTGGGGTCGGGCAGGTGACGCTTGTACGTGCTGGGCGGATAGCCGACGTCGTTCAGGCCTACCGGTACGTAAATGTGATCGTAGTCGTCATAATCCCCGTCCTTATCCCATCCGACGGGCTTGTCATCCACATAGGAGTAGTCCGGCATGCCCGGATCGACGACCTTGATGACCCCTTGGGCTACGAGCCCCAGCACGTTGGTGTTGTCGGCCGAGGGCTTGCCGTCGGCGTCCCGCGGGCCGTCGACGGTGATCGAATCGGCGATCCAGATATTGCCCGACGCCGTCACGGTGATTCGCCCCTTGACCACGTCCTGGGGGCTCGGCAGGGTGATGTCCCCGCTGCCGATGACGACGTTGCCGTCCACATAGATCTGCCCACCCGGCTCGGTTTCGATCTGGCCGAAGGTCTGGGTCACGTAGGTGTCTTCCACGTTGACCACAAAGCGGTCCCCCGTGTCGTCCGCGTCTTTGGGCCTGAGATGGTAGGCGTAGATGTAATACCGCTCGTACTTGAGTGGGTCGTCTTTCTTAATCTTGAAGTCCCAAGTCTTGTAATCGGCGTTCTGGCAAAAACCGCGGACGGTGCAGTTATTGGTAATGCGGATCTTGCCCACGCCGCCCTGGACGAAGAACTCCAGATGTACCGCCGGCAGGGGGTTCTTCACCTTGGCCTCGCCCTTTGGCGTGAACCTGAAGCGCGGGTCGGTGCTGTCCCTGAACCGCTCGACTTTTTGTCGAACCGTGGCCGGATCGGTGATCCGGCTGGCCGGCTGGTTGAAGTAGATGCCATTGTCGAAGACGTCGATCACGCCGGCGTACTTGTCGTATCCGCCGGAGGAGTAGCGGCTCTCGCCCATGGACACGGGGCGCAGGAACAGCGGGTCGCCGGAGAGGTGAATATCCCGCGTGGTATCCTCGGGATCGCCGAAGCTGTTGATGTGGATGGGCATGTCGATGACTTCGCCGTCGGCGTAACTGACCGGGTAGGTGCTGCTCGATCCGCTGGGTACGCGACACATGCCCATGGACCATCCGCCCACGGCTTGGATCATGTGTACGCTGACGGTGCGCGTGAATCGCCCGCTGCGTCCGACGCTGCGAACCTGGTACACGGGACTCGAGCCGATGAACGCCACCAGGTCGATGTCATAATCGCACTGGCTGTTACCGAAATCCAGCGTGCCCGAGGCGCCGGCGTCTTCCAGGGCGCCGAGCATGTCGGTCTGCTTGCTCATCCAGAAGACGGCCTTCTCATAGCCCGCTTCCGCGGCGGCCATGGCGGCGGCCTCATTCTGAATCATGGCCGCCTGCTGGCTGACGCCCAGGGAGACGGTCAGCAGCCCGAAGCCCAGGATCGTCAGTACGGCGATCGCCATGACCACCAGGGTCAGGACCGAGCCGCGTCGGCGATGGGTTTTCATATTCGCACTCATCATCGTGCTCCCGAGCCTATCGAGGCCAGATCACGCGAAGCAGTGTCGCGGTCTTGATCTCGACCGTCTGACCGTCATCATCGCGCAGCCGCAGATTCATGCGGACACATCCCTGCCCCTGGCCGCCGATGACAGTATGGCTGAAGATGTCTCGGCCGGCGGAAAGATCCACATCGTGCGCCAACACCTGGGTGTTCACGTCACGATGGGTACGGGCGCCGTTGGCGACCGCGCCCACGCCGTCGATCACCTCGCCGAAGTCCACCTTGAGCTCACTGTTCTCCAGGTAAAACAGGGCGAAGTGCGTGCCGGTGTTGGTCGTCTCCAGCGTGTCCATGCTCACCGCGCCGGGATCGACGCCCTCGGCCCAGTAGTGCATCTCGACGGCCTGGCCCGCGGCCAGGGTCTCGCCCGGGTCGGGCTGCGCCTCAACATAGGCCCCGTGGATAATCCGGTAGACCTTGTAGGTGCTGCGATTGGCCCGCCGTCCGATGCTGCCGAACGTCGTCATCGTCGCCAGGGCGTCCTGTTGAATCCGCTTATGCACGGCGCCGTAGCTCTGCTGCCAGCCCTTCTGGGCGCCCACGAGCAACGTACCCACCGCCAGGATCGGAATCGCGGCGATCACGATCGTCACGATCAGCTCCACCAGAGTGAAGCCCGGTGCTCGGCGTTTGGCTGCGGTGTTCATGGTCGGCCCTTTCCGGCGACCGGGCTAGCCGCCCGATTGATCCCGCCGCACGTAGGTCGTCATGGCGAAGTCGGGGTCCGTGGCCTCCATCGCGCCGACGGACCGGTCCCGCCGCCACTGCAGCAGGACGCGGATCTCGCGCAAGGTCACGCCGGCGTCGGTATTCTCTTCCACGTCCCGCCACTGGAGGGTGGCGTACAGGGGCAAATCGTTGACGCGGACCAGATAGCGATCGGTCACGCCGGTGGGCAGAATCCCCATCTCCAGCAGGGTCGGATCGTAGTGCGCATCGCCGCCGTGGCTCTTCCAATCCTCCAGGAGCAATCGGGCGGTCCGCGTGGCGGTCAGTTCATCCTTGGCCAGGATCGTGCGACGCGTGGCGTGATACTGGTAGTTCAACACGCCCAGCACCGCGACGGCCAGGACCACCACAGCCACCATCACCTCGATCAGGGACACACCCCGACGCCGTTGTCGGCTTGCGCAGGTCACGGTCCACCTCCCTCATGACGTCATGTCCCGACGACAGGGTTCGGGAGCGGCGCCGCTTACTGCCACGTGCCGTCCAAGGCCAGCGTCTTCGAGCCGCTCGGCGCGTTGGCCTGGCTGCCGGTGACGGTCACCTCGGCGACGCCCGTCGCGCTGATTTGGGTGATTTCGTAGTCGCCGGCGGTGAAGTACGTTCCGGTCAGATCGTCGGTGGTGAAGCCGAGCTTGCTTTGGATGTCCGCATCGTTGAGCGCGCCGAGGATCGAGGTGGTGTCGCCGGTCTCGGCGAAGTACACCCGCACCGCCGCCCGGATCGTGCCGGCCGTGGCGTTGGCCTCCGACCACTTGGCCGCGTCGATCCGACCCCGCATCAGCGGAATCGCCGCCGCCGCCAGGATGCCGACGATCAAAATGACCACCATCAGCTCCACCAGGGTGAATGCTCTTCGTGTTCCTGCCATTTTCTGGTCTCCTTTACTTCCGCTTGTCCAACAACATTTGCTTTCAGGCGCCGGCAGGCGCTGTTCCTCTGATTCGAGCTTTCCGGGGCGTCACTTAACCAGCGAGTTGCGATTCCACGCGGCCGAATCGCCGGGGCGGGGCTAGCCGCCCGGCCCGGACATGGTGAAAATCGGCAGATACATCGCCAAAATGACCACCAACACGATGGACCCCACGCTGACGATCAGAATCGGCTCCATCAGTCCCAGCAGGGCCGAGATGGCCGCGTCCACCTTGCGTTCGTAGTATTCGCTGGTCTTTTCCAGCACGCTTGCCAGCGAGCCACTTTGCTCGCCGATCTGGGTCATTTTGACGGCCACATCCGGAAAGAAGTTGCTTGCGCTCATGCTGGCCGAGATGCTGGCCCCTTCCATGAGCTTTTCGCGGGTTTCGAGCACGCCGGTCTTCAGCACGTCATTGCTCGTCATGTTGGCCAGAATCTCGAAGGCCTCAAGAACGGGCACCCCCGATGAGACCAGTGTCGAGAGCGTCTTGCAGAAAACCGAGACGAAGGCCTGGATCTTGATCTTACCGAAAATCGGCACGATGAGTCCGACCTGGCAGAGGCGTCGCCGGCCGCTCTTGGTCTTGGCGTAGAGCGCGACGGCCACGACCACCGCGGCCAAGGTGCCGAGGATGTGGGGCAGGTAATGGACGATCGTGTCGTACACGAACATGAATCCGCGTGTAAACGCCGGCAGTTCCCCCTGCATCATATCGAACATGGTGGTGAATCGCGGGATGATGAACGTCATCAGGGCCACGATGATGATAATAATGAACACCACTACGAAGATCGGATAGGCCAGGGCGCCGCGGACCTTGCGATTGAGCTTGTCCTTGTTGTCGTAGTAGTGGGCCAGCCGCTCCAGGCTGTCGATCAGCGAGCCGCCCTTTTCGCCGGCCTGGATCATCGCACAGGCCAGCGTATTGAACACCTTGGGGTACTGCTTGACGCAGTCCGATAACGTGCAGCCTTTCTCCAGGTCCAGGGCGGTAGTCTTGAGAATATGCTCGAAGTAGGGGTTCTCCATCTCCGAGGCGATGGTCTCGATCGCGTTCGTGATCGGCAGGCCGCCGTCGAGCATCGTGGCAAGTTGCCAGCAGAACGTGGACAACTGCTGGGCCTTGACCCTCCGATAGCGAACGGATGGACGCTTGGCGGGTGAGACTATCGCGACCGGCGCGATCGCCACCGGGATCAGCCCCTGCTCACGGAGGGCCTGAATGACATCCTCCTCCGTGTTGGCCTGGCGGACCCCCTCGTGGCGGTTGCCCGTCTGGTCCCACGCCTCGAATTCGAATGCCTTCATCCGCTGGTCCCTGTTCGCACGGATAGTACGGTTGCCCTGCGGGATGTCGGCGCTTAGGGAAGGGGGGTTTCGTGAAAAACGGGATTCGGACGCCGAATCCACCCCGTCAGGTGCGCCCCAGCCGATGCCGCCCGCCAGACCCTGCGAGGTTCGGCCGTGGCGCGGTGGTGTTGGCGTGCGCAAGGCCCGATAATCCGACCTTTGGTCCGCCGCCTGCTTTTTCTGTTCATGCGAGCCGCTGGAGACCCTACAATCGATCTCATCATGGCCGGAGCGCCGCCGCCCCGAAAGGGCTCGGGGGATGGGATGTCCGGCGAAAGGGTAAAGCATGAGAACCGCGTGCCCTATCGGACTTTGCGCAATACAATTGGCTGGGATGGCATGGGCGGATCCGGTTCCGTGGGGAGGCTCCTCTGGGTCTCGTCACGGGGGAGACTGTGTGTGCGAGCCGAGGTCTGATCGGGCGTGTTTGCGATGACCCGGCGTAAAGGGGTCCAGACGTCGCGATGACCTCAAACCCTCCAGGCCGGTTGATCGCCGCGAAAGCGGGCTGTGACGCGAGGGGGCTTATAATACACAAAATGGGCCCGATAGATATCGGCGTGGTGGTGTCGCCAAGCTGGATGCCAAAAAGACCTTGACAGGCGGGCATGTGCTGTGTATCGTGGCACAAACGTTTGTGCAAGGTCTAAAAGCCACTTTGGAAGGAGCCGACCCATGAACCCGTCCGGCCAAACCCGCCGCATGTTTAATTTCCTGGGGATCGTTCTTGGCATGGCGACTCTCTGCGCCGTCGGCCTTGGCGGATGCGCCAAGAAATCATCGGGTCCGGAGCGGCCGCGGATCGCCCTGGTCATGAAATCGCTGGCCAACGAGTTTTTTAAGACGATGGAGGAAGGCGCCCGCGACCATCACCGGGCCCACGCCGAGGCGTATGATCTCAAGGTGGTCGGCATCCGCAACGAGGAGGACGTTGCCCAGCAGATCAACCTCATCGAGAGCCTCATGGCCCAGGGGCTGGACGCCCTGGTTATCGCGCCGGCCGATTCCAAGGCCCTCGTGCCGGTCTGCAAAAAGGCCCTGCAACGCGGCATCGTGGTGGTGAACATCGACAACAAGCTCGACGCGGACGTGCTGGCGGCCGAGAGCATCTCGATTCCCTTCGTCGGTCCTGATAATCGCAAGGGCGCGCGCCTGGCCGGAGAGCATCTTGCCCAGCATCTGCAGCCCGGCGACAAGGTCGCGATCATCGAGGGCGTGCCCAATGCCTACAACGGCATCCAGCGCAAGCTCGGCTTTGAGGACGCCATGAAGGCCGCGGGCATGGAGATCGTCGCGTCCCAGGCCGGCAACTGGGAAACCGCCAAGGCCACCCAGATCGTCTCGGCCATCGTCACCGCCCAGCCCGACCTCAAGGCCGTCCTCTGCGCCAATGACAGCATGGCCCTGGGAGCGCTCGAGGCGGTCAAGGCCGCCGGCAAGACCGGGCAGATTCACGTCGTGGGATTCGACAACATCGCCGCGGTTCAGATGCTGCTCAAGCAGGGCCGCATCCTGGCCACGGTCGATCAGCACGCCGATCAACTGGCGGTGTACGGGATCGAGTACGCCCTGGAAATCCTGACCGAGAAGACCACCCCGGCCGACAAGGAAACGCCGGTCGATCTGATTACGGCCGAAGACCTTCCCTGATGCATGGCTGATCCTCCTTCCCAGGTCGTCCTGTCCTGTCGCGGCGTCGATAAGTCCTTTGGGCCGGTTCGGGCCCTGTGTGACGTGGATATCGAACTCGTCGCCGGGCAGGTTCACGCGCTGGTCGGTGAGAACGGCGCCGGCAAGAGCACTCTGTCGAACATCTTCGGCGGCGTGCTGCAGCCTGATGCCGGCCGCCTGATGCTCGACGGCCGTCCCTATGCCCCGGCCGGGCGGCGCGGGGCACAGGCCCAGGGCGTCCGCATGGTCATGCAGGAACTCAATCTCATCGAGAACCTGACCGTCGCCGAGAATATCTTCCTCGACGATCTGCCCTCGCGGCTGGGCGTGGTCCGCTTCGGTCAACTCCAGGCCCGGACCCGCGAGCTGCTTGAACGCATCGGTCTGGACTGGATCGACCCGGCGATTCAGATCGGCCGTCTGGGGGTGGGTGCCCGCCAGCTCGTGGAGATCGCCGCGGGCCTGTCGCGGGCCTGTCGCGTTCTGATCCTGGATGAGCCGACCGCCTCGTTGACCGACCGTGAGACGGCACTTCTTTTCGAGCAGATCCGGCGGTTGAAGGAAGGCGGCGCGGCCGTTCTGTACATCTCACACCGCATGGAAGAGATTCGTCGCATCGCCGACGTGGTCACCATCCTGCGGGACGGCCGCGTTGTGGGGACCTGTCGCATCGACGAGATCACCCCCGAGCAGATCGTCGACCGCATGGTCGGTCGACGCATCGAAACCGCGGACCTGCGCCGTATCCCATGTCTCGGTCCCGTGGCGCTTCGGGTCGAGGGGCTCTGTGCCGGGCCGAAGGTCCGTGGGGTCTCATTCGAGGTCCACCGCGGTGAGATCCTGGGCCTTGCGGGCCTGATGGGGGCCGGTCGCACGGAAACCCTGCGGGCGATCTTCGGGGCCGATCCGCTCAGCGACGGACGCATCACCCTGTACGATGATCCCCGGCCAGTCCGGATCCGCAGCCCGCGCCGAGCCGTGCGCCGACGAATTGCCCTGTTGACCGAGGACCGCAAGGACCAGGGCCTGCTGCTGCCGCTGGCGATCCGTCCGAACGTCACGCTGGCGGCCATGGACCTGGTCAGCACGGCCGGCTGGGTCCGGCCCGCCGCCGAGGTTCGGACCACCGGCGCCCTCGTTGAACAATTGCGTGTCCGTTGCCACTCGGTCGAACAGCCCGTCGCCACGCTCAGCGGCGGCAACCAGCAGAAGGTCGTCGTGGCCAAGTGGTTCCTGCGCGATTGCGAGATTCTCCTGTGCGATGAACCGACGCGCGGCATCGACGTCGGCGCCCGTTTCGAACTGTACGACGTCCTGGCGCAACTGGCGGATCGGGGCAAGGCCGTTGTCGTCGCCTCCTCCGACCTGAAGGAGTTGATGCTGTTGTGCGACCGCATCGCGGTCCTCTCGGCCGGGCGGCTGGTGCGGGTGTTCGAGCGGCCCGATTTTTCGGAGCAGGCGATCAATAACGCGGCCTTCGCGGCTTATCTGGGCCGGGGCGACGGGGGCCCCACGGAGGAGCATCCATGAGGAAACGAGCCTCGCTGCCCACCTGGCTGGCCGACTACCTGGGCATGGCCGGCGCCCTTGTCCTGCTGGTGATCGTCTTTGGACTGACCGCCGAGAACTTTTTTTCCCGTGCCACGTTTCTGACCATCGCCGACCAGGTGCCCGACACGACCATCCTCGCGGTGGGCATGACGTTCGTCCTGATTATCGCCGGCATCGACCTGTCGGTCGGCTCGGTCATGGCCCTGTCCGGAGCGGTGCTGGGCGTTCTGCTCGTACAGGCGAACCTGCCCGTCACGCTGGCGCTGCCCGCCGCCCTGGCCGTGGGGCTGCTGTGCGGCCTGGTCAGCGGCCTGGTCGTCATCACCTGGTCGCTGCCTTCGTTCATCGTCACCCTCGGGATGCTGGAGATGGCCCGCGGGGCCACCTACCTGGTCACGCAGTCCCGCACGATCTACATCCCCGGTTACCTGGACTTCGTGACCGAGACGCGGCTGTTGGGGGTCTCGTTGCCGTTTGTGCTGGCCGTGGTGATCGTGCTCATCGGCCAGATCGTGCTCTCGCGCACCGTGTTCGGGCGCTACATGGTCGCCGTCGGCACCAACGCCGAGGCGGTGCGTCTGAGCGGCATCGACCCGCGGCCGATCCGGCTGGCCGTCTTTGCGATATGCGGCTTTCTCGCGGGCCTGGCCTCGTTGATCCATACCGCCCGCTACCAGGCCAACCCCAACAACGGCCTGGGCATGGAATTGCAGGTCATCGCCGCCGTCGTCATCGGGGGTACCAGCCTCATGGGCGGCCGCGGCTCGGTCGTTCGTACGTTCTTCGGGGTGCTTATCATCAACATCTTGCAGACCGGTCTGGCCCAGGCCGGCGCCCAGGAGCCCACCAAGCGGCTGATCACCGGCGCGGTGATCGTCGCCGCCGTGGTCCTGGATGCGTTGCGACGCCGCGCGGGCCGGGCCGCCGCCGGGTGATGCCATGAAACCACGCATCGTCGTCATCGGAAGCAGCAATACGGACATGATTATCCAGGCCCCGCGCATTCCCGCCCCCGGCCAGACGGTGCTGGGCGGGCGTTTCAGCACCGCCGCCGGCGGCAAGGGCGCCAACCAGGCCGTCGCCGCGGCCCGCGCCGGCGCGCAGGTGACCTTGGTCGCTCGCGTGGGCGATGATGCCTTCGGTCGACAGGCCCTGGCGGGCTTTGAACGCGACCACATCGACACCCGGTTTGTCGTTCGGGATGAGCAGGCCCCCAGCGGCGTCGCATCGATCATCGTGGATGACCACGGCCAGAACGCCATCACGGTCGCGCCCGGTGCCAACGCCAACCTCTCGCCGCGGGATGTGGCCCGGGCGGCCAAGGCCATCAGTGCGGCCGATGCGGTCCTGCTGCAACTGGAGATCCCCCTCGACACGGTGCGAGCGGCCATTGAGATCGCGTGCGAGCAGAATGTACGGGTGATCCTGAACCCGGCGCCGGCGTGCGCGTTGCCCGATGAGGTGCTGAAGGGCGTAGATGTGCTCACGCCCAACGAGATCGAGGCGGGCATGCTGACCGGCAGCGAGGTCGGCGACGAGGCCGACGCCGCCCGCGCCGCCGTACTGCTGCGGGGCCGCGGCGCCGGTACGGTGATCGTCACACTGGGCCCGCGTGGCGTGATCGTCGAGGGTCCGGACCACGGGGGGTACATTGGGGCCTTTGCCGTCGAGGCGGTCGACACCACCGCCGCCGGCGACGTGTTCAACGGAGCGCTGGCCGTCGCCCTGGCCGAAGGCCGCGCCTTGCCTGATGCGTGCCGATGGGCCTGCGCCGCTGCGGCCCTGTCTGTTCAATGCCTCGGCGCCCAGCCGAGCGCCCCCACGCGTGAGGCCATCGAGCGATTCCTGGCCGACCGTTCGTAGGACGGCGTTCCCCTCTCACGGGGTCGCAGTCCGCACGTCAGCTTCACCGGCCAAGGGCTTCGATAGCCCGGGCGATGCGATCGCGCTGGGCGTATAGGGGTCGTGGGTCAAGCGTGAAGTGCGTCTTGTCCGTGATGATCTCCGGCGGGATGTCCAGCAGCCTCTCGAACCGCTCCAGCGTCGCCGGATCGCGGCCGGCCTGTCGCGCACCGTCGATCGCCTCTCGAAGCATCTGGAAGTACTCAAAGTCCTCCAGTCCCTCGCGGAGCATCTCCCAGCGAATGGAGCTGACCGGCCCATCCAGGTACTTGCCCCGATCATTCTCGATGTCGCGATTGGGCGGATAGATAAACCGGCCATCGCCGTTGCCCCAGTAGCCGATATATCCCTCCGGCTCGTCATACCCGCTCACGTAGCCCATCGGATCGGTCCAGGGGTTCTGCAGTCGGCCGCGCGGAAACGCCGCCGGGCTCGTCCAGTAGTTGCTCTGCCAGATCAGAACGCCCTGCACGTTCCACTTCCACGTCATCCACAGCCAGATCCGCAGGTCGATTGCGTTGTGGTCGATGAACAGCCCTGGATAGGGGGCCTTGGGCCCGGTGCACACGTACCACCAGATCCCTTCGCCCGCCTCCTGTCGCGCCCGACACGCCTCGGGGTCATGGTTGTGAAGCACCGGGCACCAGATGTCCACCGCCCCGAACAGGGCGGGGTTCGGCTCCTCGGTGAGCATACGCCGCAGCTTCGGCGCGGCCCGGTGGATTTCCTCCATGCCGTTGACAACGAACGCGTAGTCCTTGGGATCGGGTTCGTCGAACCAGTAGACATAGGCCTCATCAAGCCAGTGGTTCTGTTCGAGATGCCGCTCGATCTGCCCGGCGTAGTCGGCGAAGGCCGCCCGGTAACCGGGTGTGCCCTGTTCGTAGGGCCCGATCCGCCCGGCGGAGCGGCTGTGGAAGGTGCCGCCGCCCGTGTGGGCCAGCGGCAGACGGAAGCTGTTGAAGCCAAAGCCGTCCAGGTACCGCCTCGCCTGGGCATCCCACGCAGTGAAGTCCAGCCGTGCCCGTAATTCGGGTTCGTCCGCGGGTCCGCTGCGGTTCCATTCAAGTCGGATCGGGTCGAACGGGGCGAAGTCGTAGGGGCTGATCCGATGCTCACGGAAGCTGGCCATGTACGCATCCCATACCCGCCGCTGTTCGTCGAGCGTCTCCAGGTTGTGGTACCGCCGGATGTTGCCCGCCGACAGCCCGAACGCCGTCGTCACGTGCCCCGGATACGGAATCGCGAAATCATACACGTGCACCGTGATCAGGATCTGCATTGGCTCGACCCCCTCGGCCGAGAGCGTCAACGTCAACACATGATCCCCGGCCGGACAATCCTTCGGTATCTTCGTGAGGACCCAGAGGGGCTGGTTCATATCCGGTTCCAGGCCGATGGGGCCATCCAGCGGCGGCAGGGCGTCCGGCCACCAGCCCACGCACCCGGCCGAGTCGGTGGGCCGCTGCACGTAGTGATAGGCCACCTCGTGCACCTTCGTGGCCGCGACCAGGGCCTCGTTATCGCCCATGATCCGCGTGGTCAGCCCCCGCAGCGACTGCTTGGGCCGTATTACGATCTGAACCGGTTCATATTCGCCACGGCACGCCGCGATCCGCACGGGCCGGACCGCTCCCGTCGGCAAGGGCCGTTGGCGACCAACCTTGTACGTCCCCTCGCACCACCACCATGCCGCCTGATTGCCGTCGCCCCCCATGTGGCCGAAAGAGGCATCCTCCAGCGGCGTCACGGAAATCGCGGTCTGTGCCGCATAGACCACTCGGTCAGCTTGCCGCAGTTCGACATGAAGCGTGTGCTCGCCGGTGCCCTCGGCCCAATAGGCCAACCGGATCGGCACCGTCTCAGCGGCACCGACGGTAAAACGCGTGGGCTCCCCGCTCGAATGATCCGCCTCTTCTCTGCGAATGCCCGGCACCGTCCAGGCCCGGCCCGTAAGCCGCATTGAGTCTTTGGTCCGATTCCGCACACGCAGTTCCACGGCCGGCCCTCGAGCCCCATTACCCGTGCCGATGGACGCAACCTGGACCTCGACGCCGTTCGTCGCCTGTTCGATCTCGACGAATCGCGTCGCCCCGTACATCGTCGCCACGGGCGCGTTCAAGTCCGCCCGGTACGCATAGCCGTATACCTGGAACGATCCGGCTCCAAGCCGCCCCTCGTCATCCTGCGTTGTGCTGGCCCGCAGGCGCACGTACACGGCCTCGGCGGGCAACAGCGATGCCGGCACGTCGAACGATTTGCGACCCAGGCCATCTAGCTGCCCAATAGTCTGCCACCGCTCGCCATCCGGACCGACCTCCACCAGGCAGAAGCCCGATACATGATAGCCCAGATGCACCGTCACCTGTGCCCGCGTCTGCGACCGGCCGGGAACGTGATGGCGGTATACGATGTGCGTACCGGGACCCAGCGTCCAGCGATTCGAGTTGAAGCCGCAGGTGAACTCGACCAGCGGCCGCGAAAGATTGCTGCCCTCATCGTCGAAGACGGGATCGAACGCATACACGGCATCCTTGAGGCTCTCGCCGGCCCCCAGCGTGATATCCCCATGGCTTACGTGAACCGCCGCGACCTCGGTCAGACGCACACGGTCGAAGAAGACCGTGCCGTTGCGTTGCCATTGGCCCAGCCGCACGTATCCCGAGGGTGTCCTGGGCGGGGTGAATACGAAGCTGTGTTCGCCCCACTCGCCGCCCGGCTGGAAGTCCCGGTTGACCGCTCCCGTCCCCGCGACGACGCAGCCGCCGGCGCCCGTGGCCCGTGCGACAAAGGACAGCCGATAGGCCCGACCCGCGTGTAGGCCGCTCACGTCCTGCCGCCAATACCCGGTATCCTCGCCGGTCCCCGTCACCGTCAGACAGCGACGACCGTCCTCGGTCTGCCATTGGCCGCCCGGCCCGACCAGCCGCCATGCTGTGGGCGCCTCGGCACCCAGCTCGAACGCCTCGTTGACCAGCAGGTTCGTCGCGCCCCGCGCCAGGCCAACCAGCATCACACCCATCAACAGCCCACTGCGCATCATGACCGTTCCTCCCATCTTGGCCCCACGTCCCCGATCCACCGGGACGCCCCGGCCTTTTCATTGGCCCCACTATACCGCGCCGGCCGCGCTCCCACAACGCCGCCACCGCACCTGTGGCGCAGGATCGCCGCCGCCGGAGGGTACCGTTGCCCACCAAGAAGCGGCGTCGCCATGCCATCCGGCCAGCCGCGCCGGCACCAGCTAATTGCGGGAAGAAAGAGTACAAACGTGGCTTGCGTCTTGACAGCCGGATTGTCGGGTCACTAAACTGCATTCGATGGCCATCAACACTCGCAGCCAGGGGGATAAGACGAAGGTCTGGGAGGCAATTCTGACAACTTGAGCTTCGTGGCAGGCAGGCCATCTCAGATTGGTCTGAATCCTTGAAAGGGAACGGCCATGAACGTGAAATGCGTCCGGTGGTGGAGGCACGCGCTTATGGGCGGGATACTCGTCGTGGCGGTGCTTGCGGCGGTGTGGCCCCGGCCGCCGAAGTGGAAGGATTGGACGGGTAAGCCGAGGGTCTCAACGGAGATAGTCTGCGTCGTGTGGGTCCGGCCCGAGGTGTCCGTGAGGCGGGCGTATAAGGAGTTCGCAGACAATGACGAAATAAAAGAAATATTGTCTCTGGTTGAGACGGCGAAGCCCGGCCCTCCTTCTGCCCCGGGTGCGGAAAAGCACGAACTCCGGATATTCTTTCTAAACGGCGAGATCTTTCGCGTCCCCTTTACCATGGAGGGGGGTGAGTTCCGTACTCCCGACGGGCACGTCATTACCATGGGGCAGGGAGAGTTTGTCAGCCCCTATGGGCGGAGCAAGGAGCTGTACGGGCTCTTGAGCCGCAAGGAAGAAGCCGAGCCCTTTCCCTTTTGGGGTGGTTTAGAGCCTGAAGAGGTCGACAGGATCCTGCCGAGCTTGGAGAAAACCTACCAGGAGATGCGGCGAAAGGGCATGCGGTGACTCTTCACGCGGACACCAGTTGCGTGCGCCGTTGTCCACCCCGGCCAGGCGCAGCCGCTGAAAGTTGTGCAGCGACTTTTCCACGCCCACCACTGGTGGATCGTGAACGTCGACCCCGTCGGGCCGGACTGCTCGCCCAGCGGGCCCCAACCAGACCGGGGCGGACAAACGGCACGCTGATCACACCAAGCCGCGAAGCTGCTGGAAGTTCCGCAGCGACTTCTCCACGCCCACCAGCGGCGGATACGCGTCCTTTTCCTCCTCGATGATGTACCACTTCGTGCCGCCGATCGTCTCACAGACGGTCAGAAGCTCCTGCCAGGGGATATCCCCTTCGCCGATCAGGGCGTTCGGGTTCGATGTAGAGTATTCCTTGATGTGGATCGTGACCGCCCGGCCGGGGTAACGCTTCAGGTAGGGCAGGGCCTCGCCGCCGCCGTGCATCGCGTTGCCCGTGTCGAACTGCATGATCACATCCTGCACCGTGTTGCCGAAGAACAGGTCCCACGGGACCTGGCCATCGACCGGCGTGAACTCGTGCGAATGATTGTGATAGCCGACGTACATACCGTGGGGCTTAAGCTTGGCGGCCACGTCGTTGAAGGCCTTGGCCGTATCCAGCCAGGCCTGGGCGGTCTTGTGCGTGTTGGGGTCCAGCCAGGGCACGATCAGGTACGGGTTGCCGAGCACCTGGTTGAACTCGATCGTCGCCGGCAGCGCATCGCCCTGCAGTGTGTTCCACTGCGTGTGCGTGCCGCAGCACACCAACCCGTTGTCGTCGAGCATCTTGCGCAGCTCGGCCGCCGGATAGTCATAGTACCCGGCGAACTCGACGCCCTGATACCCCATCGCCGCGACCTTGGCGATCGTGCCGGGCAGGTCCTTGGCGCACTCGCTCCGGACGGAGTACAACTGCAAGCCCACGGGGATGGGGCGCTTCTTCTGCTGGAGGGTCTCCAGGCAGCCGGCCGTGCACAGCCCGGCGACCGAGGCCGACGCCGCCAGGAACCGACGGCGGGACAGGCCTGTGTGGTTCATCCTCTTCATGGTCCTCACCTCATGCTTTCGGGTTGGCGCGGGCCACGCTCGATCCGCCACCGAGCCGACGGGCCCGCCGATGATGAGGCATTGTAGCGCCCTGACTCACCCCGGTCAAACCCAAAAGCCGGCGGGCTTGGTTCGGGCCGCGGGGCGCGGTATACTGGTCATCATTGAGAACACCCACGGGTCCGACAAGAGCGAAAGGGACATGGTCATGAGCATGAACAACCGTCGTGATTTCGTGAAACAATCGTTGCTGGCCACGGCGGCATGGCCGGTGATCTCGGTTCCCGGTCTGGCGCAGACCGCGACCGAGGCGCCCGCCGAGGACCAGCCCGCCCCGAAACCGGGCTCCCGCATGCGGTTCGGCCTGGTGACCTATCTGTGGGGCCAGGACTGGGACCTGCCGACGCTGTTGGCCAACTGCGCCAAGACCGGCTCCACGGGTGTCGAGCTGCGCGTCGATCACGCGCACAAGGTCAGCGCCGCCCTGACCGCCGAGCAGCGCAAGGCCGTCAAGAAGCGCTTCGCCGACAGCGGCGTGGTCTTCGTCGGCATGGGCTGTAATTGGGAGTTCCATTCGCCGGACGCGGCCAAGGTGAAGGCCAACATCGAGGGGGCCAAGGCCGACGTGGTGCTCAGCCATGATTGCGGCGGCAGTGGCGTCAAGGTCAAGCCCAACAGTCTGCCCAAGGGGGTGCCCGTCGAGAAGACGTGCGAGCAGATCGGCCGGGCGCTGAATGATCTGGGTCGGTTCGCCGCCGGCTACAAGCAAGAGATCCGCGTCGAGGTGCACGGCTCCGGCACGAGCGAGCTGCCGATCATGAAACAGATCTTCGACCACGTGATCGAGCCGAACGTCGGCGTCTGCTGGAACTGCAACGGCGAGGACCTCAAGGGCGAAGGGCTGGTGTACAACTTCGAGTTGGTCAAGAAGCGCTTGGGCCGTACGGTGCACGTCCGCGAGCTGAATATGACCGATTACCCCTATCAGCAGTTGATCGACCTGTTCGTGAAGATGGACTACGTGGGCTGGATCCTGCTCGAGGCCCGCACCAAGCCCAAGGACCGCATCGCGGCCCTGATCGAACAGCGGAAGGTCTTTGAGGAGATGGTACGCAAGGCCCAAGTTGCACTTGGAACTGCCTGATACGGGTGGCCCGACGCCAACTCCTGAGGCCTCGGATACCGATCATGGCCGACGGCATCATGGCCTGACCGCCGAATACTCGGGTTCGGCCTTCGATGCGGAGTATAGCAGGCTGTTGAAGAAGTGTCACCCCGGACCCCGGATCGAGTCCGGGGCAGGCTTTGATCCGGGGTCCACGCTCGACGTGCGGTGCGTTCTCTGCACGCAAAGCGTGGATTCCCGCCCGCCAAGGCGCGTCGTCGACTTTCGCGGGAATGACAAAAAGGGCCCGTTTCTGTGGGCCGTACGTTTTTCAACGGACTGATAGGCTTACTCGATGGCGGTGATCTTACTGTAGAGATCCTGCCAGGCGGGGCCTTGGGACCGCACGTATTCGGCCTTCCAGGGGGCCAGTTGCGTTCTGAATTCGGCGATGTCGGCCACCGCGTTGACCTTCACGCCTTCGGCCTGGAGGGTCTTGAGGGCATCGGCCTGCACCTCGATATCCAGGGCGTTCTGATAGGCGGCCGCCTCCCGGGCGCACTCCAACACAATCGACTGCAGGTCGGCGGGCAGCGATTCGAGCCAGTCCTTGCGGATCATGTAATACACACACGCGGCGATGTGCGAGGTCTTGGACAGGTATGTCGCCTGCTCGTGGAACTTCATCGACAGCAGCATGTCCGGCGAGGCCTCCAGCCCGTCAATGACGCCCGTCTGCAGGGCGCTGTAGACCTCGCTCCAATCGGTCGTCGTCGCGTTCGCCCCCAGCGCCTTGAACATCCCCACATAGATCGGATTGGGGCCCCGCATCTTCAGGCCCTTCAGGTCCGCGGGATGCACGATGGGACGGGTCTTGTTGAGCATATGCCGAAAGCCCATGCCCTGGCCGCCCACCGCGATGAAATTGTGCGGCGCCAACAAACGCGAGACCTCCGCCTCCAGGGCATCCAGCACGCGGACCAGGTGCGCCTCGTCCTGGTAGATGTACGGATACTCAAACAGCGCCAGCTGCGGGACGTATCGCGCGGTGCCCGACGCCAGCGAGGTGACCACTTCCAGCGAGCCATCGTGCACAAACTCCACCATCTCCCGCTGATTGCCCAACTCGCCGATATAGAACGCTTCCGTCTGGATACGTCCGCCGCTCTTGGCTTCGACCTGTTCGCAGAAGCGGGCCAGGGCCTTGCCCACCGTCCCCTGGGGCGCCAGCGGTGTGCTGGCCCGCATGCGGTACGTCTTCGGGCCCGACTTGCGGCAGGAGGCCGCGCCCAGCGGCAGGGCCGCCGCCACGGCGAGCAGGATCACTGTCATGAGGCGTGGTGCTTTCGCTTTGGGCATAGACTCAACTCCTTTCGCGTTGCATCCTATGGGCCGGCGGCCGTCACGTCAACCCAGCCGGCGGGAATCAGCACCAGTTGCGGGATCAACAATACGGCGATGGCCACGATCAGCAGGACGGCGAAGAAGGGCAGCAGCGCGCGCACGCTCCGCTCGATCGGCAGCCCCGCGATCGAGCACGCCACGAATAGCATCGAGCCCACCGGCGGAGTCAGTGCGCCCGTCAGCATCGTCACCGCCATGAGCACCGCGTAGTGAACGGGATCGAAGCCCAGGCTGTCGCCGACCGCCGCCACCGTCGTCGCGAACATCGTAATCAACACCGTTGGATCGAGAAACGATCCCAGAAAGACAAGAAGCCCCATGATCACCAGCGTGGCCGCATAGGGGTTGCCGATCCCGTCAACGATGTGCTCCACGACAACCTGCTGGAATTTCGCCCGCACCAGGACATTGGCAAACACCTTGGACACGGCCAGGACGATCATGACCACCGCCGTGGTGCGCGCCGCCCCGATCAGTACGGCGGGCAGCCGATGCGGCTTGAGTCGGCCGGAGAGCAAGCCGTACGCCAACCCGTAGATGACCGCGGCCGCGCCGGACTCGGTCGGGGTGAAGTAACCCCCGGCGATGCCGACCACGATGATCACGGGGATTAACAAGCCGCCCAGCGACCGGACCACGCTTCGCAGGATCGACTTCGCACCGTGAGCCCGGGGCACGGCATCGTAGCCCCGGATTCGGCAATACACGGCGTTGACCCCCATCAGTCCGAGACCGACCAGAATGCCCGGGACCAACCCGCCCAGGAACAGCTTTGCGACGGACAGCCCCGTGTAGTAAGAGAACATGATCATCGCGATGCTGGGGGGGATGATGGGGCCGATCACCGCCGCCGAGGCGGTTACCGCGACCGCGTAGTCCTTGTCGTAGCGCTGCTTGATCATCGCCGGAATCAGGATCGGCCCGATGGCCGCCGTGGTCGCCACGCCTGATCCTTGAATGCTCGCGAAGAACATGGAGCTGAGGATATTGACGTGGCCCAGGCTGCCGCGAAACCGCCCGACCAGGGCATCGGACAGGTCCACCAGCCGCTCGGTGATGTTGCACTCGGTCATGACGAATCCCGCGAGGATGAAAAGCGGGATGGCCATGAGGCTGAAACTGTCGATGCCGCCGAACACGTTGGTCACGACCAGCAGCAGCGAATCGCCCGAGGCCACCGTCGCCACGCCGCCCACCAGGCAGATCGCGACGAAGATGGGAAACCCCAGCAGGATGAGCACAATCAGACCAAGAAAGCACAGGGCGACCGTCAGCATGCCGCGTCCTCCCCGGCGTCGCTGCCGCCTGCAAAGGGATGGCGCCCGTACATCAGGATGAGCAGGTAATCGACCGCCATGAGCAGGCACCCGACGGGGATAGCCAGGTAGAACCAGGCGATCGACATCGGGGCCATCTGAGTCTGCACGCCCGCCTGGCTGATTGTCTTGATCGTGCCGATCACCGCGACGACGAGCAGGCCGATGAGAATCACGCCTATCCGTGCGGCCTGCAAACGACGCTGCGTCCGGGGGCCGCCGATCTTGTCGGCCAAAAAGCGGACTTGCAGGTGCCCGGTCTTCTGCACGGCCAGGCCGGCGCCGAGAAAGATCACCCAGATGTTGATGTAGCGCAAAATTTCATCGGTCCATTCCAACCGCCGCAGGATAATCTGCAAGCCCATCGAGACGACGATAAACGAAAACAGGATGACAATCGCCACCTTCCGCGTCAGGTCGATCGCCCGGTACACACCCGCAAATCGTTCGGGAGGAATCATGGGCTCCCCTTTCCGCCCGTCAAAAGGCCTTGACCGCCACTTCCCGGCCATTCTGTTCGGCCGAGACGTAGGCGCTGTAGATCGTTGAAATACAGTCGGCGGCGAGTCGGCTGTCGCTTTCCACCGGCTCACCGCGGCTGATCGCACGGTAAAAGGCCTCGATTTCCTGGGGATAGCCCGTAAACCAGTCCTCATCCGGCGAGGGGCACGACCAGCCCTGTTTAGTGCCGATCTTTTCGACCACGTAGATGTCTTTGAAGTTGGCCTCCACGGGGTTATAGGCCTGCATGGCCGTGTTCGGGTTGATGTTGCAGATGGTCCGGTGGTTGTTGGCGCTGACTTCGAGCCAGTTGTGGATGCCGCCCAGCACGATGTCCGAGGCGAAGATATCGGCGATAGTGCCGTCCTCGAAGACCACGTGCATCAGGGAAAAATCGTCGATGTCGTAATAGTCGGCGCGGATGTGCCCTTCATCGCGGAATCCCTCCAGCCGCGTGATGGCGTGCGTGCGCGCGGACACGGCCTTGGGGCGGATGGGTTTGCCGTTTCGCGTCCGGCCCTCCACGCGCTTCAGATACAGCGCGGCGGTCAGGGGGTGACAGCCCTTGCCGATCATGACGCCGCCGCCGGAGAACTTCCAGTACGCGTAGGTGTGCGCGTGGGAGCCGCTGTGTGCCTCCTCCCCGTGCATCCAGAGGATCTGGCCGCCGGTCTTTTCCAGGATCTCGCGTTCCTTCTGGATGGCCGGGGCGTAGACCCAGTTCTCCGCGTACAGGATGCGTCCTTTGCTCCTCTTCTCGGCGGTCAGCATGCGGTCGATGCTCGCCAGGGCGAAGTTCAGGGCCTCTTGCTTGGGGAAGGTATCACCGTGGAAGCTGTCGCTGCCGTCGCCGAAGTAGCCGGTGAGCGGCTTTTCGCAGATGGCGAACTTGTCGCGCTCCAGCGCGGCGATGGTGATGGCCTCGTGCACGACGGGCGGCGTGCAGACGTGAACAACGTCCACCTCGTCGAGCAGGGCCTCCAGGCTGTCAAACTGGGTAATGCCGCGCTTCTGGGCGTATTCGTCACCCCGCTCCTTGGCGAAGACACCCACGATGTCCACATTCGTGCCGTGGACCTTCTGGAGGGCTTCGAAATGGAACGAGGCCGAAAACCCCGCCCCCACAATGCCGCAACGAACGGTTGGTTTTCCCATGGCAATCCCTTCTTGTTGTCGAGTTTATTTTGTTCTATCACGAACGTCCGCGGGCGGAAAGCCCGGATTCTTTCCATTCGGATCGTCCTCCTTCGACCAACCCGTGGGTATCGGGTCATCCCGGACCCGACGTTCTGTCATCCGGGCGCTTTGGCTGATGTGCTCGAAGCAACAAGCCTTCGCGAGGGCAAGTCCATTTGCGGAAGGACTGGCCGCCGCGAGCGCGGTAGCTCCAGTCCATCGCCGCGCATCAAAACACCAAGCCAAACAACCTGCCTTCGTGCCGGATGGCCATGGCCGGGACATGAACGAATGCCTTCTTTGTCCGGAGATTTCAGCCATATGTCGCTATCCTGCAATGAATTGTCAACATCATGCATTTCAGGTAGGCTGTCGTGGCATTATAGTGGAATTAAGCGGTCTGTCCAGCGTTTCTTTCGTGGCCAGAGAGGGCAGTCACTATGAATGACGTGCAGTGGGATATTCTGACACAGGTCATCGAGGGCAAGACGGTCCAGCCGCTTCCCGTCGCGTTTATCATCGACAGTCCCTGGCTGCCGGGCTGGTTCGGCGTCTCCACCCTGGATTACTACACGAGTGAAGAAGTCTGGTTTGAAGCGAACCTCAAGGCCATTGCGTCGTTTCCCGACGTGATCTTCCTGCCGGGCTTCTGGTCGGAATACGGCATGTGCACCGAGCCCTCGGCGTTCGGGTGCAAGTGCGTGTGGCACGCGGACAGCCTGGGAAATCCGCTTGCGGTGATGAGCGACATCTCGGCGGTGGGGGGGCTTCGTCGCCCCAATGTCAAGACGGACGGCCTGCTTCCCTTTGTCATCCAGCGCCTGCGGCACAAGCAACCGGCCATGGAGGCAGCGGGGCACCGGATCAGGTTCGCCGTCTCGCGCGGACCGCTGAATATCGCATCGTTCCTCATGGGAACCACCGACTTTCTTCTGGCTTTGAAGACGGACCCCGACGAGGCCCATCGCCTGCTGGACCTGGTCAGCGATTTCATCGTTCAGTGGGTCGAATACCAGATGGAGTGCTTTCCGACGATCCGGGGCATTCTGTTGCTGGACGATATCATAGGCTTTCTCGGCGAGGAAGATTTCGGTCAGTTTGTGCTGCCATACTTCCAACGGGTGTATGGGCACTTCGATGCACAGGTGAACTTCCTGCACAACGATACGCGAGGGCTGATCCCGGCCAAGTACCTGCGGGAGATGTCGGTTCACTTGTACAACTTCAGTTCGGACCACAGTTTTGACGAAATCCGCCAGGCCGCGGGCCCCGAGGTGACCTTGCTGGGCAATCTGCCGCCCCGCGATGTCCTGGCGGAGGGGACGCCCGAAGGCGTCCGGCAAGCCGTGGACAGGTCCCTGCGCGAGGTCCAGGAGCCGTCTCGCCTGATCTACTCGTGCGGCGGCGGCATGCCCCCGGGGGTGTCGACGGCCAATATTCAGGCGTGCCTCGAGGCGGTCCGCGAGGCGTCAAGCACACTGAGCGAGGAACGTTGATACGCAGGCGAAACCGGCCTTCACCCGGGTCGCGTCCTCCGGGCGGATCGTGGGGCGGGCGGCGATCCTTATGCCGTCGTTGATCCCGGCCCATCGCAAGGCCGCCGCGGTGGCATGCCGGTCCAGGTGAAGAGCCTTTGTTGGAGCGTCCAGAACCGATCACATGGGTAAGGGAGTCATGGATATGAAACCAGTCACGCGCAGACACTTCATAAGAACGGCGGCAGTCGCCGGCGCAGGGTTGTCCCTGCCGTCGATCGTTCCAAACAGCGTGTTTGGCGCCACCGCGCCGAGCGAACGCATCACGATCGGTTGCATTGGAACCGGACGGATGGGTCAGGGCGATATGCGGAGCATATTGGGATTCAAGCAGGTCCGCATCGTGGCAGTCTGCGACGTGGATCTGGCACGGGCCAAGGATGCCCAGCAGTTGGTGTATCGCCGGTATGAAACGGACCAGGGTTGTGAGACCTACCAGGACTTCCGGGGCCTTGTGGCCCGCCCCGATATCGACGCGGTGATGATCTGCACGCCCGATCACTGGCACGCGATCCCCGCCATCGCCGCCGCGAAGGCCGGCAAGGACATCTTTCTTCAGAAGCCGCTGACCCTGACGATCCACGAGGGCCGCGTGCTGAGCAACACGGTGAAGCGGTACGGGCGCGTGTTCCAGGTCGGCAGCCAGCAGCGGTCCGATCAGCGGTTTCGCTTTGCCTGTGAGCTGGTGCGCAATGGCCGCATCGGCAAGGTGCACACGGTCCACGTGGGCTTCGGATACGATCCGGGCTGTGGCGAAGAGCCCGACATGCCGGTGCCGCCGAATCTGGACTACGACATGTGGCTTGGACCGACGCCCGAAAAGCCCTACACGGAGAAGCGGGTGCACCCCCAAAAGGGGTACGGTCGGCCGGGTTGGCTTCGGATCCAGGACTACGGCCACGGGATGATCACCGGTTGGGGGGCGCATCATCTCGATACCGCTCAGTGGGGTCTGGGGACGACGGAGTCGGGGCCCGTGGAGGTCGAATGCCGGGAGGTCGAGTTCCCCAAGAGCGGCCTGTGGGATGTGCATGGCAAGTTCATGCTCGAGTACACCTACGCCAATGGCGTCCGCATGACGTGCGGCGACAACACGAAGAACAAACAGGGCATCGTCTTTGAGGGGGATGAAGGATGGGTGTACGTGAAGCGCGGCGCGATCGATGCGCATCCCAAGTCCTTGCTGCAGGAGAAGATCGGACCCAACGAGATTCACCTCTACAGAAGCGATAATCACTTCGGGAACTGGCTGGAGTGCATTCGGACGCGCAGTGAAACCGTCGCGCCGGTGGAGCATGGCCATCGCTCGTGCACCGTGTGTTTGCTGGGCTCGATCGCGATGAACCTGGGTCGCAAGCTTCGGTGGGATCCCCAGCGGGAGGAGTTTGTCAACGATGCCGAAGCCAATGCCATGCGAAAGCGAAGGAAGCGATCTCCCTGGCAGGTGTAGTCGGGTGCGAAGATGATCTCCCAGGAAAGGGGCAAGACCGTGAAGCCTTGTCTAACCGTCGCGCTGTTGTCTGTCGTGGTCAGTGTCCTGTCCGGTTCCATGGCCGCCGCGCAGGAGGCTCAAGTACGGGCTTCGAAGTCGTCGGATCGTGTGGACGTGGTCGTCGACGGACGGCTGTTCACGAGCTACCGCTTTGCCCGCGATCAGAAGTACCCGTACTTCTGGCCGGTCAACGGGCCGGCATCGGGCGCATCGGTCACCACGGAAACATCCATGCCGTATCCGCACCATCATTCCCTGTTCTTCGGCTGCGACCGGGTCAACGGCGGCAATTACTGGCAGGAAGGCAACGAGCGCGGCCAGATTCTCTCCTCCGGTCCGGACGTGGTCGTTGCATCGGGGCCGTATGTGCTGATCACGGACCGATGCCTGTGGAAGCGCCCCGGCAGCGAGCCGGTCTTTGAGGACGTGCGGTGCTTCCTGATTCACGCGCCGGACACGAACCTGCGGATGATCGACGTCTCCATCCGCCTCAAGGCCTTGACCGATGTTCGCATCCTTCGAACCAACCACGCGCTCTTCGCCGCCCGGATGGTGCCTGAGCTGAGCGTCAACAGCGGAGGGACCCTGGTCAATGCGGCGGGCCAAAAGGGCGAGAAGGAGACCTTTGGCCAGCCGTCCCCCTGGTGCGACTATTCGGGGACCCGCGACGGCGTGACCGAAGGGCTGGCGATCCTCGATGCCCCGATCAATCCGTGGTACCCTTGCCCATGGTTCACGCGGGATTATGGGTTCTTCTCGCCCACGCCGATGAACTGGCTTGAAAACGACGGACTGGACATCGCAAAAGGCTCGGAAATCCACTTGATGTATCGCGTCATCGTGCACCGTGGCGACGCGAGCGTGGCGCGGATTCCCGAACTGCACGCGCGGTACGCAGAGGTCTTTGCTCAACAAGGCCCCAAGGCGTCGTGGTATGACGCGATCCAGAAGAAGGGCGCCGACCGGCTGCTGCTCAAGCCGTTCCTGGAATCCGCTCGTCTGGGCGCGGCGAAATGACGCGTTGAATCCGGAGGTCCGCGGCCGGCCCACGCCGATAAGCTGTGACGGCGAGGCGTCCTGAGGTGGGGGGCTCTCGCGCCAGGCCCGGCCTGATCGCATATCAGCCGTGGATCGCCGCCCGTTGAACGAGGGAGGTCCTTTGCGGCGCACGGCCGGTCATGGCCGACGCCGGCCCGCCGGTCTGAGGACGTGCCGGAACAGTCTCTTCTCTTCTTGCGGTATAGGCCTGTTGGATGTAAAGTATGGGGGCATTTATCTGGGCGGGCCTTGCGTTTTCGGTCCGATGGTGACGGAGCAACGCCCCTCAACATCGGGCCAACACGCAGGAGGAGGGTGGGACTGTGCTCAGACCTTGGGTTGCGGTGATGCGGCCTTTTGAAATTGCCGCAAACCTTTTTCTTGTCAGTGCTTGGAAGAGTGGCCGAGTGGCTTAAGGCGGCGGTCTTGAAAACCGCAGTGGGGAAACCCACCGGGGGTTCGAATCCCTCCTCTTCCGTTTCAAGTTCAGCGCCGGACGGGGTCACCGGCAGCGTAACGGCTCACTCCCGTGTGTGTTGGTGGGCCTCAGTTCCGGGGCGGCGTCAAGAGCAGGTCCTCGAGCACGGTGGCCAGGTCCGCTTCCGGCATGCGGTACTCCAGGTAGGCATGCTTCGACGCCACGCCGCCGAGCCACTGGTTGCTTCCATCCTCCCGGCTCACCGCCTTGCCGTCCGAGACCGCCGTGAAGTAGTCCGACAGGCCCCGAACCGCGTACAGCACGGCGATCAGGTCCCAGCTTGACCGTTCGGTCACGTTGTAGTGCGCAAAAAAGTTCCGATAAAACGCCGGCACCGGGTTCTCCGGCGGGGCCTCGGCCACCAGCCGCCCGCCGGTCATCACGTCCTTGCCCAGCCCCGTGAACATGATCGGACCGGGCCATTCCATGATGACCTTGTGGGCCGCCGGGCCGTCCATCGTGAAGTTGTATTCGCCCTCGTCCTTGGGCGAGTTGGGCCACCTGCCGCCCATGGCCACCAGCTCCCTGACCTTTCGGGCCACCAGCTCGCGTCCCGTCAGCGGGCTGTGTCGGTCGGGCGGGCTGTCGAGCAGGTTGGCCATATTGGTCAGCCACCCCACGACGACGATTGTGACGCTTTCGTCGGGCTGGGCCGCCAGGATGCGGCGATACAGGCCCACGGCCTCGGGCGCCCCGGCACAATCGGCCAGGTCGTGTGGGAAGTCCTCGACGCTGTCGTGATACCATTCCTCGGGGTCCGGGCCCGTCCGTGAGCATCCAATGGGCAGGTCCGGGCGGCCATAGTACGTATTGATGGCATCCAGGGCCGCCGCACACCAGCGGTTGGAGTTGGCGCTCATCGTCGCCAGGATCCGGGCCTCGCCCCGGTCGGCCATGATGTGCAGGATCGCCAGGGCCCCGGCGTCGTCCACATCCGTCCCGATGTCCGTGTCGAAGATGATGGCCGGCCGCCCGGACGCCGACGATGCCGCGTTTTGGCAGCCCGCCGGCAGCAGGCCCGCCAGGATCACCGCCAGAATCGTTGAAATCCGCCGAATTACGTCTGTGTGGGGCATCATCATGTATCCTTACCTGTCAGGGGGCTTCTGGGCGTCCCTGTTCCGTGTCCGGCCGACCCGCCGCGGCAGACCGGGACGGCGATGCCGCCAGCGCCCGACAGCCCGGCGACCAAGACGACCGCCAAGGATTCTACCCGTTCGGCTGGGCTAACGCTATTCTGGAAGTGAGGGAATCACCAGAGAGACCTTGGGCCAGTCCTCTGTCTGCTGCTCCGACTCCACAAGGCGAAATAAAGAAACTATGAAAGCCAGATGCCCGGTGGCGGGTGGTTGCGTATACTCACCGTGACAAACTCGCCGCTGCCATGCCAGAGAAAAAAGGCAGCGATTGCATGAGGCGGGAATCAACCTATCTGCTATACGTCGTCGAATCTTGATAACCTAAATGGCGTTGTAGCATTAAAGCCCTGGCTGGAATCTCGTATGGCGCGCGTCCGACGGTTTACAGCGGGCCTGGAATCGGATACGATGCATCCCGGTGGCGGTCGGTCGAAGCGCCTTGCCGTATGGTGTCTCCCATTTTGGGGCGGCATGCCCGTGTCTTGGCGGGATGGGGGGCCTATGAAGGCCACGCACACAGCGGCGTCGTTCTGTGCCCGGCTGTGCGGCCAGAGCGGCTGCGACCCGCCACGCGCGGTCGACGTGAGGATGTCTGATGTCGAAAGTGATCCAGGTCATCCGGGCCCGATGGCCCGAGGTGTTGATGATTGTCGTGCTGCAGACGGGGCTGTATCTGCTCATCCAGCGGATTGGCCCGCGTCTGGGGGCGACCGTCACGCCGGGGCGGGAGCTGGCGCTGTTTATCGCCACGGTGGCGATGCTGGTCATCGTGCAGATGGTCTCGGTCGGCTTCATGGCCACGGTCCCGCGGTACAGCGGCACGCGCTGCGAGCCGGTGCTCCTGCTGCGCATCGGGCGCTATTTCTTCTGGCGTCTGATCCGCTTTGAATTGCTGATGTTTGTGTTTCTGCTGGCGGTGCTATCGCTGATGTTGCACCTGTTTGGGGCCCTGTTGGGGGTTTCCGACCCCAATAAATTCCCGATTTGGGCGGTCTCTCTGAGCAACGTCCTGACGCTGACGGTGTTGTCCAAGCCGCTGGTCCTGATCCCCGCGGTGATGATCGTCTGCGACCGGATGGTCGTCGAGGCGTTGCATTACCTGAGACGTTATCCCCTCGGTCGGGTCAAGCCGGTGTTGGCCTTGTTCGTGGGGCTGCTGTTGCTGTTGTTCGGGCTGACGCTTCTGGCGGACCTCGCGCCGTCCGAGGGCTTGGTGCATCAGGCGACGTTGCTGGCCTATGCGGCGGTCGTCAGCGTGGGGGCGTTCCTCGTCGGCCTGCGGGCGGTGCTGTTCGTCGCTGAGCGGGAGACCCCGCCCCCACCCCCGCCCCATGCCGATGCCGACGAAACCACCCCCGGCGGAGAGTAGCCTATGTCCTTGGACGGCAAGTTCATCGTGTTGGATGGTCCCGACGGATGCGGCAAGAGCACGCAGGTGAAGATGCTCCAGGACTGGATCGCCGCCCGGAACGTGCCCGTGGAGGCCTATCGCGACCCCGGCACGACCGTCATCGGCGAGAAGATCCGGCACATCCTGCTGGACGCCGCCCACGCCGGGATGGCCGACAACGTGGAGGTGCTGCTCTACATGGCCGCCCGCGCCCAGCTCTGGCACGAGCGGATCGGACCCGACCTGGCCGCCGGTCGCTGCGTGGTGATGGACCGGTGGATTTCCAGCACCTGCGCCTACCAGGGCCGGGCCGGGGGGTTCGGCGCGGACCGGGTGCTGCACCTGGCCGAGGACTGCCTGGAGCGGACGTGGCCCGATCTGACGATCGTGCTGGACGTGGACCCGACAACCGCCGCGGACCGGATGCAGCGTCAGCGGGATCGCATGGAGCAGAAGGGGCACGAATACCACCAGAAGGTGCGCTGGGGATTCCTGGAATTGGCCGAGGCCTGGCCCGACCGGGTGATCGTGGTCGATGCGACCGCCACGGCGGATCAGGTCCACGCAGAGGTTGTTGGGGTCCTGGGCGAGAGGTTCGCGTAAGGCCCGCCATCCGGCGGTGGCCGGCGGGCTCTCAGGTCGGTCGATGGAGAGACAGGCTGTGCGATTGAGTGAGATATTTTGCCAGGACCGGGCGATCGGCTCACTACGGCGGGCGTTTGCGGCGGGGCGGATGGCGCATGCGTACCTGTTCGCCGGGCCGCCGGGGGTCGGTCGCCGCACGACGGCCGAGGCCTGGGCCCGGATGCTGCTATGCCGCGAGCGGGTGACCGGGCCGGAGGGTTTTGCCGACAGTTGCGGCCAGTGTGCCTCGTGCCGGCTATTCGATGCCGGCAGCCATCCCGACTTCCAGCCTATCCGCAAGGAGCTTCGCCCGTATACCGGGAAGGACAAAGGTCTGGAGGCCAAGCAGGACCTGCCTATGTCGGTAGTAAAGGAGTACCTGATCGACAAGGCGCCGCTGCGGCCGCAGATGGCCGAGCACGTCGTCTTCGTGGTTCACGAGGCCGAACGGCTCAACACGTCGTCGCAAAACGCTCTGCTCAAGCTGCTGGAGGAGCCGCCCGGTCACTGCCTCATCATTCTGTTGTGCAGCCGCCTCGAGCGGATGCTCAGCACGATTCATTCGCGGTGCCAAGTCGTGCGATTCGGGCCCATCGACGAGACGGTCCTGGTCCGGCGATTGACGGCCGACGGCCTCGGCCGTGACGAGGCGGCCTTTTGGGCGCGGTTCTGCCAGGGTAGCCTCGGCGAGGCGCAGCGCTGGGCCGGCCTGGACGTGGACGGCGGGGGGGCTTACGCGATCTACACCGAGGTGCTGGGCCGATTGGCCACCTACGACCTGTCCCAGGCCGTGGACCTGGCCGGTGACCTGGCCGACCGGGCCAAGATGCTGGCCGCGGCCTTGGCCCGGCAGGATCTCGATGCCGGCAAGACCGATCTGAATCGCCGGGCCCTAAAGGGTCTGCTGGCCATGATTCAGTCCATCTACCGCGATGCGATGCTGCTGGCCGCCGGGCACGGTCCGGGGCCGGAGGCGGCCTCGCCGCGACCGGAGACGCGCCGGCTCGCCGAACGATATGACGTGGAGACGCTGAGCGATTTCGTCGCCCGCGCGGGTGACCGCATGAGCTGGGTCGAGGCCAGTGTTAACGAGCGTCTGCTTCTGGAGGAACTGTTGTTATACATTGGCGGCTGTGCTATAATACAAGGTCTGTAGATCGTGGTCCCGGCCTTCGGACCGCCGGTGGGGGGGATCCGGCCGAGCGTCCGGGTGCGGGTGACGCGGATCATAACGACAAGATGACGCCACGGCGTCGTGAACCCATAAGCGAAGACAGAACGCAATGACACAGGGCGAGCCGAACAGGCCCAAGCCACAAAAGAATAAGAAGCTCATGCTGGTCCGATACGGGCGGATGCGACTGCTGGGCTGGTTCGAACATACCGAATCCTCGATTCCCCTGACCAAGAGCCAGGTGGTCATCAAGACCCGCCGCGGTTTGGAGCTGGGGGAGATTGTCGGCGAGTTCAACTACCGCGGGGGCCAGTTCCGCGCCAGCGTCGATCAGGTGCGGTTGTACTATGGTGATACGGGCCGTGAACAGCCGATCGCCGATGGCGGGGCGTTCATCCGTTTCGCGACGGACGAGGACCTCAACGAACAAAAGCACCTCGAGGCCTCGGCTCACGAGGAGGCCAAAACGTGCCAGCGGTTCATCCGCGAGATGAACCTGCCGATGAAGGTGGTCGACGCCGAGCACCTGTTCGGTGGCGAGCGGATCATTATCTACTTCACGAGCAACGGCCGCGTGGATTTCCGTGACCTGGTGCGGCGGTTGGCGCGGGAGTACCAGACGCGCATCGAACTGCGGCAGATCGGCTCGCGCGACGAGGCCCGACTCGTCAGCGATTATGAAAGCTGCGGCCAGGAGTGCTGCTGCCGGCGGTTCTTGAAGGTGCTCGAGCCGGTCAACATGCGGATGGCCAAGCTGCAGAAGGCCACGCTCGATCCATCGAAGATCTCCGGCCATTGCGGGCGGCTCAAGTGCTGCCTGCGGTACGAGGATCAGACCTATCGGGAATTGCGTCAACGGTTGCCGCGAAAGAACACACCGGTGCGCACCCCCGCGGGGACGGGCCGCGTTGTCGACAGTCAGATCCTGACGCAACTGGTGGTCGTCCAGGGCGAGGACGGCAAGCGCGAGGCCTGGGCTCTGGAGGAGATCGAAATCCTGGACGGCTCAACCCCCATTCCGTCGTCGTCGGATCGTTCGGCCCGGACGGGGCGTTCGGACCGGCCGCGCCCCACCCGGTCGCGTCCGGATCGCAAGCCGGGACGACGGGCCCGCGAGTGGGAACAGCTCGATGAGGACGCGGCCGCCGACGAGTTCGCCGAGAGCTCGGAGGATGAACCGACAGTCCAGCCCGAGGTGACCGACACCCCCGATGCGGAGGCCGGTTTCGAGGCTGAGGAAGCCCCCGATGTCGAGATGGGTGACGACGAACAGACCGAGCCCGCCTCGGATACCCGGTCGGCGACGTCGGACAAGCCGCCTGCGGGCCAAGGACAAGCCGATGACCGTCGGCGACCCCGCCGTCGCAGTCGGCGACGGGGCAAGAATCGCCGCTCCGGGGGTCGCGGATCGTCCGGGTCGAAGCCATCGGGCAACGCCAATTCCAGCTAGACGGGAACCGCTTATGACGCGACACATCGTGGTCACCTCGGCCTTGCCCTACGCCAACGGCCCGATTCACATCGGCCATCTTGTGGAATACCTCCAGACCGACATCTGGGTTCGCTTTCAGAAGCTGTGCGGACACACGTGCTACTACTTTTGCGCCGACGACACGCACGGCACACCCGTCATGCTCCGGGCCCGTGAGGAGGGCATCGAGCCCGAGGCCCTTATTGAGCGGATGCGCCGCGAGCATCTGCGGGACTTCACCGGCTTTGAAATCGTTTTCGACAACTACTACTCGACGCACTCGGAAGAGAACCGCCGATTCAGCGAGATGATCTACCAGCGGGCGGTGGAACGGGGCGTCATCACGCAGGGCCAGGTCGAGCAGGCCTACTGCGAGAAGGACCGGATGTGGCTGCCCGACCGGTACATCAAGGGGACCTGCCCCCGCTGCGGGGCGACCGGGCAGTACGGGGATTCCTGCGATGCGTGCGGGGCCCACTATCGGCCCACGGAATTGGTTGATCCGGTCTGCGCCCTCTGCGGCGGCACGCCCGTGCGGCGAACGAGCCGGCACTACTTTTTCCGCTTGCAGGCGTTTGAGAAGGACCTGCGCGACCTGGTGGAACGGGGCTACGTGCAGGACGCCGTGCGCAACAAACTGGATGAGTGGTTCAGCGCGGGCCTGCGGGACTGGGACATCTCCCGCGATGGGCCGTACTTCGGCTTTCGCATTCCCGGCGAGCAGGACAAGTACTTCTACGTCTGGCTCGACGCCCCCATCGGGTACATGGCCTCGTGCAAAAACTACTGCGATCGGTACGGGCTGGATTTCGATGCGGTGTGGAACGGACCCGACTGGGAGCTGTACCACTTCATCGGCAAGGACATCATGTACTTCCATGCCCTGTTCTGGCCGGCCCTGCTGATCAGCGCCGGGCTCAAGACCGCCGACAAGCTCTTCGTGCACGGTTTCTTGACGGTCAACGGCCAGAAGATGAGCAAATCCAAGGGCACGTTCATCACCGCCGAGACGTACCTGCGGCACCTGGACCCGGAGTACCTGCGCTACTACTACGCCTGCAAGCTGACCGCCGGCGTGGATGATATCGACTTGAGCTTGGAGGACTTCCAGCAGCGGGTGAACGCCGACCTGGTGGGCAAGTTCGCCAATCTGGCCAGCCGGTCGGGTCCGATGCTGACGCGGAAGCTGGATGGGCGGCTGGGAACGCTGGACGGGGATGGCCGTGCGTTGGTCGAGACGCTGCGGGCCGAGAAGGAGGCGATCGTCGCCGATTACGAGGGTTTGAACTATGCCTCGGCGATCCGGCGCATCGTGGCCCTGGCGGACGCGGCCAACCGCTATATCGATCAGGCCGAGCCGTGGGTGACGGTCAAGACCGATGCCGAGAAGACCCGGCGGACGCTCACGGCGGTCCTCAACGCCGTGCACCTGCTGACGATTTATCTCAAGCCCGTCTTGCCCGGTTTTGCGGCGAAGATCGAGCGGTTTCTGGGCGTCGAGCCGCTGAACATGGCCGACGTCGACGGCACGCTGGAAAACCGCCCCATTGGCACGTTCGAGAGACTGGCCGAGCGGATGGACAAGGAAAAGGTGGATGCCATGATCGAAGAAAGCAAGCCGCGGGACGAGGCGGCCCGGTCGGAGCCGGCCGGCCCCGCCGAGCCGATCGCGCCGGAGTGTTCGTTCGATGACTTCATGAAGGTGGACCTGCGGGTCGCCCGCATCGCCCGTGCCGAGAAGGTCGAGGGCGCCGACAAGCTGCTGGCGCTGGAGCTGGATCTGGGCGGTCTGACGAAGCACGTCTTTGCGGGAATCGCCCAGGCGTACAGCCCCGAGCAACTCGTCGGGCGGCGCGTGGTGTGCGTGGCCAACCTGGCGCCGCGGAAGATGCGATTCGGTACGTCCGAGGGCATGATCCTCGCGGCCGGCGAGGGTGGCAAGGACATCTTCCTGCTGGGCATTGACGAAGGCGCCGCCCCCGGCCAGCGGATTCACTGATCGGGCCGGAGTTGGCCGAGCCGGAGCCGAGAGCATGCCCGAAGCCAAGAAAAGTATCGATCAGATCGCCGAAGACGACGGCCGCTACGACCCGCGGGCGTTGAAGTTCGTCTACGAAGGGCTTGGCGTCACCGTGCAGCGGCTGCGGTCCGAGGAGGACCGCGGGCCCGATGAGATTCGTCACGTTACGGGCCAGGAGCTGGCGTGGGGCCTGGGGCGTTTGGCCGTCGAGCGCTGGGGGCGGCTGGCCCGGATGGTCCTGGGTCAGTGGGGCGTGCGCACCACGCGTGACCTCGGCGAGATCGTCTATCTGATGATCCGCCACGGGTGGATGAGCGCTCAGCCCGAGGACCGCATCGAGGATTTCGACCACGTCTTCGACTTTGAGACGTTTTTCGAAAAGCAGTTCGATTTTGAGTTGCAGCCGTGAGCCTGACACTCTGACAGGATGGGTAGCCTGAACACCCATGCCGTCTCTTGGGGTCTCAGTGGGTACAATTCGGTTTGGGAGCGCGTGATGAAGCGAGGTTTTCTCGTCGGCGTTATGGTGTTCACCGTCGCGGCAGTGAGTGCGGACGCGCCGGATCGGCCCGCGATGAAGGACCTGATGGGCCTGTGCGTGCACACCGTCCAGTTCAAACCGGAGCTGTATCAGCCGATCTGCCGACTCGTTCGGGACTATCACGGTTTGAACTGGGATCTGGGAGATAGGACGGATTTTTGGCCGACGTTTCCTCTGGCCCACAATCGCGTCGATTGGCAGAAGCTCTACGGCGACTGGACGCGGGCCGGTTTTGAGATCAACGCCAGCATCCAACTGAACGCCACACCCCCCGATTCCTGGGTCGATCTGCCCCGCGACGCTGAAACGTATGGGTTTGCCTTTGCGCGTTTCTTCGGCCCTGGCGGTCGTAACCTGGTGACCAGCGCGGAGATCGGCAACGAGCCCGGCAGCTACGACGATGCGACCTACCGGCGGGTGTTCGAATCCATGGCCCGGGGCATGCGCCTGGGCGATCCGCGGCTCAAGGTCGTGACCTGCGCCATGACCGCAGGTCCCAGCGGCAACTACGCCAAGAGCCTGGAATGCGTCCGCGGCCTGGAAGGTCTCTATGACGTGCTGAATGTTCACAGCTATGCCCAGGTTGAGGGCTGGCCCACTTGGCGACGCAGCTACCCCGAAGACCCGTCCATCCGCTATCTGAAGGACATTCAGGAGATCATCGACTGGCGCGATCGCCACGCGGCGGGCAAGGAGGTGTGGCTCACCGAATTCGGGTATGACGCCTGCACGAAGCCCGCCCCCAAGGAAGGCACGTTCAAGGACTGGGTTGGCTCGACGGAGCTTGAGCAGGCCCGCTATCTGGTGCGGTCATTTCTGATCTTCTGCGCGATGGACCTGGATCGGGCGTACATCTTCTGGTTCAACGACAACGATGAACCCCACGTGCATGGGTCCAGCGGCCTGACGCGGAATGACCAGCCCAAGCCGGCCTACCATGCCGTGGCCCACTTGTACAAGACGCTGGGCGATTTTCGCTTTGACAGTACGATCGCCCAGGCAGCGGGCGACGTGTACGCGTACCGTTACCGGCACGCGGATGATCCCAAGCGGGTCATCGTGGCGGCCTGGTCGCCGACGGGGACGGACCGCCGGGTGACCCGGACCATCGAGGTGCCGCCGGTGGCCAGGGCCGAGGCGATGCCGCTGGCGGCGGGCCCGGCGCCAGCGGTGCACGTCCAGAGCGAGGGGCCCGGCCGGGTGCGGCTGGAGATCAGCGAGTCGCCCGTGTTCCTTTTCTGTCGTATTCCCTGAGCCATTGGTGACGGCGCGGGGTGGTTGACCGAAGGAGGTAACCGATGAAGACGCGACGTCGAATGAAGACAAAACCTGTGGTCCGATGGGTCTATGCGGGCCTTTTGATTTTGGCGGCCTGTGCCGGGTCGGGGGTGACGGCGCCGGCGCTTTCAGAACGGCTGGGTGACTTCTACGTCTCACCGCGTGGCGACGACCGCAATCCCGGCACGCGCGCCCTGCCTTTTGCTACGCTGCCACGGGCGAGGGACGCCATTCGCCGGCGGATCACCGAGGGTTTGCAGCGAGATGTCATCGTCCGGATTCACGGCGGCGCGTATCTTCTTCCCCAGGGCGTCACGTTCGGTCCGGAGGACTCCGGGACTGAGCAGTATGCGGTTCGCTACGCCGCCTACGGCGATGAGGTGCCCGTCCTTCTCGGCGGCGTTCGCTTGCAGGACTGGAAGCCGCACCGGGGGCGCATCTACGTGACCGCCTTGCCGAAGGGGGTTCGTGGCAGTCAACTGTTTGAAGATCGCCGCCGGATGACGCTGGCGCGGACGCCAAACGAGGGGTACTTCAAGCTCGTCGAACCGGCCGAGGTCGACGGCAAAACGGCCTTGGTGTATCGCTCGGAGGACCTGGACCCGGCGCGGTGGGACCTGGCCGATGCGACGGTCAACCTCTGGCCCAATCATGACTGGTTCAACCACGACTATGGGTTGATGGCGGCCGATCCGCGGACCAGACGTTTGGTGCTCGATGCCAAAGGGGTGAGTTTGCGGGCGGGCAACCGGTACTACGTCAAAAACGTGCCACAACTGCTCGATACCCCCGGTGAATGCGTCATCGCCGCCACGCAGGGCAAGGTGTACGCGTGGCCGCGGGGTCTGTCGATCCGTCGCGCCGATATGGTGCTCTCCACGGCCCGCTCGGTCATCCGCATCCAGGGGCAACGCGACCGGCCCGTGCGTAACCTGCACTTTGAAGGACTGGATATCGGCATTTGCGAGGAAAATGCCGTCGATGTCGCGAATGCGGAGGATTGCTCCGTGCGGTTCTGCCGCATCGAAAACGCCGGCGTCACGGGTGTAATGATCCGTGAGCGGGCTCAGCGGGTCATGGTGTACGGCAATGAGATCCGAGAGCTTGGCCAGCATGGCGTGTCGATTCAGGGGATCGGACCGGGCCGCGACTGGGTCAGCCATCACAACGTCGTCGAGAATAACCACATCCACCACGGTGGCCGCCTCATCGGGCACGGCTACGGCGTGCGGATCAGCCAGAGCGGCCACAACCGCATTATTCACAACCACATCCATCACATGCCGCGGTACGGCGTCAGCCTCAAGGGCGCCCGCTATGGTACGATCCGGGGCAAGATCGAGGGCATGATGTGGGAGAACCGCTATGAGTTCATGCCCGGCTGCAACAACCTGATCGCCTACAACGATATTCATCATACCAATCTCGACAGCCAGGATACCGGCGCCATCGAAAGCTGGGGTTCGGGCCGCGACAACGTGATCGACCACAATCGCATTCACGATACCGGCAACGATCAGTTCAATCTGCAAAGCGGCATTTACCTGGACGATCAGGCCGACTACTGGACGGTGACGAACAATATCATCTACGGTGTGGTCGGTACCGAGCACAACCAGTGCATCTACGCCAAGGGCATCGGTAATCGCATCGAAAACAACATTCTGATCGGCGACCCCGTCTGCGATACGGGCATCCATTCGTTCTTTATGGCCGATGAACGCTGCGACCACCACGTCTATCGTCGCAATATCTTCTACTTTGAGCCGGGCCCCGGCCGCCCGGCGACGGGGCAATTCGGTCGAGGCGTGGCCGAGCTGCATCCGAAGGGAACCACGCTGACCTGGACCATCGACGTGCCGGCCGCCGGGCGATATGCCCTGTGGATGCGTTACGCGTGTCAGAATGAGCCCTACGGGTACAAGGCGATGGATGGGCGGACGGCGATCCGCGTAGATGACGCCGAGCCGGTGGTACTCAGCAACCTGCCCGATACGGGGGATTGGGGGCGGATGCAGTGGGCTCGAACCGCCGAGCTGGCACTTCCGGCCGGGCGGCATACCCTCCGGTGGGAGAACCTCAAAGGTGGCGGGATCAATATGGACGCCCTGGTCCTCAGCGATGACGCGGCCTTCGAGCCCGAAGGGGCGGTGCTGGCCGCCCCGGCTGCGGATCGGCACGTGATTGTTGTCCAGGCCGAGGACTACACCTCCCGCGATGGCCGGACCCGGCAGCAGCGGTTCCACGCATATGGCTTCACCAACTGGTCGGAGGATCGGCTCAGCGAGTGCGACAACAATCTCTTCTATGCCGTCGGTGGCGAGGTCACCATCAAGGGCGGGCCAGCCGACAAGGACATGAAGAAATGGCGGCAGCTTCTGGGCGGGCGGCTCGATGCCCACAGCATCACGGCCGACCCGAAGTTCGCCGACGTGGCCGGGCGGGACTTCTCGTTGTCCGAGGACTCGCCGGCCCTGGGGCTCGGATTCGAGCCCATTGACGCCAGCGAGATCGGCCTTAAGCCCGATTTCCCGGAGCGGTTCAAGGAGGCCGACTCGTCCATGCTTAGCAGTCCGTTGGGAAACGTACGGGCCACAGAATCGGGCCTTTCATGTCATTCCCGCCCGCCTGCGGCGCGTTTCCACTCCAGCGGGAATCCACGCTTTGCATGCAGAGAACACACCACACGTCGAGCGTGGACCCCGGATCAAGTCCGGGGTGACACTTTTTCAACAGCCTGTTATGACCCCATTATAGCTGGAGGTAAGCGATGAATCAGCGGTTGCGAAATGGGATGTGGTGTGCGGTGGCGATTCTGGCCCTTGCAGGTCAGTGCATCGCGGCGGTTTCGGTTGAATGGGATTTCACGCAGGGTACGCAGGGCTGGAGCGGCAACGCGCGGGTAGAGCCCGTCCGCTCCACGGCCGACGGCCTCATCGTCCGCACGACCGGCCTCGACCCCTGGATCGAGGGCCCAGCGGTGGACCTGCCCGCCGGCAGCCTGGTGCGGGTGACGGTGCGGATGCGATGTGATACCGACGGTTCGGCGCAGATCTTCTATGGCCGTGGTTTCTCGGCGGAGCGCGTGCGGACCTTCCAAGTCTTCGGCGATGGGCGGTGGCACGACTACACGGTGATGATCGGTGACAGTCTGGGCCCAGCGACGCGTTTCCGACTGGACCCCTCCCACGATCGGGGCCTGACGGTGGTGCGGTTCATTCGCGTGGAGGTCCTGGCCCAGCCCGAGCCGCCCGCCTTTCAGAAGCCGATTGTGCCACATCCGGCCGCCTCAGCCCAACGGCTCCAGGCGGGGACCCTGACTCTGGAGCACGTGGGCGACCGCTGGGGGGCGTTTGTCGTGCGAGCCGGCGGGCGACAGATGGCCTGCGGGTATACCGGCGAGATGATCGGCGTGCAGTTCGATGATCGCACCGAATGGCTGGCGTTGTCGGGGGGCAAATGCCGCGTACGGCGGGATGCAGGCGGGGGCCTTGAAGAGATAGTGACGCTCACCGATTCGCAGGGCGGACGCTGGCGGATCAGCCGCCGTTTCGATCGCGTGCCGGGTGAGAATGCCGTGCGCTTCAGCACGACGATCCGTGTCGACCGCGACCGGCACGCCGTGTTGCTTCCGTGGATGACGGTGCTGCCGGGCTTGGGTTCATTCGGTTCGGCCAAGCACCAAGGGCTCTTCGCGGGGCTGGAGTATCTGGGCGATGAGCCGTCCAGCAGCACCGCTGATATTGCCGGCCCCGGGCACGTCCGGCGCATCCCCGAACCGCACATGATCACGTTTCCGCTGATGGTCGTTGAGCACGAGGGCGACTACATGGGGCTGATCTGGCGACGCTCGCCGCTCGTGGCCGCGGGCTTTGACTCGCCCGATCGCGTGTTCGGCTCCGAGGCCCACGCCCTGTGGCTCAGCGGTCCCGGCATCGGGCCGAATCGCATGGCCAATGAGCCGGCGGCGCACAGCCCCATCACCGTGCAGGCCGACCGCTCCATCGCGGTCGAGGGCCTTATCATTGTCGGCCAGGGGTCCAGCGTGGTGCCGGCCGTGCAGCAGTACGTTCGCTTGCAGGTGCTGCCGCCGCTGACGGGCTTTGAAGGGGGGCTTGAACGGGGGGTCGAGTTGCTGGCCCATGGCTGGCTCGACTCGGCGGCCAATCGCGATTGGCTCTTTCGCCATGCCGTCTGGGGCGAGAGCTTCGGACCGGCGCGAGCCGCCGACGCGGCCATGTACATGCGGTGGCTCGCGGGCCACACGCGCGATGTGTCCCTGCGAGAGCGGCTGCGGGATGGAGTCGCCAAGACGCTGGCTCGCCTCGCGCCCGGTGACCCGTACGCCAGCGGGGTGTCTCACATTCGCCTGCCGGCGCCGCCGTTGTGGTTCGGTCGCGTCAGTGAATACGTGCGGATGCGAAGGCAACAGGCCCTGAGCAACCTCGGCCGGTTCGATGAGGCCGGGCGCTTGGCGTATCGTGCCTCGGCCGGAGGGCCCGATTATGGCCGGACGCACTTCGCCGACCACGCTAACGGCCTGGGTGGTCGGCTCGTGGCGGACGTTTTGCAGGCCGCGACGCTCTGCGGCGATCCGGACCTGACGGCCCAGGCCCTGGTGCTGCTGGATAAGCAGACGGCGTTGTACGCCGACACCGTCCCCCGTGGAGCGCAGACGTGGGAGGTGCCCCTGCATACGCCGGACATCCTCGCCTCGGCCCACATGATCGACGCCTACGTGTACGGTTATCTGCTCAGCGGCAAGGGACAGTACCTCGAGCAGGCCCGCTACTGGGCCTGGACGGGGGTGCCGTTTGTTTATCTGGAAAATCCCACGGATGGACCCGTCGGGCCGTATGCGACGATCGCCGTGCTCGGGGCGACGAACTGGCAGGCGCCGGTGTGGTTCGGCCAGCCCGTCCAGTGGTGCGGCCTGGTGTATGGCTCGGCCCTGCACCGGCTGGCCGATATCGACCCAGGCGGGTCCTGGCGGCAACTGAGCCGCGGAATCACCCTCGCCGGTCTGCAGATGGTCTGGCCGGAGGCGGACAAGGACAGGCAGGGCCTGCTCCCGGACTACTTCCTGCTGCGGCAGCAGGTCGCCGAGGGCCCGGCCATCAACCCCGGCACCGTCGGGGCCCATCTGCCTGAGGCCTACAAGGCCGAGCCGATCTACGGCATTCAGCCCGTGCGATCGCGCGGCTGGATCGTGCACGCCCCGTGCGGTATCCGCGACCTGCACGAGGCCGAGGAAGTGGTGCGTTTCGAGGTCAACGGCCTTGGGGAAGAATACAATGTTCTTATCGCGGGGATGCGGGCCGAGCCGCAGGTGCGATGTACGCCGACGCAGGCCCCATCGCGAGCCGACGCGCCCGCGGCAGAGGTTCAGTATGATCCGGCCGGATGGCTGGTCCTGAAGCTCTCCGGGCCATGCCGGGTCTCCCTGCGCCCGCGGTAACCCCGGCGCTGCTTGGCCCGGCATCTCGGCCCCTTTACTTGCGCCGCTGGGCCAGCTCCAGCGCATCCGGGTCCTGGATATACGCCGGCACCAGGGCCGCCGGATCGGAAAACCGGCCTTCCAGGGCGTATTGTCGCGCGATGTGATAGACGACCGAGGCCTGGGGGTACCACGTGGATTCGGGCAGGATGGTCACACCCGCGGCCTCGAACCGCTTGCGGTGATAAACCAGTCCTTCGCCCAGCAGGGCCAGACGATCATGTCCGGCCAGGGCCTGTTGGAGGAACGCATCGTGCTGGACCACAGCGTCGGGGGTCTGTCGCGTCCATCCCTCCGGCCCGCACGCGAACAGCGCCGCGAAGAACCTGCCCCGCTTGGCGTCGAGGATCGTCCCCACGCGGCCGAGGGGGGCATGGGTCGTCTTGGCGTAGTCCGTGGCGTTGGCGGCCAGGGCTTCCAACGTGCCGACGGTCACGATCTTCGTGCCGGCTGCCAGGGCCATCATCTTGGCCATGGTCGCGGCGATGCGAAGCCCAGTAAAGCTGCCGGGGCCGATGGTGAGGTAGACGTGTTCGACGTGGGCGGCCTTCCTGTTAATTCGACCCAACAACGCCGTCACGGTCTCGAACAGCTCGGCACTGTGCCGCATCACGCCCGAAAAGGCCTGTGCGTGGAGGACCCGGGGCCCGTATCCCACGGCCACGGAGCCGTATCGGCCCGATGTCTCCACCGCCAAGGCAAGCGTGTTGTCGTCTTCTCGATCCACGAATCCCCTCTGTGCGCGGCCCGCTCCGGATCGCCATCATTCCACGAAACAGGCATCCTATCCACCCCGTCCGGCCCGTGCAAGCTCGACGCCGAAGCAGGTTGGAGCGTCCGCTTTTTTTTCTTGCAAATTCGGATATCGGCCTATAGACTGCGTGGCTACCGGACAGTTCCGGGCTGCAATCAGTGTGTATCAGGTGTCGATTAGAGCGGAGGCGCATAGTGACCAGAACCGCATCGTCCCCAGGGCTGAACCTGATAACCTCCCTGGTCATACTTACGGTTTGTTTCGGCGTTTGTTCCATTCCCAGCCACGTCGCCGGCCAGCCGGACACCCGGCAAGAGTCGATGCAACTGCGGGGGCAGTATCAGTTGAAGATCGCCGCCCAGCAGCTTGATCGGGGTTTGTTCAAAGAGGCCGAGGTCATGCTCGACGAAATCCGCGGCACGTACCTGGAGTACTTGACCGACGCGGACAAGCAGGAGCTCGAGCGTCTCACCGCTCGGACGGCCGCCGCCCTCAAGGCCCGCGAAGAGATTCTCGCCGAGCTTCGAAGCAGCGACCAGCTCGCGGCCGACGGCGACCACGCGGGCGCGATCGCCAAACTGCAAGCGATCAAGGACAGCCCCTATCTGCGGGATTTTGAGAGGCAGCAGGTTGCCACGAGTATCGAAACTCTCCGGAAGAAGGCCGGCACCAGTGAGCAGATCGAACGCCGCCAGGTGGAGATCCTCTTCGAGAAGAGCCTCAAGTTGTTCGAGCTGGGTGAATTGGACAAGGCACAGGTCGGCTTTGAGGAGGTCGTGCGCCACGACTACCAACCCCGGTCGGCCGACGGCAGGACGGCGGCGGATTATCTGACGACGATCCGACAGGCCCTGAGCGCTGCTGCCGAGCAGGAACCGCCCGCTGCTCCGGACGAGCCGATGGTGCCCGCGCAGCCGGCCAAGACGGTCACCTATGAGATTCCCCCGTCCCGCCCGGTTGGCACGTTCGAGCCCGGGCCCGAACCCCAACCGGAACCGACTCCAGAAGCGCAGCCCGAGCCTGAGCCCCAACCTCAGCCTCAACCGGAGCCGCAGCCTGAGCCCGAACCGATGGAGGTTGCCGTGGTGGAGGTGACCGAGCCGGTTGCAGAACCGGTCCAGGAACCCGAACCGCAACCGGCCCCGCCGGCCGAAGCGATGGCAGTGACGTCGGAGGCGCCGGTCCAGGAGCCCGTCGTCGAGACCGTCTCTCCGGCGGAGGTGACGGATTCGGGCGCACCGCCCGCCGATGCCTACATCAACGAGATTCTTCGCAAGCGGAAGATTCAGCGCGAGTACACCAAGGCCCAAGTCGATGAGGCGGTCCGCCGGGCCGATGAGCTTCGCAAGGAAAAACAGTTCGGCGATGCCCGACTGGCCTTGGCGACGGCATTTCGCCTGGTCAATTCCAACCGCCTGCTCCTGGGTGAGGACTATCAGCAGCACATCACCACGCTGAACCTGGTGGACCAGCAGATTGCCACGGACCAGGCCGAATGGGAGGAAACACAGGCCAAGGACCAGGCCGAGGCGATCGCCCAGCAGACCCAGGAGCTTCGCGATCGTATCGAGGCCCAGCGCGAGCAAGCGGTCAAGGACTACATGGAGCGGGCCATCAAGTTCCGCAAGGAAGAGCGGTTTGAAGAAGCCTTGGGTCAGATCGAGCAGCTTCTGGCCGTTGACGCGCGCAACAGTAATGCGTTGTTGCTTAAGGACATCCTGGAGGACGAGATCCGATGGCGTCGCGAGGTGGCGCTGATCAAGGAGAGCAACCAGCACGAGATGGAACTGCTGCTTCAGACGCACGCCCAGGGCATCCCGTATGAGAAGGAGATGAACTATCCGTCCGATTGGCTGGAGATCGCCAAGAAGCGCAAGGCCGCGGTCACCGATGGGCGTGATCCGGCGGACATCGCGGTCGAAAAACAACTGCAGGAGAAGGTCGACCTGTCCGCGTTGACCGAGCAGACCACGCTGGCCGAGGCCATCGACATCCTGCGCAACAGCGTCGAGCCGCCGTTGAACATGGTGGTCATTTGGCGCGATCTGAACGATAACGCGTTCATCACGCAGAACAGTCCCATCGGGCTCAGCGGCGCCGGTCTGGTCAGTGTGCCGCTCCGGACGGGATTGGATCGCGTCCTTCAAGCCGTCAGCAGCGGTCCGGGCCAGCCGGCTTTGGGTTACATCATTGAGGACGGCATCGTCAGCATCGCCACCGAGGACTCTCTGCCCACCCGATACGAGAACCGCGTCTATGACGTCGCCGATTTGCTTAGCCCGCCATCCAGCGGTTATGGGATGGCCACCGATTATAGCATGGGCATGATGGGTGGTGGTGGGATGAGCGGTGGTATGGGCGGCGGCATGAGCGGCGGCATGGGTG
>ENA-OSEO01000375-OSEO01000375.1-sediment-metagenome-genome-assembly--contig:-NODE-375-length-118059-cov-8.596006_pt1 | contig 118059 bp, 93 predicted proteins | sample MGYA00237883_ERZ534232 | MGnify/ENA metagenome assembly ERZ534232
TATAAAATCACGTCTTATAAGTTTGTCCATAGTGTTATGTATTATAAATATATAGTATCCGGTATTGATTAAAAAGTGCTGAATCCTGTTATCCGGTTCATTTTAATTGACTGAATCAGATACAGATGTAACGTTATCAAAATTAAAAACTATTACTAAAAAAACAGAGAAAGCAATAACCTTTTTTATCATTTCCTGTTAATTATCCGGAAAGTGAATTTCAGATGGTGATATTTTAAACATCAGAATTCCTCAATTAATAAAATACCACTTATCTTTATATTTTCAAAACTGGTTATCATGATTACTCTACTGGTTTCATCAGCCATAATTATATTTGGTTATTTCTTCTATTCCAAATATATAGAAAAAGTATTCGGCGCAGATCCTGACAAACCTACCCCTGCTGTTTCCATGACCGACGGAGTAGATTATATACCAATGCCCTGGTGGCGTGTATTCCTTATCCAGTTTCTTAATATTGCCGGACTTGGTCCTATTTTTGGTGCAGTTGCCGGTGCAATGTGGGGGCCTGTCGCATACCTCTGGATAATACTGGGCTCTGTTTTTGCGGGTGCTGTTCATGACTACTTCTCAGGCATGTTGTCTATTAAACACGAGGGACTTAGCATTACAGAAATAGTAGGGATCTATATGGGAAAGGCTACCAAACAGTTCATGCGCGGATTTACTGTTTTTCTAATGGTGATTGTTGGTGTTGTCTTTATCATGGGACCTGCCAAAATACTTGCCGGACTGACTCCCTCTTATGCTACAATGACATTCTGGGTATGGATCGTTTTTATCTATTATGTAATGTCTACTCTTCTTCCTATCAACAAACTGATTGGAAGGATATACCCTGTTTTTGGTTTTGCTCTTTTATTTATGGCTCTTGGTCTCATTATTGCTCTTTTTGTTAAAGGATATGATGTTCCGGAACTTTCACTTTCAAATCTGAAAAATTTCCACAGCGAACCTGAAAAGTTTCCTGTTTTTCCGATGTTGTTCATCACGATTGCCTGTGGTGCTATTTCAGGTTTTCATGCTACCCAGTCGCCCTTAATGGCGAGGTGCATAACCAATGAAAAGCTGGGGAGAAGGGTCTTTTACGGATCAATGATCACAGAAGCTCTTGTCGCCATGATATGGGCAACTATCAGCATGAGCTTCTTCGGAGGAATCAGGGAGCTGAATGATATTATGAATGAGCATCAGGGAAATGCCGCATGGATTGTAAACGAGATAGCTAACTCACTCCTCGGCAGGTTCGGTGCAGTACTGGCTATTCTTGGAGTAGTAGCAGCCCCGGTAACATCCGGTGATACCGCATTCCGGAGTGCCAGGCTCATAGTGGCTGATTTTCTTAATCTGAAACAGGGTCCGATAAAGAACAGGCTGTTTATCAGTGTTCCTCTTTTTGCAGTGGGATTCTTTCTTACTCAGATAAACTTTGATGTAATTTGGCGATACTTCGCCTGGTCAAACCAGACACTGGCAACTATTGTTCTGTGGACAATAACAGTATTCCTGGTGAACAACAGAAAAAACTACCTGATTACATTAATACCGGCACTTTTTATGACATCGGTAGTAACAACATATCTTCTGTTCGCTCCGGAAGGATTCAGCTTATCTCGTGAAATTTCATATTCGGCAGGATTGGCAGTCAGCCTTATTTCACTGATCCTTTTTATACTTTATTACAGAAAGCTTAGAAAAATTTAATCTTATTAAAAACAGAAAGCTTAGTGTCCTTTATATTTACCGTCAATAACTACTCAATTATCCAATTATTTTTACAAAGGACCACTAAGCTCTTTTAAAACCAGACTCAATAATATAAACGTATCAGTTTTAAAGTTGTTTAAAAAAATTCAAACAAAAATATCTCTTTGTATTGATTATAAGGATTCCATCTTTTCCACATAAAGCTGTGAAGTTCCTACCTTTACAACCATTATCTCTTCGCCTTTATCAATAAATCCGCTTTCTGCAACGGCATCATAGATTTCATTATCTATAATAACTTTACCTCCGGGACGGAGCACTGTATGAGCTTTACCTGCCCTGCCCTTCATGGCAATAAAGGAGGATTCAACATTGAGATAACCCTCTTTTACATCCTGTACTGTATTTAATGCCAGATTTTTAAAAGGTCCTGATTGAGCAGTAAACAACTTATTTCCCAAATAAAGAGCAAGAATAAATCCGCCGAAGACTCCGAGTATTACAGTCATGATGGCAACACCCACACCGGTAACATTTACATGCCTGAAATCAAAATTAATATTGTCGATCAAACTCAGAACCAATCCGGTCAATATCAATAGTATACCTGAAATGCCGGTTACCCCGAAACCGGGAATGACAAATATCTCAACTGCGACCAGGATTATACCTGCCAGAAAGAGTAATATTTCCCAGTGTTCTGCCAGTCCCTCGAGATAAAGAGGAGCAAAATAAAGGATAGCAGCCAGAATTGCCACACCCAGGGGAAATCCGATTCCCGGAGTCTGCATTTCAAAATATATACCGCCAATAATAGCCATTATCAACAGGCCTGATACTACCGGGTGGACAAGGAAACCAATTATACGCTCTATAAATGATGGTTGGTATTCAACTATTTTATACTCTTTGATTCCTGCTTTTTCTATAACTTCAGGAACAGTTTCGGCAATTCCTTCGCAAAAACCATATTTTATAGCTTCGGAGGGTGTAAAAGTGAGAACTTTCCCTGTATCCGTAATGCCTTCAATATAGACTGAGGGATCTACCATCGCCTCTGCAATTATTGGATCCCGTCGCCACTTAATGACTACCTCACTGCCGTTAGCAATAGTATCCCTGCCCTGGGCTTCTGCTGTTGCCCGCATAGTCGACCGCATATAACTCTGATACTTGTCGGGCATTGCCTGACCAGTCTGGTTGACCACAGTTGCTGCTCCTATACTGCTGCCCGAACGCATATAAATACTGTCGCATGCAATGGAGATGAGCGCACCTGCCGATGCTGCATTGTTATCTATAAAAACAAATACGGGAATTTCACTCTGTAAAATTCTGGTACGTATGGAATCTGCATCAATCACTGTCCCCCCATAAGTATTCATATGAATTAAAAAGAGATCGGCACCAAGGCTGCCGGCAGCTTCAAATGCCTGTTGTGTCTGACGCCAAATTGCCCTGGTTATATCCTGCTTGATATTAAATTTATATACCAGCTTTTGATCCCCCTCATCTGCCAGAGTAAAAAAAGTTGCGAGAGATATAAAAAACAGAATGAATGTAATCTTATTTATTATCATTGTCACGATTATCCTAAACTTTTTGCCAATTCTAAAAACCTTTCCAGCCCCTCCCTCTTTTTATCGTCAAAATTGAAATCAAGATTTCTTGAAAAATAGTCGAAAATGTCTATTTCAGGATATTGAGGCTTTTCTGATACTGCAATTTCGGAAATATTTTTTATTCCGAATTTAAGGGCATTATTAAAATCTTCTTTAAACTGTTCAGAAACATTTTTATTTGCCACCCAAACAGCAAAAACAAATGGTAAGCCGGTATAGTTCACCCATTCCTCGCTTAAATCGAGATTATATGAATATATTTTTTCAACATTGAATACCCTGTCGCCAATAACAACTCCTGCCGTAGATCCTTTTATCAAATTATTTTCGAAACCATCCGTTGCCTGCTTAAAAGTGAACTGTTTTTTCCAGAAAAACTTTGCAAGAACACGGGCGAGTAACACAGAGGTTCGTGACTGGTAATCCAAAAGGATGGTATCTATTTTATTCAGAGGCCTATCGGAAGCTAAGACAACAGTACGTACATTACCGAATGCACCAATGCAGAAATCACTGATAATCTCATAACAGCGTAAATCTTTTAAAGCACCAACAGGAATAAGTCCGATGTCGGCCTGACCGAGAATCAGCTTTTCCGCAACTTTTGAAGGAAAGTCAATGCTCAGTTCAATATCTTTGAAAATTAAAGATTTTGTTAATCCGTATAAAAAAGGTTTACTGTTCAGGTACGATACAATTGAAACACGAGTCTTCATTTAATCTATTACAATATATATTTTACTGCAAAGTTAGAATTAATAATAGTAGTAATACCTGTAAAATATCAGTGCAGGCAAAAAATCTAATCGGCGGAAAATGCTAACTTTGCAAAATTGATTAGTAATTACCAGATTATAGAATAAATGTTCAGCTATTACAAAAACAATAATTCTGAGAATCATCATATTTGCTGCAGACATAAATCGATCAGGTTTGAAATAAATAATTATACACTATGAATACAAACACCTTAACTGCTATTTCCCCGGTTGATGGAAGATATCACAAAAAAGTCGAAACCCTTTCAGAATATTTTAGTGAATATGCACTTATCAGGTACAGGCTGTTTGTTGAGATTGAGTATTTTATTGAGTTGTGCAGACTTCCTCTTCCACAACTGAAGGATATTAAGACCGGACAGTTGGAAAAGCTTAGATCAATTCATAAAGAGTTTACAATTCAAGATGCACAGAGAATAAAGGATATTGAAAATATAACAAATCACGATGTTAAGGCTGTTGAGTATTTTCTTAAAGAAAAATTCGACAGTATTGGACTTGAAAGGTACAGGGAGTTTATCCATTTCGGACTTACATCCCAGGATGCAAATAATACTGCTTTACCAATTTCAATCAAAGATGCATTGAATAATGAATATTATCCTGTTATGGATGAGTTGATTCATAAGCTGGAAGAGCTGGCAGTTCAATGGCAGGATATTACAATGCTTGCAAAAACACACGGACAACCGGCTTCACCTACAAAACTCGGAAAGGAGATCAGGGTGTTTATCGAGCGGATCAATGTACAACTTAAACAGCTGAAAGATATTCCCTGTTATGCCAAATTTGGCGGAGCCACAGGTAATTTCAACGCTCATCATGTTGCCTATCCGCAAGTTGACTGGCAGGAATTTGCCGACAGATTCTGTAAAGAGAGGCTGGACCTTGAACGTTCCGGATATACTACACAGATAGCCCATTATGACAATTACAGCGCAATTTTTGATGCCATAAAACGTATCAACAATATTATTTTGGATCTTGACAGGGATATATGGAGTTATATTTCGATGAACTACTTTAAACAAAAAATAAAAAAGGGAGAAGTAGGCTCTTCAACCATGCCCCATAAAGTGAATCCGATAGATTTTGAAAATTCCGAAGGTAACATAGGAATTGCTAATGCCGGTTTTGAACAACTATCCTCCAAACTCCCGGTTTCACGTCTTCAGCGAGATCTGACAGATTCAACCGTCACACGGTTTATAGGAGTTCCCTTCGGTCATACTTTAATAGCCATAAAATCAACCCTGAAAGGATTGAACAAGCTTCTTCTTAACAGATCAGCAATTGATAAAGACCTGGAAGAGAACTGGGCAGTGGTTTCAGAAGCTATTCAGACGATATTACGGCGTGAGTTCTATCCAAATCCTTATGAAGCTTTAAAAGAACTTACCAGAAAAAATGATATTGTAACCAGGGAGACAATCCATGATTTTATTGATACTTTAAAGATTGATGAAAATGTTAAAAAGGAGCTTAAAGATATAACACCACATAACTATACGGGAATATTCTGACAAGTGAAACGGAAATACAGAGGATATGCAAACATGACATTTCCCTTGTCAGACCATATCTGTTATTTTGAGCTCAATTATATAAAATTAGGGAGATGGCAAGTTATGAGTTTTAAAATGTTTAATTAATTATTCGAATGAAGGATTTCATAAAGCTCTTACGCAGATTTATACCTCCATACAGATGGAAACTTACATGGAATATCATATTTAATTTTTTAAGTGCAATATTTGGGGCATTTTCATTTTTATTGTTGATCCCCTCTCTTAAAATATTGTTCGGGACACAGGAACTTGTGACCGTAAAACCGGAATTAAACTTTAATTTATCGTCTGTTACTGAATATACAGACTATCTGATAAGTCGCATTATAATAGATCAGAATCACGAAAAAGCGTTGGTACTTATTGGAATCTTCATTATTATCACAGTCTTTCTAAAAGTAGCTTTTTACTTTCTGGCCAACTATATGATCGTTCTTATAAGAAATGGCGTAGTAAGGGATATCAGATCGAAGATATACCGGAAAATAATGAATTTGCAGTTAGGATTTTTTTCGGATGAACGCAAAGGTGACATCATTGCCAGAATGACCGGAGACGTCACTGAAGTTGAAAATTCTATAATGAATTCTCTCGATATGATGATAAAAAATCCCATTCTTATCCTTGTATCAGTATTAGTGATGGTATATATGAGCTGGAGCCTTACTCTTTTTGTATTCCTTACTTTCCCTGTTGCCGGGTACCTTATTGGCATGATAGGAAAAAGTCTAAAGAAAGAGAGCAGGAAAGGACAGGAAAAGATGGGACAGATTTTATCGGTAGTAGAAGAAGATCTGTCAGGATTAAGGATAATTAAAGCTTTTAATGCTGAAAAAAAGGCAACAGAGAGATTTGAAAATGAAAATGAAAGCTATTATCAGATAATGAACCAGTTGATGTGGCGACGGTTTCTTGCCCATCCAATGAGTGAATTCCTCGGTACTGCAATAATAATTGTTGTATTATGGTATGGCGGCAAACTAATTCTTAATGACAAAAGCTCACTTGATGCTGCTTCATTCATTGGATACCTGGTATTTTTTTATAATATCATTAATCCCGCCAAAGCTTTTTCAACTGCGCTATACAGTGTAGAAAAAGGACTGGCCTCGATGGAGCGTATTGATAAAATTCTGCAGACAAAACCGGAAATAACCGAGAAATCGGGAGTTAAACCAATAACGGAGTTTAAAAACAGGATAGTATACGAAAATGTCTCCTTCGCCTACAATTCTGTGGCAGTGCTAAAGGAGATTGACCTTGTAATTGAAAAAGGGAAAACAGTAGCTTTTGTCGGGCGGTCAGGTAGTGGCAAAACAACACTGGCAGATCTGCTGCCCAGGTTTTGGGATGTCACAGGCGGAAAGATAACTATTGACGGAACAGACATCAGGGAATTTAAATTAAAAGAGCTGAGAGATCTGATCGGCTATGTCAACCAGGAACCGATTCTGTTTAACGACTCCTTTTTCAATAACATTGCGTTTGGTATTGAAAACGCAACAGAAGAGGAGGTTATAAAGGCTGCAAAGATTGCAAACGCTCATGAATTTATTATTAGCAGTGATCGTGGATATCAGACAAATATAGGTGACAGGGGGGATAAACTTTCGGGTGGACAAAAGCAGAGATTATCAATTGCCCGGGCGGTTATGAAAAATCCTCCTATTCTTATTCTTGATGAGGCAACTTCCTCACTCGATACCGAATCTGAAAGAATGGTACAGGATGCGTTGTTAAATTTAATGAAAAACAGAACTTCCCTGGTAATTGCCCACAGGTTGTCGACTATCAAACATGCTGATCTCATTTGTGTCGTAGATAAAGGTAGAATTGTTGAAAAGGGAACGCATCAGGAACTTTTGCAAATGAGCGGTAGATATAAAAAGTTGCATAAAATGCAGATGTATTAAATAAAAATTTAAATACTAGCTACTTAATTATTTATAAGTTTTACCTGTATTAAATTTGATTTCTGTCTGAAATAATAAAAAAGGCTTCATCTCTGAAACCTTTATAAATGCTTTTTTTACTTTTCTTTAGCCTGCACGGGAGGAGAGACTCGAACTCCCGACACCTGGTTTTGGAGACCAGTGCTCTACCGACTGAGCTACACCCGTGTTTAAATGCGACTGCAAATATAGCAATTCATTCGGAAAATATCTATATTTTTTTCAGGGCAGAAAATAATTCTGCATTTTTTTTATCAGTTTAAAATTTAGTCAACAACCAGATGATATAAGCATTTGTGGTACTTAGAGGTTATAAACATTGCAGCACGGATAAAAAGTTATCAACAAGTAATCAGAGAAAAACAGCATTGATATTAAGATAAATTTTCCGGATTTGTATTGAAAAATCAATTGTGTTCTGAAAAAATAAATGGCAGCATACCTTGACGGGCAACCTGCCATTAAACTCATTGATGATGCGGAGAGAGAGGGATTCGAACCCCCGGTCCGCGCAAACGGACAACGGTTTTCAAGACCGCCGCAATCGACCACTCTGCCATCTCTCCGGGAGCGACAAAAATATAATTTTTTTTTACCCCGGCGACTATCTTTTTAAAAAAATTCCGAAAATGCTAAAAAAAAAACCTTTATAAGGTTGTTTTTTTAAAAGTTATTTCAGAATTTAGCTGTTAACTTATTAGTTCTCTGAAAGTACTGATTTTACAAGACGTTTGGAATATATGTGACATATTAGGATTTATGTTAATTTAAGTACAATTAATATTTAATTTACTGTTTTTCAATATTTTATTTATCATTAAAATTTTCGACTATGAACAAAGCACAATTAATTGATGCAATCGCTGCAGCAGCAGGACTCACAAAAGCTGATTCAAAAAAAGCTCTTGATGCTTTTATTGGTGCAACAACCGATGCCCTTAAAGGTGGTGACAGAGTTGCTCTTATCGGATTTGGTACATTCTCAGTAAGTGAACGTGGTGCCCGTACAGGCCGAAATCCACAGACTGGTAAAGAAATTAAAATTCCTGCCAAGAAAGTAGTGAAATTCAAGGCCGGAGCAGATTTGGCAGATGCTGTATCTTAACGGAATTAGAAATTTTTTGATTGAAGGGAGGCAAGAGGGCTTCCCTTTTTTTATAATAATAGCAACTAATTACCTGTCAGCCGAATATTAAATTACTTTTATTGACAAATTGCAAGTATTTGCCGGATACAATAAATAGTTAATATCTGCAAAATGAAAAGCGGACTTATTGCATACCTTTCAGAGTTTATTACTCCAGCCCGTCTGGCCCTTTTTGAAAAAGTTTTACAGGAGAGGACAAGCTACATCACTGTCGTTTTGGAAGATATTTTCCAGCCACAGAATGCCAGTGCAGTGCTAAGAAGCTGTGACTGTCTCGGCATTCAGCATGTTCATGTAATAGAGAACCGTAACAAGTTCCGAATCAGTAAAGATGTCTCACTGGGTTCTTCGAAATGGCTCACCATAAAAAAACATAAGGGAGGTGAGAATAACAGTCTTGATACAATAAACCATTTAAAACAGGAGGGATACCGTATCATTGCAACCACTCCCCATAAAAACGACTGTTTACTGCAGGATTTTGACATTTCAAAAGGTAAATTTGCTTTAGTTTTCGGATCTGAACTTCCCGGTATTTCAGATACTATCCTTATTAAAGCTGATGGATTTTTAAAAATTCCGGTATACGGCTTTACAGAGAGTTACAATATATCTGTTTCTGCTGCGGTCATTCTTTTTCATCTTTCTCAAAAAATGAGGGATCATTCCGGCATTAACTGGAGACTTTCTGAAAAAGAGAAGGAGGAGATAAAACTGGAGTGGATAAAAAAAAGCATAAAACAGAGCAATCTGCTCGAGATGCGATATCTGAAAGATGCCGGAAAGACCTGAATTATCCGGTCATTTTTACCAGCTCATCAAAACTGATCATCTTCACTCCCAACCTGTCCCATTCAGCGAAAGGCATAGGTATGTTCGGTAACTCTTTTATCGCATCTTCAACAACATATATCTCTTTCAGCCTTTTGCTTAAACTCCTAACCTCCACATCGACACATACATTTGTTGCAACCCCGTATACAACTATAGTCTTTGGATTTAAATACTTCAAAATATCATCTGTATAAGGATTACCATCAAACACATCAAAAGTATCCTTCCTTAATACAATATTTCTGTGTTTTTTACCTTCAAGCAGATCCGGAATTATATCATAATCTTTATCCCAGTCAAAGATCAAAGGACTCTCAGGATCTGTCTCCTCCACAAACTCTGCCCCTTTACTGCCGGCCATACAGTGCTCCGGGAATGTCTTCACAAAATCAGGTGATGAGGCAATCTCCGGTGAACTGCTGTTATGGTAATCTGCCGTATTTACCACCCGGATTGATTTATCGGCAGCAAACCTTGTTAAATCCTTCCATACCGGCAGGAGTTCTTCTGCTCCGGGAACATAAAGTTTCCCGTTCGGAAAAACGAAATCAACCTGAGTGTCAACATTCCAAAATAACAAATCTTTTAAGTCCATTTTAATATTTTTTTTTTGACAATCATTCAATATTAGTAACGTATTGCAAATTCAAATGTTCAATTTTTAAATTTTTTCAAAAAAACCACAGAATCTATTAGCAGGCAATAAAATATAATTGCCTGATTGCTCGAATTTTAAAAATATTTTCATAAATAGATACTTTTTTAAGGAGAGCCATTTGCAGATTATAAAAAATTATCACCCGCAGGTAAAATAAGCATGTGACTGGAAGCAATTATAATCCTTTTTCCAGAAATGAGAGGAATTCCTGATCGTCGAATGTCACACTCATTGTATGCTCATTGCCTTCAGTATCGATTATAACATGGTAAGGAATTGTATTTGTACCATATTTTGAAATTTGCAGGTCAAGATTTTTCTTACCCAGGGTTTTTATCGCTTTACCCCCGCTTTCAAATTTTGATCTCTCCTCTTCAGATAATGATGTACGGTCGTCGGTATATAAACCAATTATAAGATATTTCTCTGATAACAGTTCAAGTGCACGGGGATTTGCCCATACGCTGTTTTCCATCTTCTTGCAATTTGCACAGGCATGTCCTTTGAAAACCAGAAACACCGGTTTATTCTGTTCTTTGGCACAGCTCATTCCCTGCTCATAATCGAAATACCCTGATAGTCCGTGAGGAAGATGAAGTTTATCTGCATATTTGGGAGTATCGCATAATCCTGCTTCTTCGTTAAGTCCTGATAAACTACCGGCCGGGCGGACAAGGTACTCCTGCTTAACAGATTGCGGGGGCAGCAGGGCTGAAATGGAAGTCAACGGAGCACCAAACAAACCTGTAAACAGATAGACAGTGAAAGTAAATGTTATCAGGGCCGGAAAAAATCTTCCTGTACTTAAATACTTAGTCTCGCTATCGTGTGCAAACCTGATTTTTCCCAAAAAATACATTCCAAGCAGAAAGAACAGAACAATCCATATAGCAAGATAGACCTCTCTGCTCAGCAGGTTAAATCCGTAAACCTGATCTATATTGCTTATAAACTTCATGGCAAAGGCCAGCAGTATAAATGCAAATACCACTTTCACTGAATTCAGCCAACCACCCGATTTAGGCAATTTATTGAGAGCAGCGGGAAAGATTGCCAGCAATGTAAACGGGGTTGCAAAAGCCAGCCCAAAGAAAAACATTCCTGTCAGAGGCCGTAACCCCCCATCCTGAACAGCCTCAATTATTAATGCTCCGATAAAAGGCCCGGTACATGAAAATGAGACAATTACAGTTGTAAGAGCCATAAAAAAGGCCCCTATGAAACCTCCGCTTTCTGCTTTTGAATCCGTCTTGTTAACCAGACTACCGGGCAGCATAATTTCAAATGTCCCGAAAAATGAGATTGCAAATACCACAAATAACAGAAAAAACAACAAATTCGGGATCCAGTGCGTACTCAGGATATTTCCTGCATTTGGCCCGAATACACCAAATGAAAAGAGTCCGCCTAAAAGGGTAAATATCAAAACAATAGAAAATCCAAACATGAGCCCGTTCCGTACAGCCTTACCCCTGTTATCACTTCCGCGCATAAAAAATGAAACGGTCATGGGAATCATCGGGAACACACATGGTGTAAAAATTGCAGCTAATCCTGCAAGGGCAGAAATTAAAATAAACAACCAAAGTGATTGTCGCCCTGCAGATTCAGGTACTGAAGGCGGCAGGTCGTCCTGCTCTGTTGTAAAACCGGCAACAGATTCATTAGCAGAAGATGGCCTGGTGTCACCGTTAAACTGAAATGTGAATCCGGCCTCTTCAGGAGGCAGACATGTCTCATCATCACAACACATAAAAAGGACATATCCGGTTATCTCAACGGGATCATTATTTTTAAGTATTATATTCTGAGTTAACACAACACGGTCATTAAAATAGCGCAGATCCATCTGAAAAGCATTATCGAATTTCTGAACGGGCTGCGGATCACTGGTCAACTCACCGTTAAATTCAAACAGAGACGAATCCTGATAAACTATCTGTGTAGGAACAGGGCCACCCTCCGGTAAATATGTATCATACAAATGCCAGCCTTCATCAATATTGGCAATAAAGATTAACTGTGCCTCATTTCCATCCTGTTTTGAATCAAATGACCACTTGACCGGCTCAACGATTTGAGCGCTTGTGATCAGATTAATAAAAATCAAAAAAAAGAGTGTAAGAGATTTCAATCGTTTCATATCGATAAATATATAATGGCCACACGATTCTATATCGGGTGATTAATTATTTTTCATAATAACAAATGTTATTTTATTTTGTTTTACTACAAAATAATCTCTTCCTTATTTTCATCGAAAAAATGGTACTCCAGCAGAGAGTATGATGAATTTGACTCAACATTTATCCACTTAAAAAACTTAACAAACCATCTGTTTCTTAAGCTTTTTAGTCCGTGAGTCAGATATGCTGCTATAAACGGATGTACTTTAAGAGAGAGTCGTTTTTTGTTTAAATCCTTTAAAATATAGTGAACCTTGTTATCCAGGTCGTCAGCAAAAAGTATTGAAGGCATTATCTTTCCATTTCCCCCGCAGGTAGGGCACTTTTCCGCCGTTTCAATGATCTCTTCGGGACGAACCCTCTGTCTGGTTATCTGCATTAAACAAAACTTACTAAGAGGCAATATATTATGCTTCGTTCTGTCATTCGCCATAACCTCCCTCATATACTCATATACTTTAAGACGGTTCGCCTGAATGTGCATATCGATGAAATCAATTACTATGATCCCGCCCATATCCCTCAGCCTCAACTGTCGTGCAATCTCTTCACAGGCAGAAAGATTAACCTCAAGAGCATTAGTCTCCTGATCGTGACCTGATTTAGCTCTGTTGCCGCTGTTTACATCAATTACATGAAATGCTTCTGTATGCTCAACTATAAGGTAGGCGCCATTTTTAAAGGTAACGGTTTTACCAAAAGAGGCCTTAATCTGCTTTTCTATTCCATAATGTTCGAAAATCGGACTATTACCCTTATAAAGCTTAACTATTTTTCTTTTGGATGCCTGAATGGAACCTATATAGTCGGAAATTTCGTCACAGACTGACTGATCATTGACTATAATACTATTAAAGTTAGGGGTGTATATGTCACGAAGTAATGCAGTAGTTCTGTCAATTTCACCTATTATCAGTGAAGGAACAGATGCACGCTTCAGTTTATGAAAGGTGGTCTCCCATTTATCGATAAGATGCTTTAATTCCTGATCAAGTTCAGCCACCTTCATACCTTCGCCTGCCGTACGCACAATAACGCCGTACTTCTTAGGTTTAATGCTCTGAACCAGCTTTTTAAGTCTGTTCTTCTCCTCATTTGACTTAATCTTCTGTGATACTGAGACCTTTTCACTAAAGGGCATCAATACCATATAACGACCGGCAATGGAAATCTCTGATGTCAGGCGGGGTCCTTTTGTGGATATAGGCTCCTTGGCCACCTGCACCAAAATTTTCTGTCCGACTTTCAGTAAATCAGTAATCCTTCCCTCTTTTTTTATGTCAGGGTCAGAAATAATCCTTGATATGGAGGTAATTTTTGTTTTCCGCGAAGAAACAACACGTAAAAATTTATTCATTGTTGAAAATTGCGGTCCCATGTCAAGATAATGCAAAAAAGCATCTTTTTGATAGCCAACATCTATAAATGCGGCATTAAGACTGGGCATTATCTTCTTTACCTTTCCCAGGTAAATATCACCTACTGCAAACTTGGCTCCGCTCTTTTCACGTGTTAATTCAACAAGTTTCTTATTTTCCTGTAATGCTATGACTATTTCGGAAGGAGTGACATCAACAATTAAATCACTACTCACAACCTAAATATTAATACTGTTAAAGATATACCTTATAATATTATAACAAACTAAACCTAAAGCATGTATGCCTTAGGTTTAGTTTGCATTTATTTAAAAAAATAATCTATTTCCTCTTTTTATGCCTGTTTTTACGCAATCTCTTTTTTCTTTTATGCGTGGCCATCTTATGTCTTTTTCTCTTTTTTCCGCTGGGCATAATTATTATTTTACATTATTTTTTACTACCGAAACAAAAGTCTTCGCCGGTTTAAATGACGGGATGTTATGTGACGGAATAATAATAGTAGTATTTTTGGAAATATTACGAGCAGTTTTTTCAGCTCTCTTTTTCACTACAAAACTTCCAAATCCTCTCAGGTAAACATTTTCACCATTCTCAAGTGAATCTTTTATTGTACCCATGAATGCTTCAACTGTTTTCTGAACAGTTACCTTTTCAATTCCTGTGTTTTTAGAAATTTCATTTACAATGTCTGCTTTTGTCATCTCTTAAAATATTTAGTTTTCAATAAATTAATCGGATTATTATGGTGTGCAAAAATAAAAAAATTTATATAATAGAAAGCTTTTTATATAAATAATTTTGATTTTTTAGAAAAGTTAATAAACATTTATTTGATTTTAACTCGATTTATCTCCCTATTTATGAGGTAATATATTTAAAAATTGTAATTTTAAGTCGTTAACCTTAAAAAAATAAATATGTCAATTAACAAAGTAATTTTAGTTGGAAATGTCGGTAAAGATCCCGAAATCAGACACCTGGATTCAGGAGTAGTAGTTGCAAATTTTCCCCTGGCAACGTCAGAATCGTACACTGCCAAAAACGGAGATAAGGTAACCTCCACTGAGTGGCACAACATAGTATTGTGGCGCGGACTGGCTGAAGTAGCAGAGAAGTACGTATCCAAGGGACGTCAATTGTATATTGAAGGACGAATCAAAACCCGGTCGTACGATGATAAAGATGGTAATAAACGCTATATTACTGAAATTGTAGCCGATGTGATGCAAATGCTTGGAACACGTTCTGACAATCAGCAGAATGACAAGTCTGAAAATCAATATGCTAATGGTCCGTCTGACTCCGGAAATTTCACCGGCACAAATGAACCTGATTCTGATAATCAGGGTGATGACAGCGACCTGCCGTTCTAAGAACTCCGGGGTGTGTCAAAAGAGGTGTTAATTTGAGTTTAAATCTTAATAAGATACCGTATTCATAATCAGATGATACTTTTGGCTCACCCCTTTTCATTTATCAGGGTTAATATTATATATAATACTGGTAATTTTAATCCTGCCAACAGAGATAATACATATTATGAGTCAGAAAATATATAGTCTTTTAAAAACAACTGTTACTGTATTTATATTTGTTACATCGCCAGTACTAATGAGTTGCAAACCCGGCTATACACCCAAACCCCGCGGTTTTTACAGAATTGATTTTCCCGAAAAGAATTATAAATACTTAAGCGGTAAATTTCCATATCAGTTTCAGATACCGGTATATTCTGAAATATTGCCCGACAGGCAGAATCCTGACAAGACCGACTGGATCAATGTTACCGTTCCTGAAAATAACGCCGAGGTGCATATCTCATATTATGATCTTCCAGACAGTAAAGATGTGGACAGGGAGATACTGGCCCGGCTTATTGAGGAATCGAGAACCCTGGCCTATAAACACTCAGTTAAGGCAAGCTCGATTAATGAAAAATTATATATAAACAGGAGTAAGAATGTTTTTGGAACTGTATACCGGATTGAAGGAAACGCTGCCTCACCTGTGCAGTTTTTTCTTACAGACAGCACCACACATTTTTTACGTGGGGCACTTTATATAAGATCCACGCCTGATATTGATTCTCTGAAACCTGTTATAGAATTTCTTGAAGCAGATGTAATAAGAATAATTGAATCCACCACCTGGAATTAATGGCTTTTTTATCAACAATAGAGACAAGGGCAGGTACTATCGGATTATGGGAGCTTACAGAGGATAGTGCATATCTTTCAGCGAAATTCATCTTTTCTCAACAAGAGAAAAAAGATTTTGAGAAAATAAAACATGAAAGACGAAAAAGAGAATTCCTTGCTGTCAGAATGCTGCTGGAAGCTATGATGAGATCCAAAACAGAGATTGAATATGATGTAAATGGCAAGCCTCTTCTACCCGGTATAAGATTAAACATCAGTATTTCTCATTCAGCAGAACTGGCAGTTGTTATTCTCTCGAAAAAAAATACCGGTATTGATGTCGAAAATACCGGCAGAAACATAACACCTGCCGCCCGGCGTTTTCTTACCCTGGAAGAGCTTGAATATACTTCAAAATGCAATAATTCCCCGGTAATGCAAATTCTTTACTGGAGTGCAAAGGAGGCTATATATAAATGTATTCGGTTAAATAACTTCACCTTTGGAACTCAAATAGACATAAATCCGTTTAAATTAGATAGTAAGTCGGGCAGCTTTACGGGGAAAGTTACAAATGATATTAGATCGTTTAATTTTTCTCTGGGTTATTTTTTTTATAAAAACAATGTAGTGGTCTATTGTGTTGAAGAGTAAAAATAACTGTATGAAAAAATCGGCAAATCAATTTTTAGTAATTTTTGGTGCATCCGGCGATCTTACAAGGAGAAAGCTTATCCCTGCATTATACGACCTGTTTAAGCAAAAGCTGCTTCCCAAAAAAATCATTGTCCTGGGAGCTTCAAGGAAGGAATTATCAGATGAAGATTTCAGAACGATATCAACTGATTTTCTTCCTGATGAAAAACAGTCTAATAAATTTAAAGAACTACTATTCTACGAACAGGTTTTCCCGGGGGAGTCTGAATCTTTTATTAAGCTGAAAAAAAGAATAGAAGATCTCGGTAAAAAATTTGTCATTGATGCAAACTGCATCTTCTATCTCTCCACTCCTCCTTCAGCATACAGGAAAATTGCGAGAAATATCTCAGTGGCCGGATTAAGCAGGTCGGATAAATTTTTCAGAAGACTGATTGTTGAAAAACCTTTTGGAATCGATATTGAATCGGCCAAAGAGCTTAACCGTGAGTTGCTTAACTATTTTGACGAGAATCAAATATATCGTATTGACCACTACCTGGGTAAGGAATCTGTTCAAAATATGCTTGTAACGCGTTTCGGAAATGGCATTTTCGAACCTATCTGGAATCAGAATTTTATAGATCATGTTGAAATTACATCAGCCGAGAGTCTTGGTATCGAAGACAGAGGCGGTTACTATGACCAGTCCGGTGCACTTCGTGACATGGTGCAGAATCACCTTTTACAGCTCGTTGGATTAACTGCAATGGAACCGCCTGTCGTTAACGATGCTGATGCTATACGTAACGAGATATTAAAAGTTTTAAAATCACTTCGCCCCATTTCAGAGAAGGAAGTTGAAGAATATGTAGTGCGCGGCCAGTACCTCGAATCGTCTGTTAACGGCAGGAAGGTAAAGGGGTATCGCGATGAAAAGGGGGTTGATCCTGATTCCCGGACAGAGACCTTTGTGGCAATGAAATTTTTTATTGATAACTGGCGCTGGGGAGGTATACCGTTTTATATACGGACTGGCAAAAATCTGCCTGCGAAAGTGACTGAAATAGTGATACATTTCAAACGTGTTCCACACCATCTGTTTAATAATTCAGATATCACCGTACCTTCACATAACCAATTAATAATCAGGATACAACCTGATGAAGGCATTTTATTGAAATTCAGAATGAAAACACCGGGGGCAGGATTTCAGACACAGATAGTGAATATGGATTTTCACTATTCAGATCTGGCTGAAGTACGACTTCCTTCAGCTTATGAGCGGTTGCTGCTCGATTGCATGAATGGTGATCCTACCCTCTATTCACGCGGCGATGCTGTAGAAGAGGCGTGGAAATTTGTACAGCCAGTGTTAAACGCCTGGAATTCAAGACCGGATATTCCTCTTTTCGGCTATCCTGCCGGAACATGGGGTTCCAAAGAGGCCGACCGTCTGATAGCCGGGGGAGAATGGAGATATCCTTGTAAAAACCTGTCAAATGACGGTACATTTTGTGAATTGTAAATTATAAATTGTATAATCATGGGATCATCAACTGAAGTAAAAATTTATCGTACCCCTAAAAAAGTGGCAAAGGCAGTTGCGAGAGAGATTTACAAAATAACAGAAGATAAGAAGAGGTATAATATTGCTCTCTCGGGAGGGAATACGCCTAAGAAACTATTTAAACTGCTAACAGAGAAATATTACAACAAGTTACCATGGCACAGAATCCACTTTTGGTGGGCTGACGAAAGATGTGTGGCCCCGGATGACAGTGAAAGTAATTTCAGACTTGCCAACGACCTTCTCTTTTCCAAAGTGCCTGTCCCTGATGAGAATATTCACAGGATCAGAGGTGAAAATGATCCTGAGTCAGAGGCGCTGAGATATGCAGATGAGATTGAAAAAAATCTTGATTCAGGGAATCCCGTATTCGATATAGTAATACTTGGAATGGGGACTGACGGACATACTGCTTCTATTTTTCCCGGCAGACTTGAACTGATTAATGAAAAAAAAATTTGTGTGGCAACACAACATCCGGGAACGGGACAGTACAGGATAACATTGACTGGCAGTGTAATCAGAAATTCGAAAAGAATTTTTATAATGGTTACCGGTGAAAATAAGTCAGACCGGATATCAGAGATTATGAATAATGAAGAGGAGGCAAAACTCATTCCTGCATATTATCTGGAACCAAATAACGGAACTCTTATCTGGTTCCTTGACGAACCGGCAGCGATAAAAATTTCATAGACGAACAAGTTTTCCCGGTAAAAATGATATGATCTGCAACCGGACGATTTACAATCCGGCGCGCTTCATATTTAAAATATCTCTTCCAAATTTTATCGACTCATCAAGAACCTCTTCAACAGAACCGGAAAATAGTTCGCCGGCAATGACATGTGCCCCTGCCCCGGGAAAAGCAACTTTTACCTTTCTATCGGCAGAGGTACCAAGCTGCTCAAACATTTTCAACATAGCACTTACTTTTACTACATCATCCTGGTTATCACGATCCATATAGTAGTAACCCAGGAACACCGGTGCTGAAATTCTGCCAAAGGTCTCTGAAGTCATAGTTTCTTCAATAAGCTGCTGCAGGTAAACAGTTGCTTCAAGACGGTATCTGCAGTACCAGTACTGACACTCTTTAGACAGTGAATCCTGATTTGTTGTACGGTATTTACCATCATAGACTGACCTTGCGATCTGCAGTCCCCAGGGTTTTGACAGCAAAAATGCATAATTGTTGTTAATACGAACATTGGGCGAAAGCAGTATAAGTCCGTCGACATACTCAGGAAATTCAGCAGTCAGTGTCAGCCCTAAAGTTCCCCCGGTGGAACTGCCCATTATTATCACTTTTTTACCCAGACTCCTGGCAACCATAAGTGCCTCTTTGGCTGATTCCCACAGGCGTTCAGGCGTCATATCAATAAGAGGCTCAACGGTCTCTTCTCCATGTGAAGCCATTCTTGGCATATAAGCATTACACCCGAAATAACGGGCAAAACTGACATTTACAGGATATCCTTCATACCAGGAAGCAGAGAAACCATGGAGGTACAAGAGACAATATTCTGTCCGCTCACGGATTGTATCTTCTGCCCATATGATCCTCGACTCATTATCAGGCCTGATATTAATACCCTCCTCCTTTTCACGGATCCATGATTCAATATTGCTGATGCTGGCAGGCAACGATGGCAGATTCCTGTTCAAATCAGGTTTTGGTGGCTTCGGCCCTAGCAGATAAGCAACTGTCAAAACAAGGATCAATATAACTAAATATCGTTTTATTTTTTTCATTTTCAATAATTTACAATTTTTGTCGTACCAATATCAGTTTGATATTCTGAAACGTATTATTAAAATTTGTTTTTCAAAATTTTATTGGCCGAAAGTACCACTTAACTATGAATACGGAAATGATAAGGGGTACTCTATATCTGCAAGAAAAAGTCCTTTTGCAGGAGCTGACACACCTGCGGCACATCGGTCTTTTGCCTCTATTATTTTTGTAAAGTCCTCTTCAGAAATTTTTCCCCTGCCAACATCGATCATAGTTCCTACAATGGCCCGTACCATATTCCTTAAAAACCTGTCGGCTTTTATGGTAAATACCAGTTTATCATCAACCGCAATCCACTCGGCAAACAGTATCCTGCACAAATTTGTCCTTACATCAGAATGCAGTCGGCTGAAACTTGAAAAGTCGCTGTACTTTTTCAGCAGGCATGCCGCACTGTTCATCTTTTCCATATTTAACTTCCTGTTGTAATACCATGATGTACCGGTGATAAAGGGATCTTTTTCAGTGTTAATATAGTATTTATATGTACGGGAAATTGCTGTAAAACGGGCATGAGCATCTGCGGGAACTTTCCATATTCCGTTTATCGAAATATCCTCAGGGAGAAATCTGTTCAGCCGGTAAACAAGTTTATCACGGTCAACTATCTCTTTTGAAAGGTCCAGGTGGCATATGTAAAAGGATGCATGAACACCCGCATCGGTCCTGCCTGCACCTGTAATACCGGTATTTTCCCCCAGCAGGATGGAGAAAGCCCTCTCCAGAACCTCCTGGACAGTAACCGCATTTGGCTGAACCTGCCAGCCATGATATCGCGTACCCTTAAAACTTAACCGGACAAAATAACGATGCATAGGGTCAAAAATATAATATTTTGTTCATACCGGATAAAATCTCTGTTCTATTTAATCCCCCACCCTGTAATATTTCAGTAAAATATTGTTTCCCTCAAAAACACAGAAGCGGCATGAAAAATTGACAGCTTGTAAGTTGCTGCAAACCAATATCTTTTGAAATAACATTTATATAAACTGACAATCAGGCATTTAACGGTTTATTTTTGGCATTTATGCCGGGGTGGTATTTTGTTTGTATTATACTAATTGAAAATATAAACAATGTTGAACCAAAAATTATAAGGAGGACAAGCTATGACACTACTTTCTAAAAGATCAGAAAACTATTATCCGTCACTGTTTGACAGATTTTTCAACAGTGACCTTATGGACTGGAATTTGACTAATTTTTCCAGCACCAACACCTCATTGCCGGCTGTAAACGTGAAAGAGACTGAGGATGATTACTTTATTGAGGTAGCTGCCCCGGGTATGAGTAAAAAAGATTTTAAGGTAAACTATCAAAATAATGTTCTGACAATTTCATCTGAAAAGCAGGATGAAAAGGAGGACAAGGAGGAAAACTATACCCGCAGGGAATTCTGTTACCAATCATTCCAGCGTTCATTTACCGTTCCGGCAAACAATGTCGACAGCGATAAGATAAATGCCAGTTATGCCGATGGTATTTTAACGATTAAGCTGCCAAAACGGGAAGAGATTAAACCAAAACCGGCAAGAGAGATAAAAATTTCATAAATTATTCAAGAGGCTGTATAAACAAGATGCTTTGATTTTAACAATCCGGGGTTATGCACAAGCACTGTTTTGCTCAGCCGGCGAAATACTTCCCGATATTCAGTTATTTTGCAGGTTCCCCGGAAGGATTAATTAAGAGGCTAAATACAGCCTCTTTTATTTTATAATCCACTCTTAAAGGAAACGGTATTAACCTGCTTCTGATTACAGAAACTGAGGAAATATGTTTATTAATCAAACTTTAAGTCAATTAAAGCTTAATATATTTTAACAATATTAAAGGGTTATTATCTTTGTAAACATATAAATTCGTGCTCTCAAAAAAAACGAAATAATTTCATACAGATATGAACCAGACAGTCGACATTAAAGAACTGAACGAACGAATTCAGAAAGAGAGTTCGTTTGTTGACATGATCACAATGGAAATGAACAAAGTGATTATCGGTCAGAAACATCTAACAGAGAGTCTTTTAACAGGTTTGCTCGCAAACGGGCACATCTTGCTCGAGGGAGTTCCCGGCCTGGCAAAAACATTAGCCATCAAATCACTGGCGAATACTATTAACGCCAAATTCTCCAGGATCCAGTTCACACCTGATCTTCTTCCGGCCGACCTGCTGGGAACAATGATTTACAGTCAGAAAAGAGAGGAATTTTACATTAAAAAAGGGCCGATATTTGCCAATTTCATTTTGGCTGACGAGATTAACAGGGCACCTGCAAAAGTTCAGTCAGCTCTTCTGGAAGCAATGCAGGAACGTCAGATAACTATAAGCGACAATACTTTTAAGCTTGATGAACCATTTCTTGTTATGGCAACACAGAATCCAATCGAACAGGAGGGTACCTATCCTTTACCGGAAGCGCAGGTAGACAGGTTCATGATGAAGGTGGTGATCAACTATCCCAATAAAGAAGAGGAGAAACAGATAATAAATCAGAATCTCCTCAAACAATTCCCTGAAACAAACAAGGTACTGAATCCTGACGATATTGTCAGGGCCAGAGACGTGGTTAAAGATGTATATATGGATGAGAAGATACATAAATACATAGTGGATATTGTTTTTGCAACCAGGGAACCGCAGGAGTACAAACTTGAAAAATACAGGGAAATGATCTCATACGGAGCGTCTCCCAGGGCAGGTATCAGTCTTGCCCAGGCTTCAAAAGCTTATGCCTTCATCAGGCGAAGAGGTTATGTAATCCCTGAAGATGTGCGTGCTGTCTGCGGAGATATTCTGAGACACAGGATTGGATTGAGCTATGAGGCAGAAGCCAACAATATCACATCAGAAGAGATAATAACCGACATATTGAATACCATAGAGGTGCCATAACGATAAAAGGCCGGCCTGCCGGTAACTGCCTCTGTTGTATAAGGCGATGCCGGCAGGAAAAAATTTCAAAGAATTAAAAACGAGTCGATTAATTACAGTTTATTTAAAGTTGTGGAAACCAGTGAGCTTCTAAAAAAAGTCAGAAAAATTGAGATAAAAACGCGGGGTTTATCCAGAAATATATTTGCAGGTGAATATCACAGTGCATTTAAAGGTATGGGTATGGCCTTTTCCGAAGTCAGGGAGTACCAGTTTGGTGATGATATAAGAAATATTGACTGGAATGTAACCGCTCGTTTTAATCACCCTTTTGTCAAGGTTTATGAAGAAGAGAGAGAATTGACCGTTATGTTGCTTGTAGACGTCAGCGGATCAAGGGATTTCGGAACTTTTGAAAAGATGAAAAAAAATATCATTACTGAAATTGCTGCAATACTTTCATTTTCGGCTATACAGAATAATGATAAAACAGGGGTGATCTTTTTTTCCGATACAATTGAAAAATTTATTCCCCCGAAAAAGGGAAGAAGTCATACCCTCAGAATAATCAGGGAGCTTATTGACTTCACTCCCCGGAATAACGGTACAGACATATCCGCTGCAATCCGTTACCTCACTAATGCAATAAAAAAACGTTGTACAGCATTTATCATTTCCGATTTCATTGATGAAAAGCCCGGACTGGAGCTGGCTCTATCCATTGCCAACAACAAACACGACGTTGTGGCTCTCAGAATATATGACGACAGAGAAAAAGAGTTGCCTCCGGTTGGAATGCTGAAGTTGAAAGATGCTGAAACAGGAGATTATGTCTGGATAAACAGCAACTCCAATACCACAAGGAAAATTTACAGTGACTGGTGGAACAGGCAGTCTGCCAGGTTCGATGCAATTTTTAAAAGATGCAGGGTGGATTATACCTCTGTAAATACCAACGAGGATTATGTAAAAGCGCTTATGAGCCTGTTCAGAAAAAGAGCATTAAAACAGCAGGGAGCATGAAAAATATAAATAAAATATACCTGGTGATTTTATTTTTGTTGCCGCTGGTGCTTCCGTCTGAAGCACAGAGGATCAAAGCAACGGCAATTCTGGATTCGACTCATATTCTTTTAGGCGACCAGATTAAACTTTTTTTGGAAATTGACCATCCCAAAAATGTTGAAGTGGAATTTCCGGTTGTTCCGGATACTATTCTCGGAAAGATTGAAGTTCTGGAAAGATCGCCGACAGACACATTTGATACTGACAATGAAGATTTCCGGAAACAGATAAGGTCGTATCTTATTACCTGCTTTGACAGCGGATCTTACCGGATACCTCCATACTGGTTTAAAATTGACCTTGACGGAAGGATTGACTCAGTTCCCAGTAACGGCGTAACCCTTACCGTTCATACTATGCCGATTGACACTACCCGCGGGCCGACTGACATAAAAATGCCCTTTGGCGCGCCGGTTACCCTGAAAGAGGTTTCACCCTATATATTTGGAGCAATACTTATCGGAGCTGTGATCTTCTTTATCCTTTACTCGATTAAAAGAAGAAAAAATAACCAGCCGATTTTCAAACTGCCTTCAAAACCGAAGGAGCCCCCTCATGTAACTGCACTCAGAGAACTTGACAGAATTAAAGAAGAGAAACTTTGGCAAAAAGGGAAAACCAAGCAATTTTACAGTGAGGTTACCGACACTTTAAGAAAATATATTGAAGACAGATTCAATATACCTGCCATGGAGCAGACTTCTTATGAGACTCTGTCGGTTTTCAAATACAGAAGAGATCTGCTCAAAGAAAAAACTTTGGAAAATCTGAGCCGGATACTGACGCTGGCCGATTTGGTAAAATTTGCCAAATACAGGCCGCTTCCTGACGACGACAACCTGACACTTGTCAATGCCTACTTTTTTGTGAACGATACAAAACCGGAGGAAAAGAAAGAGATTCAGGAAAACCCGGATGAAGAAGGTGAAGATGTTGAAATTAAATAGAAAAGAATGTTCGAAGGATTAACATTTAAAAACCCGGAATTTTTCTATCTGCTGCTGGTAATTTTACCGATGGCAGTCTGGTATATTTTCAGGCAAAAAAGAAATACTGCAAGCATTCGGATATCAACAACTGCTTCTGTCTTCAAAGCGCCAAAAACAATCAGGCATTATCTGCGACACTCAGTTTTTCTTCTTGAGATTCTGTCCATTGCAGCCTTTGCTGTGGTATTGGCCAGACCGCAATCCTCGACAGACTGGGAAAATGTTACTACAGAGGGCATCGATATTATGATTTCGCTTGATATTTCAAGCAGTATGCTGGCCAGGGATTTTAATCCCGACCGGCTGGAGGCTGCCAAAAATGTAGCCATGGAGTTCATCTCAGGGCGGGAATATGACCGCATGGGACTTGTAGTTTTTGCCGGCGAAGCTTTTACTCAATGTCCGCTTACAACCGACAGGTCTGTGCTTCTCAATCTGTTCAGGGATATAAAGAGCGGAATGATAGAAGACGGTACGGCAATAGGTAACGGTCTGGCGACTGCAGTATCCAGGCTTAAAGACAGCGATGCTATCAGCCGGGTTGTTATTTTATTAACTGACGGGGAGAATAACAGCGGTGAGATTGCGCCGGTTACAGCAGCAGAGATTGCGAAAACTTTTGGAATAAGAGTATATACTATTGGTGTGGGGACAGTCGGGACAGCCCCCTACCCTGTTCAAACTCCATATGGTGTGCAACTTCGCCAGATGGAAGTAAAAATAGATGAAAAAACTCTTCAGGAAATTGCCGATATAACTGAAGGAAGGTATTTCCGGGCAACCAGCAATACCAAACTTCAGGAAATTTACCAGGAGATTGACCAGTTGGAGAAATCAAAGATTGAAGTGCGTGAATTCAGCAGAAAATCAGAGGAGTTCCTTCCATTTGCATTGGCAGGAATTTTGTTATTATTATTCAGCCTGATTTTGCGTTGGACCGTATTCAGAAGTATTCCATAAAAAACAAAAGGTATGGATCTGTTCAGATTTGCAAATATTGAATATTTATGGGGGTTGTTGATAATTCCTCTCCTTACTGTTATTTTCATCATTTCTCGGTATTCAAGAAAAAGAGCATTGAAACGTTTTGGTAACGAGCAAATTATAAATGAATTGATGCCATTTGCATCCAAAAGCAGACCAGTTTTCAAATTTGTTATTCTGATGCTTGCCCTTGCTCTCTTTATTGTGGGCATTGCAAGGCCTCAATTCGGATCCAAACTTAAAAAAGTTAAAAGGGAGGGCATAGAGTTGATAATAGCACTGGATGTTTCAAACAGCATGATGGCAGAAGATATTCAGCCAAACAGACTTGAAAGGGCCAAAAGGGCTGTTACCAGGCTGGCCGACAGACTTACCAATGATAAAATAGGGCTGATTGTTTTTGCCGGTGAAGCTTATACACAACTTCCGATCACAAGTGACTACAACTCTGCAAAGTTATTTCTAAATGCAATTAACACTCAAATCGTTCCTACTCAAGGTACTGCAATCGGAGCTGCCATAAATCTCGGAATGCGCTCCTTCACACCTGATGAGGAAGCCAATAAAGTTATTATTGTAATAACCGACGGTGAGAATCATGAAGATGATCCGGTAGCTGCAGCATCAGAAGCGGCAGACAAAGGAATTATAGTCCATGCAATAGGAATGGGATTACCACAGGGGTCACCTGTTCCGGTGACTGTAAACGGTCAAAAAGATTACCTTAAAGACAGGGATGGAAATGTTGTTGTAACGAAACTGGATGAAACAATGCTCGAAAAGATAGCCACCGCAGGTAAAGGAATCTACGTCAGGGCAAATAATGCAGAAGTAGGCTTAAATGCACTGTTCGACGAGATAAATAAGATGGATGCAAAGGAGATGGAGGCACTGGTATACTCTGAATATGACGACCAGTTTCAATATTTTTTCGCGATTGGATTATTCCTGTTACTGCTTGAGTTTATTATACTGGAAAGGAAAAACAGATATCTGATGAAATTGAAATTGTTTGCACCAAAATAGAATTATCTGAATAATATGAACATATACCTGTAACATATTTTAAATAAATTTGCACCAATAATTGACTTCTTCATAAAATATGAATGATCTTGTTAATGTGAGGTAGCCGCAGACCAGGTTCAATATAAATGATAAATTTTACCGGATTTTTAGAATAAAAAATTTGATGTGAATGAAACGGCTTGAATTACTGATATTGATGATAACTCTGACTATAGTGACAACTTATGCCCAAAATGAAAGAAAGTTCATAAGGAGCGGCAACAGGATTTATCTGGAAGCCGTCAGGGATACTACAAAGCTGGACACGACAAAATTCAGTCAGGCTGAAACAGAATATCGAAAAGCTTTAAATAAAAAACCAGGAAATGTCAGGTGGAATTTCAATCTGGCAGATGCGCTGTACAAACAGATGCGTTTTGAAGAGGCTGAACAGAAATTTAACGAATTATCAGAAAAGATGGATATCCCGGAAGAGGAAGCCAGAGCTTTGCATAATCTGGGTAACAGTCAGTTACTGCAGCAAAAAATAGATGAAAGTATAGAATCATATAAAGAGGCCCTGAGAAAAAATCCGGATGACCTGGATACAAAATATAATCTTGCATATGCTCAGATGCTTAAAAATCAACAGCAGCAGCAGCAGCAACAACAACAAAATCAGGACCAGCAGCAGCAGGATCAAAACCAGGATCAGCAACAAGATCAGAATCAGAATAATCAGGATCAGCAAGATCAGCAGCAGCAGCAGGATCAGCAACAACGTCAGAATAAAATATCACGGCAGGACGCTGAGCAACTACTGCAGGCTCTTCAAAATGATGAAAGGGATATCCAGGAGAAAGTACAGAAAGAGAAAGCTGCAAGAGCAAGAAAATCGGAGGTTGAAAAAGAGTGGTAACAATTATTACGAAAAGGCAAAAGAAAAAAATGATAAATAAAATAATTACATATTTAATGTTTCTTATGGTGATGACCTCATTAGGTGCACAAGAGACTAAATTTGTAATGTCGGCTCCCAATGCTGTTGAAACAGGACAACAATTCAGACTTACATTTACGCTTAATGAAAGAGGTTCGAATCTTAAACTTCCTCCCGGATTAAGTGATAACTTCGACATATTGATGGGGCCGAGTACCGGGCAGTCGACCAGAATGCAGACTATAAACGGACATACCACGACAGAAGTAACATACTCCTATACCTATATCTTACGAGCCAAACAGGAAGGATCTTTTGAGATCAGACCTGCCTCTGTCGAAGTTGATAATGATATTATAGAATCCAATCCGCTGAAAATTCAGGTAGTTAAATCACAGTCACAGTCACAGCCTCAACAGCAGCCACAGGGAAATGACAACAATACGCAATCCCGGTCAGCAGATCTGGGAGGCGATAACCTTTTTATCAGACTTGAAATGAGCAGGCAAAATGTTTTTCGGGGGGAGCAAATAATAGCAACTGTTAAACTTTATGCCGACCCCAATATTCCCATTTCAGGTTTTGAAGAGGTAAATCTTCCTACATATGAAGGATTTTACACTCAGGATATTGCTATCCCACAGCAAATCAATTTCAGTCGTGAAGTGTATAACGACAGAATTTACCAGGTCGGAGTTTTAAAAAAGACTGTCCTCTTTCCCCAACAGAATGGATCAATAACAGTAAACCCCTTTAGCATGACACTTCTGGTACAGCAGAGAGTCAGGCCAAGAAGTTTTTTTGATGATTTCTTCAGTGGTATACAGACAGTAAGGACGACCATAACAAGCAGACCAGTTACTGTCAATGTAAAAGATCTTCCGCCGGAACCACCCGATTTCTATGGAGGCATTGGCAATTTTAATATTTCATCTGAATTGAGCAATACAAATGTCACCACCAATGATGCTGTAACACTAACAGTTACGATCAGTGGCAGCGGGAATATCCGCCTCATCAGGAATCCTGAATTTGAACTCCCGACTGATTTTGAAGTGTATGATCCTAAGGCATCAGATAATGTCAACACAGGTGATAACGGGGTAACAGGCACAAAAACAATTGAATATCTGTTTCAGCCCAGAATTGAGGGAGAGTACACTATACCTTCAATTAAATTTGCTTATTTTAATCCGGCCAGCGGATCCTACATTACAAGAACGACACCTGAATATACTCTTTCGGTGCAGAAGGGAACAGAGAGCCAGTCGGCCGCTATGAGCGGTATCCGCCGTGAAAATATCGAGTTGATCGGTCAGGATATAAGGTTTATTAAGCAGGGTGATCCCAATCTGCATGAAATTGGGTCAACATTCTTCGGTTCCTCCCGTTATTATGCGGTTTATGGTTTGCTATCGCTGCTTTTTTTAAGTTTCTTTCTGATTTACAGAAAGAAAGTCAGGGAAAATGCTAATATTGCTCTGGTTCGCAATAAAAAAGCAAACCGTTTAGCAGTAAAACGGCTGAAATCAGCAGCAGGCTTCATGAAGAAGAATATGAATGAACAGTTTCATGAAGCTATCCTGAAAGCTTTCTGGGGATACCTGAGCGATAAACTGGGAATTCCTGTTGCCAGTCTCAGTAGGGAGAATGCTGTTGAGCGTTTACGGAAGCGGGGTGTCAATGAAACACTTATAAGCGATTTCGTGGAGATAATAGAACAATGTGAATTTGCCAGGTACGCTCCTGCCGGAGGATCAGAAGCCCGGAGTGAGTTATACAAAAAGGCAGTAGACACAATGAGTAAACTGGAAAAACAGATCAAAAGATGAACACTCCTGAAAAAGTAAAAATTGCAAGCATATTATGAAAAGACTATATATCATACTTCCGGCCCTCCTTTTAGCTGTTTCCGGCTATACTGCCCAGGACAGTACACAGGTAATATGGGAAAGAGCAAACTTATTCTATTCTGCCGGAGAATATCAGCAGGCCATATCTGCATATGAACAAATCCTGAAATCAGGACAAGAGTCGGCCCGTTTATACTTCAACCTTGGAAATGCATGGTATAAATCGGGCAATATTAACAATGCAATTTTGAATTACGAACGTGCAAAAATACTTGCTCCCCAGGATGAGGATATAGCATTTAACCTGGAGTTGGTTAATCAGTTTATTGTCACTGACATTGAAGAGATTCCACAGCCATTTTTTATCAGATGGCAAAGCAGTATCCTTAATCTGTTACCTGTCGATTCCTGGTCTTTTATAAGTATAGCTTCATTTATTGTTTTTTTAATTTTACTAAGTCTGTTTTTATTGAGCAGACAAGTCTCTGTCAGAAGATTATCTTTCTGGTTCGGAGTCCTGGCAATTGTAATATCGGGATTGACATATTCTTTTGCCTTAAGTCAAAAAAAGAAAATAACCGATCGCAACCATGCAATTGTATTTTGCCCGAGAGTGACTGTGAAGAGCGCTCCTTCGGAAACAGGAACCGACCTCTTCCTCCTTTATGAGGGAGTTAAAGTAGAAATATCAGACAGTCTGAATAACTGGAAAGAGATTAAACTTGCTGACGGCAACGTAGGATGGTTGCCGGACTCATGCATCGTAAAAATATAAAAATGGAAAATGAAACAAGACTGGCAGTGCTTATTGATGGTGACAATATACCTTCAGACTCGGTTAAGGAGATGATGGAAGAGATTGCCAAGTATGGTAATCCCACTATCAAGCGTATATATGGTGACTGGACAAAACCTTTTCTTGCACGATGGAAAAACCTCCTTTTGGAAAATGCCATTACACCGATCCAGCAATACAGTTACACTACCGGGAAAAACGCAACTGACTCGGCAATGATAATAGATGCCATGGATATTCTTTACAGTGGCAAAGTTGACGGATTTTGTCTCGTTTCCAGCGACAGTGATTTTACCCGTCTTGCCACAAGATTGCGTGAGGCGGGAATGAAAGTATACGGCATCGGAGAGAAGAAGACACCCGATCCCTTTATTGTAGCCTGTGACAAATTTATCTATATAGAGATACTCCGGAACAGGGCTAAAGAGACAGAGAGCACTGCTGCTCCGGATAAAACAGAAAAGAAAACCCAGTTTGATAAAATTACTCCTAAAGTAATAAAACTTATCTCTGCAACTATATCTGATCTTGCTGATGACGATGGCTGGGCATTCCTGGGAGATGTCGGGAGCCTGCTCCAGAAAAAACAACCAAACTTCGATTCCCGAAACTATGGATTTGAAAAGCTGACACCACTTATCAACTCAATAGGAAAATTTGAAATTGATCAGCGCGACAGTTATAAGGGTAAATTCAAACTTATATACGTCCGTAATAAAAAAAACAGGTAAATGAAGTCTGTTAGCTGATAAACAGAGCCGCATCTTTATGACCTTAACAAAAATGCTCAATAAACAGACAAAATATGACAGATAAAAAAAGTAATTTAATAACCAAAATCAAAAATATTGCCCTGCTTACGTCAGGAGGAGACTCACCGGGAATGAATGCCGCTATAAGAGCGGTAATACGAAGCGGCATTTACCATAACCTTAAGGTTACCGGAGTAAAAAACGGATATGCAGGTCTTCTTAACAATCAGTTCACAGAGATGCAGTCACATTCCGTTTCCAAAATAATTGCAATAGGAGGCACTATTCTGAAATCCTCCAGGTGTGAAGAGTTTAAGACAGGGGAAGGAAGGGAAAAGGCTTATAACAATATGAGAAACAGCGGTATAGATGCTCTTATTGTCTTAGGCGGTGACGGATCCTTTCATGGTGCCGACCTCCTGAATAAGGAGTTTGATTTTCCTGTTGTCGGCGTACCGTGCACTATTGACAATGACATCTACGGCACCGACTTCACTATCGGTTTCGACACAGCAGTAAATACGGCTGTTTACACAATTGACAAGATAAGAGATACCGCTGATTCACATAACATGGTCTTCTTCGTTGAGGTAATGGGCAGACATTCCGGTTATATTGGCATAAACACGGGAATTTCCAGCGGAGCTGAAGCCATCCTTCTGCCTGAGACTCTTACCAGCATTGAACAGCTCTGCAATTACCTGGTAAACGGCAGGCGTAAAAATAAAACATCCGGAATAATAATAGTTTCTGAAGAAGATGAAGAAGGAGATGCAACGGAAATTGCCCGGAAAGTTAAGATCCGGCTGCCCGATTATGAAACCAGGGTCACTATACTGGGACATATACAAAGGGGAGGCTCTCCTACAAACAATGACAGGGTACTGGCCAGCATCCTTGGTTATGAGGCAGTCAATGCTTTGTTGAACGGATTTTATGATATTATGGTAGGCCAGATAAACAAAAAAGTTGCTTATACAAAACTTCAGGAGACATATACCAGGCGCAAAAGTATAGATGAAAACTGGGTTGAGATAAGCAAAATCCTCGCCCTGTAATTCTTTCTGTCTGTAATTTTATATCTGTCGGGACAGCCATGTATTATCCTGCAAAAAAGTTACTGATGTTAATTATATCAGGACAGCAGGAAGAAAAGGTTTACCTTACTTAAACAGACTCAGAATCTCCTCCTCTGATATCGCCTGCAGCGGATTATTGGAACTGATGAATTTTTCTGCCAGAGAGCTCTTCCTGTTCTGAAGCTGCTGAATTTTCTCTTCAATAGAATTTTGAGTGATGAAACGATATACAAAAACGTGATTATTCTGACCTATCCTGTGGGCTCTGCTGATAGCCTGATTTTCTGCTGCAGGATTCCACCACGGATCAATTATGAAAACATAATCGGCGCTGGTAAGATTCAGACCCACCCCACCGGCTTTGAGCGAAATCAGGAAAATACGGTTTTCGGGATCTTTTTCAAAATCTTTTATGATCTCTCCTCTCTGAACTGTTTGTCCGGTTAGCATACTGTATTTCCAATTGTAAGACTGAATTCCGGATCTGATCAGCTCCAGGTGCTTAACAAAAGATGAAAAGATAAGTACTTTATGATTCTCTGCAATCAGGTTTTCAAGCATCCTGAATATCTCCTCCATTTTACCTGATTCATCATCAAGGTTGCCATCAATTAATGACGGATGGTTTGCCAACTGTCGCAATCTTGTAAGACCGCGCAAAATAGTTATAGAAGATTTTTTTACCCCTTCATTCTCAATAGCTTCAAGAATTGAATTCCTTATAATTGATTTTTCAGTTTCATATTTCCGCTGCTGCTTATCTCCCATTTCACACATTATCAACTGTTCCATAAGCGGAGGAAGGTCTTTGGCCACCTCCTCCTTCGTTCTTCTCAAAATGAAGGGTCTTATTAAAATCTGTAATTTTTCCTGCTGGTCACTGCTGCTGTGTTTTTCTACGGGAGTAATAAAGTAGCGCCGAAAAAAAGAGAGATTACCCAGCATGCCCCTGTTTAAAAAGTTTATCTGGGACCACAGGTCAGATAGTGAATTTTCAATCGGTGTTCCGGTGAGCACAAGCCTGTATGTCGATTTTATTGTCATAACTGCCTTATATGTTTTTGAGGCAGGATTTTTAATATATTGGCTTTCATCCAGAATCAAATAGAAAAACTTAATATGGGACAACATATCGGCATCATTCCTGATTATGCCGTATGTGGTAAGAATAATATCATAACGCGCAGCAGCATCTTCCAGATCACTGTTTTTCCTGCGCTGCTGACCTACATGACTGTATACCCGAAGATCAGGTGTAAATTTTCTGATCTCATCCTCCCAGTTATGGACTAATGACGTTGGTACAACAATCAAACTGGCATTCTGGTCGCTCACGCCGGGCAGCATATCAGAAAAAAGATCAAGCTGCCTGTTGCCGGGTCCGTTTGTGCCGTATCCGGTAAATCTCTCCGGACGTTTTAATTTCATTAGTAAGGTAAGAGTCTGGATGGTCTTCCCCAGTCCCATATCATCAGCAAGGCAGCCTCCGAATCCATTTTTGTACAGACCGTACATCCAGCCAAAACCCTCTTTCTGATAATTTCTAAGCTGTGCTTTTAGTCCGGCCGGCAGCTTAACACCGGCGCCGGCGCCCGATAATTGACGAAATTTATCAATAACGGTTTTGTCACCCGGCTGAAGTATTGCGTGTAACAACGGATAATGATTTTTCCGAAACTGAAGCTTATCACCACTTCCTCTGGCAAAAGGCAACAAAGTTTTATAACGTGCAAACCACTCTTCAGGAATAATTGCTATTTCACCGTTTGGAAGTTCAAATTCCCGGATATCATTTAAGATATACTTTTTTAACCTGAGAAAAGGAATTTTAAACTCACCGAAAGTGACCGTGGCATATATGTCAAACCAGTCATCCTTGTAACTGCTTGAGAATGAAATTTGCTGTTCTCCCGTAAAGTACTTTTTCTGAAGTTTTTTCTGCTCTATCCTGATACCTGCATCAATGAGTGACTTCTTATTTTTGTTAAGCCAGTTAATCAGGAAATAGAGAGCATCATCTCTCTCCAGCAATTCGATACCCGGAAGTGAATAGTAGCCCTGCATCTCCTTCAGACCGGCCTTACCAATTGCATTTATTATCTGAGTTTCCCAGTCGGTATCCCTTGTAATTTTATGAAATTTATATTCAGCCCCATCCTTTTAAAATTTCACAATCACACTTCTCCTGGAATTTGGATGCAGCAACTCTTCCCCGTATTCGAAGTATAAAAAAAGAGAGGGCTCATATTTCAGATTATTCTCAAGTGAAAGAACTGCACTCTTTTTGATCTGCTCCTCTTCGATCTGAAAACCCCTGGCCTGCACCTCAAAATTGGCTATTGCCTTTTTAATAAAACCCGAATAATAAGTCTCCTCCATTGAGTTTGGAACAGATACATAGTCCTTAACTAAAAAAGGTGATAATTTTTTGGAATCCATTTTTTCAAAAGAGATCAGCATATCACGGTAAATAAAGATACAGGGATCATCAGCAACAACACGGATATTCCTGTTTTTTAAGGGTATCTCCTTACCGTTGCAAAAAACCTTCAACTGGTATCTTGTCTCGTTTGCCGTTCGCTCAAAATTAAAAACAGGCTGTGCAAAATCCTTCTGAACAGATATTTCATCCTCAGGATAGAGATTAAAATATTTTGCCTCTTTAACAAACACCCTGACAGGATAATTTTTTATTATTTCCACTACATCGTTCATGCATTGCGATAAAAACGGAGATATATGTTTCTTTATAAAAGCCGGTTCAAGATTTGCAAAAAACTCAGTTACATTCTTCTCCCTGGAAAATCTTTTCATGAGTCTCTTATCGCTGTACCTTTCAATAAGTCCTGTCAGCTCCTTTTCATGTGGCTGAAAAATATACTCTTCATCGCCAAAATCATGAGGCTTAACAATATTTTCGACCGAATAGAATTTTTCCGTCTTAATTATAAAATACGGTAAAAAAATATCCCCCAGATAACGATGTCTGGCTATAGCTATTATAAATTCTTTTCCGGCCATTTCCCTTTCTTTTCTTTTAGGAATAAAGATGCTCAAATATAAGTCCGGAAATCAAAAAGGCAATATTTAAAAATTATTACCTTTACAAAAATTTAATCGAAATGGAACAGCTTTTTATTAAAAAAATCAAAACTCAAAAGAGTGTAAGTCTTTCCAAAGCAGAAAACCTGCTCGAGCAACAGTCTGTAACCAACACAATAAGTAATTTGAACTGGGCTGATTTTCAGTATAAACCAACGGTAAGATTTCGTATAGGACATGTGGATGATGAGATATGGTTAAAATACTATGTAAAAGAAAAATATATCAAGGCGACAGAAACCCGTACAAACGGCAACGTGTATAAAGACAGTTGTGTAGAATTTTTTATCTCGTTCGACGGAGAGAACTACTATAATCTGGAGATAAACTGCATCGGCACTATTCATCTGGCATACGGAACCGGAAGACACGGCCGTAATTTTGTTGATCCGTCAGTTATTAAGAAAATAGAGACCAGGCCTTCACTGGGAGATAAACCCTTTGAAGAAAAATCGGGCAATTTTGAATGGGAAATAATGGTGCGAATACCGGTTGAATGTTTTTCATTCAGCAAATTAAGTTCCTTAAATAACACAGATGCAAATGCCAATTTCTATAAATGCGGGGATGATACAACCGAGCCTCACTATATCACATGGAATCCGGTAAAAACTGAGAATCCCGATTACCACAGACCTGAATTTTTCGGGAAAGTCCACTTTGAATAATCTGTCTGTGAGAATATGAAAATAAAAGGGTTGAATTATTCAGCAGCCTAAAATTCAGCCCTTCTAATTCTTTCAAATTATTTCTTGTTGAAATCAGAGCAAAAATCTATAATCAAAAATAGACCCTTTTGCCAGGATCGATAGCCGAGTATGTTATAAGATCACCAATTTCAATACTGTATCCTTCGGGAATATTACGGGCTTTCAGAGTGATCCTGTGCACACCTTCAGGAAAGTCATATTTCCATGCGACTTCCAGTCGCCGGATAAGTGATAAGGTCGGCATTTTTACTGTCTCAATAAGCTGGCCGTCAACCAGCACATCTACCTCAAGTATCATATCATTACGGGTGTTTTCTTTTGCCGCTCTGCCGGATATAACATAACCACAACCTTTTATATCAAAAGTAAACTCAGGGCTCTCTTCAGATACTGATCCCCTTAATCCCGTTCTTAATACCGGATACAATCCTTCAAATGCCACCTCAGTCTGAATGACTTCAGGAACCTGGTATTTTATCATCATAAATTTATCATCCTCAGATCCCCCGCCTTTTCTGATCATCTCAGACGCATGCCTGTAACCAATATCATAAACTTTATTAAGAGACATATCAGTATACCTGAAGTTAAGGTCTTCGACTTTTTCGATCCCCTGCTTCCAGTAAGCGGGAATGTTATTGTAACCAATCATTGCACCCAAAATGCCGGCAGCATTAGCCGGATTGCAATCAGAATCATAACCGCAGCGGGTACTTATGTCGACAGTAGCACCAAAATCGCCCTTACCATAAAGCAGTCCGGTTACAATATATGCAGCATTTATTTTTGCATCAATGTTAAAAGGTAAAAACACACCATTCGGACAACCAACATCGCAGGTCCACTGTTTTTGAGCTTCAAACCAGGTCCTTTTCCAGTCATCCGGGTACTTTTCATAAAAGGTGATTACATCGTTTATGCATTGATAAAACAGACTCTCCTTTGGTATAGTTTTCAAAGCTTCTTTCACAATTAATTCAATATCATCATATACAAAAGCAAGAGAATACATTGCAGAGACAAATATACCCCCGTAAACACCATCTCCGTAATTCATAATATGGCCTGTACGGTTTGCTGTTGCTGCAGCAGAATTTGGCATTCCTGGTGACATCAATCCTGCAAAGTCCGACTCAATCTGAAAATCGATATCATCAGCATGAGGATTATTTTTCCAATGGCCTGAGGCAGGGGGCATTATACCGTTCAAAATATTATAACGGGCAGCCTGATTAGCATGCCATAAGGGGTATCCGGCATTAGCGAAAGCCAGAGCATGCAACGAATCAGGAGCATCAAGTCCGTATTTTTCAAAGACCTCAACAAAGGTCAGATCCATATAGACATCATCATATAGTCCGGGCTGATTCTCATAATACCAAAGCATCCGGGTATCATCCCAGTGAATCGGTACTTCATCCCCTATAAATGTTCCGTTCCACCTGAACTCCGTAGGTCCCCCGTATGTACACCCTATAACCTGGCCGGCCCATCCTCCCATGATCTTATCCTTCAGCAAATCTTTTGAAATTTTTACTGTATAACCATTTTCATATAAGGTGTGGGTGGCATCATTCCGGGCACTCTCGCATCCTGAAATTATCAGGATAACAAAGAGTAAATATAAAGTTCGTTTCATCCGTTTAAAATTTTATAATTATTTTTTCTCATTAAAATCAATTTGATATTTAATTATTTGATTAAAAAAGAATTAATTTCATTCAAAAAAGGAGCTGACGGCTGGGCTCCCCTGCGGGTTACGGAAATTGCCGCAGCCCTTTGTGCAAAATCTATTGCTTCCTGAATATCAGCATTATTGGCCAAAGCTGATGCCAGAGCGCCGTTAAAGACATCACCTGCCGCTGTTGTATCCACTGCCGTGACTGAATATCCTTCAATATTTCCTGAAAAATCAACACTTCTCAGGTAGACACCCCTGCTTCCCAAAGTCAATATAACGGTTCCGTTAATTCTCTCAAAGAGCTCCTCTGCCATTTCGGAAGCCGACTTCTCTCCGGGACGGCAATTGGTAAGTATTGCAGCTTCAGTCTCATTGGGAGTAAGAATGTTGATACGCTTAAAAAGAGCATCAGGTATGGCTGTTGCCGGAGCAGGGTTAAGAATCAGCGGAATTTTCTCCGATTCGGTAATTTCCGAAAGTGCAACTACTGTTTCAACAGGAATTTCAAGCTGTACAAGAACAATTCCTACCCCTTCAAAAGCTCTTTTACTTTCATAAATATCTGCGGGTAATAAATAATTATTGGCTCCCGGAGCTACCGATATACTGTTCTCTCCGTCAGATGCCACATTGATAAGGGCAATACCTGAATGTATTCCGGTCTTAACCTTTATAAAAGAGGTATCTATACCCTCCCTCGCATACCCTGTAACTGACTCCTTCCCGAAGGAATCATCTGAAACAGATGCAATAAAAATAACTTCAGATCCTGCCCTGGATGCAGCAACTGCCTGGTTAGCACCTTTTCCTCCCGGCACGATGAGAAAATCAGAACCCAAAATTGTCTCCCCCGGTGCCGGTATCCGGGGAACTTTAACAACCATATCTGTATTGGAACTTCCTGCAACAACAATTTTTTGTTTCACTTATAAAAAATTTAATTCTTATATCATAGACCGGCTGAATGGCAGCAGTCAGCCGTATTAACGATTTCATATTACTTCAGAGCACAGAATAACACTCTTCAATATAACCTGGAGATAATTATTAGAGATAATCCTGCAACAAAGAGAATGAACATAGCAGTTAAAAGTCCGTTTACCCCTTTTGTATTTTTAAACTCCTTCCAGATAAATACTCCCCACAAGGCTGCTATAAGCGTAGCTCCCTGTCCGAGACCATAAGAAATGGCAAAACCAGCCTGTTCTGCGGCCAGAATATTTAAAGTCATACCCAGGCTCCATATCACTCCTCCTAATATTCCGGTTATATGAAGGCTTGTATCTCCTTTTGCGAAGTAATCCCTGTAAGTAACCCTCTCACCTGCCAGTGGTCTGTACATAAAAATAGTATTCCAGATAAAATTTGAAAGTAGTAATCCGGTTGCAAAAATCACCGATGCAGTATAAGGCGTTAACTTGCCGGCCTCAGGACTGGTAAAGTCAGCAGCCATTGATGCTGCAACAAACCTGTAGAAAAAGCCCATCAGCAAACCTGCAAGAAGGGAGACAGCAATTCCTTTTGTGGAAGTCCTTTCGGATGAAGAGGCCTGCTTCTTATATGCCAGGGCATCAAAGATAATTGCACCGGTTACCAGTGCTGTACCGGTAAAAAGAATCACAGGGTTACCAAGAGGTGTGGCAATATAGTTTGTAATGACTCCCACAATAAGCGCCAGACCTATACCAACAGGAAAGGCAACTGACATGCCTGCAATGGCAATTGCAGCAACCAGCAGGATATTGGCAAGATTAAAAACGACACCGCCGAGAAAAGCCGAAAACAGATATTTAAATTCTGCCTGAATCAGATCAGCGGTAAAGCTGCGCCCCTCAGAACCAATGCTGCCAATGGTAAAGGCAAGAATTAAAGACAGAATAAGAACACCTGCCGCATAATCCCAGTAATACAACTGAAAAGGCCAGTGTTTTGTTGCTAATTTCTGGGTATTCGCCCATGATCCCCAACATAGCATTGTAATAAAGGCAAGAAAGACTGCCCAGGCATAAGAATGAATAACTACCATAGGTTTAAATTTTATTGTTAAAGATACACATTTTCAAATATTATAAAAAAATCCTGTTGCTCAATTAAAAAATTATTTTTATTTTACACATTTGTGCATTATATTTGTACGAAGTATTGTTACTAAAAAATATGCCAAGACCAAAAAACAGTCGTTTTGTATATGAGCCGCCGCTGTTCACTGAATTTAAACCGGTTGGTGTAGCAGCCAAATCACTGCAGTTCAACAGGCTTACCTTAGACGAATATGAGGCAGTCAGGTTAGCTGATAAACAAGGACTTTCGCATGAAGAAGCAGCAGAGGAGATGCAGATTTCGCGTTCAACGTTTTCCCGGCTGGTAATGAAAGCAAGGGAAAAAATAGCTGACAGTCTGGTAAACGGTAAGATGATAATAATTGAAGGAGGAAGCATCCACTTTAGAAATAATATTATCCGCTGCCTGAATTGTGGGAATATATTCAAAATAAAAATGAACAGTGCCATAGTTGATTGTCCCGGGTGTCAGTCAACAAATTTACAAAATCTTGCAGGAGGTTTCGGGCATGGAAGATGTTGTACAAAATTTTAAATAAAGGAGGTTATTATGCCAGGATTTGACAGAACAGGACCGGCAGGGTCCGGACCGATGACCGGCAGACAAATGGGCCGGTGCACAGGAAATGTTTCCGGAGTTCCGGGAAGAGGTTTCAGATATTACGGAAGAGGATTAAGAGGTGGTTTCAGACGTGGCCGGGGCTGGGGTTCCGGATTCAGATGGGGAAATCCGTTTGCTGATTATGCAGGCGACTACCCGCAGGTTTCTGATGAAACGTTTCTCGAAAATGAAGCACGATCACTGAAAGACCAGCTTTCCCGGATAGAAAAGGAACTGGAAAATATCCGTAAGGAAAATAAAAATGATTAGAATATCCCCGGAGTTTGTAATGCAACCTCCGGGGATATAATTACAGCCGGTTTTTACTTAGCGTAATTTACAACTCTCATCTCCCTGATGACAGTTATCTTTATCTGGCCGGGATATGTCATTTCATCCTGGATCCGTTTTGAGATATCAAACGAGAGTTGTTCCGTCTGCTGATCACTCATTTTATCAGCACCAACAATTACTCTCAGCTCTCTTCCAGCCTGTATTGCATAGGTTTTTGTCACTCCCGGATATGATAACGCCAGATCTTCAAGGTCTCTCAATCTTTTAATATAAGACTCCACTACCTCTCTCCGGGCTCCGGGTCTTGCACCGGAAATAGCATCGCATACCTGCACTATGGGAGCAAGAAGGGTCTGCATCTCAACTTCGTCGTGATGTGCACCAATTGCATTTACAATATCAGGTTTCTCTTTATATTTCTCTGCCAGCTTCATACCAAGAACAGCATGAGGTAATTCCGGTTCGTCATCGGGAACTTTGCCAATATCATGCAACAGTCCGGCTCTTTTGGCCTTCTTGGGATTCAGTCCCAGCTCTGAAGCCATAATTGCACTCAGATTTGCAACTTCACGTGAGTGCTGCAGCAAATTTTGCCCGTAAGATGATCTGTATTTCATCTTACCTATCAGCCTTATCAGTTCAGGATGCAAACCGTGTACTCCCATGTCAATCGCAGTTCGTTTCCCTGTCTCCACAACCTCTTCCTCGATCTGTTTTTTCACTTTATCGACTACCTCTTCAATCCTGGCAGGATGTATACGCCCGTCAGTCACCAGTTGATGAAGGGCGAGGCGGGCAACCTCACGGCGCACCGGATCAAAAGCAGAGAGTACAATTGCCTCAGGAGTATCATCAACAACAATCTCAACACCTGTAGCAGCTTCCAGTGCCCTTATATTGCGACCTTCCCTTCCAATGATGCGTCCTTTTATTTCATCGCTTTCAATATGAAAAATTGTCACTGCATTTTCTACCGACGTCTCAGTAGCAACCCTCTGGATCGACTTCACAACAATCTTCTTAGCTTCTTTATTAGCTGTTTGCTTGGCCTCTTCCATTATCTCATTTATATATGCTACAGCTTCTGATTTTGCCTCCTCTTTAAGAGACTCTACCAGTTGCTCCTTAGCTTCCTCAGCCGATAATCCTGATATTTGCTCAAGCTTTTCAAGATTCTGCCTGTGCAGTTTTTCCAGCTCCTCTGTTTTATGCTCGACTCTCTCGAGCTGAACATTCAGATTCTCTCTTATTGCATCTACTTCCTTCCTCGTGATTTCGAATTCCTTGATCTTTTTTTGCAGTTCGTCACGACGCTGATTAACAGCGCTTTCTCTTTGAGATAATTTATTCTCCATCTGAGAAATACGAGAGTTTTTCTCCTGGATATATTTCTCATGTTCAGCTTTCAGTTGAATGAATTTCTCTTTAGCCTGAAGCATCTTCTCCTTCTTAATGACCTCTCCTTCTGCCTCTGCTTCCTCTATTATCTGAACCCTCTTCTTTTTAAGAGCTTTATCCCATAGTAAATAAGCTAAAGTGCCTCCGCCGGCGAAACCGACTGCAACACCTATCAGTATTTGTATCCAATCCATTGCATTTATTTTAGTTTATTAATAAATAACCCGTAGTAAACCGCTTTGGTTTAACAACCAAAACAATTTAATACGGGTATTTGACAAATTATATTTAAAAAAATTTTATCTAATCGCCTTATCCTTTATAAAGTCAGAAATATCATCATTTAAATTTTTTAACTCTTCTGTAAAAAGAGACTTATCTTCACTCTGATCCGGCTTAGTATGGTTAAGAGCAATCTGAAACGCTGCCATTGCAAGAATATCCTGAGAATCTTTATCCCTGAACAGTTCTCTGTATTTTTTAACAGTTTCATTTACCGTTTTCGCAGCCAAACGGTGCCGCTCTTCATCTCTCCTTTCAATATTAAGAGGATATACTCTTCCTTCAATTCTGATATTTATTCTAAGTTGATCCTTATTCACGTGCAATTACTTATTGAGTAATGCTATACATTTATCAATCTCCCGTACTATTTTATTAATTCTCTTTTTAGCCTCCTGGTTCTCATCCGATTTTGCGAGAATTTTGTTGGCCAGTCTCAATTTTTCATTTTCCCGGCTCAGCTCAGCTCTCTTCTGTTCAATTGATGCTATTTCATTTTTTAAATCAGAAACCTTTTCACAAAGAATTCTGTTTTCGGTCTCTATCCTGTTAAATTCCTGAAATAACAATTCTGTATTGGTTCTCAACTGACTCAGAAGTAACCTGTCTTCATCGGTCATTTTTGCTGCAAATTAATGTGCAAAGTTAATATTTTTAGATTTATGTAAAAACATTTGCAAAATATAGAAAAAAAATGATTCCTGAGTAAGTTATTCAAACAAAAAATTAACACCTTAAATTTTAGCTGAATATATTGTGATACAATTACGTTTGCTGATCTGTTACTTTTAACGGGTATATTCTTTAATGTGCACTAAGATATTATCTTTACCGTTTTTATGAATGAGCTGTTAAATATATCAGTAATTATATGAAGTTACCGGCTATAATTATATTTTTTACCTTAGTATTCTTGAGATTTGCATTTGCCAGGGATAGTATTCCGGCAGATCCGGTAAGAATTCCTATCCTCCTAAGCGGGAGTTTTGCCGAATTGAGAAGTAATCATTTTCACTCGGGTATAGATATTAAGACACAGGGAGTAACAGGAATCCCGGTTTACTCTGTGGCTGAAGGATATATATCCCGCATAGTGGTGTCACCAGGCGGTTTTGGTAAAGCACTCTACATCAATCATCCAAATGGCACAACATCAGTTTATGGTCACCTCGACAAATTCAGAGATGACATTGAAAAATACGTGAAAGAGCTTCAATACAAAAAAAGATCATTTCGCATTAATGAACAGATCGCCGGTGACCGCTTTCTCCTGAATCAAAATGATCTCATCGGATTAAGTGGCAACAGTGGTAGTTCAGGAGGACCGCACCTGCATTTTGAGCTTCGTGACACGAAGAGTGAAGAACCTGTAAATCCTTTAAAATATAATTTCACGGTTAAGGATGATATACCTCCTAAAATATTTTCTCTGATGATCGTTCCTCTTGGCAAATATTCCCACAGCGATTTCCAGACTGATAAAAAAATATATCCGGTGATTGCCAACAGCAATGAATACACGCTAAGCACTCCTGTTATTCCTGTTTACGGACCAACCGGATTTGCTATTGAGGTAAACGACTATTTTAACGGTTCCAATAACAGATGCGGAGTTTACTCAATCTTACTTAAGATCGACGGAGAACCCTACTATTCATTCCAAATGGATCGTTTCTCATTTGGTGAAACAAATTATATTAATAGTCATATAGATTATGAAACATTGATAAAATCAAGGCGAAGATTTCATAAAACATGGCTTGATCCGGGCAATCGCTTAAGTATATATAAATATATCAGGGATAATGGAATTTACAATATGAATGACGGTAATATTCATCCGGTTTCCATAGAAGTAAAGGATATTCACGGGAATAGGTCTGTTTTGAATTTCAGGGTAGAAAGCAGGGCTAAACTTGTATCTAAAACTGAGGAAAATTACAGCAAACATTTCAGATATGACAGATTCAACAGCTTTGATGATGACAGCATCAGTATTGAACTCCCGGCGGGATCTTTATATAAAGATTTGAATTTTTATTATGAAAAAGGTCCGCAGTCAAATGAATTCATTTCACCAGTTCATATTGTTCACAATAATACTGTACCTCTGCACAAAAGCGCCAGATTATCCATACAGGTCAGTGACAATCGCGGGGCAGACTATTCCAAAGCTCTGCTTGTCAATGTAGATACTTTATCGGGTAAATACTATTCAGCCGGGGGACAATACAGAAATGGCCGGGTGACCGGAGAAATAAGAACTTTCGGAAATTATGCAGTAGCAGTTGATACGGTGCCGCCTGTAATAACACCTTTAAGCATTAAAAACAGGTCTGCCCTGACTGAGTCAAACAGGATCAGGTTCAGAATTACCGATAAATTGTCAGGGATTAACTCCATTACCGGATTTCTGGATGATAAATGGGCTCTGTTTGAATACGATGCAAAAACAGATATGATTTTTCATTATTTTGATCCTGAGAGATTTGAAATGAAAAGACAACACACTCTTAAACTGATAATTTCTGATCAAAAAGGAAATACATCAACCTATGAAGCCCGGTTTTACAAATAGTTTTAAAACAATAGGATTAATGTCAGGAACCTCCCTCGACGGACTTGATATTGTGGCGGCAGAGTTCACCAAATCAGATCATAAGTGGCATTATAAAATATTAGCTGCCGAGACTGTCATTTACCCGGAAGAGTGGCAGAGCAGACTTGCGAATGCCTGTAACCTGCCGGGTAAGGAGCTGATGGAGCTTCATAATGAATATGGAGCTATGACAGGCCGGTTAGTCAGCAGGTTTATGAAAGCTAACTCATTTTTCCCCGATCTCATAGCATCGCACGGGCACACCGTCTTTCATCAGCCTTCAGCAGGATTATCCTTTCAGATTGGAAACGGAATCTTCATTGCTAAAGAGACAAAAACCCTGACAATTGCTGATTTCAGACAGGGTGACGTGGCTCTTGGGGGTGAAGGTGCGCCGCTGGTGCCGGCAGGTGACCGGCTGCTGTTTCCTGAGTATACATACTGCCTCAATCTTGGCGGATTTGCCAATATCTCTTTTGAAAAAAACCGAAAACGGATCGCATTCGACATCTGTCCGGTTAATTTTGTACTTAACCATCTTGCAAATAAGATCGGATTGCAGTTCGATAAGAACGGAGAGCTTGGCAGCAGAGGGAAAGCAGATAAAAACCTTGTCTGCTCACTGAACCAAATTGAATATTACCGGCAACCTCCGCCCAAATCATTGGGAAGAGAGTGGGCAGAGCAGTTCTTTATTCCATTGCTCTCAGCGTCACAAATTTCAATTCATGATAAGATGCGGTCAGTTTATGAGCATATTGCCATGCAGACAGGTAAAGTCATCGAAGAGGTTGATGCCAGTGTGCTCATAACCGGTGGAGGAGCATATAACAAATTTCTGATTGACTCGCTTGGTCAGTTTACAAAAGCCAGACTCATTATACCAGACGATAAGCTGTTAAAATTTAAGGAGGCTCTTGTGTTTGCTTTTCTGGGCCTGCTGCGGTATTTTGGGGAGATCAACTGCTATTCCAGTGTTACAGGCGCGGAACATGACACCAGTGCCGGCGTAATATTCTATCCATGGTGAATTTGATTATATTTGCCATTTCTGTAAAATAAAACTGTTTTTAATGAAGAATATTAATTTACTGGTTACCGGACTGCTGATTTTGGCAGCTCAAGTGACAAACATTAATAAATCAGAAGGTTGCACTAACTTTTTAGTAACAAAAGGGGCATCGGTCGACGGATCTGTTATGATAACTTATGCGGCCGACTCGCACACACTATATGGTGAATTGCACTATCAGCCTGCTGCGGATTATCCGGAAGGAGCAATGCGTGATATCTATGAATGGGATACCGGAAAATATCTTGGACAAATTCCCCAGGCATCTCACACATACAGTGTCGCAGGAAATATCAATGAGCACCAGGTAGCTATTGGCGAAACAACATTCGGGGGACTCACTGAACTGGCGGAACAGAGTGGTGCTGTAATGGATTATGGAAGTTTGATATATGTCACCCTGCAACGGGCAAAAACAGCCCGGGAAGCTATTGCCATAATGACAGGCCTTGTCAGGGATTATGGATATTACAGCTCGGGAGAATCATTCTCGGTTTCAGATCCGGAAGAGGCATGGATACTCGAAATGATCGGAAAGGGTGAAGGAGAGAAAGGAGCAGTGTGGGTAGCTTTAAAGATACCTGACGGCTATATAAGCGGTCATGCCAACCAGGCCAGGATTACTACATTTCCTCTGAACGATCCTGAAAACTGTATCTATTCTGAAGATGTAATATCTTTTTCCAGGGAGAAGGGATGGTACAAAGGCAGTGATGAAGATTTCAGCTTTTCAGGTGTATATGCACCTGTCGATTTTGAAGGTGCCCGCTTTTGCGAAGCCCGGGTATGGTCAGGTTTTAACAAAGCTGCAAAAGGTATGGATAAATACTGGGATTATGCAAAAGGAGATGTCAGGCACGGAGGTCCCAATAATTTTCCGGTCAATAGAATGCCCCTGTGGATTAAACCCGACAAAAAGCTTTCTGTTCAGGATGTTATGGGTATGATGCGGGATCATTTTGAAGGGACAGAGCTGGATATGACCAAAGATGTCGGAGCCGGACCATTCGGACTCCCTTACAGATGGAGAGGATTGAAATGGAAATCAGGATCAGCGGAATATCTTCATGAACGTGCTGTATCTACCCAGCAAACAGGATTCTCATTTGTTACCCAAAGTCGCAACTGGCTTCCCGATCCGGTAGGAGGAGTTATCTGGTTCGGAGTTGACGACACATACAGTACTTGTTATGTACCTGTTTATTGCGGAATTACTGAAATACCGGAATGCTTTGCTGTCGGAAACGGAGGTATGATGACCTATAGCGAATCTTCAGCTTTCTGGACTTTCAACCTCGTGTCTAACCTTGCCTACCTGCGTTATGATACGATGATCAAGGATATAACAGAAGTTCAGAAAGAACTGGAAAACAGATTTACGGAATTTCTTCCATTTGTCGACCGGGCTGCTTCAGAAGTGTATCACTCATCAGGAGAGGATAAGGCACGGGCATTTATTACGCAGTATTCGGTAAATGAAGCAAATAATATGACCGGGCGTTGGAAAGAGCTGGGACAGTATCTGCTTGTAAAATATATTGACGGAAATATCAAGAAAGAAGCTGACGGTCAGTTTGAACGCACTGAAACAGGATTGATGCCTGCACCCCTTCAACCGGGGTATCCCGACTGGTGGTATGATATAATTGTAAAATATACGGGAGATAAATTTAAACTGCCGGAACAGGGTAATCACTGATTAAACAAGACAGTCATCAAGGGTAAAAGTAACATTGAAAAGTTACCAGACTATTAAATGAATAATAATAATCAAAAATGATTAATTAAAAATTTGGTTTAATTTGACTTATCAAAAAAAGTGTTATTTTTGCACCGCTTTTAAGCAATCTCTTACCGGGAAGGTAACATTGCAAACAATTAATTAAATTATCTCAGAAATGGATTTAATAAAAATAGCAGAAAAAGAATTTGCGGTTGAAAAAGAACATCCGAAGTTCATTGCCGGGGATACTATCACTGTAAGCTACAAGATCAAAGAGGGAAACAAGGAACGTATTCAGAATTTCAGGGGAGTAGTTATTCAGATCAAAGGCAGGGAAAACACTAAAACATTTACAGTAAGGAAAATGTCGGGAAATATTGGAGTTGAAAGAATATTCCCGCTGAGCTCACCTTTCATCGAAAGTATTCAGGTTAATAAAAGAGGCAAAGTAAGAAGGAAAAGACTTTTTTATCTCAGGGGTCTTACAGGTAAAAAAGCCAGGATTAAAGAAAAAAGATTTTAAGAACGCAAGGATTTATATACTATTATATGCAGAGGCTGCCTCAAAAGGGCAGCCTCTTTTTTTATTTCTGAAATTCAAGTTAACTACAACTTTATTAATAAAAAAATAAACTTAATTCCTTATATTTGAAGATAAAATGATCCTTATCAAGGTGTACCGTGCTTAAATTCTCAGATTGGACAGAAGCTGTTGAGTATACCCGATAATTATAATAAATTAGCAATAAATCCGAAATATGTTTCATATACAAGAAGATTAACTATGATACTGAACCTGACCAAATTAAAAGCGCATCAATTTAAGACACTTATCTTTTTGTTAATTCTGATTACATTCTCAACCCTGTTTTCATGCAAAAAAAAGCAACATGGAATCACTGTTGTATTTCCGGAGATCAGTGGTCCGGTGCAAATCACCGGTAACGAAAAAGAGCATCTTTTTGCCAGTTATTACGGTATAAACTCATGGAGTGCAGATCAAAGGTATGTAACCGTTTTGGAAACGGATATTAAAAACAGACTTCCCGATGAGAACGATCCTGCCACCCTGGGTCTGGTGGACCTCCAAACAGGAAATTTTGTTCCGCTTACCCAAACCAGGGCATGGAATTTCCAGCAGGGATGTATGGCCCACTGGCTTGCAACATCTCCCGACTCCCTGATAATATATAATGACTACAGAGACGGCAAATTTATCTCTGTCATTATGAATGTGCACACTAAAAAAGAGATCAGAACCATTCCCTACCCTGTAAGTGCTGTCTCTCCAAACGGAAAAGAAGCTGTAAGTATAAATTTTGCCAGATTAAGACTTACAAGACCTGATTATGGTTATGGTGGTAACGGTCAGGATGCCGGAGAGAATGATCCCCTGCCTGCTGATGATGGCCTCTTCCTTGTTGACCTTGAGTCGGGAAGGGCTGAACTGATTGTTTCAAACCAACAGGTAAGAGATTTGATTCCTCCGGTTGAAGAGGGTGATCTGGCTTGGTTCAATCATACACTTTTCAGCAGGAAAGGCACAAAAATTTTCTGGCTGTCGCGCCAGATAAGCAATAATACCAGGAAGACCACCTCACTGACAGTCAACAGGGATGGTACAAACATTCAACGATGCTTCCCCGATAACTGGGAAGGTTCGCACTTCGACTGGCTGAATGACAATGAGCTGATGGTTACTTCAAATTATGAAGGAAAGCAGTATGCCCATGTTTTGTTTACTGTCGGACAACAAAACTACAAACGTTTGGGTAACGGACTTTTCGACTATGACGGTCATGGTACATTTTCGCCCGATGAGAAGTGGATGGTAACTGACACTTATCCCGGCAGAGGTCTCAGGGAACAGAAAATCTATCTGATGGATATGAAAACAGAGGCAGTTCTTCCCCTTGGACGTTATGTACAACCTGAAGAGTTTACGGGATTCTGGAGATGCGATATCCATTGCCGGTGGAGTCCTGACGGGGATATGATAGGCTTCAACTCAACCCATACAGGCAGCCGGCAGGTATATATATTTAAATTGCTTGAATGATTGCGATGTAAATAGTCTACTACAATATTATTAATGAACAAGGCTGAAAAGAAAATAGACGAATCTGTTATTGAGAGAGTCAAAAAAGGAGATCTTGCCTGTTTTGACATCATGTACAGGCATTACAGCAAACGGTTATATTCATTTATACTGCAAATCCTAAAAAATCATTCTGATACAGAGGAAATTGTTCAGGATGTTTTTTTAACACTATGGGAAACAAGGGAAAAATTAAATGTGAATAATTCATTTGATTCGTACCTCTTTACTATCACCTACAACAAAACCATAAGCCTGTTAAGAAAAAGATTTACAAAGAAAAAATATATACAATATATAATGTCTCTTCAAAACTGCAATCCTGATTACGAAGATTCAGACAAAAACGAAATTGAAGAGTATGCAGACCAGATATATAACCTGGCAGAGCAGCTTCCCTGCCGGCAGAAGCAGGTTTTCAAGCTTCATCAAACAGAAAGACTTTCATATAAGCAAATAGCTGAAAAGTTAAATATTTCTGTCAATACAGTTGAAAACCATATGGTAAAAGCCATGAGGTTTCTTCGGCAAAATTTAAGAAGAGATATTGTATAAATTTCCATTTTTTACCGGAAAGTTGTATTCTGCACCATATAGTAAAAGCATTTTTATTAAGGTAATTAAACAGGGTATTAAATCAACTTCAATTAATCTGTTTTAAAAAATCGCAATAAATAAAAAAATGAATAGTGGTTTTTTTTTGCACTGCGTATAACATAAATAGTCTTCCGAAAAAATGTGATGAAGGTTTATTTTTAAAATTACATGATCAATATAAATCAATTAAAAAGATATTTAGTCAATCAGTGCGATCCTGATGAATTACACAAAATTATTCATTGGCTGGCAGAAGAGAGTTTGTCTTCCGGAAGCTATGATGAAGTAAAAAAATTATGGAATGAACACAAGGTACCGGGAGATTTTTGTGAAGACGATCGTATGGAGAGGCTGCTCGATCAATTGCATCACAACATAAATCTAAGTTATAACAACCGCAGTAAAACTCATAATTCAGAAAAAACTTCAATCTCATTTTTTACAATTATAACCAGGGTGGCAGCTGTACTTTTCGTACCTTTATTTATATATACTATTTTGACATGGAATACAAATATAGTAAACAGGAGGAATAGATTTTCCACTAATCCGCAAGATATAGAAGTTATTTCTCCGCTGGGTTCGAGGACATTCATCGAATTGCCGGACGGCACCGGTGTTCATCTTAACCATGGCAGTAAACTGATTTATCCTCAGACATTCAAGGGAGACAGCAGGAATGTGATCCTGCAGGGTGAGGCTTATTTTTCTGTCGCACATGATCCTGAAAAACCATTTCATGTTGAGGCCGGAACACTTGTAGTAACTGCACTGGGTACTGAATTCAACGTAATGGCCTACCCCGGTCAGGCCGAAATAGAAACAACCCTCAAAGAGGGTAAAATAGCGATACAAAAGCAAAAAAACGGCAAAATACACGAAATTGTCAAGGTCATGGAGCCACATCAGCATTTAGTATATAAAATTGAGGATGATCATTTTTCCTGCTCCGAAGTAGATATTAACAAATATATTTCATGGAAAGACGGGATATTGGTATTTAAGAACGATCCGCTTAAAGATATTGCGTTCAGACTCGGAAGATGGTATAATGTTGATTTTGAATTCAAATGCGATTCATTAAAAGATTTTCCGTATACTGCAACATTTGTTGACGAAACTCTTTATCAGATACTTGACCTTTTACAGCTTGCCACACCAATAAAGTATGAGATAACACGAAGAGAAAAACTGCCTGACGGCACTTTTTCAAAAGCTAAAGTAATAATAGATTCAAAATAAAGATAATAAAACCTGAAGTCGAACTAAAACTTATTGCCAATGAACCAAAATTAATTGTTAAACTACAGAAAGGCAGATGAGTGCGATAGCATTTACTGTCTCTTGTGATTTAAAATTCAAGTAGAAAATTTAAACCTTAATTAAAACGAGAGTATGAAAATCTTTAGATGGGAACCAGCGTGGAAGAAATTTATTAACAGCACGCTAAAATTTTTTATGATCATGAAACTTACGGTCTGTTTGTTTCTGATTTCAACCCAGTGGGGTTTCGCGAATTCATCCTATGCAGAGTTAACAAAACTGACACTCAATTTTAAAAACACTCCTTTGTCAGAAGTCCTCGCTGATATAGAAGAGCAGAGTGAATTTTATTTTCTCTACAGCAAAAAGGTAATTGACGCAGACCGGCAGGTAGACATATCTGTAACCGAGGAGACAGTATCAAAAATACTTGACCTTTTATTGGACAAAAGTAAAGAAACATATACGATATTAGGCAGGCAAATTGTCCTTTCGGCTAAAGAAGAATCTACGGCACCTTCGTCAGGGAACGGAGAAATGCAACAACGCACAGTAACCGGTACTGTATCAGATCAAGGGGGTCAGCCTCTTCCGGGAGTCAGTGTAATTATTAAAGGAACAACTCAGGGTACAGTATCAAATGTAGACGGACAGTATACTTTAACCGGAGTCCCTGAAGGGACTATTTTAGTATTTTCCTTTGTAGGTATGAGGACTCAGGAAGTGATGTCCGGAACACTTACATCAATCAACGTCACGATGGAAGAAGAGTCAATAGGAATTGATGAAGTCGTTGCTATTGGTTACGGCACAGCGAGTAAAGCCACCATCACCGGATCTGTTGGAAAGGTAGAAGGAGATAAACTTGAAATTGCACAAACTGCCAACCTGTCCAATACACTTGTAGGACGGTTACCCGGCCTGGTAACAGTAACAAGCAGGGGGGTTCCGGGTTCTGATGATCCTACTATCCGGATCAGGGGTAATAATACTTTAAACAACAACACTCCCCTGATTGTAGTTGACGGAGTTCCGGGCAGAAGCATGTCCCGGCTTTCAGCCCAGGATATTGAAAGTATCTCTGTACTGAAGGATGCCTCAGCCGCAATTTACGGCTCCCGCGCAGCTAACGGAGTTATCCTGATTACAACAAAACGGGGCAAGATAGACAGGTTAAGAACCGAAGCTACTTTTACACAGGGATTCGCTTCCCCGACTGTTCTTCCGGAGCAGGCTCCGTCATGGCTATATGCAACAATGATGAATGAATGGTATGTGGCCAATGGCCAGAATCCTGTTTACTCTGAAGATGATATTCAAAAATACAAAGATGGCTCTTCGCCTTACACTCATCCGAATACAGACTGGATGAATGAAGTGTTTAAACCGGTGTCACTTGAAACAAGCGGCAACGTGAGTTTTACAGGTGGTACTGAAAGTTTAAAATACTTTGCTTCAATTGGCGGAAGATATCAGGATGCTATTTACAGAGAGAGTAATTGCGATTACAGCCAGGTAAATTTCAGAAGCAATATAGATGGGAAAATTACAAAAAACCTGAATGTATCAATTGATATTGCAGGCAGACAGCAAAATTACCATTTCCCTCACGCAGGCGCAACAGATCCGTTCAGAGTTATTCCCAGAGGTAAACCGACACAACATGCTTACTGGTTTGGCGACTACAGCTTACCGGGGCCGGATGTTGAGTCTGACCAGCATCCCGGAATAGAAGTGAGAGACGTTTCTGGCTGGGATAAAAGCACAAGTTATGTATTTCAAAGCAACTTAAGAGCAGACTTTCAGGTACCATGGATCGAAGGTCTGTCACTGACCGGTAACTTTTCGGTTGATAAAGGCTTTACACATCGTAAAATCTGGGAAATTCCTTATACTCTGTATGTGTGGGATAATCTCACATATGATGAAAACGGCATGCCTGCTATCGTAGGTTCTACAAGAGGAAGACAACAGGCTCAGTTAAATCAGAGCGAGAATCACGGACAAACATTGATGTACAATATACTGGCAAACTATCAAAAAAGAATATCTGATAAACATTTGATAAAAATATTAGCCGGCACAGAAACCATTCTTGGAGAGTCATCAGCATTTGAGGCATTCAGAAAATATTTTCTTTCACCTGCGATACCGGAACTTTTTGCCGGCGGTGATGCAGAAAAAGATAATACCGGATCAAGCAGTGAAGATGCCCGATTAAATTATTTCGGCAGGGTTAACTATGATTTCGCATCAAAATACCTGTTTGAATTCGTCTGGAGGTATGACGGTTCATATATTTTCCCAAAAGAGGGCCGCTGGGGTTTCTTCCCCGGAGTTTCTGCAGGATGGGTACTCACAGAAGAAAACTTCTGGAATAAAAATATAGGATTTTTTGATTTCCTGAAACTGAGAGCATCATGGGGCCAGACAGGTAATGACCGTGTAGGTAATTTTCAGTATCTTTCAACATATTGGTTCGGAGATACCTGGCAGTGGTATGGCGTAGAGGAAAATATTTTTACTACTGCCGGAGGAACCCAAAATAAAACTCTGTATGAAAGCCGTATACCAAATCCGAGTATTACCTGGGAGGTAGCCAATCAGTACGATGCAGGTCTTGACGCAAGAATACTGAATAATAAATTATCGATTGAACTGGATTATTTCTATCACATCCGTTCAAAAATTCTTATCCAGAGAAATGCCTCAGTACCGGCAACAGGTGGTTTCAGCCTTCCTGCCGAGAATATAGGGGAAGTTGTTAACAGAGGATTTGAATTCACTATAGGCTACGAAGATCAAAAAGGTGATTTTGGTTACGGTGTTTCGGTCAACGGAGGATATGCAAAAGATAAAGTTACTTTCTGGGATGAAGAACCCGGCGTTCCTGAATATCAGAAACAGGAGGGTTTTCCTATGCAGTCGCAACTTTACTACCAGGCAATTGGGATATTCGACGACTGGGATGATGTTAACTCATATCCTCACTGGACAGGTGCTCAACCAGGTGATATAATTTTTGAAGATGTCAATGAAGATGGAAAAATAAACGGCCTTGACAGAAAGAGGGATTACAGAGGTACTATTCCCAGATTTGTCGGTGGATTAAACTTTGATTTTACGTATAAAAACTTTTATGCAACTGCCCTTTTCCAGACTGCACTCGGCAAAATAAGATACCATTATGTTGAATCAGGTGTGTCAGGAAATTATTATATGGCAGATGCCGAGGGAAGATGGACTCCTGAAAATACCGATGCAGAAAAACCTCGTGCATTTAGCTATGTAGGCGAATACTGGAGAAGTAATGACGGAAGGAATACCTACTGGCTGAGAAGTGCTGATTATGTGAGGTTAAAAAATGCAGAAATTGGGTACAATATGCCTGCATCCGTAACTAATAAATTGGGAATGAGTGGATTAAGACTGTTTGTCAGCGGATCAAACCTTTGGACTTTCTGTCCGGGTATATCGGATTTTGATCCTGAATCTACTTCTACTTACTGGGATTACCCGCTTCACAAGGTAATCAATATTGGTGTATCAGTTAATTTTTAAAACTTTGAAAAATGAAAATAATATTAAGAATAATTTGGGTTTTTTCATTGTTGTTAATGATATCGTGCAATGAAGATATTCTTGAACTTAAACCGCTGGATGAGTATTCAGACGCAGCGGTATGGGGTGATTTGAACCTTGCTGAAGCAGCTCTGAATGCCTGTTACAAATTCAGGGATGATCCTTTTAATAAATTTCAGATCGGAAACCTTGTCGATGAACTTGAACGCAGGGACGGTGTTGCACAGACAAGATTTAACAATGCACAAATGACACCTGACGTCATCCCGGGATGGAGTTATCTTCCTACATGGGCAAATGAATATAAAGCTTTAAGGGCTGTTAATAATTTCATTAATAAGGCAGAGAGTCTGCCCGACGGAGATGAAAAAGACGGCGTAACAATGAAAAACAGGATGATTGGAGAAGCGCATTTTCTGAGAGCATACTATTATTACAATTTAACCAGTTTATTTGGCGGAGTGCCAATTATCAAGACGGCTTTAACATTAGAGGATGAATTTCAGGTGCCAAGGAACACTTATGAGGAGTGCATAGAATTTATCGTTGAAGAGCTCGATCTGGCAGCCGGTTTGTTACCATTGGTCCAATCCGGCAAAAATGAAGGGCGTGCAACAAAAGGAGCAGCACTGGCACTTAAAGCAAGAGTTCTGTTATATGCTGCCAGTGACTTGCATAATACCACAGTTTTCCCGGGATATTCCAATCCTGAACTTATAGGATACACAGGAGGTGACCAGACCGCCCGCTGGCAACGTGCAAAAGCTGCAGCCAAGGCAGTGATGGATATGGGTCTTTACAGTTTGTATAAAGCCAATCCTGCACCTACAGATTCAGTTGCTGTTAACTTTGAAGAGTACTTCTTAACAAGGGAAAGTACTGAAGAAGATATCTGGATGGAATTTTATACAAGCATGTCATACAGAGATGTAAACCGGTGCTGGCAAAATCTCAGCGGACCTAACGGATATCATTTGCGTGGCAGTAATGCTCCAATTGACAATATTGTAAGGGATTACGAAATGAAAGACGGGACTAAATTCGACTGGAATAATCCCGATCATGCTGCTGCGCCATACAAAAACCGTGATCCCCGTTTTTATGCTTCAATATTTTATGAGGGTGCAAAATGGAGAACACGAGCAGCCGGTGAATATCCCCTGGATCCGATAGGTCAGATCCAGGTAGGTAAATGGGAAAAATGGGATGCTTCCAAAAATGAGATGTATATTCTGTGGGGTTTGGATACACGTAACGGTCCCTACTCTCCTTTCGAAGGTGCCTACACAGGGTATTATATCCGCAAATGGATGGATCCGAATATTGATGCACAATTCATCACACCGGATATCTCCTATCGCTGGATAAGATATGCCGAAATAATACTGAATTATGCCGAAGCATGCATTGAACTTGGTCAGGACGACGAGGCACGTACATATATTAATATGATCAGAAAACGGGCAGGTATGCCGGATATAACTGAATCAGGAAAAGCCCTGAAAGAGCGTTACCGGAACGAAAGAAGAATTGAACTTGCTTTTGAGAGGCACCGTTTCTTTGATGTCAGAAGATGGCTGATTGGACCAGAGGCATATACTCCGGGCTCCATCAAGGTGGATGTCGTTTATAAGCTTCAACCTGATAAAACAACAGCAACTGTGCCAACTATAACACCAGCAGTACATTATGCCTATTCATGGAATGACAAAGCTTATTTCCTGCCAATTTTAAGGTCTGAAATGAACAGGAATTCAGCTTTGATTCAGAATCCCGGGTATGAATAGAAATGACCTGATATGACGCGTTTAGTTTAGTAGACAATTAAAGTCCTCCCACTCTCATTTATTTTAAGAGAGTGGAGGACTTGATTCAAACAACATTTTTAATTAATGTTTTAAAATATATGAAAAATTACAGCCGCAGAAATTTTGTCCAAACATCATTAGCCGCCGGAATAGGTGTCTCTTTTACAAAAAATGTGTTTCCATCAGTTTCAAATAAAGCGCCCTTAGGTAGAAGGATTGGCATAATAGGCCTTGATGGATCCCATGCAGTGGCATTTACTAAAGTGATGAACGACCCCAAGGCAAGTCCTGAGTATCTGGGCTACAAAGTTGTTGCTGCGTATCCTAAAGGAAGTCATGATATTGAAAGCAGTGTATCAAGAGTTCCCAGATATACAAAGGAAATGCAGGAACTTGGTATTGAGATAACAGACTCAATAGAAGACCTCCTGGAAAAAACGGATGTTATTTTCATGGTCACAAATGACGGAAGAAGGCATCTTGAGCAGGCACTTATTGTTTTTGCTGCAGGGAAAAGGATGTTTATTGACAAGCCAATGGCAGCTTCACTGAAAGACGGTGTTGACATTTTTGCAGCTGCTGAGCACTATAAAGTGCCTGTATACTCAAGCTCAAATGCCCGTTTCGCAAAAATTCACCAGGATGTTGCCAACGGACTGATAGGTAAAGTAATAGGAGCTGATGTTTACGGACCTTCACCAATCGAAGTCACCCACCCCACTTTGTTCTGGTATGGGATTCACAGTGTTGAAGCTCTGTGCACAGTTATGGGTACCGGCTGCCAGAGTGTTGTAAGAGTATTTAATGATGATACAGATATTACTGTTGGAAAGTGGCCTGACAACAGAATGGGAGTAAACAGGGCTATGCGCACCGGCAGAAGAGGTTATGGAGGTACTGCATACGGGGATAAAGCAATTGTAACACTCGACAGGGATAGTGATTCAGATAAGAATGCTGTTAATCCTGCATATAAGAAGATGATTGATTTCTTTGATACAGGTATAGTGCCGGTTACCAAAGAAGAAACACTTGAGGTCCTGGCTTTCATGGAAGCGGCTGAGGAAAGTAAAAATAGCGGTGGGAAAGAGGTTCATATTCAAACTGTGATGGAAAAAGCAATAAATTCTCCTGACCGGTTGAAGTTATAGTATTTTTATAATAGTAATAAAATGGTTTAAGAAATTTTGATGGAATGCCACCTAATAATTACTGTGAATAATTCTTATAACTTTGTTGAGACTTCAACTATATAGAATTTAAAAGTTATTTGTCACGAAAAAAAACTAACAATGAAACAATTACTTATTGCTTTTTTGGTTGCGCTAACCATACTGTATTCACACAATACATTCGCGGCACCTATACGTGCAGGGGTTGCAAAAATCAATATCACAAAAGACAATCCGTCTGAACTGATCAACGACTCCCTGTACGCCAAGGCCCTGGTAATTTCAGACGGCAATACCCAGGTGGTTTTTATATCAATGGATATTATTAACGTTGAATACCCGACTCTTATGGAAATAAGAGGAAGAATCCGGGATGAGGTAAAAATAAATCCGGAAAATGTAAATGTCAGCGTGTCGCATAATCATTGGGTAAAAAACCAACTGGCAAAAAACTATATCGACAGAACAGTAGATGCCGTAAAACAGGCATCGGAAAATATGGTCCCTGTAAGTATAGGAACCGGCACCGGGCTTGAAAAAAGAATCACCATGAACCGGAGGATCATCCTTGAAAACGGGAAGGAGTGGACAATCCGCAGAGCAACACCGGAACCCCCGGATAACCGGATAGCAAAAATTGCAGAAGGTTATGATCCGGAGATAGGCATATTGCGCCTGGATAAGACCGACGGAAAACCGTTGGCAGTTCTATACAACTTTGCAGTACATTCGTACACAGGAGTTGCCAACAGAGGTGTTACTGCAAGTACTCCGGGCATTGCATCTGCCCTTATAGAAGATATTCTTGGTGACGGAGCGGTTGCTCTCTTCACAAACGGAGCTGCAGGTGACATAACTCCTGTGATGTACAAGGATGTTAATATGCCTAAAATGGATGAAATGCTGGGTACCTATCTTGGAGTCAGCACTCTGAAAGCATGGAGAAATATTCCGCTGAAAAAGGATGCTGAGATAAAAATTATAAAAGAAAAATTTGAATTACCACCCAGGTCATCTGCTGAAATTCAAATGCACATTGACTCACTTGAAGCACAGAAATTACGTATTATTGACTATTTTAAAGGTAAAGGTTGCGGATCTCTGGGTGGCGGAACCAAACTAAATTTTAAATCCTTCCTTCCCTTATATATTAAATATCTGGCATCTCCTGATTACCCATCTGATTATCCATACAGATATATGCAGGAGGAACTGACAGGAGTAAATGACCTCGAAGTACTTGATGAGGAGAACAGGAATGATATGGAAAAATATCTGAGCTCTATTCATAAAATGGAAGAACTGATAGTAACTGAGGCAAACCTGGGATATCTTCAGGGTAATAAAACAAAGGATCCGATAGAGATTGAAATAAGCGGTATCAAAATAGGTGATTTCGTTATGCTGACATTTCCCGGTGAACTCTTCGTTGATATCGGCCTGACTTTAAAGAAATTCTCACCAAATGAATATACCTTTATATCGGCTTATACAAACGGAAGGATTGGATATTCACCTTCCGCTGATGCATATGCAGGTGATGCATACGAAGCATCACTTTCAGTTTTAGCACCTGAATGGCGCAAAATATTTGAAGATAAAGCAAAAGAGATATTAGGAAAATTGCAATAAATTTATCAATCAATAAAACTATATTAAAATGGCTGAAAGCAAATTATCAAGGAGAATTTTTTTAGGAACAGCAGCTGCCGGAGTGGCAGGAGCTGCAGTTTCTATTGGTGGTTCTAATGCTCTTTCGTGCAAATCAGACACTAATTCCGGAGTAAAAAAAGCTGACTCCGGATTGGGTTACCGTCGTTTAGGCCGTACAGATATTATGATCTCCGAAGTAATTCTGGGTTGCGCTTCGGGACTCCGTTCACGACAGCTTGGAGAAGTATTGTTTAACCGGTACAGGGAACTGATTCCAAACATTGTGAGTGAAGTTCTGGACCGGGGCGGAAATGCAGTTAACACAAGTGCCTCATATCATGATACAGAGGAACTTTTAGGTAAGGCATTGAAAGGCAGAAGGGATAAGGTATATATTTTCTCGAGTTCCAGCCCGAAAGATGATCCCCAGAGTGTGATTGAGAGCTGTGAAAGAAGTCTGAAACGTTTCCAGACAGATTATCTGGATGGATTCTTCGGACATGGTGGCTGGAGTGAAGCATTCTATGAAGCAGCAAAAAAACTTCAGGAACAGGGTAAAATAAGGTTTATTGGTCAGAGTGCCCATAAACCTGAGAATCATGTTGCGAGGATTGAGGCAAATGAAGTGGATTTTATAATGCAGCCTTACAATTTTATGAATCTTGCCAAATGGACAGAGAAACTTGACGGAAGATCTGCCGAAGACCTCTTCGAATTATGCAGGCAAAAGGATGTGGGTGTCATGGTAATTAAACCTTTTAGCGGTCACTTTATTCCTAACTGGGCAAAAGACAGTACCGATCCGATGGTTCAGGATCTGCTTAACGACCTTAATAAATTCGGTAAAAAGAATCTTTACCAGGCTCTTTTAATGTGGGTATTACAAAATCCCAATGTTCATACGGCAGTCTGCGGATTTAATGAGCCGCAGGATGTAGTTGAAGATTTTGAAATATTCCAGGGCAGAAGAAAAACTGCATTTCATGAAGATCTTTTAAAACGTTACTATACCCTGGCAACAAGAGATTATTGCCGGATGTGTGAAACCTGTCTTCCCAGCTGTCCGCAACATATCCCTATTCCGGATATTTTACGAAACAGAATGTACTATAAAAACTACGGACATAAGGAAGATGCCAGGGAGTTCTATGCTAATCTGGATAAATCACGTTGTGCTTCAGTATGCATAGACTGCGGAGCCTGTGAGGAGGCATGTCCGAGTGGCGTATCAATTATGAAAAACCTGAAAGATGCCCATAAATTACTGGCATAGACATCTTAATCAAAATTTTATAAATCACTTAATAAGTAGTAATTAAAAATTAATATTATGACTGAAAATTCAAAAAAAACAACCAGGCGTGAATTTTTATCCCGGTCGGGAGTTGCTGCCGCCGGAATCACAATTGGTGCAACAGCAATGAGCGCCAAAAGCTATGGAAGAATAATAGGGGCCAACGAAAAAATCCGCATGGGATTTATTGGTGTTGGTAACCAGGGTTCCAATGTTATGCATTGGTTTATGGACGAGCCTGACTGTGAAGTGGCAGCCCTTTGCGATGTATATGAACCTTACATTCTGCGTGACAGGTCTAAGGTCGATCCAAGATATATTGCAACCAGGCCAAGACAAATTCCTCAAATGGGAGAAAATTTTTCAAGTGATGTAGGAAGATATACTGATTATCGCAAGCTCTTGGAGGACAAAACTATAGATGGTGTATATATTGCCACTCCGGATCACTGGCACCCTCTTCAGGCAATTGATGCCATGAGTGCCGGCAAAGATGTCTTCGTTGAAAAGCCGCTGACAAAATGTGTCCACGAAGGGCGTAAAATGATAAGGGCATGGGAGATGAGCGACAGGGTTGCAGGTGTTAACCTTAACCGTAGAGGATCTAATACTTATCAGAGACTGGCCAAAGAGGTACCCGCAGGAAAGATTGGTAAAGTTACTTTTGTCACCGGCAGCCATGTATCAAATATGTATCCTAATGGTATAGGCAGGATGAAGCCCGAAAAGCCTCCAAAAAACTTTAACTGGGATATGTGGCTTGGACCGAAACCATACCGTTCATACCAGTATAATATTGCACCATATATGTTCCGCTGGTGGGAAGAATATGATAACCAGGTTCTGAACAACGGTGTTCATTCACTCGACCTTATTCGTTGGTTGCTTAATGAAAAAGCACCTGTTTCAGTAACTACTCTGGGTGGAAAATATATTGTTGATGATGACAGGACAATACCCGATACCATGCAGACAATATTTGAGTTTCCCTCAGGAGCTTTGGTCACTTTCATAATGCTTGAAGGAAGTTCAGGAAGGTTCTCTCCATACGGAATGCTTGAATTCAGAGGTACTCACGGTACACTCTACCCGGGTAGCACAAATGATTATAAAATAGTCCCCACATCAAAAGGTCAGTTCCAGGAGTGGGATCCGATGATGAAGCCGGAAGACTATAATCCCAAACAAGTTAGTAACGGCAAACTTGAAGATGGCAGTTACGCTAATCCGGGTTCTAACCTGGTCCGCAACTTCCTCGATTGTATTAAGTCGCGTGAAACGCCTATAGTTTCACTGGAAGATGCACATCTTTCAACAAACCTGGCCCACCTGGCAAGTATATCGCTTTATGTGAACCAGTCAATCAATTGGGATGCTGAAAGAGAGGTTGTTACCAATTGTGAAAAGGCAAATGAATACTTAATGTACGAATATCGCGAACCCTGGAAAATCTAAACAGGTAGTTTGTGACTGATTTGTAAACTAATGACTTAAGTTTTATATTTCTGAAATTAAGTCATTTTTAAACTGCGCTAAGCGGTTAATAACAGAGCAATACCAGTATATCTGAAACTGTTTAACCGCTTGGTGCATATATGATAAACAGGTTATTACCCGGCTATGATTTATACATTTAAAGTAATTTTGGCCGGTCGAATTTTGAAATTTTTTAACTCAAGATATTTTTAAATCAATACTATTCTGAAAATATTATGAAATCTTTTTCCAAGGGAAAAAATACACCCTCCGAAATGTCATCTGCATTCAAAATAAAAACCTGTCTGCATTCAATAGGTTATGCCGGTCTGTGGCGGGGACAGGCGTTTCTGAATGTTGATCAGTTTCTGCTAAAAGCAAAAGAACTGGGTTATGATAGTATAATACTGATGGCTAAAAGACCTCATATATCTCCGCTGGATTACAATAAAGAAGCCAGGCAATCACTGAAAAAGAGAATAGAAGACCTGGACCTTAAATTAGCCGGACTTGCCGGTTATTCGGATTTTACCGCAGGTTTGGATAAACCCGGAATTCCTCACTCTGAAATTCAGGCAGCATATATCGGTCAGGTTGCTGAATTGGCCCGTGATCTGGGAACAGACATGCTGCGTATTTTTACCGGATACGAAAGGCCCGGAGTGCCATATGACAAACAATATGCAACTGTTCTGGAAGGCATAGAAATGGCTGCAAAAGAGGCACAGAAATATGGCGTTACCCTGTTAGTTCAAAATCACCACGATATAGCTATTCATCATGATGCAATGTACTGGCTGCTTAAAGAGATAAACATGCCTAATGTAAAAGCAGGATGGGATGCATGGTCCCCTACCCTGGAGGGGTTATCTGATGATGAGATCAGATCATCTGTTTTAAAAATGAAAGATTTTATTGCGTTTACTATTGTAGCTGACTATGTGGCACTGCCCAGGTATAAATACCATAATCATCTGACCAACTATGTTCCTGATACTCCTGTCATGCGTGCAACAGGAGTGGGCGACGGTACGATCAACTATGAGAATTTTATTGGTGCATTAAAAGAGATCGGCTATCAGGGTTATATCGCTTATGAAATGTGTGAAGTACTGGAAGGAGGCGGTTCCATTGAAAATCTGGATGCCAAGGCAAAACAGTTCCTCAACTTTATTAAAAAATTCAACTAACAGCAATTTATTATGAATAGATCGTATAGTACACTAATCTGTACAGGTTCTTTACTTTTTTCTATTTCTGCCTGTAAAGAAAAAAATCAGACACAGACAGAAACAGAGAATCAGAAGCTTCCCAATATTATAGTAATTGTATCTGACGACCAGGGATACAACGATACCGGGGCATATGGCAGAGAGGATATAATAACTCCAAACCTTGACAAGCTGGCACAGGATGGTGTCAGATTTACCAATTTTTATGTGACATGTTCAGCGTGCACGCCATCCAGGGGCAGTCTTCTTACCGGACGGTATCCACAGCGTAACGGAACATATGAACTGTTCCGCAATAACAGAGTCAATGACGGACATGTTTATACTGAATATGAATATAAAACCTCTCCGGAGAGAATCCTGGGCATGGATACCAGGGAGTTAATGCTTCCTGAATTTCTTAAAGAAAAAGGATATACAAATGGCATCTTCGGAAAATGGGATTTAGGACAGTTATTAAGATTTCTTCCCCTGCAAAGAGGATTTGACAAGTATTATGGTTTTTCCAATACCGGCATCGATTATTATACTCATGAAAGATATTACGCTCCTTCAATGTTCAGGGATAACAAACCTACTACTGAAGATAAGGGAACCTATGCAACTTATCTGTTTGAGCGTGAAGCACTGCAATTTATAAATCAGAACAGGAATAATCCGTTTTTCCTTTATCTCCCGTTCAATGCTCCTCACGCATCATCAAGTCTTGATCCTGAAATAAGAGGAACGATACAAGCCCCGCCGGAATACCTGGCAATGTATCCTGAAGGAACAACCCCGAGAGAGCAGCGAAGACGCGAATATATGGCTGCTGTTACCTGCATGGATGCCTCTATTGGCAAAGTGCTCGGTTTAGTTGAACAATACGGACTTACTGATAACACCATAGTAATATTTTTTTCCGATAACGGAGGAGGTACAGGATCAAATAACTCTCCCCTGTCGGGAGGAAAAGCAACAATGTGGGAGGGCGGATTACGGGTACCCTGTATAATGAAATGGCCAGGTAAAATATCTGAAGGAAAGGTAATTAACAACTTTATCAGCTCTTTGGAAATATTCCCGACAATATTGAAAATAACAGGCATTGAAAAACCCGATTCTTTAATCCTCGATGGATTTAATATACTTCCGCTTCTGACAGGAAAAGATGAAAGTCTGGCAAGAAAAGAGATGTACTGGGAATTCAGGGATGAATATGCTGCACGCATAGAAAACTGGAAATGGGTTAAATCAGACCAGAGAAAAAAAATAAACGGATTTTTTAACCTTGCTGATGATATCGGTGAAAAAAATGATCTCACTGAAAAAGAGCCTGATGCCCTGAAGATGGTAAAAGATAAATTTTCACAATGGCAAAAAGAGATGGCAGAAGCAGAACCGAGAGAGCCTTTTAAAAATTTTTAAGAAAAATTTTACCCTAATGCAACGAGCACATTCATATTGAAATACATATGATTAAAAAAAATGTAAGAATTAAATTATTAAATATATTTTTAAATTTTTAACTAATTGAATTATAACTGAATACTTTACTAAAGCTCATATGATCTGATTACTAAATTCCGAGTTCTTTCTCATAAAATTGAAAAACATATTGAGTTTTATGGAAAAATAAAAATTGATTACCCAATAAAAAAAACGTAAATTGATAAATAATATTAAGGAGAAGATGCCTATGAGTAAACTATGAACTAAAACTGGATAATCACATCCTTTTATGACATGAATCAATCATTCATTATTAAAGCGGACAGATGTTGCCGCACCTGTCCGCATGAAATAATGTTTGTTGATGGTTCACCACCAATTCCTATAATTACAAACATTAAAACTACAAACGTATGAAAAATTTTGAGATTGGGCATTATACTGTAGTGTATAAGAACTGGAAACTACTGATAATTCCCCAAATTGTTATGGTTTTTTTTATTATCTGTATAAATCAGGTTCATGCAGAAAGTTATGTCAGAACTAAAGAATACATATTTGATCTGGACGGTACTTCGAAATCCCAAACAACGAAAATTTTCTATTCAGAATCCAAAAATGATTCGCATGATTCAGGAACATACATAAATTTGCATTCAGATCAGCAACAGACAGTCTCGGGGCGGGTAACAGATGTTGCTGGTCAGGCCTTGCCTGGAGTTGCAGTTGTTGTTAAGGGTACTACCCAGGGAACTGTTACCAATAGTAACGGGGAATATTCTATAACCAATGTTACACCTGATGCAATCCTTGTATTCTCATTTGTAGGAATGCGATCTCAGGAATCAATTGTTGAGAACAGAACTGTGATAAACGTCACTTTGACAGAGGAGGTACTCGGACTTGAGGAGGTTGTCGTGGTTGGCTATGGTACTCAAAAGAAAGTTACTATAACCGGGTCAGTTGCCTCCGTAGAAGGATCTGAACTCATGCAGACTCCCGCTATTAACGTTACAAACCGACTGGCGGGAAGAATCCCGGGATTAATGACATCTATGACAACATCAGTACCCGGGGATGATGATGTTACTTTCAGAGTAAGAGGAATTAATACAACAGGAAATAAAAATCCGTTAATTGTAGTAGATGGTATAGCAAATAGAGTTCTTGAACGTATTGATCCTGCTGATATTGAATCAATTACTGTTTTAAAAGATGCTTCTGCTGCCATCTATGGAGCTCAGGCAGCTAACGGGGTTATCCTTATTACAACTAAGCGTGGAAAAAAAGGAACTGCTGATGTTTCTTTAAATATAAATCAAGGTTTTAGTGCTCCTACAACATTACCCATTATGGCTGATGCAGTTACATATATGACTGTAAAGAATGAAATGGATAAATACGATGGTGCAGCGCCAACCTATTCTCAGGACATAATTGACATTTATAGAAATGACAAAAACAAAGATCCATGGCTATATCCTGAAACAGACTGGTTTAAAGAGGTATATAAACCTCTTACTCCTGAAACTTACGGTAATATGTCCATTAGTGGAGGATCTGAAAAAATCAATTATTTCATTTCATTTGGAGGAACATATCAGGAAGGAATTCATCGAAATAGTGGTAATAGTTACTCACAGGCGAATTTCAGAAGTAATATTGATGGAGAAATTTCTAAAAACATTAAAATTAGTTTTGATCTATCTGGCAGACAGTCAACAACTTTCAGACCCAGAGACTGGGGAGATAATCCTTTATACTCACATCAGCTTCTTTTGGCAGGTCTGCCAATCAATCCGGCATGGTGGCCAAACGGACTTCCCGGGCCTCAAATAGTAAATGATATGAATCCTGCACTTACTGCTTCAGGGGAAGTCGGCCAGGACCGAAACAGATTATATGCTTTGCAAAGCTTGCTGAAGTTTGATATTACAATTCCCTGGATTAAAGGATTGATGCTCACTCTAAACTCTTCATATGATAAAAATATACATAACGATAAAACATGGATGACACCTTATTACCTCTACTATTGGGGAGGACTTGATCAAAATGGCGAACCAACTCTGCTGGCATCCAAAGCAGGAGTAATTCAACCAACATTAAGTCAATATATGTCGGATGGTGAAGCATTAACTTTAAATGCTCTGGCAAATTATCATCGTGAATCAGATTTACATACAGTGAATATATTAATTGGTACAGAAAGAAGAACTTCAGAAAACATGAACTTCAGCGCAAGCAGGAAATATTTTCCTTCAGATGCAATAGATCAGCTGTTTGCAGGAGCAGATTTGGAGAAGGATAATACAGGATCCGCAAGCCAAAGTGCCAGGCTCAATTATTTTGGGCGTATGAACTATAATTTTAAATCCAAATATTTAGCTGAAGCAGTTTTTAGATATGATGGTTCTTACATTTTTCACAGGGATTACCGTTATGGTTTTTTCCCTGGCTTCTCATTGGGCTGGGTAATGTCTGAAGAAAATTTTTGGAAGAACAATATTTCTGCAATCAATTTTGTAAAACTACGAGGATCATGGGGCCAAACCGGAAATGACCGGATTGGGGAATATCAATATCTTGCAACTTATGGATTCAGGTCAGGTTGGAAGAACAGGTATGTTTACAATATCAATGAATATGTTTCTGCGTTACAGGAAAAGAGAATACCCTATGAGGAAATTACCTGGGAGGTTGCTAATCAGACCAATGTAGGAGTAGACCTGCAAATGTTTGATAATAAACTTAATTTCTCTGCAGATTACTTTTATAACTACAGAAGCAATATTCTTGAGTTCAGGAATGCATCTGTACCGCTTGCAACCGGACTTACTTTGCCTCGTGAAAACATAGGAAAAGTTGAAAATAAAGGTTTTGAATTACAATTATCCTATCATGATGAAATCGGCAATTTACAGTTTACACTGTCACCCAACATATCTTTTGCACGCAATAAGATAATTTTCTGGGATGAAGCACCAGGTGCAGAAGATTACATGAGATCAACAGGAAGACCCATAGGTTCTGAACTATACTATCAGGCTATAGGTATATTTAAAGATGCTGAACATCTAAATTCATATCCACATTTACCATCTGCAATGACGGGTGATATAATTTTTGAAGACTATAATAATGACGAAAAAATAGACGGACTTGACCAGGTTCGTGATGAAAAAGGTCCAAATCCTAAATATTACGGAGGATTTAATATAGAGTTGCAATATAAAAATTTCTATTCTTCAGTATTTTTCCAGGGAGCAGGAGGTCATAGTTACTATTTGACTATGCAGGGAACAGGTACCGAGAATCGAAATTATTATAAGTTTGTTACAGAAGACAGATGGACAGAAACCAACACAGACGGGAAAAATCCCAGAGCAGCTACTATGGGCTGGGGTGGACGTGTTTACTGGACAGAAAATGCAAATACTTTCTGGCTTCGCAAAGGTGACTATCTTAGGCTAAAGAGTATGGAACTTGGATATATAATACCTAAAAAACTCACTGACAAGTTAGGAACAAAGCAAATAAATATTTACCTGAGCGGATTGAACCTGTTAACGATAACTTCGCTTGAAAAAGGCTTTGATCCTGAAAAAACAGGAAATGCAATTTATAGTAACTGGCCAATTAATAAAGTCTACAACATTGGTTTTAAGTTGGATTTTTAAATTTAATAACTATGAAAAACACTAGAATCGTAATAAAAATATTGTTAATGGGTATATTTGTTTTTTCTGTCATTGCATGTAACGATGATTTTCTTGAAACAAAACCCTTAACCGAGTACTCTGAAGTTGATGTTTGGGAAGGAGAAGATCCCGGACTAATGTTATCCTTCTTAGCTGATATATACCTTGATGTTGAACACGGATATGAAAAATACCCACCTGCTATATATGTAGATGAATCTGATGCACGAGCCTATACGTCAGCATTAAATGTTAATAATGGGGCAGATTCACCGACAACAGGGGGTTATTGGAATCAATGGCAGGGCAAATACAAACAAATAAGAAATATTAATATTGCTCTGGAAAATATTGACAGATCCCCAATTGAAGAAGAACTTAAAAACAGGATAAAAGGTGAGTTACATTTCCTTATGGCAATGTATTACCATCATCTGGTCAGATTATACGGAGGTGTACCTATAATTGAAAAAACCTTTAAATTAAATGATGATTTCCTAGTTCCCCGAAATACCTTCTCTGAGTGTATTGAATTTGTAGTGGACCATTGTGACAAAGCAGCAGCATTATTACCCTTAGAAAATAGCGGATCTGATCAGGGAAGAGGAACAAAGGGAGCAGCACTAGCATTGAAATCAAGAGTATTGTTACATGCCGCCAGTGACTTGCATCACAGAATAAGTCAGATATTTCCAGGTTATGGAAATCCGGAGTTGATTGGCTATACCAGCGGAAATCAAGCTGAAAGATGGCAGGCAGCAAAAACCGCAGCAAAGGCTGTGATAGATCTTAATAAATATAGTTTATATAAGGCTGTTCCGGCGGCTAATGATAATATTTCACAAAACTATATTGATCAGTTTCTATCATATAATAATGAAGAGGATATTTTCATTAGATATTTTACTCCTGAATGGTGGCAGGGAGTAAACACCTGTCCTTTACAGCTATGGTTCCCAAACGGATTCGGAGGAAGAGGCAACAATGCCCCTCTGGGAAACCTGGTAGATGATTTTGAGATGACTGACGGTACTCCATTCGATTGGAATAATCCTGAGCATGCGGCAGCACCTTATCAAAACCGTGATCCCAGATTTCATGCTTTTGTAATATACGAAGGATCTTTTGTAAGAGATGTAGGTAGAGAGGAATCCTTACTGGCAAGGGATCCGACATCCACACTTCAGGTAGGCAGTTTTGAAAAATGGGATCCTGTCAATAATAAAGTTGTAATTGAATGGGGCCTCGACACCAGAAAGAGCGGAGTAAGGCAGAATGAAGCCTGCTTTACAGGATATTATCTGCGCAAATTTATGGACCACAGAATTGACGGATGGTTCTATGCTCAGGACATTCCCTGGCGTTATATGAGGTATGCTGAAATCATATTCAATTATGCTGAAGCATGTATAGAACTGGGGCAGGAAGATGAAGCACGGAATTATCTGAATATGATCAGGAAAAAAGCTGGTATGCCGGAAATAACTGAATCGGGGTCGGCTTTAAAAGAACGCTTCCGCAATGAAAAGCGTATTGAGATGGCATTCGAAGATCAACGATACTATGATGTAAGGAGATGGGCTATAGGAGCTGAAGCTTATGGACCTTGTTATGCGGCTGATGTTGTATATAAGCTCAGGGAAGACAAAACAACATCTTCTGTTCCTATTATAAAACATAAGGTTTTCCAAACCAGATCATGGAAAAACAAAATGTATTTTAAACCTGTTTTTTATAACGAAATACTTCGTAATGAGTTATTAATACAAAATCCGGAATATTAATATGTAAGAGATTTCATAATAACCGGTTGATCAGGAAAGTACCTGAAAGTATTATTTTCTGAAATACCAAATAATTTATGATCGAAAATTAATTTCAGGCATCTGGCAACCGGTTTGTAAAATAAAAAATACAGAACAGATGAAAAAAAACTATTACAATCACTTATTTACTCCATTAGGAGTATTGCTGACTGTCACATTTTCATGTAAAGATACAGTTCAAAATGAAACTCAGAATCAAAATCTTCCCAACATCATACTGATAGTTTCTGACGATCAGGGATATAACGACATAAGGGCTTATGGAGGAGATGACCTGATTACACCGAATCTTGATCAATTAGCTAATGATGGGATTAGATTTACAAATTTTTATGTTACATGTTCGGCTTGTACTCCATCAAGAGGAAGTCTTTTGACAGGAAGATATCCACAGCGAAACGGGACTTACGAATTATTCCGGAATAACAGGGTCAACGACAGGCATATTTATGATGACTATGAATACAGTACTTCTCCGGAAAGAATATTAGGAACAGACCTTAAAGAAATTTTTTTACCTGAGCTGCTGAAAGAAAAAGGATATGTTAACGGTATCTTTGGGAAATGGGATCTGGGACAGTTACTTAGATTTCTACCTTTACAGCGGGGATTTGACGATTATTATGGATTTCCAAGTACTGGTATCGACTATTATACCCATGAAAGATATTTCGTTCATATAATGTATGAGGACAATGAAAGAACAGAAAAAGATAAAGGAACTTATGCCACCGACCTTTTTGAGCGTGAAGCATTAAGATTCATCAACGAGAACAAGGACAGGCTATTTTTTCTTTATCTCCCCTTTAATGCTCCTCACGGTGCCTCCAACTGGGAAGTAAGAGGCGTGCAAGCACCTCCGGAATATATTGAGATGTATTCTGATACTTTTCCCAACAACAGAAGGATGAATATGGCAGCAGTAACCTGTATGGATAACGCGATAGGTAACGTACTTAAGCTGGTCGACAATTATGGTTTAACTGAAAATACTATTGTAATTTTCTTTTCAGATAACGGAGGATCAGGAGGTTCTGATAATTTCCCCCTGTCAGGTGGAAAAGGAACCATGTGGGAAGGTGGTGTACGTGTTCCATGCATTGTTAAATGGCCTGCAAAAATACCAAAAGGACAGGTAAGTGATAATTTTGTAAGCTCGCTTGAAATATTTCCTACATTATTGGAAGCAACAGGTGTAAAAAAACCTGATTCCCTAATTCTTGATGGATTTAACATGTTACCACTTCTTACAGGAGAGGATAAAAATATGGAAAGGAAAGAGATGTTCTGGGAATTCAGAGCTGAGCAAGCAGCAAGAATTGAAAATATTAAATGGATACAATCAGAAAAAAGACCGAATAATAATGGTTTATTTAACTTATCTGACGATATTGGAGAAAAAAATGATCTTTCGGATAAAGAAACTGAAACTTTAAATATGGTGAAAGAAAAATTTAACCAGTGGAAAACAGAGATGGAAAATTCAGATCCCCGGGGTCCTTTTAGAAATTTTTAAAATTTAGTATCTGACAGAATAATAAAATTATAACAGAGAAGGTGGTTAGCAACCATATATATTATGAGGTGTTACAACTAAAGAATCCATTTAACAATCTTATATATCCGCAAGCCACCTTCTGAAAATTTTACTCAACAAACCACTCAGGTATGCTTATTTTTTGTATTTAATATAGTCAATTGATAAAACTTATGTATTTTAAAAGCATTACAAAAACAGGTATATTTACCGGAATTATGATTTCGGCTATGTTTGCCTGCAAATATAATAGCGATACAGTGATTGCAGACAAAAAACTGCCAAATATTGTACTGATTGTTTCTGATGATCAGGGTTATAATGATATAGGTATCTATGGCAGTCCTGATATCAAAACTCCAAACCTCGACCAGCTTGCTAAAGATGGTGCAAGATTTACAAGTTTCTATGTTACTTGTTCAGGTTGCACTCCCTCAAGAGGCAGTCTGCTTACAGGACGTTATCCATTAAGAAACGGCACTTATGCTCTGTTCCGAAATGACAGGGTGGATGACAAACATGTGTATAGTCAGGGAGAGTACAGCATTTCACCGGAAAGAATAGGTGGAATGGACCTCAGAGAAATTCTTCTGCCGGAATTATTAAAAAACGCAGGTTATAAAACCGGAATCTTTGGAAAATGGGATCTGGGTCAATTAAAAAGGTTCTTGCCACTGCAACGTGGATTTGATGATTACTATGGCTTCCCGAATACAGGAATTGATTATTATACACATGAACGCTATTTTATTCCATCAATGTACAGGAATAATGAACCTACTACAGAGGATAAAGGGATATATTCAACTTATCTTTTTGAGCGGGAAGCATTAAGATTTTTAAAAGAAAACAAGGAAAAGCCATTTTTTTCTCTATCTGCCGTTTAATGCTCCTCACGGTGCTTCAAACTGGGAGGTCAGCGGAGCCCAGGCTCCTCCTGAATTTGTCAATATGTATCCTGAAGCTAAAAAGGAATCCGATTCGCTGAGAATAAATTATATGGCTGCTGTTACATGTATGGACTACGCCATAGGTAATGTTCTGAAATTGATAGACAGCTTCAATCTTACTGAAAACACTTTAGTAATATTTTTATCAGATAATGGAGGTGTGCGGCCCGGAATAATGGCTGATAACAGTCCACTTCGTGGAGGAAAGGGAACTGTAAACGAAGGAGGACATCGGGTTCCATGCATAATAAAATGGCCGGCAAAAATTCCTAAAGGTCAGAAAATTGACAATTTTGTGAGTTCACTTGAAATTTTTCCGACCATTTTGTATATTACAGGAATTGAGAAACCTGATTCTGTTATTCTGGATGGATTCAATATAATGCCATTACTTACCGGAGAAAATCCTGAACTTGAAAGAAAAGAAATGTATTGGATAAAAAAATCCAGAGGTATACATGCAGCAAGAGTTGGTAACTGGAAATGGGTCAAAACAGACAAAGAGGATGGCTTATATGATCTTTCGGAAGATATTGCTGAAAGTAATAATCTTGGTGATATAAAGATTAATGAATATAATATGGTTAAAAAAAGATATTTAAATTGGATTAAAGAGATGGCAGAAGCAGAACCGAGAGGGCCATTCAGGGATTATTAAAAAAAATTTAGTTATGAATACACGACGTGATTTTATTAAAACAGCAGGTTTGGCAGGAAGCTTAATTACAGTCTCTCCGTCAGTTGCAGCTAACTATTTTCAAACAAAACAACTGAAACGTATTGCAATTGCTGAGACAAACTCAAATATTGAACGTGAAGATCTCCTCAGACCATTTGGGTTTAAAGGCGGTTATCATTCTGAAAAATGGCAATCGGCCAATAGTGTCATCTCATCCTCAGGAATAAAAAAGGTGGGACTGACCAGTCAGGGCATAAACTGGAGCGATTCATGGGTCTTTCAGAACTACTCTATAGCAGGAGGCAATGCTCTGATGTATGTGATAACGGAACAAGCGCTGAAAATGTTAAGAGGTATGACATTCACAAGTCCGATTGAAGTACTGGAAGATATTTTTGATGATGTATACCAATATGGAATTAAAGTAACTTCAAATCCAAATCTGAAAAAAACATTTGCATTAAATGCTCTTGTAGGTGTGGACAATGCTCTTTGGATGCTGTATGCAGCTGAAAACGGCATGAAAAATTTTGACGAAATGATCCCTGAAATATACAAACCTGCATTATCTCACCATCACAAATATGTTGCATGTATTCCCCTGATTAATTACTCAGTACCGGTCGATGAAATTAAACAAACAGTTGAAGAAGGCTACTATTTTATGAAAATCAAAATCGGCCAACCAGGTACTCAGGAGGAGATGCTGGAAAAAGACAAAGAAAGGCTGACACAAATTCATAAGACAATAGGACAATACCGTACAGAGCATACCAAAGACGGAAAATTGCCATATTATTTCGATGCAAACGGAAGATATGAAAAGAAGGAGACTTTGTTAAAATTGATTGATCACGCAAAAAAGATCGGTGCTTATGATCAGATAGCCCTAATTGAGGAGCCGTTTCCTGAAGAAGCTGATATTGACGTCTCGGACATTCCTCTCAGATTAGCGGCTGATGAAAGCGCTCATACTGTGGAAGACGCTTTGGAAAGAATTCAGATGGGATACAGGGCAATAGCATTAAAAGCTATTGCAAAAACCATGAGCATGACAATGAAAATTGCCAATGCAGCTAAAAAGAACGGGGTACCCTGTTTCTGCGCCGACTTAACAGTAAGTCCTATTCTCATCGACTGGAATAAAAATGTTGCAGCGCGTCTTGATCCGTTTCCCGGACTTGGCACCGGATTGCTTGAAACCAACGGTCATCAGAATTATAAGGACTGGGCAAAACAGGAAAGTTATCATCCTTTTAAAGATGCCTCCTGGAGAAAAACACAAAACGGGGTATTTGAGTTAAACGATGACTTTTATGAAAAAAGTGGTGGCATACTAACGGATTCTGAATATTATATGAAATTTGTCTAATTGCTGTTTCCAATGAGTACATTAACTTAAAATCAACACAATATCCCCGATGAATTGGTTTTTTCAGATTTTCTGTTACAATAACTTTAAAAACCGAAAAAATGAATATTAAATACAACCTGAGTTCTGATTTATGGTTTAATAATAACCGTAAATCAATAATAGGTGCTGTACCTTTCAGATGCTGGTTTTATATTCTGACAGTAATTATTTCCCTTTACGGATGTAATATCGATGGGAAAAAGGAGATAATCCTGGGGAATCTGACAGTTAATGCAGGTGATTTTGAACGCATTGATGTACCTGTGACTTTTGAATGTGACTTAATTGATCTGACCGGTGATAAAATAGTACCTGATTCCCTGGACAATTATCACTTTATTTTGAATGAAACCGGCAGGAAAAATTCATATATATATGCTCAATGGCTTCCTGAAGATGATTTTGGCCGGGGAGAAACTACCGGTAAAGGCTCTTTGATCTTTATGCTTAACGGAAAGACTGAAAAAAATTCTAACCGGAATTTTAAACTTATTCTACAGGTAAAAAATCATTCGGAATTTCCTTTTAACATAACTGATATAAAAGGGAAAAGCCTTCTTGTGAGTTACGGTAATAAACCTGTATTGCAGTACAATTACGGGATAATGCGTGAAAAAGAGGGAGAGATTAATGATTTCGACAGGAGTTCCTATATTCATCCTGTCTGGACACATAGCGGGAAGATTATCACGGGAGATTTTTCTCCGGAACATATTCACCAGAGAGGAATTTTTAAAGCATGGCAACAGGTAAAATTTGACAGTATCAAAACTGATTTTTGGTCTGTGGCAATGGATCTTTTTGATGCCCGGGGAACCATACTATTGGATGATAAAGGTTATAATATTATAAACGGACCTGTTATGACACAAATTACGGTTCACAATAAGGGCATAGTGGGAGAAGATAAAATATTTTTCCGGGAGATAAATATCATTAGAGTATATAATCGAAGTAATGATAATACATGGATGTTTGACGTGATTACAAAAGAAATTCCTGTAGACCAGGAAAATCCGGATTCATTCCCCGAGGCAGTCAGGACAATGGTTCTTGAGCAGGTTCATTATGGTGGGATGGCTTTCAGGGGAGCATCTCCGGACTGGCTCCGGCCTGAAGCAATTGCAGGTTCAGATTTAAGATTTACACGCGACAGCATATACCTTGCTCCGGAGGATTCCCTGGATGTATTGACAAGCGAGGGATATAACAGGTTTACCGGAAACGGAACTCCGGCAAGATGGATTGACTATACCGGTCCACTTGGAGAGGAATGGGGAGGCATTGCGGTATTTGACCACTCTGCAAATAAACGCTACCCGACTCCTCTCAGAATACACCCCTATCTTCCATATTTTTGTTATGCATTTACAAAGGATTCTTCATATACAGTAACCAGCGAGGAACCCCTTGAACTTAAGTACCGGTTTTTTGTCCATAATGACCATCCTGACAAATTAAAAAATGAAGTAATTTCAAGAGATTTTGTAACTCCTCCTAAAGTAATTTGGGAAAAGAGATAGTACAATAAGTAAATACAAGAAATTTCAAATCATAAATCATTTCATTAATTCTGTGAAACATGGAAAACAGAAGGCACTTAATACCAATAAATTCTTATAATATGTTGAATATAAGATTTTTATATTGTATTGATTATCTTGCTTAATAAGATAAATTCAGAAAATACAAGTATGGCCTTCTATGAATACCAAAGGCCTTTGCAGATATAGACTCATTCATTTAATAATTTATCATCGAAAATATTCAAAATAAATGTGAATTATTACATTTTTTTTATTGGTAGTCTGGATTAGTATTTATTTTTGTAAAACAGATATTTGATTTAAACAATTTCCATTAAAACGGGATTGATCTTAACTTTTACCACACTGAATATTTCAGCATGAAAAATCTACAGTTTATACTAATCTTTACTGCCTTCATAGGATTATTACTTAATTCCTGTCAGCCTAAAGATTCCGGTGCAATCAATGAACCCGGCCGCCCAAATATACTGATAGCGATGAGTGATAACCAGTCGTATCCCTATGCAGGTGCGTACGGTGACAAATCAGTAAAAACACCGGGATTCGATTATGTGGCTGCCGAGGGTCTGCTTTTTCATAATGCTTTTTCATCATCACCGGGTTGCGCTCCTTCGCGGGCCTCTATCCTTACCGGCAGGTATCCCTGGCAAAATGAGGAAGCAGGAGGTCATCAGTCGCTCTACCCGGCAAAATATGTAACCTTCCCCGACGTGCTTGAAAAGGCAGGTTATCATATCGGATTTACCGGTAAAGGATGTGCTCCTTTTAACTGGAAACAGGGAGGCAGGGACCGGGATCCTGCAGGTCCCGAATACAACAATATCAGATATGAGTGGGCTGATTCGATCAAAATACCCGATAAAGATATTCCTGATCCTGAAGCTTTTGCGTCAAACATTGCAATGGTAAACTATGCTGAAAACTTCAAAGACTTTCTCTCACAAAAAAAAGATGATCAGCCATTCTTTTTCTGGTACGGTTCCAGAGAACCTCACGTACCTTTTGAGGAAGGGGCAGGTCTGAGAAGCGGAAAACGGCCGGAAGATATAACCGTACCCGGTTTCCTTCCCGATCATGAAGAGGTGAGAAATAACCTTATGGATTATGCCTATGAGATCGACTGGTTTGATAATCATCTCGTGAAAATGATTGAAATACTGAGAGAAAACGGAGAGCTCGAAAACACTGTTATAATAGTAACTTCGGATAACGGCATGCAGTTTCCATATGCTATAGCAAACTGTTATGAATATGGTATCCATGTACCGATGGCAATTGCATGGCCCGGCAAAGTTAAGGGAGGCAGAGTATCTCATGATATAGTCAATCTGACAGACCTTGCACCGACTATTCTGGAAATTACAGGGACAGATCCCGGCGAAATGCTTCCCATATCTGCTAAAAGCTTTGCCGGTATTCTTTTTTCAGACCGGACAGGAGTAATTGACCCTTCAAGAGAAGCGACTTATGCCGGAAGAGAAAGGCACTCCTCTGCCCGCTGGATGAACCTGGGTTATCCTCAAAGGGCAATCCGTACCAGGGACTATCTCTATATAAGAAATTATTATCCTGAAAGATGGCCTGCAGGTGCACCGCAGGTTCTTGATCTGAGCAAACCGGATAAACTTGGATATATGCACGGACTGGATGAAAACGGCAAATATACCGGGATAGCATACTGTGATATAGATGACGGTCCGACAAAAACATACCTGATTGAGAATATGGATGATCCGGAGGTAGCTCCATACTTTATGCTGGCTATGGGGAAAAGACCTGCCGAAGAGCTTTTTAATCTAAAAGAGGATCCTTACAGTATTAAGAACCTGGCATATAACAGTAATTATGCTGAGGAGCTGGAAGAAATGAGAATTAAGTTAGACGAATTTCTCAGAAAAACAGACGATCCCAGAGTAGTCGGACCCAATCCCGACATTTTTGAAAATTATCAAAGATTTTACACGGTGAGACCATTCCCGAAACCTGACTGGGTTAAATAAATAGAAAACATTAGACAAAATGAAGACAAGACCAAATATTAAATTTCTGTTCCTGATAGTAATATCAATCCTTTTCTGGCAATGCAACAAAGCTGAATTTGATGTTGTGGTAATTAACGGGACAGTTTATGACGGTACAGACAGTAAGCCGGTTATTGCAGATATAGGAATAAGTAATGGCCTGATTGCAGAAATAGGGAAAAACCTGTCAAAGAAAAATGCAACAGTAATAGATGCTCAGGATCTGATTGTCTCTCCCGGTTTCATAGATATTCATACCCATTGCGACGGACAGATACTAAAAGAGGGTATGAATGAAGTAAAGAACTATCTTCTGCAGGGGGTAACAACTGTTGTGACAGGAAACTGCGGCGGCGGAACATATAAGGTGAATCAATTTTTCAGCAAACTTGATTCTCTGGGTACAGGCATAAACATAGTTCATCTGGCCGGACATAATACAATAAGACGGGAAGTGATGGGCATGGAAAACCGTGAAGCCACGGCTGAGGAGATTGAAGAGATGAAAAAAAGGCTTATACAAGGACTGGAAGAGGGTGCAGCAGGTATGTCCACAGGCCTCTTTTACACTCCTGGTGCGTATGCTCCCACCGGTGAAATAGTTGAGCTGGCCAAAGTTGTGCAGAAATACGGTAAATTTTATGCCTCGCACCTGAGAGATGAAAGTAATTATAACGTTGGCCTGGAGGAGGCAGTCAGGGAGGCAGTTACTATTGGAGAAAAGACAGGGGTAAGGGTTCAGATTTCCCATATAAAAGCGCTTGGCAAACCTGTGTGGGGTATGTCGTCGAAGATATGCCGGATTATAGAAGATGCAAAAAAGAGAGGAGTGCATATTTATGCTGATCAATATCCATATAATGCTTCAAATACCGGACTGTCAGCAGCTACTGTCTCGTCATGGGCTCTTGCAGGCGGTCAGCTAAAAAACCGGTTGCAGGATACTGAACTTCTGCCTGTTATCAAGAAGGAGATGGCGGACAATATAGACAGGAGAGGCGGTCCGGAGTCACTGGTTATTGTCTCCTACCCAAAAGATCGCCGGTTCGACGGGAAAAGTCTGACAGAGATCAGCGAAATGAAAGGCAAAACAGCAGTTGACGCTGCTATAGATCTTATTATTGAAGGCAGTCCCAGTGTGGTATCATTCAATATGCAGGATTCTGATATTGTTAATTTCATGACAAAAGATTACGTCATGACCGGATCCGACGGAAGTATAGTAATACCGGGAGACGATAAGCCTCATCCCAGAAGCTACGGTGCTTTTACAAGAAAAATCAGAAAATATGTACTCGAAGATAAGATAATCAGCATGGAGCATGCTATCAGGGCGGCTACTTCAATGCCGGCTGATATGACAGGTTTAATAGACAGGGGAAGACTGAGAGAGGGCAATGTTGCAGACATAGTAATATTCAGTCCTGAAACGATAAATGATCCTGCAACATTTAACGAGCCACATCATTACAGTCAGGGAATAGAATATCTCATAATAAATGGTGATATCGTTGTCAGCGAAGGGAATTATAACGGAAAGCTTTCAGGAAAACCATTAAGGATATTTGCTGATTAATAATAAAATACAACAAGATACGTATGTTGAAGAGTCAAAAACTGACATGCCTCTCTCCTCAAAATGAAACTGATTCTGACATTTTGACCACTAAGATACTTGAGGGAGAAATAGAGGGAGTCGATATAGATTATATTACTATAAAAAATTCATCTGGCTTTAAAGGGCTGCCTGGTGAAAGCGAATATGACTTAATCTTTATACTGGAGGGTGATGTTATTATTGAGGTTGAAGGGGAAAAATACAGTGCCGGGTCTCCCTTTATTGTGCGATTGCCCTATAATATGAAATACTCTGTAACCAATGGCAAATCATACAAAACAGAATTTCTGCACATAAGAAAGTCGCTTGACGAAGATGACCGTAAATTGATCTTAGAAAATAATGAGGTTTATAAAGATATATTCATAAAAGCCCTTGATGACTGCCCGGTGTATACTGAGGATATCAAAAGCAGCAAGAGTATTAACAGAATATTGCTTCCTGAGGGTATGATTCCAAGGCTATGCATAGGTTATGTTGAGACAACAGGACCGGATACTGTAGCAGAACATGAGCATCCTATGTTAGATCAGCTTTTCCTGGGCATGAAGGATTGTAATTGCCTCTGCAAGGCTGATGGATCATCCATATTGCTTACCGAAAACCTGATGGTCCATATACCTCTCGGATCAAAGCATTCGGTTATAGTGGAAAAAGGCAGTAAGCTGGCATATATTTGGTTCGACTTCTTCCTTACAATAGAAGGCCAGGAATATATCAGTACTCAGCACAGAATGGAAGAAGAGTGAAATTTTCATCGTCATTTTAAAATAAAATGTCATGCAAAAAAAATTAACATCAGGTTTATTGGGGAATGCAGGTCTTGTAAAGTCTGTAATTTCAATTACACTACTGTTGATTATACCCGGACTCTGTTCCTGTGAGAAGGAAATAAAAGACTCACCTAAACCCAATATTGTTCTGATAATGGCTGATGACATGGGTTATGAGTGTCTGGGTTGTAACGGGAGTACTGAGTATGATACTCCCAACCTCGACAGACTCGCAAATGAAAGTATTCGTTTTGAGCATTGTTACTCTCAACCCTTATGCACCCCTTCACGGGTAAAAATAATGACAGGAAAATTCAATTTCAGGAATTATGAAGATTTCGGTTATCTGAATCCTGCCGAAATAACCTTTGGCAACCTGATGAAAGAGGGCGGTTATACAACCTGCATCGCAGGAAAATGGCAGTTAAACGGTCTTAACAGAAATAATCCGGGAAATCAGGATGTTGCCAGGCCGGTTCATTTCGGATTTGATGAATATTGCCTATGGCAGCTTAACAGGAAAAGAGCTGAAGGCGAAAGGTATGCCAATCCCCTGATCACCCAAAATGGAAACGACAGACCACAAAGCAGTAAGGAATACGGTCCGCAGGTTTTTAGTGATTATATAATCGATTTTATTGAGAGAAAAGCAGGATATCAACCCTTTTTCATTTACTACCCAATGGTTCTGGTACATGACCCTTTTGTGCCTACACCCGATTCACCTGAATGGAGTGATCCATCCTTAAGATATAAGAAGGATACAGCCTATTTTGCTGACATGATGGCTTATACAGATAAAATTGCGGGTCAGATTGAAGAAAAGCTTAAGGAGAAAAAGGTTTGGGACAATACACTGTTTATTTTTACAGCTGATAATGGTACTAATACTTCAGTTGTCACATCCACAGTTAAGGGAGATGTCAGGGGTGGTAAGGGACAGACTATAAATACGGGAAATCATGTTCCCATGATCATTTCATGGCCTCAAAAAATTAAAAAGGCAAGCGTCTGCAAAAACATAATTGATTTTTCTGATATACTTCCTACCCTGGCAGATGCAGCAGGAATAGATCCGTCATCCTATGTAAGTGATGGTGTAAGCTTCAAAAATCTTTTGTCAGGGAGGCCTTCAAAATCTGAAAAAAATGAGATATTCATTCATTACTCTCCAAGATGGGGAACATATAATCACGACAGATGGGTAATGGACGGTAAATATAAGTTGTACCGGGATGGCAGATTTTTTAATACTGAATCAGACCCGGATGAGCAAAATGTGCTTACAAGCCTTTCAAAAAAAGAGATGAAAATTAAAGAACGATTCCGGAAAATATTGGACGAAAGGGAGAAAGAATTTCCATTCAGCATGAATGACAAGGAGTTCAGAAAATTATAAAATAATTCATATCAATCCGGTTTTTTACGTATAAAAATATTATTTTTGACGTAAAAAGGATAATAACATGGATACTAAATTAACATTGCACTTCGATAAAACTGTAATTGAAAAGGCTAAAGAATATGCTGCAGCAAACAATATCAGCTTATCGAGACTCACTGAATATCTATACAGGCAAATTACCTCCGGCAACTACAAAACCTTTGAAGATTTTCCTGTGGCAGATTGGGTAATAGAAATTTCTGAAGGAGAAGCTGTTTATAAAAAACAGGACAGAAAAAATACTAAAAAGGAATTCTTTAATCGCAAAAAATGAATGTTTTTGTTGATGCCAACATTATTATTTCAACCCTTAACAGGGAATATCCTTTATATACCTGGTCGTCACGCGTTCTTAGCCTGAACGATAAAAAAAATATCAGGCTTTATACATCCCCTCTGTGCCTGGCTATCGCCTTTTATTTCGCAAGTAAGAAAAGCGGGGAAAAAACAGCCAAAAAGAAAATAGAACTGCTTTGTCAAAAAATCAGCCTGACTAAGATTGATGAAAAAATCACACTTCAGGCACTGAATAATCCCATGGTCAGGGATTTTGAAGACGGCATGGAATACTATTCCGCTATGGATAAAAACTGTGATGTGATTGTTACTGAAAACAAAGAAGATTTTTATTTTGGCACTATAATGATTACAGATTGTGAAGGATTCCTGAAAAATATATCAACTCAATTATATTAACAATGTATAAACCACTAAAACTTACTCTGATTCTGGCACCCCTCTCCCTTCCGGTCGCAGGTACTGTTTTGCATGAGTCAGACCATCCCAATGTAATTATTATTATAACTGATGACCAGGGTTATGGCGACATTGGCATAACAGGAAATACGCATGTCAAAACGCCTGTACTCGACAATTTTGCCAGGGAAAGTATCCGTTTCAATCAGTTTTTTGTATCACCGGTATGTGCTCCCACCCGATCGAGTCTCATGACCGGACGATATTCGCTTCGTACTGGAGTCCGCGATACATACAACGGAGGCGCCATTATGGCTGCAGAAGAGGTTACCATTGCTGAAATGCTTAAGGAGTCTGGGTATAGGACAGGGATGTTCGGAAAATGGCATCTGGGCGACAATTATCCTTTCAGGCCGGGTGACCAGGGTTTTGATGAATCGCTTATCCACCTTTCGGGAGGAATGGGACAGCCGGGCGATTTCACTACTTTTTTTAAAGGCGACAGCAGCTATTTTGATCCTGTACTCTGGTATAATGGAGAACAAAAGTACTTTAAAGGCTATTGCTCTGATATATTTGCAAACGAAGCTATTCACTTCATTGAAAAAAATTATAAGTCTCCTTTTTTCTGCTACCTGGCCTTTAATGCACCACATGAACCTCTTCAGGTTCCTCAAAAATATTATGAAATATATCAGGATATTGATCCTGAAGCGGGTTTTAAGAATGACGGACGACCATTTCCAAATATGAGTGAACAAAATAAGGAGAGTGCCAGAAAGGTCTATGCCATGGTTTCCAATATTGATGACAATATTGGCAATCTGCTAAAAAAACTTGATGAACTGGGAATAACAGAAAATACCCTGGTCATTTTCATGACTGATAATGGTCCGCAGCACCCCAGATATGTTGCAGGAATGAGGGGGCGAAAAGGCAGTGTATTCAGGGGCGGAGTGAGAGTTCCGTTTTACTGGCGGCTGCCTTCATTTTCGGGCGGGGATAAAGATGTAGATCTGCCGGCAGCACATATCGACATCCTCCCCACCCTTTCTGAATTATGCAGTTCAAAAATGCCGGACGACAGGATTATTGACGGGAAAAGCCTGCTTCCTCTGATTAAAGGTGAAAATCCTGATGTTTTTAAAGAGAGAACCCTGTTTTTTAACTGGTCCAGACGATATCCTGAGTTATATAAGAATATAGCTGTTCAGAAGGGTGAATATAAGCTGGTGGGTAATACAGAACATGATTCAAAAATTGAAAATTTTGAATTGTATAATGTTATAGAAGATCCATATGAACAAAATAATATCTTACTGTCCAATATACATATTGCAGAAAGGCTAAAAACAGAAATGGACGAACTAATATTTGAGCTGACCGGATCGGAAAATATAAAACATCCACCGGCAATAATTATTGGAAGCCCTCATGAAAATCCGGTCATATTAAACCGTAATGATGCCGGGGGTGAGAGGGGCATCTGGAGACAGGAAGAGGTTTTCGGTCATTGGAAAGTTAAAATAACGGAAGGGCACTATAATCTTAAATTTAAATTTATTAACCCGGTTACAGCTAAGGGAATAATGTACCTTGAAACAAATTCATTCGTGATAAATCAGACCAACCTAACAACACCTACTGATGTCATTGAAATGAATAATGTTTACTTCCCTGATACAGAGTGCGAACTGACTCCTCATTACTCGTCAGAGGGTAAAAACATCTTTCCCCTGTGGGTGGAGATCAAAAAAGTGAGTTATTAATAAAATCTATATATTTGATATCCGGTAAACTTAACAACAAACATTATGTGTAAAATTTGCTCAGCCATTTTAATTTTGTATATAGCAATTCCCTTTTTAGCTTATTCACAGACAGAACAAAAAAAAGCAGATGCTTTGGTATCTCCGAGATTTGTTGAACAGGTGATAACTGTAGGAGGCAGCAACGCCGATATTACAGGTTTTGACAACCGGTCGATCCAGTACGCCATCGATGCAGTGGAAAAAACCGGAGGCACGGTAAAGCTCATGCCCGGTAACTTCGAAATTAAAGCACCGGTAAGGATGAAATCAAACGTAAGACTCGAAGGTTCCGGCAGGGAAACTGTTCTCAAAAAGGTCAACGGATTTCAAACCCGCTTTATTGTTGATGCCGACTATGGCGAGCTAAAGCTGACAGTCGAAAATTCAGACGGATTTGAGCCGGGAATGAAAATACAGGTAACCGACAGGGACAATAGCTCCTGCTGGGACGTATCAACAGCATATATAACTGACATACAAGATAATACAATTTATATTGATGATTATTTGATCAGGGATTACCGGGCCGACAGGGACGGATTTGTTTCGAATGCCTCATCAGTAATTGAAATTATTGAGGGAAAGAATATTACTGTATCAAATCTGACGACAGATGGAAATAAGAGTGAAAATTATCTTGCAGACGGTTGTACCAGTGCTGGTATCATGGTTTTTAAGTCGGAAAACGTTACTATTGATAATGTTCATGTAAAAGATTTTAATGGCGAGGGCATTAGCTGGCAGATTACTGAAAATGTAACAGTTAAAAACAGTGAGATTTCGGGCAGCGGCAATATCGGATTACACCCGGGAACCGGATCACCGTTTTCGGTAATTGAAAATAATGATGTTCATAATAATACACGCGACGGACTATTTATTTGCTGGAGAGTTTATGAAAGTCGGGTATCCGGTAATAAATTCCATAATAACGGACGCTTTGGCATTTGTACCGGTCATAAAGATACCGATGTAATTTTCAACGGAAACCATATCTATAATAATGGCAGCGACGGAGTTAACCTCAGAGGAGAAAGAGAGGCAAATGCGCCTCATCGTAATACTTTCGTGGAAAATGTTATTGAAAATAACGGAACTATTGACGGTGGTTACGGTTTCTCTGTCAATTCTCCGGCAAAAGATTTAGTTCTTAAAAATAACATTTTCAGGAGTACAGGTGCACAAACACAGAAGGCAGCCATCTTTATATATTCAAACGGACTTATGCCTGAACTGATAAATAACAAAATAGAACCGCACCCTATGGGGGAATTACTGAAAGAATAAAAAACGATAAAAATCAATACCATGAATCATCATCTCTTAAAATCCATTGCCATCCTGACTGCAGGTGCAGGAATCTTCGGATGCGCAACTGAAAAAAAAGAACTGGCAAGGCCTAACATCTTATTTATAATGAGCGACGACCATGCATATCAGGCAATAAGTGCCTATGGACATGTCCTGAATGAAACTCCCAATATTGATCGTCTTGCAAAAGAGGGTGCCATTTTTACCAGGGCTTCTGTTACTAACTCAATTTGTGCTCCAAGCAGGGCTGTCCTGCTTACAGGCAAACACAGCTTCCTGAATGGCAAGGTTGACAATATGCAGCCTTTTAACTGGGACCAGCCGAACTTTCCCAAGCTGATGCAGGCAAATGGTTACCAGACTGCCATGATAGGTAAAATACATCTCGACGGCATTCCGCAGGGTTTTGACTTCTCAATGGTGCTTCCGGGACAGGGACACTATTATAATCCTGATTTCCTGATTGACGGAGAGAGAGTGAGAAAAGAGGGTTACTGTACTGAAATAATTACAGAAGAGACTCTCGACTGGCTGAAAAACAAGAGGGATCCGGATAAACCATTTTGTCTGCTCTATCACCATAAAGCCCCTCACAGAAACTGGCTGCCGGCACCAAAGTATGTGAATCTCTATGATGACATTACTTTTGAACCACCGGCTAATTTCTTCGATGATTATGAAGGGAGAGGAACTGCTGCAAAAACGCAGGAGATGCAGATTGACGGTCACGCAATGTGGGGTCACGATTTCAAATTAATAGTAGATCCAAACGGAGATACTACCAATTTTATAAGGGATATAAACAGGATGAACGATGAACAGCGTGCTAACTGGCTGGACGCTTATGAAGAAGAGAACAGGCAATTTCTGGCCGATATGCCGGAGGGCAAAGAGTTGGCATTATGGAAATTCAACCGCTATATAAAAGACTACCTGCGAACCATAAGATCAGTCGATGATGGCGTGGGAGAGGTTCTTGATTATCTTGATGAAGCAGGACTTGCTGAAAACACTGTGGTTGTTTATACATCCGACCAGGGATTTTATCTTGGCGAACACGGCTGGTTCGATAAAAGATTTATGTATGAAGAGTCGTGGCGTACTCCCCTGCTTATGCGGTATCCCAAAGAGATTAAACCCGGAACAAAGATTTGCAATCTTGTTCAAAATCTCGACTTTGCCCCTACTTTTCTTGACTATGCGGGCATTGAGGTCCCGGAAGAGATGCAGGGTGAATCATTCCGCAGACTGGTTGCAGGAAAAACTGATAAATGGCGAGATGCGGTGTATTATACATACTATGAATATCCGTCAGTGCACATGGTTAAAAGACATTACGGTGTAGCAACAGACCGCTATAAACTTATGCATTTTTACTATGACATTGATGAGTGGGAGATGTATGATCTTGAGAAAGACCCAATGGAGATGCAAAATATTTACGACGATCCTGATTATGCTGATGTTCGTAAGATGCTCCATGAAAAGCTTGAAGAGTTACGTGAATATTACGGAGACAGCGATGAATTAAATGATAAGTTTTTAAAGGCTTATCTGGATAACAGGGCAGGAAGGTAAAGGAATTTATACAAAGCATTTTAAAATATTTGACTGCCAATATATTAAAAGCAGACATATGGATACCAGTGTAATATCCCGGGTTAATAAACCAAAGATGATTTTGGTTAATTATTTGTCATGCATTAGCGTTCTGTTGTTATTTACGCTTAATTACCGGTTGGCAGACGCACAAAAACCCAATATATTGCTTATAATGTCTGATGACCTGAACACCAGGATCGGGCCTTATTTGGAAATAGACAAACATACCCCGCATCTTGACCGTCTGGCCGCAGAAGGTGTCCGGTTTACAAGGGCATATTGCCAGTTTCCGCTTTGCGGACCATCAAGGGCATCCATCATGAGCGGATTATATCCTGAAACCAACGGAGTTCTCACTAATAATGATCAGCCGGGAAGTTACAAAAAGGAGACTCCTTCTCTTGCACACCATCCGTCAATGGCCGGATTTTTCCGTGAACAGGGATACTTTACGGCCAGGGTATCAAAAATTTATCATATGGGTGTTCCCGGCGGTATAGAGCGGGGTGATCCCGGCGGAGATGAACCTGATTCATGGGATTATGTATGCAATATCATGGGACCTGAAACTCTGAGTCCGGGAAACCTTGAACTGCTCTCGCCCAAAAACAAGCATTACGGCTCTAACTTTTCAAGAATGATACTGGCTGACGGACTGGAAGTCACTCAGGCAGATTACCTTGCCGCAAGTCAGGCCATAGCAATTCTGGAAAATCGCGCGGGTAAGGCACCCAATTCAGGCACCAATAAGCAGAGAATTAAAAATGATGCGCCATTTTTCCTGGCAGTTGGTTTTGTCAGACCGCACGTACCACTCATAGCACCTGAAAGTTGTTTCACGCCATATCCTGAAGATGAAGTTGTCCTGCCCCCGGTAAAAATTGCAGATGATATACCCGGACAGGCTCTCAGACGACAAAATGATAAGATATGGGGAATGAATGATATTCAAAAAAAGCAAACCATAAGCGCATATATGGCCAGTGTAAGATTTATGGACCGGCAGGTAGGGCGACTACTCGATGCTCTTGACCGGCTTAAACTAAGAGATAATACAATTGTCATATTTTTATCTGATCACGGCTATAATCTTGGCGAACACGATTGCTGGTCAAAGGTAAGCCTTTGGGAAGGAAGCGCACGTGTCCCACTAATAATATCTGCTCCGGGATACAGCGGTACTTACGGCACATCATGCAAAAGCATAACCGAACTTATCGACCTGTACCCTACCCTGGTTGAACTATGCGGTTTCAGTGATATTCAACCTGAAATACTGCAGGGTAAAAGTCTGGCTGAGTATCTGAAAAACAGTAAGACAACTAAAAAAGATCGTGTCGCATATACCGTTACAAATCAGGCCAGGGACGCATCTGTAAGGACCGACAGGTGGAAATATACACGATGGGCTGATGAGAATAACGGATATGCGGAAGAGTTATACGACCATAATAATGATCCGGAAGAATCTGTAAACCTTGCCGGTAATCCGGATTATAAAAACGTACTTGAAGAGATGCGTATTAAATTTGACAGGGCAAAAGAAAAAGCCGGCACCGGATTATAGAAAAAATGATCCTTCTGAAAATGTTGATCTTGCTGAGGAATATCCTGAAAAGGTTGCCGAGCTGGCAAAAAAATATGAAAGTCTGGGAATAAATCCGTAAATCGTTTTTTATTTTTGCAGTCATGAGTAAAAACACCAATATATGTTTAAGTGCCATTACCCTAATGGCTGCCGGATTGATGACATTATCAGGTTGTTCCGACAGAAAGGGGGTAGAAAGTGAAGCAAGAAGACCAAACATCCTGATTCTGATGTCTGACAATCACTCATGGAATCATCTCGGGTGTTATGGCGATCCTGTTCTGAAAACTCCGGTTATCGACAAACTTGCAAACGAGGGTGTCAGATTTACAAATGCATACTGCTCTGCTCCGTCCTGTGCTCCTGCCAGGGCGGCGATGCTAACCGGACAGGATTTTTTCAGGCTGGAAGAGGCAGCAAACCTTTGGGGTGATTTTCCCTCAAAATTTCAGGTCTACACAGATATTCTCGAAAATAACGGTTACCTTGTCGGATATGAGGGTAAAGGCTGGGGTCCCGGTGATCATGAGCCGGGTGGTCGTGACAGAAATCCTGCAGGTAACAGTTATAACTCATTTGAAGAATTTTATAATGAGAAAGAGAGAAATCAACCGTTCTGTTACTGGTTCAGCTCCCGTGATCCCCACAGGCCTTACAAAGTAGACGGCTGGCAGGATTTTAATATAGAAAATATCGTGATACCTCCATATCTGCCTGATCATGAGGACGTCAAAAAAGACATTGGAGACTATTACTCTGAGATAGAAAATTTTGACAGGGATGTAGGTGGATTTCTCCAACTACTTAAGGAGATAGGTGAGACTGACAATACAATGGTAATAGTTTGCAGCGATAACGGTTGGCAGATGCCCAGGGGTCTTGCCAATCTGTATGACTTCGGAACACGAATTCCTCTTATTATCTCATTGCCGTCAAGATTCAAAGGAGGAAGAGTTATCGATGATTTTGTAAGCCTCAATGATTTTGCTCCTACTTTCCTGGAATTAGCCGGAGTTGAAATTCAGGATGAGATGAATGCAAAAAGCTTTGTTAATATCCTGGAATCAGAGAAGGAAGGGATTGCAGATCCAGCCAGGGATTTTATTGTCATGGGCAGAGAGAGACATGCATTTGTCAGAAAGAACGGTGCCGGTTATGGTGCCCGGGCTATACGTACGGCAAAATTTTTATATATCAGAAACTATGATCATGAGAGCTGGCCCGCAGGTGATCCGTCTCTTTATGGCGATGTAGATGCTCATATGCTGCATTATCCGTGCTTTACCAAAATGTACATGCTGAAAAACAGATATAAAGATGGTGTCAGGGAGCTGTTTGAACTGGGTTTTGGTAAACGGCCTGCAGAAGAACTATACAATCTTGAAAAGGATCCTTACCAGATGAATAATATTGCTTATTCTGAAGAGTATAAAGAAGAAAAGGAGGCCTTATCCCAAAAGCTTACATCTTATCTTAAAGAGAATGATGATCCGCGCGAGACAGGTAAAGAGATGAAGTGGCTGAATGCCCCGTATTATGCAGAAAAGGATAAATATCCCCAGCCGGGCGAAGAGGCTCAAAAAGAGTTAAATCTTAAAGAAGAGTATACATATATAGATTAATCTTATGAAAACGTTAAGATCCAAAACATTTGCCCTTGCAGGTTTAATTTCCATGGGAATTACAACACCGGCAGCGGCAAAGCCATACAATAAAACACAGGTAAACAGACAACCGAACTTTATAGTTATTTTTGCTGATGACCTGGGATATGGCGACCTGGGAGTCTTTGGAAATCCAAATATCAAGACCCCGAATCTTGATAAAATGGCATTTGAAGGTCAAAAGTGGACCAGTTTTTACGTTGCTGCTCCTGTGTGCACTCCAAGCCGGGCCGGACTCATGACCGGAAGACTGCCTGTAAGGTCGGGTATGTGCAGCGATAAACGGCGTGTTCTCTTCCCTGATTCAAATGGCGGTCTTCCGCAAACCGAGCTGACAATAGCAAGAATACTGAGTGACAATGGTTACAAAACTGCTGCCATAGGAAAATGGCATCTGGGACATAAGTCTCCCTATCTGCCTACCGATCATGGTTTCGACAGCTATTTCGGAATTCCCTATTCCAATGACATGGATAAGGTGGAAAAGACAGAGTACATTACTCTTGCCGAAAACGAAAGATTTGAAGCTTATAATGTTCCTCTTATGCGTGATAAGAAAATTGTTGAGAGACCGGCTGACCAAAGAACTCTGACTAAAAGGTATACCGAGGAGGCTGTCAAAAAGATAAGGGAGTTAAAAGATGACCATTTTTTCATATATCTTGCCCACAATTTGCCTCACATTCCGCTTTTCCGTTCAGAAGATTTTAAAAACACATCTCTTGCAGGAATTTACGGCGATGTGATTGAAGAGATAGACTGGTCGGTCGGACAGATACTGGAAACATTAAAAAAGGAAGGTCTTGCTGAAAACACACTGGTTATCTTTACATCTGACAACGGACCATGGCATACCTACAAAACACACGGTGGTTCGGCAGGACTTCTAAGGGGTGCGAAAGGCGGTACTTTTGAAGGTGGCATGAGAGAACCTACAGTATTCTGGTGGCCGGGAAAACTCAAACAGGGAGTAATAACGGATATGGGAACTACAATGGACCTTCTGCCAACTTTTTGCTCTCTGTCAGGTACAGAACTGCCCGGTGACAGGATATACGACGGGTATGATATCTCTCCAATACTTTTCGGAAAAGGAAAAAGTGAGAGGGACGTGGTTTTTTATTACCGGGGACTAAAAGTTTTTGCTATCAGAAAAGGGGATTACAAAGTTCATTTCATAACCCAACTAGAATATGGTAGAAGAACAGCTCACTTTATCACCGATCCGGAAGTTGAGATTAACAACACTCCCACTGTACAGAATCCTCCGGTACTTTATAATCTTAGTACTGATCCGTCAGAAAAATATAATATTGCCGGAGAACATCCGGAAATAATAGAAGAGATAGAAGCAATATTGGAACAACATCTAAGCACATTAGAACCGGTTGAAAATCAACTGGAAAAATAAAAACAGGTTATAATGGAATTAAAAGTTCATCCCGGGGCCAAGGCGTTGATCTTTGACCTTGACGGAACATTGTCTGACTCTCTGCAGCTACATGTTGCTGCATGGAATAAAGTTGCTGATATATACGGATTCAAATTCGATCCTCAAATTGTTTATGACATGACCGGCAGTCCGACAATCGCTTTTGCCCGCAGGATAATTGATATATATAAAATCGATGCCGATCCTGAAGAGATGGTTAAAATAAAACAGCACTCATTCTGGGATTCCGCTGAGTTGCTGCAACCAATAGAACAGGTCACGAAAATAGTTGAAAAATATCATAATATTCTGCCTATGTCGGTTGGCACAGGTGCCTGCCGTAAAAGTGCAGAGGTGCAACTTAAAACTCTTCAGATCTATGATTATTTCGATTTTATAGTAACGGCAGATGATGTTAAAAATCATAAACCCGAGCCGGATACCTTTTTGGAGTGCGCCCGGCTTATGGGTGTTGATCCATCAAAATGTCAGGTGTTTGAAGATGGAGACCTTGGCATTGTAGCGGCAAAAACAGCAGGAATGATAATCACAGATGTTCGTCCTGTAGTCAGGATCTCCGGATTTTGATTGCTTGCCGGAAGGTTATCTACCTGAACACTCCGAATAAGTTTAGTATTACTACCACCATTGCAAATATCAGAACATAACGTAAATATTTAGCGCCGCCACGAACGGCAAAATGAACTCCAAGCCAGGCACCACCCATATTTCCGGCAGCCAGGATCAGTCCGGCAAACCAGTTTACCTGGTCGTAATACATAAATATGCCAATTGAAAATATAGTATAAATAAGAACGATAAATACTTTTATCGCGTTAGCTTTTACCAGGTTGTGTCCACAACCTAACACCAGTCCGCCCAGCAGCAAAAAACCCACTCCCATCTGTATAAATCCACCGTAAATCCCAATCAGAAAAAATATAATGTATTGCATTACAGTGGGTTTTGGTCCAGTTATCCCGGCATGTTCCTTTATCCAGATTTCAGGTTTGAAAAGAACAAGCAACAACATGACGATCATCAATCCTGCAATTATCTTTTTCAGCAGATCAACATTGATTTCCACTGCAATCAAGGCGCCTATCAGAGACCCTAAAACCGTCGGAAGTACAAGTCTGAAATCAGTCTTAACATTCAAAACCCGCTTCTGCCGGAATGTTTGAACGCTAATAATATTCTGAAAAAGAATTGCAACTCTCAGAGTACCGTTTGCTACATTAGCCGGTAAACCCATAAACATAAGCAGTGGCAGAACAAGAGTTGAACCTCCACCGGCGGTAGTATTCAGAAATCCGGCAACCAAACCTGTGCCGACCAGTGCTGCAATCATATACCATTCCATACTTACTTAATTATTGCGGCAGTGTTATTTTAATTTTCTGCTCTATAGATGAGCTCAGGATAAAAAGATTTCTTATCAATGGTTAAAGCATAATCATTAATCTTAAAATCTTCACATAAAAGTATAAAATGCTCTTTCTGCAGGGACTCCCGGATTATAAAAAAATATTCTGATCAATATGCAAAAAGAGGATACCCTTTCATCATCTGATGCACTTTATCTGCAACAACCTTCAGGACATGATCATCTTCAATATTTGATATTACATCGTCTATGAGTTCAACAATAACAGGCATCAGCTCCTCTTTTACCCCCCTTGTAGTAATTGCCGGAGTACCAACTCTCAGTCCGGATGTCTGAAAAGGCGATCTGTTGTCGAAAGGCACCATATTTTTATTTACTGTTATTTCAGCCTGAACCAGTCTGTTTTCAACTTGTTTACCGGTAATTTCAGGAAATTTTGTGCGAAGATCAATTAACATTGAGTGATTATCGGTTCCGCCGGAAATTACTTTATACCCTGAATCGATGAATGATTCTGCCATTACCTGTGCATTTTTACGAACCTGCTCCTGGTACTCCCTGAATTCAGGTGCAAGAGCTTCCCCGAATGCCACAGCCTTGGAAGCAATGACATGCTCAAGAGGCCCGCCTTGTTGTCCGGGAAATACAGCAGAATCAAACAGAGAAGACATCATTCGTACCTCGCCTTTTTTTGTCGCTATCCCCCAGGGATTCTCAAAATCTTTTCCCATTAATATTATACCGCCACGTGGCCCGCGAAGGGTTTTATGCGTTGTAGAAGTGACGACATGAGCATATTTTAAAGGATTTTCCAACAAGCCTGCCGCAATTAAACCTGCCGGGTGAGCCATATCTATCATCAACAGCGCACCAACCTTATCAGTAATTTCTCTCATGCGTTTATAGTTCCATTCACGACTGTATGCGGAAGCTCCCCCGATTATAAGTTTTGGTTTAAATTCATTTGCCAGAGACTCCATCTCGTCATAATCAACTGTTCCAGTTTCCTCTTTAACCCTGTATGCTATTGGCTTGTATAAAATGCCAGACGAGTTTACGGGCGATCCATGTGACAAATGGCCTCCGTGTGAAAGATCGAGGCCAAGAAAGGTATCTCCGGGATTCAGTATGACACTCAGGACAGCAGCATTTGCCTGCGCTCCCGAATGGGGCTGAACATTGACCCACTCAGCATGATATAATTGTTTTAACCTGTCTATGGCAAGTTGCTCAGTCATATCAACAATCTGACACCCACCATAGTAGCGCCTTCCCGGATAGCCTTCGGCATATTTGTTTGTCATGACCGATCCCATGGCTTCCAAAACCTGGTCGCTCACAAAATTCTCCGAAGCAATTAACTCTATACCACTTAGCTGTCTCTCTTTTTCCTTTTGAATTATATCAAAAACTAAAGTATCGCGTATCATGTGATTTGATTAAAAAATTATAATTCATAACTAACTTTCACTCTTTAGATAATCCGCTTTTTACGATAAAATTAACCTTGATCCTGCTAATTAAAATTGAATGATCTTATTTATTTCATAAAGTTTAAAGCCCGAAGCAAAAGATTAAGGCTAATTTTAATGATTTTTAAAATCCAAAGGTAATAATATTTAATCCAGCCGTTTATTGATGAGGCAAAGAAAAACTCATTATTTTTGAACAGTTAATTTAAAAATTGATGGAAAAACTGAATAAACGTCCTGCACTGCTCAGCGCTCTCTGTATTTTGACATTTATCGGAAGTACAACAGCTTTTTTAGGCTGGTTTACATCCTCTGTATTGTTTGATAAGGTATCTCATATAATTATCAAATACTCATCGTGGCACTCAACCGATGCTATATCGCCATTATACTTCACTCTTTTAATGGCTCTTCATGCTGTTTCACTTACCGGAGCAATAAGAATGTGGAAATTACATCGTGATGGCTATTTTCTATATATATTCTCACAACTCTTTATTCTGTTTATTCCGGTTTTGTGGATTAATTTTCAGTCATTATCAATAACCAATGCCATCTTTACAGTGGTTTTTATCGTGGGTTACACTATAAACTTCAAATATCTCCGCCCCGGAAGATAAAGATAATGCCATAAGTGATACAAAGTAATTCCGGAATCAATTCAGATTAAAATCAATACTGTTAATATCCGGAATGGATGATTAAAGGCCTAACAGCAATTTTTCAGGATCCTTTCCTCCTGAGTAGAGGATTTCCGGATTTTCGATCATCTCTTTTACCTTTACCAGGAAGCTTACAGAATCCTTTCCGTCGATAATACGATGATCATATGACAGAGCGACATACATCATCGGCCTGATGACAACTTTACCCTCATCGGCCACAGGTCTTTCCACAATATTATGCATACCAAGTATTGCAGACTGCGGGGGATTTATTATTGGTGTGGAGAGCAGTGATCCGAAAACCCCACCATTTGTAATAGTAAATGTTCCTCCGGTAAGCTCATCTACCGATATCTTCTTACTCCTCGCCTTTTCAGCAAGCTCTTTAATTTCAATCTCAATCTGAGAAATTGATTTACTTTCAGCATTCCTTATCACAGGTACCATTAATCCTTTTGGTGTCGAGACAGCGATTCCTACATCAACATATTGCGGAGTTATTATATCATCTCCGTCAATCTGGGAATTTACCATCGGGTAAAAATCCATTGCTAAAGCAACAGCCTTGGTAAAGAAGGACATGAATCCCAACTTCAGACCGTATTTATCGACAAACTGAGTTTGATATTTTTTTCGCAAAGAGATAACTTTGCTCATATCTATCTCATTGAAAGTAGTGAGCATAGCTGTTTCATTCTTAACAGCAACGAGCCGTTCACTGATCTTTCTTCTTAACGGAGACATAGTCTGCCTGCTGATCTCTCTTGAAAAGGATCCGGTGACTTGCTTTTTTTCAGATTCATGCTGCTCCAGAAATGCCTCAACCTCTTTTTTTGTCATACGTTTCAATCCACTTAGGAGATCCTCAGCCGACAAACCCTTTTCTTTCATGAATTCACGTGCAAGAGGTGTAATCTTCAAATTACCGGTTGATGATTTTATTTCTCTCTCAAGTTTCGGAGGTTCTTCAACACTCTCCTGATAAACTTTGTTATTTTTAATTTCAATAGTTTTTGCCTTTTCTTCTTTATCATGCTTTTCCTGTCGGTCAACAGCAACCGGTGTTTTACCTTTTACAGGAACATCCTTGGTATCTATTGTGCAGACAACTGACCCAACCTGAATAATCTCCCCTTCCTTTACTTTTACAGTAATTTTCCCGGCCTCTTCTGCCGTTATGGTCAGTGTAGCCTTATCTGACTCAACCTCAGCAATCTCCTGATCTTTTTCAACAAAAGATCCGTCCTCTGCCAGCCAAGCGCCGATCTCAACTTCTGTAACTGATTCACCCGGACTGGGTACCTTAACTTCTATAATCATTTTATTTTTTTTAATGAGCTGCCACTTCTTTAGTATCAAAAACAGCTTCCAAAATTTTTTGCATGCCCTGCAGATGCTTCTCCATTAATCCTGCTGCGGGACTTGCACTCTCGGGACGAGCAACCACTTTCATATTCAAATAATTCAGTTTGCGACATATCAATGGCCATGCACCCATATTTACAGGTTCATCCTGCACCCATAGGATATTTTTTGTTTTATAGGATTTCAACAATTTATTAATCTGCTCAACGGGAGTGGGATATATCTGTTCTATACGGACTATTGCCACATTGCTGATACCGTTTTCAAGCTTATATTTACTAAGATCATAATATAACCTTCCTGAAGTAAATATCAGTTTGTCAATCTCATCATGTTTTGCAACCGGATCATCAATTATCTCTTTAAAACTTCCCCGGGTAAGTTCCTCGAGAGTTGAAGTTACCATCGGATGGCGCAAAAGACTTTTAGGAGTGAAAATAACAAGCGGCAAACGCATATTCATCTCAACCTGTCGGCGTAATACATGAAACATATTTGCAGGAGTGGTCGGAATAACTAGCTGAATATTATTGTTTGCAGTAAGCTCCAGGAATCTCTCAATTCTTGCACTTGAGTGCTCAGGGCCCTGCCCCTCATATCCGTGAGGTAAAAAAAGCACAAGATTATTCATCAATCCCCATTTTTCAAATGCAGAGGTGATATACTGATCGGTAATTACCTGTGCTACATTGGTAAAATCTCCAAACTGTGCTTCCCAGACAGTGAGACCTTCCGGTTGCGCGAGTGCATATCCATATTCAAATCCCAATACAGCATACTCTGATAAGGGTGAATTAAATACATGGAACTTAGCCTGATCTTCAGAAACATGCTTCAGAGGAAAATATTTTTCATCTGTTCCTTCTATAACAAATGAAGAGTGTCTGTGAGCAAAAGTGCCTCTCTCAGTATCCTGTCCGCTCAGTCGTACCGGATGCCCCTCTTTTACCAGAGTACCATAAGCTAAAAGTTCAGCCATAGCCCAGTCCAGATTATCATCCAAAATCATCATTCTCCTGTCAGATATAATCCGGTCGACCTTTTTGAAAAATTTCAACTCTCCGGGCAGATGGTTTATCTTTTCAGCAATGCCGATCAACTCCTTTTTTTCCACTCCTGTATTGACCGGAACAGCAAACATACCTTCACCGGGAGAGTCATATGACTTATATTCATCAATGAGAAACTTCCTGATTTTCAGTTTTTCAATTTTTTCTGATTCCTTAAATTTTTGATCAAGATAATGATCAAATCTTATTATCTCCTCTTCAGCCTCCTGCAGTGACATTATACCAAGCTGGTCGAGTTTCATGGAATAGATGTCTCGCGGATTGGGATGTTTCGAAATAGCTTCATAAAGCATCGGTTGTGTGAATCTGGGTTCATCTCCTTCATTATGACCATATTTACGGTAACTAAGTATGTCTATAAATACGTCATTTTGAAATTTCTGCCTGAATTCCATTGCCAGCTTAATAGTAAAAATCAGGGCCTCCACATCATCTCCGTTAACATGAAAAACAGGTGAACGGGTCACTTTTGCCACATCAGTGCAGTAGGTACTTGACCGTGCATCGAGATATGGAGTAGTAAATCCAATCTGATTATTAATAACAAGATGAATAGTTCCGCCGATTTTATATCCGTTTAGCTGGGACATCTGGATTGTTTCATAGACAACACCCTGACCGGCAATAGCAGCATCTCCGTGAATTATTATTCCGGCAGCTTTGCTGTAATCGCCATTATACTGCGAATCTATCCTTGACCGAACCATGCCCTGCACTAAAGGTGACACAGCTTCAAGATGAGAGGGATTGGGCATTAACTTCAGCTTGACTGCTTTTCCGGAATCTGATACTACCTCATTCTCATATCCCAAATGATATTTTACATCACCCTGCAATATCCCGTCTTCGTACTCTTTACCGTAAAACTCCTTAAATATATTTTCGTATGGTTTTTGTAATATATTCGCCAGTACATTAAGCCGTCCACGGTGTGCCATTCCTATTACAAACTCTTCAATCCCCAACTCGGCACCTCTCTCTATTACAGCATCCAGCGATGGTATAAGAGTTTCACTTCCTTCCAGTGAAAACCTCTTCTGCCCGACAAATTTTTTATGAATAAAACTCTCAAATCCAACTGCTACTTTCAGATGCGAAAAAATATCCCTTCTTTTTTCAGGAGAGAACTCCTGCGAATTACGCGTACTTTCCATCCGTCTTTTCAGCCATTCAACGACTTCAGGTTTCCTCATATAAACATACTCAACACCAATTGACCGGCAGTAGGTGGCTTCCAGATGATCTATTATATCTCTCAGTTTTGCCGGTCCAATTCCTATATCGTTGCCAGCCAGAAAAGTCCTGTTCAGGTCTTCCTTTTGAAGCCCGAAATTCTCAATATCCAGAGTGGGTACATATTTGCGCCTCGCTCTGACAGGATTTGTTTTAGTGAAGAGATGGCCACGCTGACGGTAACCGTATATCATATTCAGAACGGCAAACTCTTTTTCAAACTGAATACATGTAGCATCTTTAGGCTTTTGGGGATAATTGTTAAGAGCAAGTTCAAAACCCGAAAAGAAATATTGCCAGCTCTTATCAACCGATTGGGGATTTTCGGTATATTTTTTATAAAGATCATCAACTACCTGCTGATCCTGATTTGAGATTGACGAAACTATATCCATCTTTGACAAATGTTGAGTACTGGTACTACAAACAAATTATGATATTTTTTGTTTATTCATTTATATTTTAAATCACTTTTGATTATTTGAAAACAAACAGTTTACAAACATCCTTAAGTAATTTATTTCAAACATACTGAAATAAACTATCGTGAAGTAATTTTTTTTCAGAATCTTTCCGTTATATATTCATCAATGAATTTTCAACCGTAAGTAAATAAGATGCATTCAAAAAATAAAAACAGTGTGGTTTTATGCATTATTGATTTTAAAGAATTGTAAATCAATTTACTTACCTTACAGGAGGAGAATTCTCATTTTTGACCTGACTTAATTATTGCAGAAGTAACCATAAGGAAAATCACACAGATAATATTTAAACCCCAGTAGTATTAAATATAATTAGATTATACTAAATAAAAACATTATTATTTGGGAATATTATTAAAGGAGTCAAAGTGAATCAGGAATAAAAAATGGCAGGCGATTATTTTCTGTTCGGACTTTCCTGTCATTTCAGTAATAATCGCTTGCCAATTTGACTGATACTACCCCGAAAAATCAGAGTACTGCGTTGCAGGCATCAAGCAGCTTTTGTACATTCTGATTAGTTGCATCGAGTGCTTTTGCTTTTTCGAGAATTCCAACAGCAGCTTTGAATTCAACTTTTGATTTCTCAATTTCTGCAGTATAAGCATCGTCAGTTGTTTGAATTGTACCTGCTTTAACTTTTTCATTGGCAGCATTGATAATGGCAACACCTTTTTTATAAAGCTCATTACCTTCCATTACATATACATTGGCAAGAGCTGATGAGATCTTTTCTTCATCAGGATATTTCTGAACTCCCTCTTCAAGGGTAGCTTTATACTCTGCATCTTTATTCTGTTTCTTTAAAACCACAGCTTTATAATAGAGGGCCGTCTCTCCCCTGTAATTATTCTCCACGCTTTTGCCGAAAAGTTCAACGGCCTTATCCGGCATTTCTCCCCTGTACGCGGCTATGGCAGCATTAAACACCATGTCGTTTGTTTCACCATCAGCAGTGGCTATTGCCTGTTCATAACTTGCAACTGCATTTGCATAATTATCCTGCTGGTTGTAAACCAAGGCTTTATATTCATGACACCTTGACACATCAACTCCTGCCTCTATTGCTTTATCAAAATACTTGATGGCAGCATCGAATTTATCAGCTTTATATGCAGCAAAACCGATATTAAAATTAATTGCCGGTTCTACCTGTACGTCGCCAAGATTGTTCATTGCTTCATCATACAAAGTAAATGCTTTGGCATAATCTTCGGCCTTCATAGCCTCATTGGCCTGGTTAATTTTTTCAGCCGCATCCTGGGCATATAAAAACACCGGTGCAATAACAGCCAAAATCAGAAATAAGTAATTTTTCATTGTCGTTTACTTTTTATAATTATATGCTTAATAATATTTTAATGACTTAATAACAGTTAATCTCCAAAAATAATAATATTGAATAAAAATCCTACAACTATTTTTTTTTATTAACTATTTTTTTTACTCAATTGCTTTAAATCAATCAACAATTGTGCCAATTCAAATGCAAAGTTATACAACAGATCCGGCGCCTTCATTATGGCCTCTTCAACAGCCATTGGTTCGTTTATTATACTGAAAATTCCGGAAAACGCCGGAGAGGCCTCTCTCTGAACATTTCCTCCTATGGCCACAACCGGTTTATTAAATCTGTGAGCTACATTGGCTACTGCTTTAGGGGCTTTATTATTGAGAGTCTGGGAATCTATCTTACCCTCCCCTGTAATTACGAGGTCAGACCATTTTGCATGTTCTTCAAAGTTGAGCAGTGACAAAATGAAGTCGGCACCGGGAACAATCTCAGCATTAAAAAAGGATATTAAAGGTATTGAGATTCCTCCTGCCGCACCCGCTCCATTTAAAGATTTCAAACTCTTACCACAATATAATTCAAGCAAACTGGCCCAATTTGCCAAACCTTCTTCAAGAGCTGTTACCATCTCAGGTGTGGCTCCTTTTTGGGGACCAAATATTGCTGCTGCACCCTGACTGCCTGTCAAAGGATTGTCAACATCACTAATAATTTTTATTTCAATACGATCAGCAATCCCTGATCTCTCTAATCGTTTAATAGATTTAAGATTCTCACCGTTCCCTTTCAGGGGTCGACCTGTTTCATCAGACAATTTAAATCCCAATGCTGTCAGCATACCGGTTCCGCCATCTACAGTAGCGCTTCCGCCAATACCCAGGATAATATTACTACATCCCCTGCCAATTGCATCAGCAATCAGTTGTCCGGTACCATATGTTGAAGCTTTCAGGGGATTAAGTTCATCACTGCCAAGCAATTTTATACCTGATGCTTCTGCCATTTCAATGATTGCGGTACTCCCTGCAATAGAATATTTCGCAGTAACAGGTCTGCCTAATGGATCTTCCACCTCAATTGATATCTCTGTTGCATTTAAAGCCCTGGTAATAATTTCACCTGTCATATCGCCTCCGTCGGCAACCGGAATCTTTTTTATAACAAAATCATCCGAAGCTGCCATAAAGGCTTTTTCTACTATACCGGCAAAATTTATTGCTGATAAACTCCCTTTCATAGAATTTGGCGAAACTAAAATATTCATTTTTCTCCTCTGGTTACTGAAACAATACCTTTAACTTTTTTTATCCTGTGAATCAAAAAATCCAGATGATCGACATCATGAACAGAGAGTTTAAGGATACCTTCAAATCTGCCCTTTTCTGTGTCAATATTCATCGAACGCAATTGTGCACCTGAATCTTTTGCAATAATATGACTTATTTCCGACACTATGTTAATCTCATCGGATCCCGAAATAAAGAGAGTTGTCAAAAAAGCACCCTGCGATGCTGTTTTTTTCCATTTAGCCTTAATGACCCTGTAAGGAAACCTCTCTTTTAACTGCTGAGAATTTGGACAACTGTTACGATGAATTTTGATACCATGGTTTATTGTCACAAATCCAAAGATCGAATCACCAAAAACAGGATTACAACATTTTGCCAGTTTATAGTTAACATTCTTAAGATCATTATCTATTATCAAAAAATCTTCTCCGCTATCAGTGATAATCTCACCTGCCCCCTTTTTCGGAAGAAGAAATTCAATTGGCTTTTTCACTGTCTCCTCTTCACCTTTTTCAGAAAATATTGATTTAATATCCAGAGGATCTATTTTACCCTTTGCCAGTTCGCAATAGAATTCATATGCCAGTTTAAATTCATACTTCTTCAAAATTTTCCTTACCGCCTCATCATTCAGGTCAAGTTTCCAGTTCTTGAATTTCCGCTCCAATATTTCCCGTCCGTTATCAGCAAGCCTTCGTTTTTCTTCGTTAAGACTTGCTTTAACACGGCTTAGAGCTTTTGAGGTCACAAGAAAATCCAGCCAGTCGAGTTTAGGCTTCTGATTATTTGCAGTATCAATTGAAACCTGGTCGCCGTTCTTAAGTTTATACCTGAGAGTTACCTTTTTCCCGTTCACTTTGCCACCAACGCATTTATCACCAAGTTGTGAATGAATCTCATAAGCAAAATCAAGCAACGTTGATCCGGCCGGCATTTTTTTCAGATCCCCTTTCGGGGTAAAAACAAAAGTTTCACTGCTGTATATATTAAGACTGAAATGATCAATAAAATCGACTACATTCAGGTCAGGATTCTCAAGGATCTCACGTATTCCGGCAAGCCACATCTCAAAATCACGACTGTCTTTTCCACCCTTATACTTCCAGTGGGCAGCCAGCCCCTTTTCTGCAACTTCGTCCATTCTCTTTGTCCGTATCTGAACCTCCACCCACCTTCCCCTGGGTCCCATGACAGTAGCATGAAGTGACTCATAACCATTTGACTTGGGAATTGTGATCCAGTCACGGAGTCGCTCGGGATTGGCCTGGTACTGATCGGTAACCAGAGAATATACGGTCCAGCAGTCAGCCTTCTCCCTTTCAGGTTTCGAATCGAGGATAATCCTGATTGCAAAGAGATCCATCACCTCGTCAAACGATACCTTTTTTTTCTGCATTTTATTCCAAATGGAAAAAACAGATTTTGTCCTGGCTTTCATTGAAAACTTATAACCTCTCTCTTCAAGTATCTTTTCAAGCGGTTTTACAAATTCAGCGACAAATCCGGAACGTTCATCCTCACTCTCTTTCAGTCTGTCGATAACATATTGATAACCTTTGGGATTTTGATATTTCAGACACAAGTCCTGCAACTCTGAATTTATGGAATAGAGACCCAGTCTGTGAGCCAGGGGCGCATAAAGATAGGAAGTTTCATTTGAAAGCCGCTGTTGCGACTCTTCATCATAATTATTCAGATTTCTCATTACCTGGAGTCTGTCGGCAGTCTTGATCAGAATAACCCTTACATCCCCCGCAAGCGCGAGTAACAGTTTCCGGTAATTTTCTGCATGTAGATCAACGGTGTCGGTTCCCAAAGCATTGATCTTGGTCATTCCCTCCAGTATTGAATACACAGATTCACCAAACAGTGACTTAACTTCTTCCTTTGTTACCTCCCTCTCGAGACCCGTGTACATAATATTATGCAACATGCCGGTTATAACAGAATCAGGTTCCAGTCCGATCTCTGTTGCAATTATGGTTGCAACTTCCAGAGAGTGATTAAGAATAGATTCACCTGATTTAAACCTCTTTTCACCAATAGCAGAACGTATAAAACTGAACGTTTCATCCAGTTTTTTAAGAGATTGCGGATCCCATGTAATACTGCAAAAATCCTTTAACTTCTCAAACCTGTAATCAGCCCTGACTATTATATCCATATTCAAGAAAAAAAAGGCTGCCAGCAGGCAGCCTTTGATTAAAAATAACTTATGAAATTATTATTCTGCCTGAGTTTCATCAACAAAAGTACGCTTACGCAACTCACGGTCAATCATAAAAAGTCCGTTACCATGACCACTGGTAAGCTTAAGATTATCGAGAATTTCAGAGACATTGGCCTCTTCTTCCACCTGCTCATCAACAAACCAGGTAAGAAAACTTCTGGTAGCGTGGTCTTTCTCTTCGATAGCAATATCAACAAGATTATTAATCAGACTTGTAACATGTTGTTCATGTTCAAGCGTCATCTCTGCTACACTAATAACACTTTCGAACTCCACAGGCATTTGTTCAATGCCTTTCAACTCAACCTTTCCTCCCCGCTCAACAATGTATTTAAAGATTTTGTTGGCATGGGTAAGCTCTTCCTGGTATTGAACATACATCCAGTTAGCAAAACCTGCCAATCCTTTTTCTTCAAACCAGGCTGACATTGACAAATAGAGCAGAGCAGAATATTGTTCTGCATTTATTTGTTCATTAAGGGCTTTTAATACTTTTTCCTTTAACATACTACGTAAGTTTTAATTTCGGTTAAAATTATAAAAAACTGCTTATATTTAAAATAGTAATTTTTAATATTTATCCGGCAAATCCTGTATAAATAAGGAACTGATATTTCCTATGGCTAAAATTAAAAATGTATTTATTTGATCTCCATGCATTTTACGATCATATTATTCAATAATCATTAATTATCATGGTATGCTCACTGCTTAAATACAAATTATTCTTACTTCTTCCTCAGGTTTTGCACAAAATAAGTTATAGAATTATAACAAGCAATGCCCGGAATAGTTCATATGATATCACAGCAATTTCGTAGATTTGCCGGATAATTGAGAAGAAGATTATCAACTGTTTTATTTAAATACATTCGAAATTATTTAAAAATGGAAATCACACATATTGAACACATTGGCATAGCTGTAAAAAGTCTGGACGAATCGATCCCCTTTTATGAAAATATCTTAGGATTAAAATGTTACAAAGTTGAAGAGGTGAAAGACCAGCAGGTAAAAACTGCATTTTTCATGGTGGGCCAGACTAAAATTGAATTGTTGGAGTCGACTTCACCCGACGGACCAATAGGAAAATTCATTGAAAAAAAAGGTCCCGGAATTCACCACCTGGCGTATGCAGTTAAGAATACAGATGAAGCGCTGGCAGAGACAGAGAGTAAAGGAGTTCAGCTGATTGATAAAAAAGGCAGAAAAGGAGCCGAGGGACTAACTATTGGATTTCTTCATCCAAAATCGACATTAGGCGTCCTTACAGAAATTTGCAGTGGCGAATAAAATTAAAAGGATTCTGGTCTGCTAAAAGCCGGAATCCTTTTAATCTATATGCCTGTAAAATAAGTCCTGATTAGAATTTTATTTTAGAAACAGTATAAGTAAAATTATTTTAAAAGTTTCTGAAGCAGCCAGTTATTTCTCATCTCCTGCTGTTCCGGAAAGGTCCGGTGCTGGGTTTCCTGAAAAAGATGCAGCTCTTTCGGAGCATTTATCACGTTGTAGGCAGAGTGCATTGAAGTAAGCGGACAGGTATTGTCGTTATACCCCCCGGCTATATCACCCCGGAACCTTAACGAAACGGGCAAAATTAACCACATCATAATATTTCGATGTCTCAATCTTCTCCTGCTTATTAGTAAAATCATCACGAAACATACGAGGCCAGCCGCCGGCCCGATCATACAGATAGCCTGTCAGGTCAGACAAAGCAGGATATAAAGCAGCAAGATAATCTATACGCTCATCCGGTCCTGCAGTAATTATTGACAATGCTCCGCCCTGACTTCCTCCTGTTACAGCAATATCTTACCCGTTATAACAATCAAGGGTCTCTATGAAGTCAACAGCGTCAGGCCTAACAATAACCTCTATCAACTCCTTTGCCGGCTGAGAATATCCGTATATATTCGTCAGAACGAGGAAGACAACTGAAAAAATAATCCTCTTCATAGGTTGTAAATTTATATACTTTAAATTGTTGGTTCCCAACCCGGAGCATATTCCCTGCTCCATAATTTCATTGCATCACGGTCATACATCTGACCTGTTTTGTCATCTATGTCAAAACCATGACCTATTCGATAGGCAATATTTGAATAGTGCACCATGGCCATGCTGACTGTAGCATCATCTATTGGAGCATTCAGGCTGGATTTTCCGCGTATGGCATCGAAAAAATTCATAACATGAGCTGTTGTCATGTCACCACCGCCTCCAAGGGCAGTACCGGCTTCATTTGACACAGTCTGACTATCCTTTATCTTTTTGCCGGACCTGTCATAGAGAATATATTTTCCCCGGTCAACAAAAACAGTTCCTTCACTGCCGTAAATTATTGTTCCCCGGCCGCCGCCATAAGTGTCATAACCATTCCTGCTCTTGCCATCCCAGGTTATCAACTTATTATCCTTAAACTTAAATGTCACATACATGGTATCATACATCTCCCAGCCGTCATTGGCAAAATGCCTCTTGTCGGCCTCTGCGCTGACACACAAGGGGAAGTCGACCTGCAGTGCCCAACGTGCCACATCAAGCTCATGGGTAGCATTATTACCAGCTTCTGCTGTACCATAATCCCAACCATACCAGTGCCAGTTATAATCCCATGTTTCATAGGTATACTCCCTTCTTGGGGCAGGTCCCTGGAAAAGTTCCCAATCCAGTCCCTGATGAACAGGAACCTTTTTCTGCACAGGAACTTCTCCTCTTTGATTGGTATAAAAAGTAACAGCTCTGTATGCTTTTCCTATTACCCCCCTGTGTATTTCCCTGATAATCTCCTGTGTATGTCCAGAGGAGCGCTGCTGGTTGCCCATCTGGACTACCTTGTTATACTTTTTACTGGCTTCTACCAGAAGTTCATTCTCCATCATATTATGACTGCAGGGTTTTTCAACATAAACATGTTTTCCACCCTTAATAGCCATTATGGATCCAGGTGTATGCCAGTGGTCGGGTGTCGCATTGAAAATAGCATCGACCTTCTGGTCATCGATTACTTTCCGGATGTCATTCTCCTGTTTTGGAGTGTAACTGATATGCTTTGAAAAGCTGGCAAGTGCTTTTTCCCGCTGACTTGCCATGACATCACAAAGATACAGTAACTCGACATTACTCTCTTTTTTAGCTACCGGTTCATAGAAAGCACCAAGCCTCCTGCCAAGACCGACAACAGCAACTCCAAGTCTGTCGTTTGCCCCGATAATCCTGTTGTAACTGCGGTGTGACATACCCATTGCTGTTCCTCCCACTGCTAATCCGGCAGCTCCTGCGGTTACTTTTTTCAAAAAATTTCTTCTGCCTGTATTTAAATCCATTTTTTTAATTTTATTATTCAAGTAACATTTTGAATTAAAATATCTTACAACATTGCCATTATCCCTTTGACATAGCCAAAAGATTCCATCATTCCCGGTAGCGGATCATCAGCTTCAGCTTCATATTCCAGGGCCAGGGTGCCGGCATATCCTGATTTAACAACCGCCTTCATAAACGACGGAAAATTGATGACACCACGTCCTATTATACATGTAGTTCCCTTTGCAGTCGGAGCAGTTACGTCCTTGATATGGATATCATATACCCTGTCAGCAAAATCCGTCAGATCCTGTTCAGGGTCCCGGTCAATTCTTTTGGTATGGCCGATATCGATACAAAGTCCCATACGCTTATCCATATTCTTTATGCGAACATATGCACTCTCTGCACTGGGATAGAGCTCATCGCCAGGACCATGGTTATGAATGGCAAGTTTTATATCATATTGTTTTATCTTGCCCTCAACATATTCCAGCAATTCATGATCAGGCACGCCCACTATCATTTCCATTCCCGCTGCTTTGGCATATTCAAAAGCCTGATCTGCCTGCTCTCTGTTTCTCATATAGATAACTCCTCCTCCGTAAAGCTCTATACCCTTTGCTTTACACAGAGCGACAGCATTATTAATTGTAGCTTTATCTGAATCAAGAGGAAGATGCATATCCTTAAAAGTAATACGGTTTACTCCGCAGCGGAGGGTCATATCGATGGCCTCTTCCTGCGTAAACTTTCTCACGCTGTAGGATGCAACTCCCAGTTGAAATTTAAACTTTCCTCTCTGTTCTGAGAAAGGATTTACGGATGCACCGACTAATCCCGGTAACGCTGTTGCAGCCATTCCAAGGCCGGCAGCTTTTAAAAAATTTCTTCTGTTTGCCATAATTATAGTTCTCTTATTTTTATACTTCTGAAATGTACGGTATCATTATGATCCTGAAACAGTACCGGGCCTCTTTCTGCCATTCCGAATCCTTCAAAATCAACATATTTACTTCGTGCAACCAGCGCCTTGTAAATATTATTACCACGAGTGTATTCAATTAATTTACGACCATTAAGCCAATGCTGAACTGTTCCGTCTGCTTTAACAACGATCCTCCCGCGGTTCCATTCACCGGGACCTTTAACAAACCTCGGTTCTGTTTCTGCCGGTATTAAATCATACAATGACGCTAATTTCCGGTTACCAACAACGCCGTTAAGAGCATCAGGATGCCTCTCGTCATCCAGTATCTGGTACTCCAGTCCTATTGATGGTCCGTTATTGCCTATTCCATATTTTATTCCACTGTTAGCACCCTCTGTGAAACTGAAATCAAACTTAAGTTCGAACGGGCCAAACTCCTTTCTTGTAACAATGTCTCCGCCACGCTTTTCAGTATCCCCTCCGTTGGAAAGGACCGTCAGCACTCCGTCTTTAACCTGCCACCCTTTTGAGGGGAACTCATCGCCATTTGCACTTTTAAAATTTGCTGCAGACTGACCGTCAAAAAGCAGTTCAAAACCCTGCTCTTTTTCTGCTTCACTCAGATTGTTAGGTAAAAGATTAACAACATATATTGCCTCTGACGGAGAAGGAGTCAGATTCTCAGTTTTGATCCTGATATTCTTCCATTTAATCTCTTTCCCTTCGTTCTCCGTATTGTTACCTATACTATGAACCTGGAGTGCAATAAAACCCTCCGGAGTCATGTCGTCTATCACATGTGCAACCGGTACTCCGTTTAACCATGTCTTTATTGAAGGGCCGATACACTCAATCCTGTAATGATTCCATTCACCCGGTTTGAAGGCCGGACGTGCATCAGGATTCAGATCCAAAGCATATAACCAGCCCCTGCGGGCTTCATCATATATGCCGCCACTCCAGGCACGGTCAGAAGGATCCACCTCGCACTGATAACCGTGAACCCTGCCGTTACTATAATCAGCCCGGCTCTCTGAACGAAACTGTATGCCCGAGTTCATATCACTTTCAACCAACAGCTCCAGTTCCAGGATGAAATCAGAATAGTTCTTCTCAGTACACAAAAATGAGTTTGGAGTGTTGGCAACAGTTGTTCCTACTATCATCCCGTCAACAACGGAATATTTTGCCTCTCCGTTTAATTGCTTCCAACCGGTCATATCTTTTCCGTTAAACAGATCTGTCCAGCCCTCTCCTCCTCCTTCTGAACACCCGCTTAAAAACAGGGTAATCAGTAAAAGATAAAAATAATTCTTCATGGTATTTGAAATTTCAGGTTATCCGTTTTTACCTGCCTGACAACATTTTAATTATTATTGTCATGGCACAGCAAAGGCAAAAATATATATTTTCCATCGCTTAAGTTACTAAATTTATAAATTTTTGCTGCTAACTGAACCGGGTTGTCACCTTTAACATTAAAATGAGACTGTCACAATTTGGATTTGTGAGAAATTACGATCTTTGCGACACTGTTTAATTTTACTAAAACCCTTGCAATGTAACGGGGACTTTTATTTAAAAGGGAGAAAAATATGGCTAATGAAGAACCGGCATAAAAAGCCACTTTGAGAATTCACCAGATAAATGATCCGCCTAAGAAAAAATGCGTATAAAAAATCATTAAATAAAGTTATATTGACATGAATAATCCGGTATATTTTATAGGTATCTATTTTCTGCTTGCATTATCTGTCGGACTTTACTCCTTTTTCAGGATAAAGAATTCATCAGACTATTATATTGCAGGTAAAAAAGCCGGACTCATGATGGTGTCAGGGAGTTTACTCGCCACTATTCTGGGTGGTTCAGCTATCCTGGGAACAATAGAGTTAAGCCAAAAAACCGGCTGGCCTGCCATTTGGTTTCTCTTTTGTGCATCTTTAGGTCTTTTTGCCCTTGCTCCAATAGCCAGATATGTTAGCAGATACGGTAAGTACACACTTCCTGAGCTTCTTGGATATTTCTATGGCAAAAAAGCCCGGATAACAGCTTCGGTTATTATTCCTGTTGCCTGGCTTGGGATCATTGCAGCCCAAATAATTGCTGCAGCTAAAATATTATCCGGACTTGAGATCACAAATTATTCCTGGTCAGCTATAATTGCAGGATCCATTTTCATCCTTTATACTCTTCTGGGAGGACAGGTAAGTATTCTCAAAACTGACTTAATGCAGTCATTACTTATTTTAGCAGGACTGGCTGCACTGGCAATTTTTACTGTCAGTTCAGAATTTAATTACGTTAAGCCTTCATTCTCTGCAGATGACCTGTTCAATGAATCTTTTGGCTGGCTCGATCTGTTAATTCTGATAATGACCTATTCGGTTACCTTTGTAGTAGGCCCTGACATTTATTCAAGGATATTTTGCGCCAGAAATGAAAAAATTGCAACACGCAGTATTATTATTGTTGCCGTTGCTCTTATCCCTGTATCAGTCATACTGGTATTCCTGGGCATATTCTCAGGATATTCGGGAGAAACAGAGATAGTCAGATTTGCTTCTGGTATTTTACCCGGCTGGTTTTACGGACTTTTTCTGGCAGCTTTACTCTCTGCAGTTATGTCATCGGCCGATACCACCCTCCTCACCTCTTCGTTAATCCTGAGTGAACTGATAAATCAAAATCTTGAAGGAAGCAGATCACTTGCCATAACCCGTGTACTAATTGTTACTCTCGGCATTCTGAGTATTTTAATTTCACTTTTTGTGACCTCAATATTACAATCCCTTCTGCTGGCACTTACCTTTTTCTCCGGTGCGTTTGTATTACCTATGCTTGCCGGTCTGCTGAATATCCCGGTAGTCAGAAAACAGTTAATGATTGCTATTGTTTCAGGAGGATTTATTGCCCTTGCGGGAAAAATTATAAATCTGCAGGGATATCCTATAGCGGGGAATATGATAATAATAATGTCATTTTTCGTAAACAGCGGCCTGATGTTTATAAATTTCAAAAAAATATTGTCAAAAACGTAAATGCATTATGCAAAAACAAGATAAAATAGTTAATTTCAACCCTGAAATAGAGGAAAATGATTAAATAAGCTAAGTAGGGCTTTCCGGACATATGCAGAGACCTGACAGCCACTGATAATTAATCTTTCCCTGGAAATAATGTTCATTAATAATTTACACAGTTTATACAGACCGGAGGAAAAATCAGAATTACTTACCAGAAAACTTCTGTTTTGATTAAGCCGGTCAGGTACAAATTTTTAAAACAGGCAAAAATGAAAAAGTACGGAGTTTATTTATTGACAATACTCAGAATTGTTGTTGGATGGCATTTTCTGTATGAAGGTATTGCAAAGCTTTTATCTCCAGGCTGGAGTGCACAATCATTTTTAATGGGTTCGTCATGGATATTTTCAGACATTTTCCATAAAATGGCAACATCTCCGCAGATTATGAATGTCGTGGATTTTCTGAACATATGGGGATTGATTCTTATCGGCATCTCCCTGTTCACCGGACTCTGGGTACGCTGGGCATCAATTGCGGGTTCAGCGCTGTTGCTTTTTTACTTTGTTGCATTCCCCCCTATCCCGGGGTATACATTCGGATCCATAACGGAAGGGAGTTATTTATGGGTAAATAAGACACTGATAGAGCTTTTCCTGCTTATCCTTTTTACAGTGTTGCCTGCTAAATATTTCTTCGGCATCGACCGCCTGATCAAACGCTGGAAAGAAGATAAGGCGGAAGCCCCTGTGCCTGTCGAAAAAACTGAAAGCACCTCTCTTCAGCGCCGTGAACTGCTGAGAGACCTCATCAGTGTTCCTTTCCTTGGTGCATTTGCCTATGCATTGTACAGAAAGAATAAATGGGAGAGTTTTGAAGAAAAATTTCTGAACGGAAATGCCGATGCAGTATCTTCTGCAACAATAAAAACATTCAATTTCGCCTCTCTTAATGATTTGCAGGGACAAATTCCAAAATCAAAAATAGGGAATGTGGAATTCAGCAGGCTGATAATGGGAGGAAACCTCATTGGTGGCTGGGCACACTCCCGCGACCTTATCTATGCTTCAAAGCTTGTGAAGGCCTATCACACCGACGAACGGGTTATGATGACAATGCAGCTCGCCGAGAAGTGTGGTATAAATACCATATTAACTACTCCTGCACTGACCAGGATCATCAATAAGTACTGGCATGAAACAGGTGGTAAACTGCAGTATATATCCGATTGCGGCGGTGGAGGCAAAGATGGCCTGCTTGGAGGTGTCAGGCTTTCGGAAGAGGGCGGAGCAGCGGCCATGTATTGTCATGGAGGAGTTTCCGACAGGCTGGTGCAGGAAGGAAAATATGATGAAATAGTCCAGGCCCTTGAACTGATCCGCAGCTATGGTAAACCTGCCGGCATCGGCGGTCACAGGATTGAGACCATTATGGGTTGCGTAGAGCAGGGAATAAAACCTGATTTTTGGGTAAAAACCCTTCACCACCATGATTACTGGTCAGCTGAGGTTGACCCTGAAAAAAGATCAACAGTCGACAAAGGGTATAAAGACAATATTTTCTGTTTCAAGCCACAGGAAACCATCGACTTTATGAACAGTCTGGAAGAGCCGTGGATCGCATTCAAGATACTTGCTGCAGGAGCTATTCACCCAGAGAATGCGTTCCGCTATGCATTTGAAAATGGAGCAGATTTTATCTGTGTCGGAATGTACGACTTCCAGATTGTAGAAGATGCCAACATTGCTTTAAACGTTCTTGGTTCAGATTTCCTTGCACAGAGACAAAGACGCTGGTTGGCTTAAACAGAGATTGATCATTATGCAATTTGATTTTACCCGTCTTACATTACAACTTGAAGGTGACCTCTTTACAGACAAAGTACAGCGGGTTTTATACTCGACCGATGCGTCTCAGTACAGAGAGTTACCCCTTGCTGTTGCAAGGCCGAAAAACAAAGAAGACATTAAAAAATTATTAGCCTTCGCCCGCGAAAACGGAACATCTGTCATTCCCCGCGGAGGAGGTACTTCCCTGGCAGGACAGGTAGTTGGTAACGGTATTGTTGCCGATATATCCAGGTATATGAACCGCATCCTGGAATTCAATAAAGAAGGCCGGTGGATTATTGTTGAACCCGGTGTTGTTTTGGAGGAGTTAAACATGTTCCTTGCTCCTCACGGACTGCAGTTTGGTCCCGAGACATCCACTGCCAACCGCTGTGTAATAGGAGGAATGCTGGGAAACAACTCATGTGGATTACACTCTCTGATTTACGGTAGTGTCAGGGAACATGTCCTTGAAACAGATGCAATTTTGGCAGACGGATCAGAAGTAACTTTCAAAGCTCTCACCCGGCAGGAATTCAACAATAAAAAAGACCGAAATCCCAACAAAACAGAAAAGGCGATTTATAAAAATATATTTGAAATCCTTTCTAATCCTGAAAACCAGGAAGAGATAAGGAAAAATTTCCCTGATCCTAAAGTAACCCGCAGAAATATGGGTTATGCACTGGATGCACTCCTGAATTCAGAGGTATTCACGGAAGGTGGAGAGCCTTTCAATTTCTGCAGGCTGCTGGCCGGATCTGAGGGAACACTGGCTTTTTCATACAGGATTAAACTGAACCTGATCCCGCTTCCTCCTTCTCAAAAAGGATTGTTATGCGTGCATTTCAAAACACTCGAAGAGGCGCTGGAAGGTAATCTGGTTGCTTTGAAGCATAATCCCCGTGCCATTGAGCTAATGGACGATATTATTCTTCAGTGTACAAAAGAGAATATCGAACAGAGAAAAAACCGGTTTTTCCTCAAAGGTGATCCCGGGGCCATACTGATGATTGAATTTGCATTTGAAACCCGGCAGGAACTCAGGCAAAAAGCTGATGAGGTTGAAAGTGATCTTCGTGCAGCCGGACTCGGTTATCATTTTCCCCTGGTCACCGGAAATGACAGAATTAAACAGGTATGGGCTCTCAGAACAGCAGGACTGGGAGTATTGGCCAATATTCCGGGCGACAGGAAAGTTGTTTCAGGCATCGAAGATACGGCTGTTGCACCGGAATATCTGCCCGCTTATATAAAAGATCTTAAAGAGGTTCTTGCAAAGCATGATCTTACAAGTGTTTTTCATGCTCATATTGCTACAGGAGAAATCCACTTCAGACCGCTTTTAAATTTTAAGGATAAGTCTGATGTTAAACTGTTTGAGACATTAATGACAGAGGTTGCCGGCCTGGTTAAGAAATACCGGGGATCATTAAGCGGAGAACACGGAGACGGACGTGTGAGGGGAAAATTCATACCCTATATGCTGGGAGAGAGAACATTCAGCATTCTTAGAGAGCTTAAAAAAACATGGGATCCATATAATGTCCTGAATCCGGGTAAAATCATCGACTCTCCCCCTGTTACGGAACATATGAGGGTAATACCGGGAGATGCTACTCCTGAATATGAAACAATATTTGATTTTTCAAATAACGGGGGATATGTAAGAAGTATTGAAAAGTGCAACGGCTCGGGCGACTGTCGCAAAAGTGAAATAATTGGCGGCACTATGTGTCCTACCTTTATGGCTACCAGGGACGAAGACAAGTCGACACGAGGCAGGGCAAATGTATTGCGGGAATTTTTCTACTCATCAGGTAACACAAATTCATTCAGCAGACAGGAAATTTATGATATTCTGGATTTGTGTATCTCCTGTAAAGCATGTAAAAGCGAATGTCCGTCAAGTGTGGATATTTCAAAGCTGAAAGCTGAATTCCTGCAGCACTATTATGATATCCGCGGAATTCCTTTCAGATCAAAAATAGTGGCATATCTTCCACGGTTAAATGAATTGGCTGTTTTTTTAAATCCACTGACCAACATCATAATGAAGACATCCCTTTTTAAAAGGATTATTGGTTTTTCTGTAAAAAGGGATCTTCCCGACCTCTCTAAAATTACTCTTAACCGGTGGACACATAAAGGCATTCCGCTCCCTGAAACTGAAAAAAAAGGGAAACTATACCTTTTTAATGATGAGTTCACAAACTATAATGAAAGTGATATTGGCATCAAAACTATACTTCTTCTTACCAAACTTGGTTATGAAGTTAAAATACCCGTTCATAAAGAGAGCGGCAGAACATTTTTGTCAAAAGGACTGGTCAGAATATCTAAAAAAATTGCCGCAAAAAATGTCTTGCTATTGAAAGATATTATATCTGAAGAGACTCCGCTTGTAGGTATAGAACCCTCGGCAATCCTGGCTTTCCGTGATGAGTACCCTGATCTGGTAAATAAAGAATTACAACCTGCAGCAAGAAAGCTGGCAAAAAATGCACTGCTGTTTGAAGAATTCATAGCGGCAGAAATTGATAAAGGAAAAATAACTGCAGATCAATTTACCACCGGCAGGAAACAGATATTGGTTCACGGACACTGTCAGCAAAAAGCTGTTGCCAGCACAGAGCCGACAAAAAAGATACTATCTCTTCCCCTCAACTATTCGGTTAAAGAGATACCTTCAGGCTGCTGCGGAATGGCAGGGGCCTTCGGATATGAAAAAGAGCACTATGAGCTCTCAATGAAAATAGGCGAAATGGTACTCTTTCCTGCTGTAAGAAATGCTGATAAACAGACCATAATTGTCGCTCCGGGAACTTCATGCCGCCATCAGATCAAAGACGGAACAGACAGGAAAGCCCTGCACCCTGCTGAAGTCCTCTATGAAGCAATAAATACTGATAATAAATAATTTGCAATCAATTACTTAAATATTATAAGGAAATATTTCTGTTCACAGACAAAAACACAAAACTTTAGACTTATTTTTTACTTCCTAAGTGAGGTATAGCGCTTTCTTACCTCCTCAGGATCTTTATCGGCCGGGATATATATTTTAGTCCTGTAATCAATTATAATTTCCTGAAGTTCTTTAAGGTCCGGTGATTTAAAAGTGTTCTGCTGTTTCTTTTCAAACATATCAATTTACCTCCTTTAAATTAAAATAATAAGCAACCCGAAAAATATACCTGGCTATTCCCCTGCGAAAGATTTAGTATGGATCTAAAATGAATTTGATCAGGATTACCAGTAATCATCCTGGAAGCTATCGACTGCAAATATAACATTAAATATTCAGCAATTCCGCATAAAAATATGCAATAATGCAAACCTTTGAAAAACAAAGGAAATAATAAATTAGGTAAAAAATAT